>Ga0100385_1000343_pt1 | contig 59263 bp, 39 predicted proteins | sample CryGeymeta201509_FD_81543 | JGI IMG/M metagenome (GOLD analysis project Ga0100385, IMG submission 81543) | Groundwater microbial communities from Crystal Geyser aquifers in Utah, USA - Crystal Geyser metaG 2015-09 | ecosystem: Environmental > Aquatic > Deep subsurface > Groundwater | place: USA... | reverse complement strand
GAGATTTCGCCGAAAAGCCCGCCGAAGCTGATGGCGCGGCAGGTTTTGGCGGAGATTTCGCCGAAAAGCCCGCCGAAGCTGATGTCGCGGCAGGTTTTGGCGGAGATTTCGCCGAAAAACCTGCTGACGATTCGGAAGGTTTTGGCGGCGGGTTTGGAGCCGAGGCCGAAAATGCGGACGAAGGTTTTGGTGGTGGCTTCGGAGGCGAGTTTGCAGACAAAGAACAGCCCACGGTTAATCCATCCGCATCTACCGAAATTGCCGTAGAAAGCGGCAAACCAGAACTCTCAGCGTTCGCGAAGTTCGTCGATAAATTTGTTTACGCCGTGAAGCTGGAGTGGATCGACATCCTCCTGAGACACCTCGTACTTGTCGTTGGATTTCTGGGAGCGATGCTCGCCACTCATCGTCGCAAACACATCACGATCGACGCGCTCTCCAAGATTATCCCGCTTCGGTTTCATCCCTGGCTGGACATGGTCACGGGCACTTTGGCTGCGGTGATTTGTGGGTTTTTTGCAGTATCTGGCCGAGATCTCGTGATGATCAGCCGTGAGTTTCCAAAAGAAATCATGTGGTGGGCCGATGAATGGGCGTTCCAAATGGTGTTTCCCATCGGGTTTGCATTGTTGAGTTTCCATTTCACAATTCGTGTTTTCGAAGCGCTCGAGAGAGGCATTCGCGGCGAAGAAGCTCGAGGTGAAGCATGATTCTCGTACTCGGACTTCTCCTTTTTCTGGCCGCGTTGCTCGGGGCTCCGCTCTTTGTGGTCCTCGGTTCGTTTGCGTTGCTCCTTTTTTGGGATTCGGGAACCAGCATCGTTGTGCTCGCAGAAGAGCAGTACAAGTTGGCGACCAACCCTCATTTGATCACGATTCCACTCTTTACGTTCGCCGGTTTTGTGATGGCTCACAGCAAGGCGGGAGACCGACTCGTGAAGGCGAGCCGGGCACTCTTGGGCTGGATGCCGGGCGGGTTGGCGATTGTTGTGGTTGCCACCTGCGCATTCTTTACGACGTTCACGGGCGCATCGGGTGTCACGATTGTCGCACTGGGTGGCCTGCTTTTGCCCATGCTCACGAGCGAAGACTACCCTGAGGAATTTGGCCTGGGATTGATCACCAGCTCGGGGTCGATCGGCCTGCTGTTTCCGCCGTCTTTGCCCATCATCCTTTATGGAATCGTGGCGATGGTCAGCATCGATCAGCTTTTCATCGCAGGCATTCTTCCCGGAATGCTGATGATGGGCGTCCTCGCTGCGTACTCCCTTTTTGTCGCCCGACGAAACAAGGTGAAGCGCGTGCCATTTGTGGCCGCTGAGGCCATCAGGTCCGTCAAAGCTGCCTTCTGGGAATTGATGGTGCCTGTGGTTGTCCTGGTGGCGATTTACGGTGGTTTTGTCACGATCGCGGAAGCATCGGCCATCGCGTGCCTCTACATCCTCATCGTCGAGGTCTTCGTGACCAAGGATATCCTCATGTTTCCCAAAGCGGGCGACGAGCGTCCCGATGTTGGATTTGTGATGAGGGAGTCGATGGTGATGGTGGGGGCGATTCTAATCATCCTCGGCGTGGCTCTTGGACTCACAAACTTCTTGGTCCAAGAACAAATCCCGATGAAGCTTCTGGCGCTGATTCAGGAGCATATTCACAGCAAGTTCACGTTCCTGATTCTGCTGACGCTCTTCCTGCTCGTGGTCGGCTGCCTGATGGACATCTTCTCGGCCATCGTGGTTGTTGTTCCCTTGATCACCCCGATTGCGGCCGAATACGGCGTGGATCCAATTCATCTGGGAATCATCTTTCTCGCCAATCTTGAGGTTGGATACATCACGCCACCCGTCGGACTGAATCTGTTCATTTCCTCGCTGACATTCGATCGACCGGTCGTGGAATTGTATCGCATGGCTTTGCCGTTCTTGTTGTTGCTTCTCGGGGCTCTTCTTGTGATCACACTCTGGGAAGACCTCTCTCTGATGCTAATTCGTTAGCATCGAATCCGAGTCTGGTGACGCTTTGAGTGACCAAGAAACAGCGCAAACCTCCGCAGAATTTCCCGTTGTGGTGCTCGGAGATGCCGATGCGCACGAGCACGCACCGCCGCAGCGAGTGCTGCAAGGACGCTTGGGAGAGCGTTGGGTCCTGTATCCGATCTACCTGATTGTGTGCGGCTCCGGGCTACTCGTTGCGCATTTTTGTCTCACCACAAAAGAGTGGGCGCTCACGCCGTCAATGACCGCATGGGGCATGCTCTTTGTGTGGTATTGGTTCTACGGAGTCGCCTACCGTTACCGCAGGCGTGTGTTCAAGTACTTTTCGGTCACGGTTCTTGTGGGATTGACGTGGTGTCTCTCCCTTCTGAGTCTGGACCGAGCACAGGCCCAGGTGGTGGCTACGGCCAAAGGTCTAGTGGATCGTCCGGCGGTCGCGGGCCTGTACTGGGCTAGCGTATTGATCATCATCGCCGTGTCTCTGCTGGCGTTACATGTGCTGGTTCTTGGCCGCGGATACCGAGGGAAAAAAGAATGACATTCGCGTTCGAAAACAAGGAGTCTCTGTGTCTATCCTGCTGATCTACACGCTTGTTTTTGCGTTTTTGATCGGGGCCGCGATCGGGAGTTTCCTGAATGTCGTGATTTATCGAGTGCCCGCGGGATTGTCCGTGGTGCACCCGCCCAGTCGCTGCCCGAAATGTGAAACCTCGATCAAGTGGTACGATAATATTCCGATTCTTTCGTGGCTTCTGCTGCGTGGGAAATGTCGCAATTGCAAGACGCCTATCTCGCCGCGCTACGCGCTTGTGGAGTTGCTGACCGCGCTGGTGGCAGGTCTGCTCTGGTACCTTTGGGCATCCCAAATCCTTACGCCCAATGCGCGGCCGGACGACATCCCATGGGCTTGGTTGATGATCCCGTGGACGCTCAAATTCATCTTTATGTCGCTCCTGATCGTGATCACATTTGTGGATCTGGATCACTTCATTATCCCGCATTCATTCACGATCCCAGGTATGGTCATCGGTCTGGCTGCCCCGTGGATTTACAATTTTGCGCTCGGCCGTGAGTACCTTCTCTACATCTGGCCGCCCGTCACTCCATGGACCAGCATCGCTGGTTTTATCCTTGGTGGTTTGGTCGTGGTTTTGGTGTTCTATCTCTACCTCGCCGCACGAGGGGTCGAGGGGATGGGAGGCGGAGACGTGACGTTGATGGCAATGGTCGGGGCCTGGCTTGGATGGCCGGCGCTGGTGTTCATCTTCTTCGCGGCGAGCGTACAGGGGCTGATTGCCGCCGGTGCAGCGTGGGTCTTTGGATTCGATTATCTCAAAGATGGGGCAGAGGTGTTTGCTGACGACCTGCCACTTGGTCTGCGCGAGCCCAAAGCCGAAGGTGAAGATGCCCCCGAAGTGGAACTTCCAGACACCGTCCCAGCCGGAAAGATGGCGGTGCCGTTTGGCCCCTTCATCGCTCTCTCGGCGGCAGAATTTCTGCTGCTCGGGCCATGGCTGCCAGCGGAATTCTCACTGTCTTACATGTATTACTGAGGTGATTCATGGGTAAGCAGTGGCCAGGAGGGTTAAGGGTTCAGGCGCTGCTGGGTTTTTCCCTGCTGATTGCCGTGACCTTCGGCCTGCTGGGCCTGGTCACCGATCGCATTGTCGAAGCACGCTTGCGCAATGCGTACGTATCCAGAATCGAAGCGTTTGCGATGGCTCAACACGTCGCGAACCTTGAGGCGCTGCCCGCGGATATCGAATCCGTACAACGTCTGGAAGTCATCACGTCCGACAACAGCGAATGGCAAGATGGTCGACTCATCGTCGAGGTGGCCGGAAGTCCGGGGACACGCGTCATTGCAGCCCGCAAGTTCGAGGTAGAACTCGCCGCCACCCGCCGCCTCGTCGGAACCTTTCTGGTCATGGAGGCGCTGCTCTTACTCATGTTCGTATACGCACTCTTCACGTTCCTCGTTGTCAGGCCGCTGCGCGCCATTGGCGTTGCGGCGGATCGTGCGTCGGCGGGCGATTTGGCTTCGTCGATCACACTTCTGCCACCCAACGAGTTCGGACGAGTGGGGCAGAGCTTCAATTCCATGCTTCATCGGCTTGATGAAGGACGAGTCGAGCTGGAACTTCGGCTCACGGCGTTGGAAAAGGCCAATACCCAGTTGGCGGCTGCCCAGGCGTCGCTCGTTCGATCAGAAAAATTGGCAAGTGTAGGACAGTTGGCGGCCGGCATCGCGCACGAGATAGGCAATCCGCTCGCCGCGGTCTCCGGCTTTAACGAACTTTTATTGGACGGTGGCATGGAGGCCCACGAACGACGCGACCTTCTGGAGCGTACACAGGTTCAGGTTCAGCGCATTCGGGGAATCATTCGGAAACTCCTAGATTTCAGCCGTCATGATGAAGCCGAAATCGAAGCTACATCGGTGGCAAAATGTGTCGCAGAGGCGATCGAGCTCGTGTCTGCAATGCCCGATGCCCGCGAAGTTGATTTTCAGTTCCAAGGTGGCGGAGCGCTCGTGGCGGGAGCACATGGCGAACTGGTCCAAGTCGTCGTCAACATCTTGATGAACGCAGTAGACGCCCTTGCAGGCTGTCCTTCACCTGTCATCACGATTTCCAGCATCTCGACGGAGACCGTCGAGGAACTCATCATCAGCGACAACGGCCCTGGCATCGCTCCGGAAATTCAACGTCAGATTTTTGAACCGTTTTTCACGACAAAAGATCCGGGCGAAGGCACCGGACTTGGACTTGCCATCAGTGCCCGGATTTTAGAACGTTTTGGGGCTCAAATCGCAGTTGAAGCCTCGGACGAGGGGACGACTTTTGTCCTCAGATTTCGCAGGTGGGAATCATGATGTGGCGAGCAAGGATAGTTTCAGCGATCGGAATCGTCGGCATGGCGCTGGCGTTCCTCTACGTATTCGCGGTGTTTTTGGCGTTTCAACCCGGATTTTCAGGCCTCACCTACCTTTTTGTGGGTAGAAGCGATCGTGAACTCCCGCTCTTCGTCCTGAGCGCATTGGTCCCTTACAGCCTGCTCATGGCTCACCTGTATCTAAGAACCAAACTCGGTGGCGTTTTCTTGAAGCATGGCGCGGTGGAAGATGCGATCACGTACACCTCGGACAAAGTGACGCCTTCGTTGATGCGCTCTTCAACCGAGGCCGCATTTCATCGCCTTTTTCTGGCCAAGGCTTATGTGAGACAGCTTCGTTATGAGGACGCGCTCAAAGTTCTGGACGGTGTGGTGGCCGTACCTCGACGCCTCAAAGACGATTACGCCCGTTGGACGCTCGAGATTCTGCTCCGGCAGGAAAATCTCAAGCGTGCCAATCAAATGGTCGAAAAGATCCGGGCTTCAAAAAGCGAAGCTGCCGGTTGCGCTTGGGCTGCTGTCGCTGAACTCGCGACTCGGCAGAACGACAAAAAACTCTTTGACCTGGCATGGAAGAACGCCAACTGGGCGTTGCCTGCCAACCATCCACGACTTGCTTTCACCGCGCTTGGTGCAGCGCGTCGATTTGAGATTCCACCGGGCGGCGATGATGCCACCGGTTTTTTGACCGAAATTCCCGGGGCTGGCTTGGAATGGGCTGCCATGCGGGGCAACACAGAACCTCATGTACTCGCGGACGCTAGATCCAAGTACGTGGCAACAGGATTGACAGCCGATGACCATAATTCAAACTGATAACCAAGTTCGCGAGATCCTTCTGACCATCAAAACGATTGCGGTAGTCGGGGCAAAGCCCGACGGTGGGCCCGCCGAGCGCATCCCCGCTTACCTGAAGAAACACGGCTACCACGTGATTCCGGTGAATCCGAAACTGCTTGATGTCGCAGGTATTCCTTCCGTGGCAACGCTCGACGACGCCGGTCCGGTTGACGCGGTCGTGTTCTTTCGTCGTTCAGAAGCGATCCCCGGCCATCGCGCTGAAATGTTGCGTGCGGCACCACAAGTGGGATGGATGCAAGAGGGCATCAGCAACGCCGAAGAAGCCGCGATTTGGGACGAACACGGGATCGATGTGGTGCAGGACCGCTGCATCATGGTCGAACACCGCCGGTTGATCCTCTAATCACCCCGTAGAGTTTTTGACCCATCTGTTGTACGATACGGCCTCAGAGGAGATGCCCGTGCAATTAAGGTTACTTACACTCGCTGCTGGCTCAATTGGGGCAGTTACAGGGTTCTTATTATCCATTGGGTTTTGGGCGGTGCAAAGTTGGGCCGAACCACTCGAACCAATGATGTATCTCGGCGGCGCGTTGCTTGTCGTCTACGGCCTCTTGATCTGGGGCTGGGTGGCCGTTTCGCGCAAAGACGCCCAGGAAGGCAGCCGCGAAACCGCGAATACTCGAAACTTCAAACGCCTTGCTGCGTTGATGTTTCAGGTCCTCGTGGGGGTGTGTGCGCTCTTGGTTTCCAGCCTCTGGGCGCTGGACTCCGTGCGTGAACAAGCGCTTTTGACGTTCAGTGATCGCGGACCAAGCCTCTTCGTACCCGCACTTCAAGATCCAAGTGCGCGGGTGGTTGAACAAGCCTGCAACCTGCTTTTTGACTCAGGCGTTCTTCAAAACGAAGAATACCTTAAGGCAGCATTGGTCAACCGCCCTGGTGTTGCGTCCAAATGTCTTTCAACTGCGCGAGCTAAGGGACAATTTGGTGTCGAAATGATCGGAAACTCTCTCATGACCAAGTGGAGAAAAGACGTCATGAATGCAGGCACGAGCGAAGCCGCTTTTGCCTGCGAGCGCGCCGCACAATTCTCCGTCGTGTCGGAGGTCTCTCAGCTTGGGTCGGGAGATTCGGCCTTGCTCGAATGCTCACTTGCCGCGGGAGCAGGCTTGGTGAGGCAGTGCTGTGCAGAACAACTCTCCGCTCGCGGGGATTTGGCCAAGATTTTGGGTGCCGACTACTCCATGACTTCTGAAGATGCGGTCTCTCTCTTTCCCATGCTTGTGCTTCAAGCGTTTCGGCCACTTTCCGTCTCCGCTGTCGACCAGACCGTCGGCAAATCATTGAAGATGGATACCGAAGACAAACGCCGTTGGGTGCTCGGTTTGGCTTGCACACTCATGGCGCAAGGCCATCAGCGCGACGTTCTTCGTGGACTCGTACCGGTACTCGAAGGCGGAACCTGCAATTTGCCGCATGAAGGAAGACTCGTTTTTTCGAAGACCGAGCCCTGGGCGGAGATCTGCCCCGAGGTCCCCAATATACCAGCGGACCAGGCCATCGAGCCGGCCCTTTGTGGACTCTTTACCCGCAGCATGGTGATTTCCGCAGTGACGACCGCGAAGTCGTTGGTCAAAGCCGCAACACGCGCAAAATTCCTGCAGGACTCTGCAGCGCAGATGGATGATGGCGGTCGTGGAATGGCGGGGGCTTCGAGGGCGAGCAATCCTTTCAACCCTGCAAATATCACGGTTATCGACTTCGCACGGGCAGGGAATGAACAGAGCAAAGGCGGGCCCTGCAAACGCTCGAGAATGGTCTATGAAAATCGATTGGAGCACATGAAGTCAGGCAAAGACCTTTTCAAGGTCGAAACGACCTTCGACTGTGACTCGAAATGGGAAGAAGGCTACACCGTCGCGGATCTGAGAAGAGACCGGTTCAAGGCGATCAAGTCTGCCTTGAGAGATAAGGGCATGGAGGCCGGCGACACGAGCCGGCTCGAAAAGAAGTATGGCGCGGGTGCGGTCAAAGCCGCACGAGCGAAGATGAAGGCGATTCGTGACGCGAAAAAGTGAGGTCCTTTTGGACCCATGTGTGACACTGTGTCCCAGGTGATCGCATATTTTGCACGAAGTCCTGCGGAAATTGGCACTGGTACGATGGTTGCAGTGTTCCTAGACAAACGTACCTCGACATCTTTGGATGGTTCTATGATTGAAAAGCAAACACGTCGTTTGAGGCACCTCGCGACGTGGATAGTATACAGCGTCCTGCACACCCTCGCCGTGGGCATTTACGCGTTCGGTTTGGCCTATGTGTTGGCTCCATCAGCCTACGCTTGGAAGTGCTTTCAATCAGCACTCGCGGTCGGTGAGATTCGAGACCTCAGCCTCACCGCTGCATTGCTGCATCTGGGATTGGCGGCCTGCCTGTGGGCGATGACCTTTATCGTCATCCAACTCGTCAAAATGCGAGTTTCTCAACGAAAACTCGGCGTCGTTAAATTGGCTCGGGGTTCGGTTATGACCGAAACCATTGTCGTTCTCCCCGTCTGGATGCTCTTGGTCTTCGGACTGCTGCAACTCGCCGTAAATAACGTCGGTGGAATCCTCGCCAATGTCGCCGTCTACGAGGCCGCGCGAACCGCCTGGGTATGGAAGGGCGAAGTAGGAAAACGAGCTGGAGTCACCGACACCATCGTCGCAGATCGCGCACGCATCGCCGCCGCGATGGTGATGACGCCAGTCGCCACGGGCGACTTCACCACCAATCCTATCCTGCCAGCCGCAGCGACCAAGATGAGGAATGCCCTCGCACTCGCGCACGTGCCGTTACTCGGTAGCGTGGCCTCGCAAGTCCTGCCAGGCAACGTTCAAGACCTTCTGGCGGGCGCAGGCTCGTTGAGCCTTACCGGATTAGCGACACGGAATAATCAGTCTGTTTGGCGCGCGTTGGATGGCGACCCCTTCATCATCCGAACGCTCAAGAAATTCACGTTTGCTTACCACTGCACCAAAGTTGAAGTGAGTGAGTCGGGCGGGGATACCGTTGCCAAGTTGACTTATAATCACCAGATCTCCATGCCGATGATGGGGCCTGTTTTTGGCTCATTTAAGCTCCTGAGCGCCGATACGGGTTATCGTGCCGGCTATTACACCACGTACAAACGATCGAGCGGCAGGGCGTCGCAAAGCCATAACCCCGCGAATGCCGCTCTTCCATCGAACTACTTCGATGCGATTCTGCCGTCTGACAACGCGTCTGGTGATCTAGCGTCTAACCCCAACTTCTCGTTTTGAGATATTCCAACGATTCCGCTGTGTTTGACCCAAAGGTCACCATGAAAATAAGTGAAAAAATCAATAACGTGCTCGGACGATTCAACGCCAATCAGGGCGGCGCTGTCGCGCTGATGACGATGGCGGCCCTGCTCATCATCATGATGATGGCGTGGGTTGTGTATGACTCCGGAGACGCCGCTCGTGACGCCCTGGATGTTCAAGCTGCTGCAGACACGGCTGCTTGGAGTCAATCAGCGGTCGAGGCGCGCTCCATGAACATGATCGCGTTTGCCAATGTGGGCAAACGGGTCACTTTCGGAATGACGTCATTTTACCAATCGCTTTGGCTCGCATACGCCGAACTCTTGATCATCGCCGCAGCTCTCACTGTGGTGTGTTGGATCGCGGACGTCGTTGCCCTCGGGGCAATCACCTCCATTTGTGAAAAGCTAACGGAGTTTACCATTGAGATAGGCGTCGTCATGGTTGAGGAGGCCCCGGATCTCATCGTCTTAGAAACGGATTTGGCCGGGGGGTATTTCAAAAATGACGTGAAGGCCTTCGATGATTACCAAAAGTACTTCGCAGGTATGACCAAATGGTGGAGCTGGGCTGAAAGTCTGACCCGAGGTGCTCGTAACGGTTCGCTTGCGACTGTTTCGTGGCCCGTGCCTAAGCGGCTCGGCTCGACGTCATTTCAAACTTCGGAAGTCGATAAGTTGCCGATCGTGAAGGTGACAAACACCTTCACCGGCTATGCCGAGATGTGTGGGCGGGTATACACCGAGATGGATATCCTCGTGCACGTTGCCGACTACGCACTCAAAAACGCGATTTCTGGCACGGCGACCAAAAACTGGAAGCGAGTCATCATCTTCGTACTTACAGCGGGCTTAGCCGTCGTAAATATGCCTGCAGGTTGTGCGATCATGGCGGCCTTTTTTGGAAGCGCCGGATTGCCCTATGAAATGGAAAGCTTCTCTTCCCAAGCAGCTTGGCAGCTCCGGGCCTCGAACATGACGTTCTCCTATGCACCCAATAAACGGCGTTTTTCCGACACAGAAGATCGCAAGAAATACAAAAATCTGGAAGCTGACTACACGTCCTCGATGCCGCATTACACAGGTGGCGGTTATTTCGCCATGGCTCGTTCTGAGATTTCTTATCAGGACGGTACGCCCGACCTCTGGCACACGTCGTGGACCGCTCGTATGCGGCCTGTCGCGTTGCCTGGAGAATGGTCTGCGCTGGGAAGTGATATTACGATGGTTAAGGCTTGGAGAGACACGTTGCCTTATATGTTAGGTGCGTCAGCAATTCTGGGCGCGATCGGCGCCGCAACTGGCTCCGGTGATATGGATTTGGTATCCGGCGGAAGGGACCTCATTATGATTGATTCAAGTCTCGGCGCGCTAAGCGACGAAAATATCGAGGGGTTGTCTAAATGATATTTTCTCGCCTACAGAAATTTCGAGAAGAACGCGGGACGGCGATCACCGAGTTCGTCATGTTCCTGCCCGTCTTTGTCGTGACCTTCGCTGGCATCGTCAATTTGGGTAAGTTCGGCTACGAGACCACCGAAACTCAAATTCTTGCTCAGAAGAAACTTTGGGCCAACGTCATGCCAATCACACACGGCATGGCCGATGGTGGCGAGCATATGACGGCACGAACGGGCGGCGTCAAAGCTGGCCTCCATGTTGGTGATCTAGCTACGGACGGAGACAACCCCCAACAGGTCGCTGACGGCATGGAGGGCGTGATCATGGGTGTTGGCCTAGGCCTCGGTGGGCATTGGGGTGAAAGTTATGCCCGAGTAAAACCCTTTAAACTCGTCGGGTTTGCCAATGATGTTGATCCGACCACCGACCCCAGCGACATCATTGGAGATCAGTCCTTTCCCAACTCTTTGCTCAACGACAGTGTCGATCAACCCAAACCTGACGGTCTGGTGGATATCATCAAGACGCTCCTCGTGGGCACCGGCGGTGTTCCTGCTATCGCAGCCGGCATCCGGTATGGGGAAGTGTATGGAGAGGAAAACAGAAATTTCAATGTTGGAAATCTAGGCAGCTACAACGCTGAAGCACATTATGATGTGTTGGTGGCACCTTCTCCATTGAAGGGGGGGGACACGTTCATGACCTTCGGCTTTGCCTGGGCGTTTGCTCAAACCGATAAGAACTACCGAGTTATGATGAACTTCGGCGAGTCGGAATGGGAAGGCGGGAACTCCAGCGGCTCGAGTCGTGCGGATGAGTACTTATCCAACAAAGACGATGTCGTTTCTGACACTCAGCAGGAAGCAGAGGACGGCAAGGAAGCCGCGGAACAAGCGAAAGCCGAAGCAGATGCAGCCGCCGCGGCAGCAGCAGCAGCAGGACCATAATGATACAACCACTCATGAAACAATTTCTTAAACTCACGATTGCCGGTGGACTCATCGTGAGCATTGGCGGCGCCATTGTGGCCCTTGATGGACCTTCAGCTGTGGTCAAACCAGCAGAAGCGGACATTCTTGCGCTGAATTTTGCCCCTGCTTCGAAATCCGAGAAATTTGTGGGTTCCATGAAGTCGCTGGGGATGGAAAAACCGCGCGTCTACGATTGGAATGGCAACAAGATGTTCTTCTCCACCATGGAGACCGACCGCACACCGAAACAAGTCTTGAGCGATTTTCAGCGCAAATTTGTGGAGGATGGCGTCAATTCCCACGCTTATAACGACGTGGGGGCCAACGTGGCTCAGTTTGCGGACCCATCTATTTGGGACGAAATGACGCCTGAGGAACGGCAAGCCAAGTCAGCTGTGGTCGGTCGTAAGTACGAGCGGAGCAGCGATTACTTCAATGGAGGTATGGTTCCTACCGTCGTCACGCCCGACTACGTCGCGATGGCAGGCATGGAATCCAAAGGCTCCGCCAAGGACGGACTGGCGTTCCTTAAGGAAGTCAAAGAGCGAAAGAGCAAACGCCTCACCGACAGCGTGGGTGTTGCTCGTTATATTGAAGCGTTTAAGGAAGGCGGAAAAACACGCGTGACCGCAACCTGGACCGACGACAAAGTGGATTTCAATAAGTTCCGCGGACATGGCGACGGCATCGGATTCAGCGAAGATGCACCCGGCTGTGTCGGATGCGATCGCTTGATGCGATTTGTGGGAGAATCCGAAAAGGGCTATGCCGCGAACGTGTTCTTCTCCGCCCAAGAGGTCGATCAGGTCGTCGCATTCTACGACCAAGCGTTGAAGAACCGCGGTTGGAGAGTCGCTCCGTCAACTCTTGCCATGCGCGCCGCACGCGATAACGGCTGGATGCCCGATGACGGAAGCGAGCTCGTCTCGTTCGCCAGAAACGGCGAATTTATGACGTTGTTGGTGTTCAAGACCCCTGAGGGGCGAACTTCAGTGCAGCTCATTGAAGCCCCGTGAGTTTTCAGCTGCTTCGAACTTGAAAACGCTGTAGTGGAATGCTAGAAGCTACGCCCCTCGTGTTTGCACCGTGCGACATGTAGGCATTTAGAAAAAGTGATTGAGTCCGAGCTGCGAACCCGCAGGCGTTGGTCAGGAGAATTGATATGGACGTGATTAAGAAGATGGAAGCCGCGCAGCTTCGTGAGAATCCTCATTTCCGTTCGGGAGACACCTTGAAGGTTCACCTCATGATTCGCGAAGGCGAAAAAGAGCGAATCCAGGTGTTCGAAGGCGTTTGTATCGCACGAAGCGGAGCAGGCATTCACGAGACCTTCACCGTCCGGAAAGTATCGTACGGTGTTGGCGTGGAAAGGATTTTCCCTGTTCACAGCCCACGTATCGATCACATCGAGGTTGCAGCAATCGGTCGCGTTCGTCGCGCCAAGCTTTACTACCTCCGTGAACTTTCCGGAAAGGCTGCTCGAATCCGCACAAAGCGCACCCGCAAGGGATCCTAATCCCATTTACAGATCTTCGATTAGCAGCCTAGTATCAGCGCATGCGAATTGTTGAGATCATCTTTCAAGACTTGTTTGGCTGCGTCTCTCCTGTGCGTTTACAACTCACAGGAGACGTCTCCACTGAAGAACTCCCCTCGGGGGTTTCGGTAGGAAACGTTCAAGACCTGCTCATCTCGTTATTTTACAGCGAAAAAACTCCACACGCTCTCCGAATGGCCTATGCCAAGGGTGACCCCAAAGTCGCACTTGTGATGGAGTTCCGCGGAAAGAAGCACCGCATCGTTCGTAGAGCGTTGGCGGATTCTTTGCGTCTGCAGATGGAAGAGCAGGGCGGCTGGAAAGAATTGGCGGCCGGAACTCGAGTCGAACCGTTCATGCGGCAAAACATGGCCTTGCCGGACTTTGAAACGTTTTGGATTCTCAATCTCTGGCGATACGAGTCTTCGGCGAGTGCCGTAGATGCGTTCGATATTGATTCGGTCGATGCTCGCACGCGGGACCTGATCATTCGGTATCGTCAGGCACGCGAGGCTGAGCGAGCCGAAGATGCGATCAAGTCAACCGAGTCCCGGATCGCAGAGCTGCGCAGGGAGCTTGGTCAGGGCTTCGCCCTCGAAGATAAACTCAGCAAGGCCCGAGAACTCCTCAAAGAAATCGATGTGGCAGAGCTCTCTCGCGATGATCTCGATCTTCTCAAACGCAAAGACGTGCTTCTCAACGAGTTCAAAGAGCAGCTGGACCGACTGAGCAAAGAAGAAGAAGCCGAACGAAATCAGATTTCCGATACGTTGCCGAGTCGTCCGTTCAAGTCTCCGATTTTTCTGGGCGGACTGCTCGTTGGACTTCTGGGGATTGGTGTAGGCGTCGCGTTGCAAGACACGCCTTGGCGGGCCATGGCGCTGCTTGATATCCCCGCATTCGGTGCATGTGTCTTCACGCTGATTCAGTATTACCTGGGCATGGAGCGAGCGAGCGTTCATCAGGTCAGACACGAGTCCATCAAGCGTAGACTGAATCAGGTGCGCGAAGAACAAGTCTCGCTTCAGGGCAAACTGAATCACGTGTTGATTCACGCCCGCGTTAATGACGCCAACGACCTCGATGAACGCGTCGTCAAAGCCGAGAAGCTGAAGCTTGCCATCGAGAAGATGGAAGATCACGTCAATGAACTTCGTCGCGATCCGATCTACCAACGAGCGCGTGAAGAATTGGACGCCTTGGAGGCCAAACTGGCGCAGGGACGACCGTCCAGCGATACATCGGCAGAGGTGATGTCCGCGTATCAGTTGGAATCAGACCTCGAATCGATCGGGATCGATGTCAAGATGCTGTCGGTCGATGAGTCAACACCAGAGGAGGAGGGCGATCCCCTCACTCGCCTTTGGACAACAGCTCGCAACACGCAACAGTGGGAGACTGACCAACTCTTCGACAAGACGCGAAAGATGTGGGGCAAGATCGCAGGCCATGTGCTCGGGGATCGGTTTAAAGACGTCGATTTGGACACCACCGGCAAGCTCGTGATTTCTTCGTTGGGACCCGATCAGGTTGAGATGTGGGCGCGCACACGTCCATCGGAGCAACATGTTGTTTGGCTTTCACTGGCGCTCGCATTGCAGGTGAATGCGCACGAACGCTCCAGTCGAGGGGTTTTTGAAACGATGATCGTTCCTGATCCGGTTCAAACTCTCACGGCAGATCAGACCAAGAAGTTGATGGAGGTTCTGGCCAGTGCGGCTCGGAGATCACCGGCTCTTCTTCTACGGACGAAAAGCTGATGCAGGTCCCTTTGTTCACCACCGACCAAAAAATTGGGGATATTGAGCGTGAATTGCACGCCGGGGGTGTCCGATACGTGGTCGGGTTGGACGAAGCGGGTCGAGGTCCCTTGGCTGGGCCCGTGTACGCGGGCGCGGTGGTGATTGACCTAGATAAGCTCGACGAGGCGTGGCTGTCCTGCCTGGACGACTCCAAAAAGCTCAAGGAGTCGGCGCGAGACGCCGCCAAAATTAAGATCGTCGAAAACGCCGTCGCGTTTTCCGTCGCCTTCAAAACCGCACAAGAGATCGACGAGATCAACATTCTGCAGGCTTCACTTCGCGCCATGGAGGCCGCGCTCTCCGAAATTTCGGTCGATCTTGAGGATGCGGTGGTTTTGGTGGACGGAAATCAGAAGATAGCTTCGCTTTTGACCCAGTACGCCCTCATCAAGGGCGACTCACGCAGCTACGCCATCGCTGCTGCCAGCATTCTTGCCAAAGTAGGGCGAGACAAAGAGATGGTGGGGCATCACGAGACTTGGCCTGAGTATGGGTTTGATTCTCATAAGGGCTACCCCTCAAAGCGCCATCGCGCAGCGATCGTAGAGCACGGGCCTTGCGCAATCCATCGCCTGACCTTCTCCGGCGCCAAAGAGCACGCCCACCGGCTACGGACCTAGGTTCGCAACTTTTTTTCCTTTCGACCGATAACCCCTCCGCCAACACAATAAAGGAGGGTGGAATGACGGATCACGAGCTTGGACGCAAAGGTGAAGACGCGGCAGTTCGGTATTTAAAGGAAGAGGGGTGGGAGATCGTCGCTCGTAATTTTAGAACGACTGTGGGCGAAATCGACGTGATTGCTGAGCGCATGGAGTCTCGTGGAAACACACAACGCCATACCCTCGCGATTGTCGAAGTTAAGACCCGACGTCCTCGTAAAGGACTGCCACCTCAGTTGTCAGTGACCGCGCATAAACGAAAGACCATCGTGAGGGTCGCCAAGATTTTCATGCGCCAAGCCCGCAGGCCCAATGCATCGGTCCGATTCGACGTGATCGCCGTCGATTGGTTGAGGGATTCCCCCCCACGCCTGACGCATCTTCAGTGCGCGTTCGATTCTGAAGGCAGGATCAATTGACCGCCGTCTTCCGTGCCGTGATCACATCGCTGAGTAATTCTCGTTTGAGTGACCCCGCGATGGACTCTCGAATCGCTGCAACTGACGGTTGCCCAGGTTTTGTGCCCGCACCTTCGATGTAGATCACCAAGTCACCCCAACGTTCGATATAAACGCTTTCTTGGGCATCGATCTGGAGGCAGGTGCTTTCGCCAACCTTTCCGCGATGATCGTTTGCCTTGGCGTTGGGGTAGCGTTTGCGCGTGGCTTTCAACAGGGTCTGTTGGAATTCCTTGGCTTCATTTTCATCGTCCCACGCCAAAACAGACGTCACGACGACATGACCATCTTTTTCGAAGGCGGCCAGCCGATCGCCGTCCCAACCCGCCGCTGCTGCGTCAAATCCGTCTTCCTCAAGCGTGAGTTTTAGCCATAGCCGCACCTGAAACTCACCGAAAACCGTATCGTAAATGCGTTCATAGCCGTCTAACTCGCTGCCGACTTCGTAGGACAGGAATTGAGGTTGGTCTCCCGAGTAGTATTTCTCGGGGTGCAGGATCTGCTCGGTGGAAACCGGCGGGTTAGCATACACCGCGTCTACGTCTTTCCAGGAACGCCCAATTCTGGAAGCGACAATGAAACGCATACCGGCGAAATAAGGGAACATCAGCAGTTCCCGAAACACAGCGGGAGCTTCTGAAAGGGCAGCGGCCCCAGCCTGCATGTCTTTGGGGGTGCCTGAAGTGCCCATCATCTGTTCAAGCGCAGCCAGGTCGTCGAACGAGATGTTGCGCAGAGTTCCGGCGATGATCGGGATGTCCACGACACTCGTGGCGTCACCCTGCGGAAGGCTCCCACCCTCGTAGAGCGAATAGTCGAGCATCACGATCGTGGCGTCTCCCTCAAGCAATGCCGCACGTGCCAGCGCGAAATCCCCATTTTCAGACGAGTTGAATGGTTCCTGCAGTGAAAGAATGTCGAAATGCTGGTCTTGAATGGCGTGGAAGAGCTCATGAGCCATCGCGGGCTTCTGAAAGGACATCGGAATGCCCTGCATCACGTAAAGCTCTTTGGTCTTCTGATCGTAGAAACCCGCAATCTGTTCGGTGAGGACGTCCAGAAGCACTTTCTTGTAGTTCATGTCCGGGGGAATCAGCCCGAGTCGTTTGTAAACCTTTCCTTCCGCTTCGATTTGATCATCGCTGACCTCCTCGGCGAGCTTCGTCACAAGCACAGCGCGCAGCTCCTCGCGTCGCTTGATTCCTTTTTTGATGGGCTGCGTAAGCGGCAAACCGCGAATATTCGCGACTTGCTGTGCGATCGCGTCCGCAGTTTCGAGAAGGGTACGTTCCGATTCCTCGAAGCCTTGGTCGGGGGTGCTTTGTGCGAACCCTGGGGCGGACAAGACACAGAAAGAGCACGTTACGAACATTTTGATTAGATTTAGGCGCATGAACCGTCCATGTGGAAAACTTCGCCCGATCATACGTTAAACCGCGCCGAGACTCAGTTGAATTCCCGCATTTAACCCACGAAAACCCACACTTTTGGTCAAAACGTACGAAAAATGTGGACGTGGGGATAAGTTTCCGCCATAGTCCGGCCGTCGACAGGGGCGCCGAATGGCAAACCGTACACGTCGGCGCTAGAAAACTGATCGATCGCTCGTTGAGCCTTCGACAAGGGATCCGCAAAGGAGTGTATGCTATGAATATTCGTCACCTATTGATTGCTGTTGTTGCTATGATGTCTTTTGGTGTTGTTGCCTGTGGCGGCGGAGAAGCCAAAACTGACGAGATGCCAGCTGAGACCGCAGCTGAAACAACTCCTGCTGAAGAAGCACCAGCTGAAACAGCACCTGCTGAAGAAGCTCCTGCTGAAGAAGCACCAGCTGAAGAAGCTCCTGCTGAAGAAGCTCCTGCTGAAGACGCAGAATAAGTTCATCTTTTTTCTCCTCAATGGTCGGCAATCGCCGGCCTTTTTTTTTGGCCACAATCCCGTTTCCTCGGACTTCAGATTGCGTTACCATGTCTGCGCTCTGAAGCTCAGCTGTAGAGGACTAGATGAAGCGAAAGTGTAACTGGTTAGGAATTGTGTTTTCGGGATCACTGGCAGCGATGTCACTTGGGCTCCTGGTTGGGTGCGCAGACGATCTGTACGCACCATGTAACCTCGACTCAACGTCACCCGATCTCGCCGTACGAACGTGCGGAGACACCGCGGGCAGCGAAGATAAGAGCTGTGTCGTCGAAAATCAGGTGCAATGTGACACCCGTGTTTGCGGCCGATACAGCGGATCAGATGCTTTTTGCACCAAAAGATGCAGCGACGATAGCGATTGCCCTTCGGGTCTTTGCCTCGAATTTGTGTATCAGTCGGGTGCAAAATACTGCGTGGAAAATCAACTGGTTGACGGCTAAATCCGAGCCTGGATACAAAGTTTGGAGGTCTCTCTTAGGGACCTCTTTTTTTGTGCTTTGGGCGTGTAGGTGTACAGCTTGACGGTGTGTGGTGCCGCGGTTAACGTGGGCGCTCCAATTTCCTAATGTATGTGTATCGACTACAAACTAGGCAGAAACCGACCGATACCGGTCGGGGTCTTTATGGCCGCGCGGGATATTTATACGCGCGCTAACCAAGCCAAGATGAGGGACGCGTGAATTCGCTGAATACAACATGGTCTCGAACGGTTCAGGGTGGGGTTGTCGCTGCGATTTTAGGATCGTCAGCGCTTGGCTTTGCTCAGGACGGCATGAGTTTCGGTGAAGACGAGGTGACTGCGGTCAGTGAAGTCTCGCCGGCAGCTAAATTTCTCGAAGAAGGCAAGGCACTTTACCTCAAGGAAAAATATCCTGAGGCAAGTTTGCTGTTTTGGAAGGTGCTGAAGGACGGAGACGTTTCTTCGGAGATCTTGCGGCCGGAAGCCCAATACGAACTCGGCAAGACGCTCTATCGTCTCGAGCTCTACCAGGGCGCATTGCAGCATTTTGGCGCGATCGTGGAATCGGGGGAGTCGAATCCCTTCTTCCTGCAAACGCTGCGCGGTTTGGTGCTCCTTACCGACCAAATCCCTGAGGATGCTCTCCTCATGGAGCGATTGGCGACTTATAAGGACTACCTGACCGAGGTCCCCGAGAAGTATCGCGACAGATTCGCGTATCTGGTGGGCCGGCATCTGTACAACCAGATGAATATCGAAGCTGCTCTGGCGATGTTGAATAACGTCACCACAAGAAGCCCCGACTACTCGAAAGCTCGCTACATCGCCGGTGTGGCACACGTCGCCAACTACGAGGCCGAACCGGCCGTTGCGGCGTTCAAAGAAGTTCTGCGATACCTGACCTCTCGCGAAGCGAGTGGGTCATTGACGCCCGAAGAAAAGACCCTGCTTGAGATGACGAATCTTGGCATGGCTCGAGTGTTTTATTCGACGGGTAGCTACGACAAGTCGGTGAAGTATTTCGGCCGAGTTGGACGTAAGTCCGAGCACTGGCCGACTTCGCTCTTTGAATCGAGTTGGGCGTATTTCCAGATGGACTTGTACAACAAGGCGCTGGGCAACCTCCTCACGATCAACGCCCCGTTCTTTGATAATGCGTACTTCCCTGAAGGCACGATCCTTACGGCCGTTCTCTACTTCTACAACTGTAAGTATGAGCGCGTGCGATATGTTCTTCAGGGATTTGATGACCAGTACGGTCCAATCCAAACGGAACTCGCAAGCGTGATCACGAAGTACGGCGAAGATCCCGAAGGCATGTACAAATGGCTGATGGATGTTCGTGACGGAAATTCGAGTAATTACGAACTGATTCGCGTCGTGAACGCAGCGGTTAACGACCAGCAAGTTCAGCGCAAAATCGGATTGATCAGCGCCATTGAAAGCGAAAAAGAAAAAATGGGGGAAGCTCCGTCAGCTTGGAAATCCAGCGACCTGGCGCAGACCTTGTCGGGTGACCTTGAGCTCGCTGCCAGCTTTGCTCGCGTCGACGCGGGTGCCCTGGCGAAACAGCGACTCGAACGCGCGTTGCGGGAGTTGGCTGACTTGGTTCTGGAGGAAAAGAAGATCCTCTTCGAAGTGGCCCGCGCCGAAAAAGGCGACATCGAGGCCGATCTTCGTGCTGCGATGGTCGTGGACAAAAACGTCACCGATAAGCCAACGGTCGATGTCTCCGATGAGGAGATGTATTGGACCTTTGATGGCGAATATTGGCGTGACGAACTCGGTTATTACATCTTCACGGTGAACTCGGAGTGCAAACGTTGAAAGTTGCATCCCACGAGGAGAAGGGCATGAAGTCAAAGCGACTTATCTCTCACGTACGGCATCTCGCATGTTGTGCATTGTTGATCGGAACCTCCGTTCTGGTGTCGACGAATGCTACGGCGCAAGACAAGGAAGAGCTTCAGCTTGGCGATGTCAAGGTTGAGCAAACCGCTAAACCCACTCTCAAAGGAGAGCGTCAGGGCCCACTCAAAACCAATATTGTTGAAGACAAGAAGGTGGAGAGCGTCAAGAAAACTGACGAAGCGATTCAACAGCTCAAAGAGCTGCTGAAGGCGACTCCCAAGGACAACGTACAACGTGCGGATTTCTTGTTTAATCTTGCCGAGATGTATTGGGACAAGTCCCGCTTCTACGAGCAGGGTTCATACACCAAGCAGGACGAGTGTTTCGCGTTGCAGGACTCCGGTGAAACCGGACGTGCACAGGCATGCGAAAAGGGCCGCCTGGACATGTTGAACGAGTCGAAGCGTTGGAGAGAGGAATCGGTTCGACTCTACGTCGAAATTATTCGTAATTTTCCAACCTTCAGAAACCTCGATCAAGTCTATTTCTATCTAGGCGCCAACCTCATGGAGGTCGGAAAGCGCAAAGAGGCTCTCGACTTCTTCCGACGTCTGATCGCGGATTATCCAAAGAGTCAGTACGTTCCAAACGTGTTGCTTGCATTCGGCGACTACTACTTCGACAGCGACGACATGGCGAGCGCCCTCAAAGCGTACCAACGAGTGTCGAAGTATCCGAAATCTAGCGTCTATCCTTACGCTCGATACAAAGAAGCATGGTGTCAGTTTAACTTGGATGCCAAGGACAAAGCGCTCGACACTTTCTTGGATGTCATGAAGCTCGCCAAAGCGAGCAAGAGCGACAGTGCGGCCGGTTTGGTACGCCAGACACGTAACGACGTCGTGCTCACGTATTCGCATATCGGCGCCGCCGATAAAGCGATTCCGTTCTTCCGCAAGATTGCTCCGGACAGGTCTGATTGGATCCCCATGGGAGAGCGATTGGCTGTTCTTTACAGCGATAAGGGTAAACCAACCGAGTCCACGAACATCTATCGTGAACTTATCTCGGTGAACAAAGAAAGCGTCAGCACTGTCGACTACCAATACGAAATCGTTCGAAACACGACGACCGTGAACTCATACAGCCCAGACTCGGTCAAAGAGTTGGTTCGTTTGATGAAACTCGTGCAGATCGCTGACGCTGGAAAAGCGTTCAAGGACATGGACCCCAAGGCTTGGGCAGCGACCAAAGGTCGAACCGAAGACCTCGTGAGAACCTGGGCGATCACCTATCACCGTGAAGCGCAGAAGACGAAGAACCCCGACCTCTATGCCATGGCGTACTTCCTGTACAAGGAGTACCTGGTCACCTACTCAAATCCCGAAGAACAGTACAATATGTCGTTCTTTTACGGGGAGTTGCTCTATCGCCTCCAGAAATGGGAAGAAGCTGCAACAGCGTACGAGCGGGTGTTGGCATTGGAGCCCAAGGGCAAATTCACCAATGAAGCGGTCCACGCTCTCGTGTTGTCCTACTTCAAGGTCGTAAACACGTCCGAAGAGCAAGCCAATCTTCAGGCCCGTAAAGACGAACTGCTCAAAGAAGACGAAGGCGACGACAAGGCAAAACCGGTTCCGATTCCTGAGCCGAAGCCTATTCCTGACCTGCACCAACGCTTGATTGCGGCCTGTCAGAAATACGTCGAACTTAATCCCGAAGGCGACCGCATTGTGGACGTGAAGTACACGATGGCACGCACCTATTACGACTTTGATCACCATGAAGAAGCGATCAAGATCTTCAAGGATATCGCCTACTCACATCCCGAGCATCGCCTCGCGGTGATCGCAGCAAACCTGCACCTCGACAGTCTCAATCTGTTGAAGAAATACGACGAACTTCAGGTTGAAGTCGTGGGCTACCTTGAGAAGCGTCCCATCAAGGATGAAGCTTTCATCGCGGACATCTCAGCGCTCAACGCCTCGATTCGATTCAAGAAGTGCAACGTCTACGACGAACAAGAAAAGTGGAAAGATGCTGCACAATGTTTCGTCGACTTCTACCGCGACTTTCCTGAGTCGGAGCTCGTCGATAAGGCGTTGTACAATGCCGCATTGGACTTCGAGCGTATGAAAGAATTGGGCAAGGCGATTCAAGTCAGGATCTTCCTTCTCAAAGAACGTCCGAACTCGGATCTTGCTCCTAAATCTTTGTATAACGTCGGTGGCAACTACCATGCGCTGGCGGTCTACACTGAAGCCGCCAAGTTCTACGAACTCTACGTGGATACCTATCCGAAAATGGAGAACGCGGAAGTTGCTCTCGCGAATGCCTCGACATTCCGACAGGGATTGGGCGAGCTGGACAAAGCGATCGCAAACTATCGCAAGTACCTAGAACTTTACGGCACACGAGACCCAGTAAAATCGGCAGAGGTCTACTACCAGATTGCCAACGTGTTCGAGCAACAAGGCAAAAAGAAAGACGCGTTCGACCAGTACCAAAGTTATTTGAAGAAGTACGGCAAGAAGGGCCCGTCGGACCGATACCTCGAGGCCCACGTGAAAATCGGCCTCTACTACTGGAATCTCGGTGGAAAGAGCAATCGCGAAAAGGGACAGGGCTGGTTCAAAAACACGCTTAAAGAGTTCAACAAGTATTCCAAGTCGGAACAGGAGGCGATGACCACCGGTCGCGACGCCGCTGCCCAGGCGAAGTTCATGATGGGTGAAGAAATCTTCATGGATCTGACAAAGATCTCGTTGGACTCACCCAACGAGAAGGTCCTGAAGAAGAAGATGCAAGATAAGATCAAGGTGGCTGTTGAAGCCAAAGAGGTCTTTGAGAGCGTGATTCTCTTCGGCCGTCCGGATTGGGCCATCGCCGCGCTCTATCGTATTGGAGCTGGATTTCAGGACCTCGCGGATAATATCCGTCAGAGCCCGCCTCCCTCGCGATTGAGCTACGACCAGAAAGAGATCTACCGCGGTATCCTTGAGGACAACGCGATGCAGATTGAAAATTTGGCCGTCGACGCATTCAAGCGATCGCTGGACATCGCGAAGAGCAAAAGCTGGTTCAACCAGTATTCGAAGAAAGCCGAAGTCGCGCTGGCGCAGCTTCGTCCTAAAGAGTATCGACGCCCTTCGGAACTCCGAGCGGAGCCCGATCACTTTGCGACCGGTTTGAACCGCGTACCGTTTATCAAGCAGGCCAAAGACGAGGACCGCCTTACGGACTTCGGTTCGTCTGACGCGCCCAACGCCACACAGCAGTAGGAGTAGTTTCGATGAGAAATCACGGATGGAAAGCACTGATTTTCTTCGTACTGCTGTCGGCGGCCTGCTCAAGCTCGCCTGACAAGAAAGACGGTGAAGTCAAAGAAAGACCCGCAGGTGGCACCACAAATGCCGAAGCGATCAAGAATTTTGAAGCGGCTGTGGTCGCGTTTGATAAGTCTGATGGGAAGTCACTGGACCAAGTTCAGCGCTACCTAGAGGTCGCGGTCGACGAAGACCCTCGATTTGGCAAGGCTTGGTTCAACCTTGGTGTTGTTCATGAACAAGCCGGACATTCCGACGACGCAGTCAAGGCGTACGAGAAATCGTTGGAGGTCTCTCCGGGCTTGGGCGCTGCGTACGTCAATATGGGCATGATGAAAGCCGACGCGGGGAATCTCGATGATGCCCGTGCGCTCTTTCTCAGGGCGATCGAAGCTGACTCGTTCAACCCCATGGCCCATTCGAATCTGAGCGTCTATTTCCGCAACGACCAAGACTACAAGAACGCGGTTCGGCACGCCCGACTCTCGCTTGCTGGTGATTCGCAGAATCTTTCAGCGTACGAGAATCTCGCCCGAACGTATTACGCGATGAAGGCCTACGATGTGGCCTTGTTGGTGTGTTTGAACGCCGAGAAGATCGACGCCAACCGCCCAGACATCTACAACATCATGGGTATGGTTTGGCTCGCCAAGAACGACGTGACCGAAGCGATTCGGCAGTTCCAAAAGGCAATTGAGCTCAATCCCAATCATGTCGCCGCCTTGATGAATCTCGGCGCGGTCATCATGAACGTGCGAAACTACGAAGGTGCCATTGCTCTTTTTGAAAGAGTGCTGGCCTTGGAGCCCAAAAATCTGGAAGCCAAGATCTCGATTGGCGTTGCAAAACGCGGATTGGGAGACCTCGCCGGCGCACGAAGCGTCTATGATGAGGTGATTGCCCAGGAGCCTGAGAACGCATATGTGCAGTTTAATCTGGGCATCATGGAGCATGAAATGATGGCGCAGGATGCGATGATCGGTGTAGGTCGTGGCGATGCACCCGAAGATCCACTGGCTCAGATGGATTGGATGGTCGCCAACATGGAAGAGGCACTGAAGCACTACGAACAGGCGATCACCCATTATCGGAACTTTTTGGCTTATGACCGAAAGGGTGTAGTCGAGGTTCGAAACGACGCAAATGAAAGAATTCAGCGGGTGCAGGAGCTTATCCAGGTCACCGGCGAACAGATTCCTGAAATGCGTCGTCAGAAGATTCAGATCGAGCAAGACCTCAAGGCCGCCGCGGAAGACGAAGCAAAAGCAAAGGCAGAAGAGAAGGCAGCTGCTGAAGCAGCGAAGGCCGCTCCGCCCGCCGATGCTGAGGCTCCGGCACCGAAGTGAGCGCTGCTTGCCACCTGACCTTTGTGTGGTACGCTTGCCTCGAATAAAAAAAGTGATTCGAGTGGAACTTCTCTCGAATCGTGGTGTCGCTTAGTAGACCAGTTGAGGAGATGTGATGAAAAGCATTCTTACAGTGATTGCACTGACCATCATTCCGGGAGCCGTTTTCGCTCAAGACGACATGCCATCTGCTGGTGAAGCGATGGGCGGCGGCGGCGGTGATAATGTGGTCTACAAGAAAGAGACCGAGTACGACTTTGAGGCCGACGACGTTGAGGGCAATCTGGTGAAGCCAGACGAGGCAAATATCGGCGCCGAGCAACATGGAAAGACAAGCAGTCTGATTAAAATTCGGTCTGATTTTGTTCCGGAAATGCTTAAGTCGGTGGAAGATATCTGACAACGCAACGGGCACGTTTGGGAGACCATCCGTACCAGATACACGCGTCAAATGACGCATATGGGTTGAGAAGATGACCAATTCTGCACTTCAGTTTGAGATCATACAAAACGGGCAGGTTGTCCGCACGGAGACGTTGGATCAAGACGTCATTAAGGTGGGCAAGCTCTCGAGCTCCCATCTTCGTCTTGATGACCCGAACGTCTCGCGCATCCATGCCGTGATCGAACGCGCAGCTGACGGAAGTTTCAGCGTGATCGATCTTGGTAGCGCTACGGGCACGTTTGTTAACGGAGAGAAGGTGACCAAAGCGTCACTGACCTCCGGAGACGAATTGCAGTTTGGAGACACGCTGATCCGTGTCTCTACCGTGGCGGAACAAGCTGTCGCTCCTGCGGCCGTGCCATCTGTTGTCACATCAGCGGCACCTGCTTCGGTTGTTGCACCTTCGGCAGAGCCCGACGCGGGTGGGATTAGCCTGGAAGATGGCTCTCAAGTCGAGCCCTATACCCTTCAAGGGTATTATGACGACGTTGGGAACTACATTCCGGGATATTACGACGAGGCTGGGAACTACCACCTTGGGTACGGATTTCACGACGAAGCGGGCCAGTGGCAGGTCAGTCAGGGCTACTACGATCCAGCAGGTGAGTGGGTTGCGACAGACGGTTCGTCTCATGAGGCCGCACAGGGCCTCGGCGAAGAAAGTTCATGGTTGATCACCGCTCGGGACACCGACGTTTTCCAGGACGCCTTTTTCGAAGGTCGTGGTGGCGAGACGCTTGAGGTCGCGATGCTTTGGCGCGACAGCGTTTTGGTGGTTAACAGCTATGAGCAGCCCAAGACCGTTACGATCGGTGTCGAGGGTCAGAAAAATGACTTCGTTATCGAAGACTCGTCGTTCGCTGACGAGCGGTTTCCTTTGTTGGAATATGGAGCGGGCTACACGTTGTCGTTTACCGATGGCATGTCCGGCTTGGTGCAGATCGGCAACCAACAATACACATTGGCGCAGGCCATCAGTCAGGGCGTTGCTACCCGTTCAGGGTCTGGGTACGGGATATCGCTTGACGGTAGATCCTCGGCCCGAGTGGATATCGGCGACATCACGTTCCTGATTCACTTCACTGAACTTCCATTGGCTGCCTTTGGCGGGAGTGGATTCGACACTTCACCTGTTCCCTACGTTTCGCTGAGCGCGGTTGCCCATATTCTCTTTCTGATTCTCGCCATGACGATGCCGGAGAACGCACGCAGCTTGGATCTGGATGGTTTTCAGGCGAATGACCGGTTTGTTCAGTTGATGATCGAACCCGAGCAGGTTGAAGAAGAAAAGCCCGATTGGCTTGACGATGGCGGCGACGAAGAAGCCGCCGCCAAGCATAAGGGCGAGGAAGGCAAAGCTGGCAAAGAAGACGCAGAGGACGTGAACAAGAAGCTCGCGATCAAGGGGGATCGAAACCCTGAAGATCTTGAGTTGAAACGTGCAGCTGATACTGAAGTTGCCATGAACGCTGGTATCGCTGGCGAACTCATGGTGAGCAGTCCCTTCGCAACGGGAGACACGTCAGTGGGCTCGGATGCGATTCATGCCCTGGGCAATTTGCAAGGCGGAGAGTTTGGCGAGTCCAAGGGATTCGGCGGTCTGGGTCTGCAGGGTGCAGGACGTGGCGGCGGCGGAATTTCGGAACGAGGCATCGGCTTGGCGAACGTCGGAACCGCAGGTCGCGGTGGTGGCGGTCGTGGGGGCGGAGGCTACGGAAAAGGCGCCGGAGATCTGGGTGAGCGCAACAGTCGCGTACCCAAGATCGTTCCAGGAAACCCTCAGGTTCAGGGTTCTCTTGACCGCGAAATCATCAAGCGAGTGGTTCGCCAGCATCGTGGCGAGATCAAGTTCTGCTACGAAGGCGAATTGCAGAAGAACAAAGGCCTCGAAGGTCGAGTGACCGTTCGGTTCACGATTTCGGCAACTGGCTCGGTGGTATCTGCCGTGGTCAAGGAGTCGAGCCTGAACAACGCATCGGTTGAACGCTGCATTACGGACAAGATTCGACGTTGGATCTTCCCAGAGCCCAAGGGCGGCGGAATCGTGATGGTAAACTACCCGTTCAATCTGAGTTCGTAAGGCTGTCCAGCCGCTTTCAAGGCCGCGCAAAGTCGCGGCCTTTTGTTTTTCTTGGCGATCAGCCGGAACCCGTTGCAACCGGGTTGCCTCGTGTGGCCGGCAGGTCTATCATGCCGGTCCATCTAACAATATCTTTCGGGCGCCAGTCGTCCCATGTGTCGAGGATTTGGAGTGATGACCTCAAGGCCAGTACTTCTACAGTGGTTTGCAATAGCGTGTGTCACCGTGATCGCCCTTTCGGGTTGTCACAGCATGGACCGCGCTGAAGCCGTCTCCGAAATGAATAAGGGTCTCGAAGCTCTGGAAGGAGGACGCACGCTTGATGCGGTTCGTCATCTGAAGGAAGCGTCGACGATCGACCCGGAATTCGCCGAACCCCCGTATTATTTGGGACAGATCTATCATCGGAAACTCAGCGAACCGGATAGCGCAGAGCAGAATTATCGCGAAGCGATGAGTCGCGACGAAACGAACCCTCAGTTCGCCTATCAGCTGGGCACGATCCTTCAGGAACAGAACAAACATTCAGACGCGATCGCGTATTTGAAGAAGGCGACGGAGGCAAAACCTGACTTTGCGAAAGCTTGGTTTCGGCTTGGGCTCTCATTCGACTTCGAGAAAGACTATTCGTCAGCCATCGACGCCTACTCGAAATCAATTCACGCCAATGCACGTATGCGAATGGATAAAGAAGACAAAGGTGGCGCGGCATATCATGCGCTCGGCGATCTCTATAATCGTTTTGGATTCTATGACCACGCGCTCAAAGTCTACAGCAACGCGCTTGAGAATAACCCGGATGTTCCTCGTCTTCTCAGCGGAGAGGGTGTCGCTCAGTTGAAATTAAAGCGTTTTCCTGAAGCTGAAGCCAGTTTCACGAAGGCTCTCGAAATCGACCCCAGTCAAACCACCGCGATTTTTAATCGTGGCGTGGCGTACATGGCTGAGGGCGCAACCGACAAGGCCGTTCAGGGATTTGAAGAGTTCGTGTCTCGCGCAGACAGCGAGCGTGATGAAGCTCGAATTGTTGCCGCTCAAGGCTTCATTCAGCAGATTCGTGAGAAAGCGAAAGAAAACTAGACTGCGACTCATGGAGCGGTCTAATCGAGAACATTGCCGATTCTTTGGAGCCTGTGTTAGAAGTTCCGAAGCATCTCGCAATGAATTATAGAACAGTTGTCACACGGGTTCGGGTCTCTTGACGCAACTGCACTTTGGTTGTGCTTCGAGGGAAGCGGCCCAAGTGTTCGTCATATTCCAGCCCCTGCCACGGAACGAATCGAGCGATGGATCTCAAAACCCAGATTCAGCATCACTTCGCCGCACTTGAATCAAACCCAAACCTTCTGGGCTCGGCTTCGCGCCTGCTCCAGTTGTATGGCAATACGAGTACACTTGTAGAAGAACTCGTGCAGCGTGCCGAAGAAGCGGGGCCCGGAGAAATCGGGGCCCGGTTCTACTGCGAGGCTTGTGCCATTTCACTGCTTGTGTCTAAAGACCCGGCATTGTCTGGTGCACTGTCCGATCAGGCCGTGGCGCTCAGCGAGGGGACGGCCGCTTGGCCGGAGCTTAAGCTGTTGCTCTTCGCACTGACCGACGACGTGGAGGGCCTCTATTCGTATTTTGGCACCACCGTCGAAGCGTTGCCGGACTCGGCCTCCAAGAGCCGGCTCTACTACCGAATGGGCCAGTTGCTTCATTTGGCGTTTGTCGATCTGGACGAAGCCAAGAACGCTTTCGTTTGGGCGCATGATCTTGATCCGAACAACTTGGCGGCCCTTTGGGCGCGCGAAGACGTGGCACGCGACCAAGAGGATTGGGGCACATACGCCGAGCTGCTTTACAACGAGGTCCAGGCTCCGAGCGACGTTGGACGTCAGTTGGACGCCATGTTGGACCTGGGTGATGTCTACCGCGACCGCCTCGATCAGCCCGACGGTGCCGCGCAATGTTACGCCACAGTGTTTGAGACGGATCCGACCAATGCGAGAGCTCGCGCAGCGCTTGAGGCCCTCGGCTACGAATTGCCTGCTGAAGACCTTGACGTCGAACCTGTGTCGATGGAGGCCGTTCTTGAGCCATCCGAGGCCGATCTTCAAGATGAAGGCAGCCTTGGTGATGACGAGAGTCAGGTGGACGAAGCGGCAGGGAATAACACCGTCTTCGGTGTGCCGATGATGCCGCACTTCGAGGACGATGAAGAGGAAGAACTCACCGGCGCATCCGTAGATGTGGAGGCCGTCGAAGAAGACGAAGAGATCGAAGAGATCGATGTCGAACCTGCGGCCGTCGAAGAAGACGAAGAGATCGAAGAAATCGAAGAGCTCGATGTCGAACCTGCGGGGGTCGAAGCGGAGTCAGATGCGGCAGCGGAATCCGAAGCGGATGAGATCAGCGCTGAAGACGAATCTGAAGCCGACCTGAGCGTGGAAGAGGAGATTGCTTCTGAAGGGACACCTGCGTCTGCGGATTGGAGAGATCGTTTCGTGGCTTGCCTCGCAGAGGCTTCTCGCGCAGAAGGCGCCAAAGCGGTTGATTGCTTGGTTCGCGCTGCAAAGATCGAGTTTCGCCACGCGTCAACGAGCGGCGAATCGATGCGCATCTGGCGAGAAGCAATTGCTCTGGGTGTTGAGTCGCAGCTTTACGCTGAAACTTCCTTCCTCTTTGACGACGCGAAACTTTGGAAAGAGCTGGTCAGTGAGAGCGAAGATGCGTCTTTGATTTCACACGTGCTGGTGGTGCAGTTGCGCGACGCAGAGGCTGCAAAGGCTAAAGGCGCAGCAGCCGAGGAACTGCTTTCGGACTTGAGCGAGGGGACCGAAAACTGGCGTAAATTCCAACGTAGCCTTGAGACTCGTTGGGCGGATTTGGACAAGGACGAGCAAGCTCGTCGAGTCTATTGGCGAATGGCCGATATCGCGCATGCCATTGATGACGTCGAGAAAGAGATGGACGCGTTGCGTCGCCTCGATCGACAAATCAAGGACGACGCGCTGACTAAATATCGCCTTCAGGCGATCTACCGCGCCACCGAGAAGTGGCCGATGTACGTCGACCTACTTAAGTCTGAAGCGGCTGATGCTGCGGCTGATCCCGTTGAACATGTTGATATCCTTCAAGAGATGATCGTGGTGTACCGCGATCATATGAATCACGACATGATGGTCGTGAATACGTACAAAGAAATCCTCGAAATTGAGCCGGCCAATATGGTCGCACTCGATGCGCTGGTGGAGTTGTACGATAAGCTCAATCGCTCATCGGAATTGATCGCGACGCTGCAGACAAAGGCTGAGTTGGTCGATACCAACGCTCAGCGTGTGCAAATCCACAGCCATATTGCGTCTTTGTTTCTGGACCGTTTCAGAAATCAAGCCGAGGCGATCAAGTCGTACGAAACCGTTCTTGAGCTCGATCCGTTTAACGCTGATGCGATTACGTTCCTTAAGGACATGTACGAGAAGCGTCGCGAATGGGAGAAATTGATTGAGGTCCATAAACGCGAAGTGGAGACCTTCGAGTCGGCCGCTGAGAAAGCAGCGGGCTTGAAGCTGATCGCTGATTTGGCGACCGACAAGTTGAGGAAACCCGAAGTCGCCGCTGAACTGTGGATCGAAGTAAGAAAGCAAGCTCCCGAAGATGCGGATGCTCTTGAGGCACTTGAAAAGCTCTACGAAAAGACCAAAGACTTCGCTGCGCTCGCCGATATCCTGGAAACCAAGGCGCGACTTGACGCGGATCCTGAGAGCCGGCTGAAGTTGTTTGGCAAGTTGGCGCCGCTTTACAGCGACCGCTTGGAAGATTTGGACGCGGCGGTACGCACCTGGCGTAGTGCGTTGGAGATCGCCCCCGACGATCTCAAAGCCAAGAAATCCCTTGAGCGGCTCTACATCGATAATGGCCGATGGGATGAGCTTGAGAGCTTCTACGGCGAGAGTGATTCATGGGCCGAGTTGGTCAGGCTTCTCGAGACTTTGGCCAACACGGTCAAAGACGATGAAACCAAGATCGAATTGCTCGTAAGGGCTGCCCGCGCATGGCGCGAGCGGCTGGACGATACAAGCCGCGCCGAGCGCAATTTGGAGAAAGTACTCCAGCTTGACGCCACGAATGAAGGTGCGGCACTTGAGCTCGAGCCGATTTACGAAGCCGCTGCAGACGCTCAGCGTCTCAAGGTTGTTTACGAAATCATCTTGTCGCACCGCGACGAGATCGAGGGACGTCAACCCTACCAGCTGAAGTTGGCTCACCTGCATGAAGCGGAACTCGCGGATGTTGGGGGAGCATTTGGCTGGTACTCCGCTGCATTTGCTGAATCTCCTGATCAGTTGGAGATCGCTGATGACATGGAGCGAACGGCCGGTGTTGCTGGTCGGTGGGACGACGTCGTGTCTTCCTACAAAGACGCGCTGTCGAAAGACCTTGAATTGGACCTCATCGGTACGCTTCGTCTGAGAACGGGTCGGGTACTGTCCGAAGAGCTCAACGAACTCGACGATGCACTGACCTACTTCAAAGCTGTTCTTGCGGTCGATCCCGAGAATCAGGTCGCGCTTTCCGCCACGGCTGATATCTACCGTCGGGGCGCGCGCTGGGATGACTTGATGGCCGTGTATCAACGGCAGATCGAACTGACCGACGCTCCAAGCGAACGGGTGAAGATTCTGTCGGGCATGGCGCTGATCGCAGAGCATCAGGCAGGCGACGTTGGTCGAGCCATTCAACAGTATAACGAAGCGCTTGAGATCGACCCCGAGTACCAGCCTGGTTTGGCCGAATTGCATCGGCTTTATCGTCAGGAAGAGCGTTTCGAGGATCTCGCGAGCATCATTCGTCGAGAAATCGCACTCATCGAAAAATCAGCAGCGGAACGCCCTGGTCGTGCGCTGTCGTCGGTCGCTGCCGAGGCTTTGCTTGCAGGGGCTGAGTCCATTGATGACGAGTTCGAAGACGAGTCCGACCAGACTTATGTTTCCGAGGTCGACGATGACGAAGACGAAGCTCAAGAGTCAGCTTCGACGTCGGTCGAGTTCTCCGACGAAGAAATCGAGCTTCTGGTTTCGCTGCGCTATGAACTTGGAGTGGTCTGTCAGCAGCATCTGGCAGGTCCAGACGAGGCCGTTGATTGTCTCGGACAAGTGCTGGCATGGCGTCCTAACCATTCCGAAGCACGCAATGCGATCGAAGGTTTCCTCACCGATGAAGCCTACCGTCTCCAAGTCGCTAAGATTTTGGAACCTGTTTATGAATTGCTTGGCGACTGGGAATCCTTGATTGCGGTTCTGAATGTTCAGGCAGACTCAGAGCCAGGCCGCGCGATCGAATTGATCGAGCGAATTGCGGGGATTTACCTGCAGGAGCTTGGGCAGCCGGTTGAGTGTTTCACGAGCTTTGGTCGTGTCATCAAGCTTCAGCCCGAGAATCAGCATGCACGCGCTGAACTCAATCGGGTGGCCGATGCGATTGACGCATGGGAGCCCTTGGTTGAGCTGTACGAAGAGATCGTTCCGAATATCGCAGACGACGCTCTACGTCAGACCTATTGGCATCTGATCGCCGACATCTATGCCGAACGTCTCTCGGACGCCGAAAGGGCAAGAGATGCGTATGAGGCCGTCCTTGAGATCGAACCTGGTGCGATGGAAGCCCTCAATGACCTTGAGGCTCTCTACACGCGCACCGAAGACTGGGACTCCTTAAAAGACATTCTGGATCGCAAATTGGCTCTGACTTCGGAGGGGCCTGCAAGGGAGTTGCTCCGCACCCGCATGGGCTTGTTGTGGGAGGAGATGCTCCAAGATCACGGAAAAGCGATCGACGTGTACTCCAGCATTCTTGCGGATAATCCGGCCAATTTTGATGCGATCTCGGCACTCAGCCGTCTCTACACTGCTGAGTCTCGTTGGGATGACCTCGCCCAAAACCTTGAGCGTGAGCTTGAGTTGGTAGACGAGCAGGGCAAGAACGACGTCAAGAATCGGCTTGCGGCTGTGCTCGAACAACGTTCGGGTGAATGGGTGCGTGCGGTCGACCTCTACGAAGAGGTGCTCGATGACGATCCTGGTGACGATGTCGCGCTTCAAGCGCTCGAAAGGCTCCTGTACGAAGATTCCGCCCCTCGGGGTCGAGTGTCGGAAATCTTGGAGCCGCTCTACGTCGAAAACGACGAGTCCATCAAGCTGATTGCCGCACTTGAAGTTCAGGTGGAAACGTCTTCGGACGACGCACGAATTGTCATGTTGTTGCATCGAATTGCGGCCCTTCAGGAAGTGCGTTCGGGAGATGCCGTCGAGGCATTTGTTACCTTTGCGCGAGCTCTTCATTACGGCGTCGACAACGAACGCACTCTTCAGGCGCTTTATCGTCTCGGCGAGTCGCTTGGATCGTGGAGTTCGGTCGTTGAAGTGTTCGAGGATGAAGCTGCCAAACAGTCGGAGCCAAGTGTTAAACGCGACCTTCTCCGACGCGCCTCGGCAGTTTATCGAAAGGAACTGGACGACAGCGAAAACGCGGCAGCTCGACTTCACGAAGTGATTGCTCTTTTCCCTGATGACTTGGAGTCATTGGTCGAACTTGAGGGAATCTATAGCGCGACTCAAAATTGGCCCGAACTCGTGAAAGTGCTCACCGCTAAGGCTGAGTTGATCGAGGATACTGACGAGAAGCGTGCCCTGATGCATCAGGCTGGCGTGATGTACGAAGAGTTCATCGAGTCTCCTGAAGATGCGATCGACGTCTATTTGCGCGCGCTGGAATTCGATGATGCAGACTTGCATGCCATCGATCGTCTGGAAGTCCTCTATCGTGACTTGGAGAAGTGGGAAGACCTTCTCAAGACTTATCAGCGCAAGGTTGAACTTTCGGAGGCCCCAGAGGCACGAAAGGACCTCTTTTACGCCATGGGTGCCATTCATCGTGAAGCGCTTGAGCAGCCGCACGATGCGATCGATGTATTCCGAAAGGTTCTTGAAATCGATCCTGCGGAACGCGCAGCATGGATGCAGTTGGACCAACTCTTCGAGGAAACCGAGCAGTGGAGCGAGCTTCTCGAAACGCTTGACGCCGAACTCATGCTCGCGACTCAAGACAATGAGGCGAACAGCCTGAAATTCAGGATTGGCAAGCTGTGGGAGACCCATCTTTTCGATCCGATTAAGGCCATTGAAACTTATCAAGAAGTTCTCGTTCAAGATCCATTTCACGCGGAAACTACGACCTCACTTGAGGGGATGATTTCACGCGGCGAGAACGAAGCCATGGCGGCCGAAGTTCTGGAGCCGATCTATCGGGATGCTGGAGAGTGGGAGAAGTTGATCCATGTCTACCGATTGCTGAACGAAGCATCCGAAGACGTGGAGAGGAAGCTCGAGCTTCATCATGAGATCGGTGGAATCTATGAGCACCGGCTCAGCGATTCCGTTTCAGCGTTCGAGACCTTCGCCGAGGCGTTGAAAGTCGACCCCATTCGGGAAGATATTCTGGACAAACTCGAAGAGTTGGCCTCGCAATTGGATCTCTGGGAACCGCTTGTTGAGAAGCTAGATCAACGCATCGAAGACCTGATGGCCTTCGCTTCGATACGAGTGTTGCAGCTGCGTGTTGCAAGGATCTACGAGCAGGAACTCAACGATCCACAATCGGCGATCTCGCGTTTCACTCGTGTGCTCGAAGGCGACCCCTCGGATGAGGCCGCGATTGTGGCTCTCGACCGTCTCTACCAACGCGAAGGTCAATGGCTTGAGTTGGCTGAGATTCTTCGTACCCGCGTGATGCACACCAACGAGCCCGACGAACTTTTGGCGCTTCAGCTTCGGTTGGGGCAGCTCTACCAGAGCGCGTTGGAAGACGAGAACGCGGCGCTTGAGATCTACCAATCGATTCTTCTTCAAGATGAAGAAAATCCGCAGGCGATCGCGAACCTTGAGCAGATGTTCATGTCGGGTCAGGCTGTGCAACAGGTTGCCGCGATCCTTGAGCCTTTCTATTCAAGTCGCGGACAGCACTCCAAATTGGTGGAGATCTACGTTCAACGACTTGAGTTGATCGAAGATCCGTCCGAGCGATTCGATATTTGGATGCTCGTGGCGCGCACGTTCCTGGAAGAGCTTCATGACGCTGAAAGCGCCCTTGCCAGTTATGGAAAGGCGTTGGTTGAGAAGCCTGACGAGGAGGGCGTGGTCACCGAGATCTTGCGTCTCTCAGGTGAGACCGATAACTGGCGTGCAGGTGCCCAGCTCTTGCTGGACGCGTTGGAGAGTCCGCAGATCGACAACGAAGCTTCGGCTGGGCTGTATTTGGCAGTCGCAGGCGTTTTTGATCGTCAGCTTGGACTGATAGAGGAAGCCGAACAGTCGTACTTAAGTGTGCTTGTTCTGGACGCCGGTGAACCCAATGCTCTGCAGTCTTTGGACCGCATTTACGAGCATCAGGGACGATGGGAAGAGCTCGCTGACATCCTTCGTCGTCGCATTGCTGGCACCTATGATGAAGAGGAGATCGTTGCGCTCAGCTTCCGTCTTGCTCAGCTCTATCAGGGGCAACTTGGTGCGCTTGATGATGCCGTGGCGACCTACCAGACCATTTTGGACATTCAGCCGGCACATATGGAGTCGTTGAAGGCTCTTCAGCGCATCTTCTACCAGCTTGAACGTTGGGACTCGCTCTATGATGTGATGGAGCGCGACGCTGAAGCCCAGGATGATCCCGAGGCGCGTGCAGATCTGTACGCGCAGATGGCCGCGATCGCTGAGCAGATGCTCGATCGCAAGAATGACGCGGTCGATCTTTGGAATCGTGTCTTGCAGATGCGTGATGACGACGTTCAGGCGCTCCAGCAATTGCGTCGATTGTACACTGAGGAACAGCGATGGACTGACCTCGTCGGTGTCATTGAGCGTGAGGTTGAACTCACCCTCTTGCCGGACGACCAGTTGCCTCTCTACGAGAGCCTCGGTGTCATTTGGTCGGATAACCTTGGAAATGATTCAGCGTCGATCGATGCCTGGCGCAAAGTCTTGGAAATCGACCCCTATCATCTCGACGCTTTGATTGCTGTGCGCCAACTCTTCATGAACGCTTCTGAGTTCGCTGAGCTTGCGGCTGTTCTTTACTTGTTGATTGAGCATCCTGAAGTCGATGCCGCGAACATGCTGGTTTACTGGGAGCAACTTGGCGAAATTCAGGGCGACACCTTGATGGCGACCGACAAAGCGATTCAGGCATGGAAGCAGGTTCTGGCGCACGATCCAAGTCACGAGCGAGCGCTCGAGAGCTTGGAACGCCTCTTCTTGGCCGAAGGTCAGTGGGAGGAGGCGGCTGAAATCTTAGAGATGAAGCTGGACCGCGTCTCGGACGCTGAAGGCCGCATCGACTTGCTTTTGCAGATTGCAGAAATCTGGGAAACCAAGATCTTGGACCGCGAACGTGCAGCCCGTTATTACGAACTCGTTTTGGAAATCGATCCTTTGCACGAGCGTGCGGGGTCGGCTCTTGAGTCGATATACCGTGAGATCGCGACCTTGGAATCATTCCAGGCTTTGGCGACTCTTTATTTGGATCGTGCTGACCATAATGCCCATGATGCAGACCGCTTCCTGGAAGCACGTCGGGCATCGGCGCGGGTGTTTGAAGAGCAGCTTCAACAGCTGGAAGGCGCATTCTTGGTTCTGGTCACGGCATTCCGTGCGGACACCATCGATGACTCAAGTCTTTTGGTCGATCTGGAGCGGCTTGCCGGTCAGACAGGGCAATGGCAAGACCTCGTGTCCGAAGTCCAAAAGGTTTTGGGCGAATTGCCTGACTCACCTGATGCTGCTGACCTTCATCGCAAGGTTGGTGTCTGGCAATCCCAGCATCTCGACCAACCCGACGATGCGGTTTACCACCTGCAACGCGCACTCGCGATTGAGTCCGATAACGTCGAGGTGATGGAACTGCTCGAAGGCCTATCGTCAGATTGGCGCCTGGGCTGAGCTTGCTCAGATCCTCCGTGCTCGCGTGGAACTGACCACCGATCCTGACGAACAGGTCGAATTGTGGCGTAAACTCGGTGAGCTTTACGAGATGCAGATGGGGCAAATCGATGATGCAATCGATGCCTACAACGCCATCCTGCGAATCGATCCCTCGGATATCTTGGCCATCGAAAGCCTGGAGCGAATTTACGAAGCCTACGATCGTTGGCAGTCACTCGTTGGTGTGTTGAATCAGAAAGCTTCAGCGACCTACGATCCTGATGAGATTGTGCAGATTCGTTTCCGAATCGCGCAGGTGTTGGAAGAGCGTCTGCAAAACGTGGATGAGACGATCTCGACTTACCAGCAGATCCTTGAGGTCGATCAGACGCATTCACCAAGCCTCCGCGAGCTTGAGCGCCTTTTCACCCAGACACAGAAATGGCCGGATCTTCTGGGTGTGTACGAGCAGCAACTTCAACTGACGCACGAGCCAGACGAACAGATTACCATTTACGGTAAGATGGCGTCGCTGAACGAGAATCAGTTCGAAGACGTGAATTCAGCTGTTGAGGCCTACAATAATATCCTGATGGTGGATCCGAATCACCTGGATGCGATTGGTAACCTCGAACGCCTCTATCGCGGGCAAGAGAACTGGTTTGATCTTGCGGAAATTCTTCAGCGCCATGCTGAAGCAGCCGCGGGGGATCCTGGTACGCAGGTCCGTTCGTTGAACGAACTTGGTACGATTCAGCGTGACCAGATCTCTGACCCTAATGCGGCCATTGACGCGTTTAATCGTTCGCTCGCAGTGATCAAACAACAGCCGTCGGTATGGCGTGCGCTTGCTGATCTCTACGATGAGACTGCCAACTGGCACGCGTCGGTACAGGCACTCAACGAGGAAGCCGCACTGACTCAGGATCCCGAAGAGAAGGTTCAGATCCTCAATCGCATCGGCTTCATGAACGAAGCCAGCTTGCAGGATGACGTCGAGGCGGAGCGGGTCTACCAAATTGCATTGGGCTTGGTTCCAAGCAATGAATCGACGATTTTTGCCATGCGGGATCTCTATTCTCGCCGCGGTGATTATCAGGGCGTGATTCGCATCTTGAAACATGCCGAGAGCGTTGCTCGTGATTTGAAGGCCAAGGCCGATTACCTATGCGAAATTGGCAAAGTCTATGGACGCGAGCTCGATGACGGTGTGTCGGCGACCCACTACTACGAGAGTGCCCTTGAATGTGATCCGAAGGTGCTTGATGCCGCTGAGCCGTTGATCGACATGTACATCGGCGAAAAACGCTGGGAACGTGCAATGCCATTGCTTGTTCAGGTTCTCGAGCGCGGATCAGACGATCCCGAAGAGAAACACCGTCGTTTTGTTCAGATGGCACGCGTCTCGATGGAACTCGGGCAGGAAGAGCAGGCTTTGACGTCGTTCCGACAGGCCTACGAAATGGATCCAGCAGACACCGAGACGCTGAAAGGCCTCTCTGAGTTGTTGTATCGACGTGGGGAGTGGGACCAGTCGTTCAAGATCTATCAAGCGCTCGCATTCAACCATACGGCTTCGCTCGAACCCGACGAATTGCAGGAAATCTATCTGCGTTCGGGTGCGATCAAACAACGTATGGGTGAGCGTCAAAAGGCCATTCAGTTCTTCCAGAAAGCTCTGGAATTTGACGGGTATTTTGCTCCGGCCTTGAACGCGTTGGTCGAAAACTACGAGTTGGAGAACAACTGGCAGGAGTTGATCAACACGCTTCGCACGCTGACTCAGTGCGAAGAACAGGCGACGGTTCGTTTCGCTCATCTTGTGCGAATTGGTGATGTTTGGGTGAGCAAACTCAACGAAACAGCACCGGCTACCGAAGCCTATCTTGAAGCGCTCGATTTGGATCCAGACTCCGTTACGATCCTGCGTAAGTTGTTGGATATTTACACCAAGCAGCAGCAGTGGAATGAAGCCGTTGAGATGCTCAATCGTCTGATCGTGATGGAAACTGACACGTCGAGAAAGGCGAAATACCTTTACACGGTGGGCGTTATTCTTCGCGATCAGATTGGGGACAAGACCGAGGCCGTACAGGTCTTCGGGCAGGCTCTCGATGCTGACGTTAAGCTGCTTAAGGCATTCGAAGCCATCGACCGTCTTTTGACCGAAGAGAAGCTTTGGAAGGATCTTGAGCGCGCTTACCGCCACATGTTGCGTCGCGTGACTGAGAATGACGATGGGTCGATGGAAGGCATCAAGACGTTGCTTTGGCAGAATCTTGGAGAAATCTATCGTAGCCGTCTTGGTCACCTTAAGAGCGCGATCCAGGCGTACGAAGCAGCCGTGGGCCTCAAGCCGGATGACGAAAAACTCCGTCTGATTCTCGCAGACCTCTACGAGCGTTCAGACGACAATCCTGACGGTGCGATCCTTCAGCACAAAGAACTCATCAAGCTCGATCCTTTCCGGATCGACAGCTACCGAGCGCTTTGGAAGTCGTACATGCAGAAGAAAGAGTACGACAAGGCTTGGTGCATGTCGGGTGCGTTGGTGTTCCTTCAGAATGCGAATGAGCAGGAACAGAAGTTCTACGCACAGTACCTCGGTCAGAACTTGAGATTGGCGAAGGGCCAGATCAATCAAGAGTTGATCAAGCTCGTTTACCATCCAACTCAAGACATGCTGATGAGCTTCATTATGTCGATTCTGGCGCAGGGCCTTCGCCCTGCATACGCCAGCGACATCAAGGAGTGGGGCCTTCACAAGAAGAAAGATCTCCTGAGTCCTGATGAGCAGTTGATGTTCACCAAGATCTACAGCTACTCGTCGCGCACTCAGGCGATCATGCCGGCACCGCTTCTCTATCTTCGTCGTGACCAGGCGCTGGGAATGCGCAATGCAAACATCGACCCACCAGCATTCGTGATTGGTGGAGACATGATGCAGGGCAAGGCAGATCGAGAGCTGGCCTTCAGCGTTTCGCGCCAACTTTGTCTGGCACGTCCTGAGCATTATTTGGCGTCGACTCCGTTCCCGACGGAAGTGCTGAAATTGTTCTTCATGGCCGCGATGCACATCACCGACCCTTCATTGGGAATCGGTCCAAGCCTCGGTGAGCAGGGCGAAGTCTGGATTAAGGAAATCCAGAAGATCCCTGGGCCGATGCTGATGCAGCTCTCGAAATTCATGAGGCAATATCTTGCGAAACAAGAGAACCCGAATCTTTCGGAATGGTTGAGTGCTGTGGATCACACCGCAACACGTGTCGGACTCTTGTTGTGTGGAGACCTCCAACAGGCTGCCTCTTGCATCAAGAACGACCTCAACCCGATTGGAAAGTCGTCGATCAAAGAGAAAATTCGCGAAATGGTTCTGTTCTCGATTTCGGACGAATATTTCGAACTGCGTCGTCAGTTGGGACTGTCGATCGAGAATCGTTAAAGAATTAGCGAGAATACGTTGCAAGGGCCGCTCCGATGGGGTGGCCCTTTTTTTTGTTTAGGAGACCTATGCTTACTGTTTGCCCCACGCCCATTGGCAATCTTGCGGACATCTCAGAGAGACAACGCGAAGCGCTCGCAAACGCTGATGTCATTGCGTGTGAAGACACGCGTGTGACCGGAAAGCTCCTGGAACTGCTCGGTATTGGGCGGGTCGATGGACGGCCGAGGTTGTGGCGATTTGACGACCATAACGAACACGCCCAGATCGACGGTGTTTTGGCCGCGCTTCGCGACGGGACCAACGTGGTTTTGGTGAGCGACGCGGGAATGCCCTGCATCGCCGATCCTGGCTTTAGGCTCCTGCGCGCGGTACGCAGCGAGGGGCTTCCCTACGACGTTCTTCCAGGTGCGAATGCGGCGCTTGTGGCGCTCGTTGCGTCCGGACTTCCCATCGAGCGATTCATATTCGCGGGTTTTTTACCTCCAAAAACCGTGGCGAGGCGTCAGGAAATCGAGAAGCTGAATCGCAGCGAGATGACCTGGTGCGTGTATGAAGCTCCGCACAGACTGCTCGACACCTTGCAGGATCTCGTCGCCGTTTGTGGACCTGAGCATTCAGTCTTTGTCGGCCGAGAGCTCACGAAACTGCACCAGGAATATATTGGCGGAACCACAGAGCAAATCGTCGGTGATATTCAGGCGCGCGATAAGGTTCGTGGCGAATGCGTGGTGGTGGTTGCCGCAGGCGAAGCCAGTGAAGCTGCATCCGTAAGTTTGGACGCATTGGTGCGTGCCTTGAATACGGCAGGCTGCTCTCCCCAACAGATAAAGAGTGTGGCGAGCACCGTCCTCGGTGTGACCAAGGCCGATGCTTACGCGATGCTACAAGGCCTCAAGGACCTTTAGAACTGAAGGGCGGTGGTGATGAGGATCGTCCAGGTGTTGAAACCCTGGATGCGGAAGCGGTTGCCGTTCTGGTCGTAAGCCGCGTTGAAGACCGGGTTCTTCTCGATCGCAGCATCTGGACCTTCGAGGTCAACAGTGGAGTCGGGCGTCGCTTCGACATTATCGTTGGAGTCACGCCCTGTCCGCGCATTGGTCAGGTAGTGCTCTTGCTGGTTGGCGAGTTCGACTTGTGCTTTGAGCTGAAAGTACCGGGTTGGCTGAAGGTAGAGCCCCAACATGCCCTTAAACGTCGCGTAGCTCTCCACGGTCATGATGCCGTCTGTTGACCATGGTGAATTATCGCCGACGGCAGCCCCAAGGTCGTAGATCGGCACAGGTTTAGCGTTAGCGGGTTCGCGGGCAATCCATGAACATGCGACATCGTCGGTGTTGGTGACAACGCCGTCGGTACCGAAGTCGGGCAAGACTTCAGCAAGTGTCTTGCCATTGCATTCGCTGTTGGTGAAATGGTCGAAGAATGGAGTGTAGTCGCGTCCTTCGCTGGTGTAGCCAAATGTGAAACGCAGGTCGATCCCGTAGCGGGCGCCGGTCTTGACGTCTTCGAAAGGAATGAACTCCGTTCCGACCGTGATTTCTCCACTTTGTGGAGGGTTGGCAAAAACTTGTCCGTTATTTTGTTTATCGACTCGTTGGATCGGCGAGTCCGTTGCCGGCATGCGCAGGAAGTACTGCAGGCCGAAGTAGGGCTCAATCCAGTTGAAGCGCTTCGATGAAGCGAGTCGCCAGGACAGCTCGTGCACGCCTTCGCCGACGTCGGTATTCCCGGCGGCTTTCACCGGTGCGATGGGCATTTTATAGTGCATACCAAGCAGGAGAGTCGCCTTGGTGTCGTCTCGTTCGTCATTGAAAGGAGCCCATTCCAACGAGATCGTCGGGTCCGCAAATCCTTTTCGTTCATACTCAAGGAATTGGTCCGAGAGGTTGAAAAAGCGATGTCCGGTGAAGAGGTCCAGATTGTCGACGTGTTGTGCGTCGGTATCTGTGGCACCGAATGCTCGCTGTGCGGCGTTTTGAACGACGGAATCGTCAGGGTCCACAGAGGAATTCGTGGCATCCACTCCGTCTGCGTATTTCAGGCCTGTGGTTGAACCGATCACATAGGGAACGGTCAACTTGAATTCCAGGTCCTTATAAATGCCGGCTCGAATCGAGACATCAACCGCAGTGGATTGACCTTTGAATTCCATTTCTTTGTTCGAGATCAGTCGCGGTTCTGAGCAGCGGCCGCGGTCGACCACCAGCCGTGGATTATTCTGCGCGGCATCGCCAACAAGTGAACTCGTGGTCGGCACGCATGCGGCTTCTCGAGAGATCGTTGCAGACTGAAAGTCGAGACGAAGTCGGGGTTCGATATTGAAATCGAACGGGTCGTAGGTCTCGTCGACGAGATCGTCGAAATTGTCCGCAGCATCCATCAGGTCGGTGAATTCCGCAGCAGAGGCGGGACTACTCATCGCACCCATGATCGCAAAAATTCCGGTGATCACTGGCATTCGAAAGCGCATGAAAGACTCCATTTCGTCGCCGTGATTACACCATCAATAATGCTTCCCGGGTAGGAAACAAGCGGTTATCCGGCCTATGGCAAACTTGCGCAATTGCTATCAGTGTGAGGGTTATCGTGTCAAGTCCGAAGGCCGCAACGCGGCTTGTTGCGCGGACTTAGACGCCAGGGTCGATTTCTTTGACCCCGCGGCAACAGGTGCTATTCTAGCGAGGAGAGCATTAGTATCAGCACGGCAGCGGGCCGAGTTTTGGGTTGCAAAGCCTCTAGACTCGTGTAGAACACGACAGTTCTAAGAATACGTATGTCAGTTGTGAGGAATTAGATGAAATCGCCCGGCACACTGCTTAAAGAAGCCCGCGAAAGCCGAGGACTCACTCTGGTGGAGATTGCTGCGATGACGCGCATTCCACGCACGATTCTTTTGCATTTAGAACAAGATAGATTCGATGAGATGAAGGCGGACGTTTTTGTACGTGGCCATCTTCGCAATTATGCTCGCGAGCTGGGATTGGACTCCGAGATTCTGGTTCGTGGTTACGAGCGTGCGGCTGGTTTGGCCAATGCCGTTGAAAGCCGGGAATTTCGTCGAGCGAACGTGGCGCCCGAGCGCCCGTCAAAAAATGCGAAAGCTCATTGGGTCGCTTCGATCAAGCCTACACACATGTTTGCTCTGGCGCTGGTGGTAGCAGCAGTGGTGCTCTTCGCCAGTCTGCTTTCAGGCACGCGAGCAACAGCGAAAGACCCAGCGCAGTTCCCTCAGACGAGCGGCCAAGCGTGGGAACTTGAACAAGACGTGCAAGAGACACGTTGGCTCCTTGAGCGCCCTGATACCTCTAACCGCTAGATCCTCTTCTTATTTCCCGGCCTTGCCATGGAACGGGATTCTCAGAACGTCCTGCTCGCCTCGATTCGACGCCTCACGCGTGCGGAACGAGGACCGCAACTTCGTCGCGTTATCACGCGAACCCACCCCGCAGAACTTGCTCATCTTTTCGGCAATCTCACGATTGGCCAACGTCTCATGGTGTTTGAGACTTTGGACGATGACGAAAAAAGAGCGGAAATGGTCGCTGAGCTCGATTCCTCGCTGCTCGAGGAGTTTCTGGCTGAGTTGAGCGACGATGTGATTTCGCGCCTTCTGATGGTGATGCCATCGGATGACAGCACCTATCTGCTGCAGAGCGTGCCCGAAGAACGCAAAGATCTCCTGCTTGACGCAATGCCGGCTGACGACCACGCCGAGGCCTCGTCGATGATGGGGTACGATCCCGAGTCTGCGGGCGCGTTGATGGTCACGGATTTCTTGGCATTTAAGGAGGACGTCACGGCCGGAGAGGCTGTTCAAATTCTTCAGAAAGGGGCCGAGGACGCTGAAATTGTCTTCTACATTTACGTCGTCAACGATCATGAACACCTGGTGGGTGTCACCAGCCTTCGCGAACTTGTGCAACAACCGACCGGAAGAGCCCTTCGTGATTTCATGATTCGGGACGTCTTGCGCGTCGGTGTCGACACGGATCAGGAGGACGTGGCTCGCATGGTCGCACGCTACAATCTTCTGGCGTTACCGGTGGTCGGTGAGAGCAATCACCTGGTCGGGATTGTGACCGTGGACGACATCATCGACGTGATTCGCCTTGAAGCGAACGAGGACGTCCTACGCATGGCCGGAGCGCTGGAGCAGGACATCAGCCTTCATCGCTCGCCCTTTGCGTCAGCGCGTTCCAGACTCCCGTGGTTGATGCCGAGTTTTGTTGCCGGCGCCGCAGGCGTTTTCATCATTTCGCGTTTTGATCAGACGCTGATGGAGTCGATTCTGTTGGTGGCTTTCGTTCCGATGGTGCTCGGGTTGTCGCGTAATATTGGCGTTCAATCTGCGACCCTGACCTCTCGCGGCATCGCGATGGATTCGATTGGGTTTGGGAAGTGGCGGAAGGTGATCGGTCGCGAGACCTTGATCGCGCTTATCTGCGGGCTTTTATACGGGCTGGTCGCGTCGTTGCTGGGTGGTTTTTACTTGGCTGCAGTGGGCGGCGTGTCCAAGGCCAGCGCGCCAACATTTGGCCTGGTTACCGGTCTTTCGGTGTTTTTCACGATGGTCCTGGCCTCGGCTTTTGGGGCGTTTTTTCCCCTGCTGATGGTCAGGTGGAAACTCGATCCAGCGCTTGCAACAGGCCCTTTCTTTACCACGACCGTGGATGTGTTTTCGGTCGCATTCTACCTTACCCTTGCCACATATTGGTTTGGTTAGAATGCCTGGTGACTCTGACTTCCCTTCGATTCGTTAGATTTCCCCGCAAGATAGGTGGTTTCAGGTCGCCGTTAGGCGAAGGGCTGGAGTTTGCGGGCGAGCTCTCGAGACTCAATGATATTGTCCTCGATCGAGCAGTAGGTCCAACCGCCGTAGCGACCGATAGAAAACACGCCGCGGGTTGCCAGGGTGGCGGCTGCGTCGGCGTAAAGGTCGCGCGATTCCTGCGTGATATGCACGTATGCCGGATCGAGTACGACCTGGTGAGAGGAGACAAGCTTTTGTTCCGGCAGGATGAGGCCTAGCGCCCGCAATTCTTCAAGAACTTTGGGGAGTAGGGCGTCGGCGTCGGGGTTGCCGTGGCGATCGTAGCCCAGCTCAATGTAGAGGCTCGTGCGAGAATCGCCCATGATATTGTCGTAATAGCCGACTCGATAAAACGATATATCCGGGTCGGGAACGTAGACCCAATGCACATCTTGAACGCCCTTCGAGTCAAAACCGAGGTTGAACACTTGGACCTTATTCCAGGTGAGAGCCGACGGTTTGTAAGGCAGAGAACAGATGTCCAAGAAACTTGGAAGCGGTGCGGAGGAGACCAGAAACTCGAAGGAGATTTCGCGTCCCTTCGTGGTGGTTGCCACTTTCTGTCTCAGATCAACGCTGGCGAGTCCTTCGCCAAGCCGTATGCGGTCGTCAGGGATCATGCTCGCGAGCGCGTTCACGTACATGATGGCGCCGTCTCGCGGGTAGGTGAACCGGCTGTTGTAGGATGAGTTGTCCGAACTTACGAAATTCTGGACGATGTCTTCCAGCGACGCGTGGGGGAAAAAGCGTCCCATGGCGTCACGGTCCAGCCCATCGAGGTCACACGCGTAGAGCTTTTGATTATAAGGAATGAGGAATTTCTCGGCGATGGCGGCGCCGAATTTCTCGTAGAGCATGGCTTTAAATCCATGCGACACCGAGTCCTGGTCTCGAAAAACGAGGCTATGCAGGCACTCCAGAAACTCATCTTGCGGCAATTGATGGATGTTTTTCTGAAAGGGAAAATCGATAAATTTGCCCTTATAGAGGATACGGGAGTCTTTCTGGACACTTACGACCGAGTCCGCAGGCATCTGGTCAACCAGCATTTTTTCAATCGCGGGATCTCGAAAATGGAAAAAATGCCCCGAGTAATCCCAGACGAATCCGTCCTGGTGAATGGTCTTGCACCATCCTCCGATCTCGGTGTCGCGCTCAAGCACGAGGACATCGTCGCTGTCGATGAAGTGCGCGAAAGCAAGGCCGGTCATGCCGGCCCCCACCACAAGAAAACGTGTGTGTTCCATCTAGAACTTGAACTGCAGGGAAGCGCCAACGGCGCTAGAGCCCAATGTCGGCGCAATGACGACGGCTTCTTCGTCAGTGTCCACCATGTAGTGATAGATAAGCAGCCCAGCGCCACCGGCGAGCATGGCGCCGCCGATGCCATAACCAATGGCGTAGGTGGTACCGTTATCCTTCAGGTCGTCGTATTCGGCGCGTTCGGTGGTGCAGACTTTGGTGGCGCATCCTAATTCGACGCCTCTCTGATAGTCGCTGTACTGCAACCCGGCTGTGATCCCGACCACGGCGAGTCCTACCCCAGAAAGGCTCCAACCCACGATGGGGCGCCAACTGTTTGGGTCTTCGACCTCAACAGGCTCGATCGTCTTGGGCTGGCGTTTGCTTGTCAGTTGGGCACTTAAGTCGGTGTAGCGCTTTTCTTCTTCGCCCTGAAAACCAATCGATTTGGCCCTTTGAAGCGATTCATCAGCGACGTCGAGTTTGCCGTATTCGAGCGCGGTCCCTGCCGCCGAAAGGTTGCAGTCGACGCGCACCTTTCGGACGTCTTCTCGGTCAGTGGGTGGCGCATCACGGTACGAAATATCGTATTGGTAGGCGAGATCGAGGGCGTTTCCGCAGTCTCCAGCTTTATACAGCGATACGATTTGATTCTTGAGCAGCACAGAATCTTTGAGAAGTGAGTAGGCTTCCTCGAAGCGTCGTGCGGCCTCGCGATAATCCCCGGCCCCAAAAAGCTTTGCGCCTTCGGTGGCCAACTCATAGGCGCGGTCGTCCGTATCTTGGGCGTATGCAGGAAGCGACGCGACGGTAAGAGCGGCAGCGAGTAGGAAACGAAGGGAAGTCGAAAAAACGGACAACGGGAGCCTCAAAGACTGGGGGCGATCGTAACTCCGCTATTATTCCGAGCTAGGCAGGTACGTCAAGGAAACGGCCCCTATCTCTTGTCAAAGCGATAGACTCTCGATCTTCTTGTCGTTGGTCGTTGGACTGAGACTCTCAAATTTCTTCTTAGGAGCCTTGAATTTCTGCGGTGGATCCGGCTTGGGAGTCTTGCTCGTTTTCTTGGTGGATTTCGTTGCCGGGCGAGTAGGTACGACCTTGGGCTTGACTTCGATCGCCGGGATCGGGTCTGCAATCGTCGGAATGGGGTCCGCAATCGCCGCCTGATTTGTTTGAGAATCGACCAATACTTCTTCGACGGCTTCGACTTTCGGCCGGTCTTCGGGGGGCTGAATAGCGTTGGCCACGCCCTCGACGGCGGCTACGTCCGTTTCTTTGATTTCAGTCGTCTGGTTGTCAGGAGCGTTGGAAAAATAACCAAAAACTCCGGCCATCACTGCGAAGATGCAGAGGAGACTGATAATCGCAAATAACGCGACTTTCGGTCCACTCACCGCCGTGGTGGTGGACTGGGAAGTACGCGGAAGAGCCGCAACTTCGGCGGAATCAAAAAGTGTAGGCGTCGGGTTCGAGCCGGTCCCTTGAACCAAGATTTCTTCGGTCATGGACGGCAGTCCCAAGACGGCGTCGAGTGCGCGTGACAGGTCTCTGCCGCTTTGAAACCGATTGGCCGGTTCCTTGTCCATCAGGCGATAAATGATGAGCTTGATTTCCTCGGGCACGTCTCGACGAATGATGGGAGGCACGGGTTTGGTGACGTGCATCATCAAGAGGTCGAACGCTGAATTCGCGAAGAAAGGCAGGTTGCCGGCAACCAATTCGTAGAACATCACACCGAGGCTATAGAGGTCGGCCGGTGGGCCAAGCTGCCGGGTCGATCTGGCCTGCTCTGGGCTCATGTATGCTGGGGTTCCGAAAACCTCACCCGCTTTTGTGATGCGCTGAGCTTCCTCGGATTCGTTGTCGCCTTTTACGATTCGCGCGATGCCGAAATCGAGCACTTTTACGAGTTCAGACCCGTCGGTCATTTTGGCGAGCATGACATTTTCGGGCTTCAAATCCCGATGCAGAATGCCTTGATGGTGGGCGTGGTCCAGAGCCAGAGCAATCTGTTTGACGATCGAAATCACCTCGGTCAGCGGGACGCTGCTCGAGAGTCGTTTATCGAGGGATACGCCATTGATGTATTCAATAACGGTGTAAAACGCCTTGAGGTCACTCGAAAAACCGAAGTCGTAAAGCGTAATGCAATTGGGGTGATTGAGCCGGCCGATGGCGCGGGCCTCAACTTCGAATCGAGCCTGCAGATCGTCTTGATCCATAAACGCAGGGTGGAGCAGCTTAACTGCGACCTTTCGGTCCACCATGATCTGAGTGGCCAGCCAGACCGCACCCATCCCTCCGGCGCCTAGCTCGCGCTCCAAGCGATATTTCCCCTCGATGACCGTGCCACTTGAGGCGCGAGTGCTCATGAGAATCTGTGGCTAATAACCAGAAAAAAGTACATGGGTTCTGGGCTCTGGGCACGTTAGCGCATGGCCGGGTATGCATCAACTTGGAAACCTTGGTGGTACACAGCGATACTTGGCATGACGGTCCGCACAACGTGTGCTAACACCGCGCAGCGTAACCGGGAGAGTAAAATGTTTAGAGCGTTAGTGGTTTTGGGTACGTTGGGGATTTTGGGATGCGGCGAGCCCACCGACGATCCTGAAGACTGTTCAAAAAACGAATATTTTGATGATTCAAAAAAGCTCTGTCAGACGTGTCCCGCCGTTGATGAACCGGAGTGCCGCGAGGGATGCGGCTACTCAATTCAAGACGACGAACGGAGCTGCCCGATTGCGGTTTGCGACGACGTCTGTGGCTGATCGCGACGAGCTTTTTTCCGACCTTGCGTTGAGAGTCCGTCGACCGCTCTTGGAGTGGTTTGATGAGTCCCAACGCGATTTGCCGTGGCGTCTTTCATGTGACGCGTACTCGGTTTGGGTTTCCGAAATCATGTGTCAGCAGACTCAGGTCGCGACAGTGATTCCGTATTTCGAACGCTGGATGGCCGCTTTCCCGACCGTGGATGATTTGGCCGCGGCGGATCTGGACGACGTACTTACCTACTGGGCGGGGCTTGGTTATTACCGGCGAGCGCGTTTTCTGCATCGCGCAGCACAGGTCGTGCACAACGACGGCTTGCCCACTTCGTTTGCTGAATGGCTCAAGATTCCTGGTGTTGGACGGTATACTGCAGGTGCGATTGCTTCGATCGCCCACGGCGAAGTGGTTCCTGTCGTCGATGGAAACGTCGATCGCGTTTTGTCTCGCCTTTTGTGCGTTGGGACCGAGGCGACCGCGTCGCTTCGCGAAAAACGGATCTGGAAAATTGCGACGGCGCTTGTGGACAATAAGCGCCCAGGGGATTTCAACCAATCGTTGATGGAGTTAGGGGCGACGGTGTGCACGCCGCGTTCGCCCAAGTGTCAGGATTGTCCCATTTCATCGGCATGTGATGCCTTCGCAGCCGATAGCGTCGCCGATTTTCCGCCCCCCAAAAAACGAACGAAATCCCGAACCCAAACGACCTCACTTTTTGTGTTACGAAATGAGGGTCGCTTTGGGCTGGTGCAACGACCTTCCAAAGGATTGCATGGAGGCTTATGGGAGTTTCCCAGCCAGCCAGGAGGCGACCCCGATATTACGGGCCTCTTTGCTCAGCACGGGATCGAAGTGTCGGCTCCAAGGCTTCTGGCTGACTTTCCGCATGTTTTTTCGCATATTCAGATGACTTATCGCGTGTTTAGCGCAGACCTGATGACGGGAAGCGTCAAACTGAGGTGGGTCGACGATGTCTTTTCGCTCCCGGTTTCGGCGGCGATGCGTAAGGCCGTGGCGATCGCCCTCGCTGAGTGACAGTCACGAAGTCCGTGTGATAGCGTGCGAATTGATCAACGGTGTGAGGTGGTGTGATGGGTGCGTTGCAGAACGCGTTACTCATTTTGACGGTGCTCTCTGGGCCCGATGCAGGGCGGAGCCTAAGTTTCCGCAAGCAACGGTTGTCTTTGGGGCGTGATGCGAATTGCGACTTCGTTCTGTCGGATGGGTTCGTCTCAAATCGTCACGGCGAGTTGGTCTTCATCAACGATCGCGTCGAGTACCACGATTTGCGAAGCCGACATGGCACACTTGTTATCATCAACAACGTGTCCACTCGGCTCCACGATCGCGATCACGACGCCACCATTGAGGTAGCCGACGGAACCGAGCTTCAAATCGGCTCGAGCATCCTCAAAATCGAATTGCCGGAGAGCGGGAAAACGCTGCCACCGATGGAGGCCCTTACGTTTCGTCAGGAGCCTGCGAGCCTGGAAGCGCCTCGCGATTTCAAAGACCGAAGCAACGAACAGTTCATCACCACCGTTCATGAGCCGATCGAGGCATTTTCTCGGCGTTTCGAGGGGCAAGATAAGCGGCTGGGGGTTTTGTTTCGGTTGGCCGAAAAGCTGAATTCGCTCACAGGTCTCGAAGACATCATGGAGCTCATCGTCGAATCGACGTTTGAGGCGTTTCCTGGTGCCAACTTTTTTGCCGTTTCGCTACTGACTGATGGCGAGACAGCACCTCGGCCGTACTTAATGCGCGCGCGAGACGACTCTTCATCGGACCTCGAACCCATCTTGAGTTCCAGCATCGTCAACCGCGTGCTCGAGTCACGTGAGAGCGTGCTGTGGGTCAAAGATAATTTGGGTTCTCAGGTCAGTCAAAGCATCCTGGACGCAAAGATCACCGCCTGTTTGTGCGCGCCTCTGGTGGGCCAACGAAAGATCATGGGCGTGATGCAGGTCGATACCCGAGGCCGCGGATCGCTGTTTTCGAAACAAGACCTCGACCTTTTTTCGATTCTGGCGTCGAACGCAGCCTTCGCGTTGGAGCGGGCTGAATTGACCGGACATATCGTGCGGATGTTCGAGAGTTTCGTGGACGCCTCTGTGACCGCGATTGAAGCTCGAGACCCAACGACGGCCGGACACTCTCATCGCGTATCGGCTTACACTCTGGAATTGGCGCGCGTGGTTCACGAGTGCACGACCGGAACCTACGCCTCGGTGACATTTTCAGCTCAACAGTTTACTGAAATGCGCTTCGGGACGCTCTTGCACGATTTTGGGAAAATCGGCGTGCCGGAAGACGTCTTGATGAAGCCCACGCGGCTCCAAGAGTGGGACATGGAGAATGTCCGTCAGCGATTTGATAAAGTCGAAGCGCTGATGCATCGCAATTTGTGGCAGGCCTTCGCCGAAGGTGTGTCAGGGGGAAGGGTGGAGCCTAGCGCCGCCACCGTCGATGATATCAAGGCACGTTGTGCCAAATTGTCGAGCGATTTGCGTGCTGACCGCGAGTTTCTTGATGGCGTCAACATCAAGGGGTTTCTGCCTGATGCGGACCTTGCTCGCGTTGAAGAAATCGCTGCGCGGTTCTATGTCGATGCAAACGGGAAACGTCATCCATTTTTGTCACCACGTGAGATTGAGAACCTCTCGATTCGTCGCGGTACCCTGAATGCTCGCGAGTGGGGGCTGATGCAGAGTCACTCTGCGCAGTCTCAACGTTTTCTTGAGCGCATTCCGTGGGGGGAAGACCTTGCGTTGGTGCCCTATTTAGGCGGCTATCACCACGAGAAACTCGACGGTTCTGGCTACCCTTTGGGTGTCGGTGCGGATGATTTGAACGTGCAAGTGAGGATGCTGACGGTCGCTGATATCTTTGATGCTCTGACCGCGGCCGACCGGCCCTATCGGAAAGCGGCGACGGTCGAACGTGCGATTTCGATTCTTCGGGAAGAAGCGGAGCAGAATAAGCTCGATTCAGAACTGGTCGAGCTGTTTGCTGAACGCGTCGTGCCGAAAGTACTTCATATCATTCCCTCGAATACCCGCTCACCCGCCTAATCTTTGGTGGATGCTTCGGCTTTCATGGCTTCGCGAAGTGTCGCGTAGTCGGTGTCGGAAGCCTCCATGAACGACTCGATTCTCTGGGTTTCGCCAAGTAGTTTGACTCCGAATTCTCGCTGCGGGTCAAAATCGAGCAGCGCCTTTTTCATTCGTTCCCGGTCGATCGCCGATACGTTTGGTCCTGCGACGATCACGTCCTGAGGGACGGTTCCGGTGCTGGCCAGGGACCTGATCTGCCCAGTGCGTACATTGACGGCACTCCCGGAAAGGAATGCCCCTGAATACGTTGCAGCGGCCGAGCATTTTCCATCAACAAGATCGCGCATGACTTGAAGATGGTCACCGCTCCAATGCACGCTGCCGATGAAGGTGTCCGGATCGAATCCCTTCTTTCGCAGATAGAGTCGCGGCAAGAGGTACCCGGTGGTCGAGTTTTTATCGGTGAAGCAGAAGACTTTGCCCTTCAAGTCAGAGACGGATTCGACATCGCTGTCCATACGAACAAGCAGCATTCCGTCACTGGTGCGAGCACCGTCAAATGCTTTAAACGCAAGTGGCACGATTCGCGGTTCACGCTCAATCGTTTGCACGTAGAGGTAGGGCGGCATCATCGCAAAGGCGACTTTTCCGTCGACCAACTCGTCGGCCAAGGCCTGATAGCTCGAAGCGATCGTCATGGGGACTGGACGTCCGTACTCGCGCTCAAGGTATTGCCGCAGCGGGGACAATTCGGTTTCAAGTTGTTCGACAGTGACAGTTGGCGCCCAACCCATCGGGGTTGATTCGCCAAGTAATACCGGCGAGCGAACCTGTTCGCTGGAGTTTGCTCGCCACCACACAACTCCAAGCACAGCCACGGCCAGCAGGATTCCGACGGAGACTGCGACAAGCCATTGCGGCCGATGCGTCTCGGAAACCATCCGGACGGGTTCCGGGACTTCGATTTCTGCGGCAGGAAGTGCACGAACCTGTTTGGAGATCACCGTTTCGACCGACTGACCTGGATCTGGTTGTTCGACCTCAAATCCAGAACCGGATGGAGTTGTGCGGGTTCCTTCGTGTTCGCTCAGCGCTCTCATGGTCTCAAGGCGTTCGCGATCGACGCTTGTTTGCCCTTCTTCGGCCGCGTGGGAACCGGTTCGGTGCAGCAGTCCCATGCGCTCGTTGGAAGTAAGAGCTCGCTCCAGTGCGGACTTCATCGTTCCGCGACGAGACTCAAGTTGCGGACCGGCGACCTCGCGCACGAATTCTGCGACCCGGTCGGATCCAATGGCGAGCCCATGCAACCTTGCCGCCGCCACCAGCGCCACGCGCAGGTCTTCGGCCGAATCGAATCGTCGATCGCGATCGACGTCCATCGTGCGCATGATGATGTCTTCGATTTCGATCGGAACCTGACGACCAAGAGCGCTCGGGCGAGACACATCGCCGTTGATGATGGCCTGCATGGTTTCGAGTTCATTGGGGCGTTTGAAGAGCCGTTGGCCAACGCATAGCTCCCACATCACAATGCCAAGCGCGAAGATGTCGGATCGGCGGTCCAACTGGCTTCGAAGGCATTGCTCAGGTGACATGTACGCGAATTTACCCTTCAGATTTCCGGAGTAGGTTGAATCCATGCCCGCGGTGGCCTTGGCCACGCCGAAATCGAGGAGCTTCACATTGCCGTCTTCGGTGCACATCAGGTTGTGTGGGGACACGTCTCGATGGACGAGCCCAAGAGTTCGCCCATCCAGATCCATCAGCTCGTGAGCCGCGTTCAGGCCCCGTGCAGCCTGCTCGATGATTGAAAGTACGACCTCCAGCGGGAAGCGTGTACCGCGTTCCTGAGCCAGAACCTGAAGCTCTCGTACGGTCGTTCCATGGATGTATTCCATGGCGATATAATAAGTGCCTTCGGATTCGTTGAGCTCAAAAATCTGAACGACGTTTGGATTCTGCAGTCGCGCCACGATTCGGGCTTCACGCAGGAACATGTCGATGAACGATTGTTCGTGCGCGAGGTGCGGCAAAATTCGTTTGATGACGACCAAACGCTCCAGTCCGGCCAATCCGCGCTCGCGCGCAAGAAAGAGTTCGGCCATGCCCCCGACCGCGAGTCTGGAGACAAGCTCATAGCGGCCGATCTTCGGGATGGATGTGGAGGACTCGGTCACGTGGGGTCCGACGATCCGTTCGCACTTCGTTGAGAACTTGAGGACTGCTACACTACATCAACCCGGTCTTCCGTGCGATTTCATTTCCAAAAAACATAGATTCTCATGCGGCATTTCATTCTGTTGGTTTTGGTTGGCCTTCTTTCGGGCTGTGAGTCTCCTCGTTGCGAAGCCCTCAAGGCGTGTTGTGCGGCCTCTTCGGACCTCGATGGCGTGGGCAGCGCGTGCAAGTTGTCTCAGAGTGTTCATGACGATGAAAAATGTGGTGAGATCGTCGCAACGCTGCAATACATGTATACTTCCCGAACTAAGCCGATACCCACCGCGTGTGTTTTGGAGCCGCAATGAACCCGACCGAGATCGCAACATCTCTTGGATGGACCGTGGAGTCACAGGCCATCGAGGGCAACGCCACTCGCCTGCACGTGATCAAAGATCAGACCCGCGCTCTGCTCTATGTGTTCGAAGATCCTGTGTTGGCCGCCCGCATGGCGTGGTCACACCGGCCCGATCGAGCTGCACAGCTTTTCACGGTACCTGAGGTCCTCGACTCGGGTGAGCATTGGTGTCTGATTCAACACATCAACGGAGTCACGATTAGCACGCTCATGGAGCGTTCGAACGAATCCGTTGTGACTCAGGAGTTGGCCCGAGAACTCGGTGAGCTCCTGCGTAAGCTACACAGCACGAACCTGAGCACTGAGAGTGTATTTGGCGATTCGCTTCCGACGGGCTCTCGTTGGCTGACGTTCAACGGCTACGTAGCGGCGCAGTTCGAACGTTTCGCCGAGGATGTGCGGACGCTTGCTCTCGACGACGAGACGACGAGCGCGATCATGGGATCCATTGGCCAGATTCGGCAGGAGTTGGCGTCATTTCATCCTCGAAGCCCGACGACACTGGTGCATGGAAAGATCGATTTTCAGCATATTTGGGTGGATGAACACGCCAGAAATGTGGTGGCCGTCACTGGTTTTGACACTAGTGCGATCCTTCCGGCAGAGGTCGATTTGGCCTGGCTTTTGTGGATCAAGGGCTTCGATGCCGATGACCTTGCCCGGTCGCTCTACCGCGGATATGGCGCGGCACGGACGATGGACGTCCAGCGCCGCGAGCGATTTTTCCGCCGCTTGGTGGCTTTCCATGCGCTCTACGGAGACTTCGGAAATGTCTCAGTTGACCGTGAGCGTCTGGTGAAGTTGGTCGTTGAAACGGCCTGATTCTTACTGAGTGATGCAGATTGCGTTGCCGCTCGAGTCGGCCCCACACAACCCTCCACAGCAATCACCGTTGTCCTCGCACGTCACGCCTGTAGGTCTGCAAGGCTCTTCGCATGCACCATTTGCGCATGACCCGAAGCAGCATTCAGCATCGCTGGTGCAGGCAATTCCCTCGTCCAGACAGCAACCCCAAAACTGCGAAGGTTCGCAAGGGGTGGCGCAACCCAGAGTGATCTTGACCTGAGTCTGACCGGGGTCACTGGTTCGCAATGTGGTGCAGGTGTTGTCGTCGAGTGTCAGCGTGTTTGAACCGCCGTCGACCGAGTATTGAGCCTGCTGCAAGTACTGGTCATTGATGCTGACCCAGACTTTATTAGGGTCGTCGGGCGCCGAATCCAGCACGTACGAGCAACCGATGACGCTTCCTGCGATGTCGCGAATCGCGGTCACGAGCGAGGTGGAGTTGTCGGCAAGATAGAATTTCCGACCGGCAATCGCGGCGTCGGTGCCACCTGCGTCGGCGATGCTGTTCAGGTTCGTGGGGTTAGCTCCCTCAAAATTGAATCCGATCACGTAAACAGGGATCCCGGCAGCCTTGAGTGCCTGAGCGGCTGCGATCGTGTCTCCGACAGGGTTGTTTCGGCAGTTATTAGGCTCGCCGTCGGTGATCAAAACCACGGCTTTTGCTCTCAAATTATCGTTCGGGTCGTTACGGTCGGAAAGCAAACCGGAAGCGAGCACGTCTTCGAGCGCGTCGAATGTTGGCGTGCCGCCTTCAGGAACCAAGTTTGCGTAGGACGACTTGATTTGCGCTGCGCTGTGCTGCCCGACTGCGAGCAATTCAGTGTGGGAAATCCCACACACGAGCTCGACCGGAAAGGCGCTAACGCCAATCCGGACTTCGGCCGCGAGTTCATCGGCGATCACATTCAAGCCTGCTTTGGCCTGTTGCATGGGTTCGCCGTCCATCGATCCGGACTTGTCGATGACGAAGTAGATATTGGGGGCAAGTCTTTCAAATCCTGTGGATTGCTCAGCGCAAATAGCGCCGACAGGAACCGCCGAGCATGCGTCTCCGTTGCCGCTTCCCGATGAATCGGATTGGTCGGTGTTCATTTTGTCGGGGCAATTATCGCAGGCGTCGCCGATGCCGTCGCCGTCGCTGTCCACCTGATCGGGATTGGCCGTAAACGGGCAATTGTCGGCGCGGTCAATCACACCATCGTCGTCACCTTCAGCCCATACGTCTTCGGATGTGAACATTTCGTTGGGAGTCGGGTCTTCGACCGTCATGTTGTTAGTGCCTGTCTGGACTGAGCATGCACCAGTAACTGGATTTTTGGTCTGCCCTGCGGGACACGAATCAATAACAAGAGGGTCACTGCCTGAGCTGGTATCGCTGGAACACGAAGCCATCAACAGGAGGCCGGCGAGAAGGCGGAGAGGACGACGGATCTTCATGAACTTCACTCCATCGGAATCAAAAAACATCGGACGATCAGATAATTGCAGATCCCGTGCCACGATACCAATGGTTCGAGGGCACGGAATCATGTGGGTAAATGTGTGGTTCTGTGGTTATGAGTCCCCAGATTGGGTACATCGGTTCCTGAGATCGGGGCGTGCACGCCTCATCAGAGGATTTCGACCTGCACCGACTCGCCCTGCGTCACACCGCCGCAATCTTCTTGGAGCACAGCCAAAGCTGAGACACCCATCAACTGGAATGAGTTGCCGGAGTCCATTTTTGCAGGGCCTTCAAAGTGTGCTCCATCTTGCGACATCGCGATCCGGCCAGGAATGAATTCCTTTCGCCCAACAGATCCTCGGATGCTCTGGGCTGTCGGCAGGCTGACGCAAAGCGGGGCGTGCGTGGTGCCTTGAAACGTTGCGAGAGCAGGGCGGACAAACTGGTGAAAACACACAAACGCTGAGAGCGGGTTTCCAGGCAAACCAATCATCGCGGTGCCGCCTGAGGACACCCCGAACGCCAAGGGTTTTCCGGGTTTCATGCGGATTTTCCAAAACACCAACTCATCGCCGCCAACTTTGGACATGGCCTTTGAGACATGGTCATGGTCACCGACGGAAACTCCGCCGATGGTCACCACGAGGTCGTTGAATTTACAGGCCAATTCAAGGGCTCGGGTCATATCGTCGAAGACATCTCGAACCACCGGCCACACCGTTGGAATTCCGCCGTGAGTGCGTACAAGGGCTGCCAGCATCTGGGCGTTAGAATTGAAAATTTGCCCTTCTTTCAGCGGCTCGCCCAGATCACAGAGTTCGTCTCCAGTGCTCAGGATTGCGACTCTGGGTTGGGTGAATACATCAATATTGGTCAGCCCGAACGATGCCAAAACGCCGATATCCGAAGCGCCTAACCGAAACCCAACATCGCAAACGATTTGGCCCTTCTTGAGGTGGCTTCCGTGGCTGCGGACATTCATGCCCACGTGCGCTTTGGTTGCGAATCTGATCGCGCCGTCATCGATCGAGGCATCCTCTTGCATGATGACAGCGTCTGCACCCGATGGAAGCACCGCCCCGGTGAAGATGCGTGCGCAATGCCCTGGCTTCAATACTTCGTCAAATGGGTGGCCCGCGGCTGATTCTCCCTGCAACACAAACGTGTCACACGCTGCGTCCGCAGCACGGATCGCGTATCCGTCCATAGCCGACAGGTCGGCATGCGGAAAGTCACTTGGCGATAGGACCATCTGGGCGATGACTCGGCCGCATGCTTCCTGCAGCGGAAGGCGTTGCACGGGCAAGCGCGGGATGCGTTCCACAATATGGTTTCGGGCCGAATCGACGTCGATCAATGAGTTCAAGTGGGCTCCGATAGTACAAGCACTGCTTGTGGTGCGATGTCTGTGATTGCTGTCACGATAAAAAAGTCTCGCGAAGTCGGTGGCCCGACCCGCAGCGACGAGCCCTGAATAGCATCGAGGACGATCCCTTCGTAGCTGGCCGGGGCCAACACATGATTCTCGAACACATGTCGGTACCCATCGAGATCACGGGCTTTTAGGTGGTTAATTTCGAGGTTCTGGCCCAAGCCGCTGGACCAAGATGAGATCCAAGCTTGAATCAAAGGTCTCGCATGGGCGCGTACTGCCGAAGAATCGAGGACTTCAGAGAAATCAAGCGCCTGAACCTCGGCTCTGACAAAGCTGTGAAGGCCCGACGGGTCGGGCAGGGTGACTCCAGAAAGAATGTCTGCCCAGGTCCCAAGGCCGTCGATCCAGCGTCGCGCCGCGGAATCACCATCTGAGATGGTGCCAAGTGACTCAAAAATCGTGGAGGCCAGTTCCT
>Ga0100385_1000342_pt1 | contig 59278 bp, 51 predicted proteins | sample CryGeymeta201509_FD_81543 | JGI IMG/M metagenome (GOLD analysis project Ga0100385, IMG submission 81543) | Groundwater microbial communities from Crystal Geyser aquifers in Utah, USA - Crystal Geyser metaG 2015-09 | ecosystem: Environmental > Aquatic > Deep subsurface > Groundwater | place: USA... | reverse complement strand
TCAATCGGGTCATTTCCAAGAGCGCCAGAAAGGTCGTGACAATTCTGTGTCGGCTCAAGTCACCGTGTTCAAAAAGATCTTCAAACCTGATGCGCGGGTGATTGGTCAAAACGTCGGCGATTTCAAGAATCACCGAGCGCAATGTAAGCTGTTGCGAGCTGACCTCGTACACCCAGCGTCCATCGACTTTGCTTCGGGCCACAACGCGTTCGAGGGCCTCGAGGAGATCACTTAATGACGCTTCTTTGATGGGAGGCGGACCCAGCAGTGAGGTGAATTCTCGAGATTTTTCGGGATGTGTGAAGACGTCTCGCTCCAGCATGGCCCGAGAATCGAGGCCCTGCGCCGCCGCTTTATAACGTTGGTATTCAAGCAGGCGTTCAACGAGTTCTTCACGGGGATCTGGGCCGTCTTCGTCGTTGGGAAATTCTTCTTTTGGAAGAAGCATCTTTGACTTGATGAAGATCAGTAGGGCCGCCATCTCAAGCCATTCTCCGCCGATTTCAAGATCGACGGTTTCCACCGATCTTACGAATCGTAAGTACTCTTCGGTGATGAACGAAATCGGGATGTCGAAGACGTCGATTTCGTGCTTCCGAATCAGTTCGAGCAGAAGGTCCAGGGGACCTTCAAAGGCGTCGAGTCTGACAAGTAGTTCGGGTGGAGTTGTTCGAAGAGGATCCGTAGCCATCTGCCGCTTCCTTGGAATCGGCCGTGGAGTGTGACGAATGATCCCAAAAAGTCAACGATCGCGGATTTATCAGCCGCGTGGATGGTGTTCGGCGTGGATGGCTTTGAGTCGTTCTTTGGCGACATGGGTGTAGATTTGAGTCGTTCCGATATCTGCATGTCCCAAGAGCGACTGCACCACGCGCAAGTCTGCGCCGCGCTCCAGAAGGTGCGTGGCGAAAGAGTGGCGCAATTTGTGGGGGCTGATTTCTTTGTCGATGCCCGCCAACACGACGTATCGCTTAAGGTTTTTCCAAAAACCCTGTCGGGTCATTTCGCTTCCCCGTCGAGTCACGAACAACATCGGCGACGATCCGGGGCCTCCGGAGGCGGCCAACAGCGCGCCTCGCCCCGTGGCGACATAGTTCTCGATGGCTTCGGCCGCGACTTCTCCGATGGGAACGATGCGTTGTTTGGAGCCCTTGCCGATGACCCGCACCCAGCCCGCTCGCAAGTCGACTTCACGTTGGCGCAAGGTGACCAATTCAGTGACACGCAGGCCCGTGGCGTACAAGACTTCGAGCATCGCTCGGTCGCGCAGACCTTCGGGGGTCAACACATTTGGGGCCTCAATCAACGCCTCGACCTCAGCAAAAGTCAGCACATCGGGGACTCGCTTTCCATATTTGGGCGAGTCAATATGAGCCGTGGGGTCTTTGGTGATTATTTCGAGTATTCGCAGGTACTTGAAGAGGCCGCGAATCGACGAGACTTTCCGGGCAATCGACCTCTTTTTGATGCCTTGGTCGAGGAGCGCCAACATGAAGTCCGCGATTTCTTCGGGCGAAATCGACTCAGCCTGGCGTCCGTCTAAGTGTTCCGAAAATTGTGCGAGGTCGCGTGAGTACGCCTGCACAGAGTTCGAGGCGAGGTTGCGCTCTGTGCGTAAATGAATGAGAAAACCGTCAATGGCGTCGTCGAGTGTCATGGCATCCTTGGTGCCTCAAAGTTAACCATCAAGCCGTGGGACGCAAATTCATGGAAGAGTTTGCCGAAAATGAAGTGACAGCGGGGCGATTCGAACTCAAATTCGAGTCTGGCTCTGACCTGCGCATCGAGAAACTACCTGGTGTGGGTCCGAAGACTGCACAGCGACTGGCTGAGCGAGGGATTCGGTCTGCATCAGATCTGCTGCTCACGTTTCCTCGGAAATACCGTCGTGTGTATCGAAATGCACGCGGCGAGACCTTGGTCGAACACCGCCCTGAGTTTGCATCCTTTGTGGGCACCGTCGAATACACCAAGAAGCCGCCTCGCCACAGCCGAGCGCCGTTCGAGGTCCATCTGAGCGTCGACGGCGTGCCGGTTCGTTTGGTCTGGTTCAACGTCCGGCAGGACTGGTTCGGCAAACAATTTGAGTCTGGCAGATATGTGGAAGTTGAGGGGGCGATCGACTGGGATCGCGCCCACGCTCAGCTTTCACATCCTACGGTCACTGTGCTGCGAGGAGATCCACCGGCGCGTGTAGAGAGGGTGGAGGTTGAGCCGGTCTACACCTCGTATGAAGGGATCCGTGATGGTGTCGTGCGACAGGCGATCCAGGCTGCGAACGACAGGTTGATGGTTGGATTGCTCGACAGCTTGCCGGCCTCGGTGGCGGCGTCGAGAGGATTGATCTCGGTTCAAGAAAGCCTGGAGACCATTCATCTTTTGCGACCTGTTTCACTTGAGACTCTTGATGCGCGTCTTGCACAAGCAAAACGACGTCTGATCTACGAGGAGTTCTTCACGCTGCAGGTCGAGCTTGCTCGCCAATACGCAGAAGGCCGTCGGCGTGGCAGGGCGCCTGTGATTGCGGGCGGGGAGAACGCTAAGCGGTTGATCTCGGCGCTTCCATTTGAGTTGACGCCCGATCAGGAGGAAGTGATTCGACTGCTGGCCACGGACCTCAAATCCAAGGCGCCCATGCGGCGTTTGTTGCAGGGCGACGTCGGCAGCGGCAAGACGATCGTGGGTTTGCTGATGGCGGTCATGGTCGCAGAGGCCGGCTGGCAAACAGCGTTCATGGCTCCCACCGAGGTGCTGGCAACTCAGCATTATGAGCGATCCAAAGATTTTTTGGCCAATGTGGGTGTCGAAAGCGCGATTTTGACGGGGTCGACCGGTGCTGCGGAGCGACGTTCTTTGCTGACGAGGCTTGGGAGCGGAGAGATTCAGGTGCTTTTTGGTACCCACGCGCTGCTTACCGATGACGTGGTTTTTGGAGGCGTTGCCGCGGCTCAACCCAGTCTTCTTGATCCAGATTCGTGGCGCGGAGCGCAGAATCACGAGGTGGGCGGAAAGCCGACCGGACTGGCATTGGTGATCGTCGACGAACAGCATAAATTTGGCGTGGAACAACGCGATACGCTGCTTGCCAAGGGAGACGATCCGCATCTTTTGGCGATGTCCGCGACACCGATTCCACGCTCGTTGGCGCACGCGATGTTTGGAGATTTGGACCTCGCGGTGATCAAACATAAACCGGCCGAAAGACAGCCTGTGCGGACAATTCTTAGGCCTCGCGACGTGGTGGATAAGGTCCATTCGTGGATTCGAGAAAAAGTCGAAACCGGGGAGCAGGCATTCATCATCTATCCATTGGTCGAGGCTTCCAGCGGTTGGGAGCGTCGAGCCAATGTTGTCGACGAGGCGGAGCGGCTCGCCAACGGCGTGTATAAAGACTTGAAGATCGGGGTGCTGCACGGTCGAATGAGTGGGCAGGATAAGGACGCCATCATGAGGCGTTTTTCGTCGGGCGAAATTCAGATCCTTTGCGCGACCACTGTTGTGGAGGTTGGTGTCGATGTTCGCAACGCCACCCTGATGGTCATCGATGGCGCGGATGCTTTTGGGCTGAGCCAGCTTCATCAGCTTCGTGGACGGGTAGGGCGTGGGGATCAAGCGTCATTTTGTGTGCTCTTGGCCGACCAGCAGGCAGGGCAGCCAGCGTGGGAGAGGCTTGAGTCATTTGTGAGCACTTCCGACGGATTTCGGCTCGCAGAGATCGACCTGGAAATGCGTGGGCCTGGTCTGTTTTTGGGAGTACGTCAGGCCGGAGCAGCGGAGTTTCGATTTGCAGATCTTTTGCGGGATGCCCCGCTCTTGGACGAGGCCCGCGACGACGCCCGTCGTTGGGTTTTTGGCGATGCTGGTGCCTGATCTACACGGTCGTTGCGAGTCGAACTTCACCGGCGTATCATACATTCAGAAAGCACCAAGCACCCAAGAAACATTGATGTCGGACGACCTCAACGGTCAAATAGTGGCGGGGAAATATCTTCTTGAGGGTCTTGTGGGCGAGGGGTCGATGGGCCGCGTGTTTAGCGGGCGAACTCTGGACACGCAGGACAGAGTAGCCATCAAGATTCTGCATACGCACCTGCAGAAGCGACAGGATTTTCGCGAGCGGTTTGAGCTTGAAGCTAAGGCGTTATCTCGTCTGGCGCACCCGAGTTTTTCGAAGATTCACGAATCAGGACATGACGATGAGCTCGACCTGGATTTCATGGTTCTGGAGTTCATTGATGGGGTGAACGCTGCAAAACGCATGGAAACGCCGATTTCTGTGGATGAGGCGTGTGTGATTGCTCTGCAGGTGAGCGAAGCCCTGCTTGAGGCTCATTCTCAGGGGGTTTTGCATCGCGATTTGAAGCCAGAAAACATCATGGTTTCGGGTGACGATCCACCCGTGGTTAAGCTTCTTGATCTGGGCCTTGCCAAGTTGTTTGACACGGATCCTGACGAGTCAACGGATGTCTTGAAGCGTCGTCGTAACCTGACGAAAGCGGGAGAGGTCTTTGGGACGCCTGCTTATATGAGTCCAGAGATGTGCCTTGGAACGCGTGATGTTTCGGCGTCAAGCGACCTCTATTCTCTTGGATTGATTCTTTTTGAGATGGTGGAGGGTAAACCTGTTTTTTCAGGAACGCCGGTGAAAATCTCGATGGATCAGGTCGAAACCTCGCCTCCAGCGATGAGTCCGGATGTTCCTGTGGACATTGCGCGTTTGGTCGCATGGATGCTTCAGAAGGAGCCGGCTGACCGACCACAATCGGCAAATCAAGTGTCGGAAATACTGCGTAAGCACGTGGCCGGCACCAGACCGATTGCCGAGACACCTGTCGTGACGAATCCAGTGGTTGCACCTCTAGAGACCGCGCCACCACTGACAGCGACTGCAGAGGGGGCGACTTCGGCCGCCGGTCGCACGCCGATTTTCGTGGGGCTTCTGGTCGTTGGTGTGCTTGCATTGGTTATCGCTTGGTTGCTTCGATGAATGGTTATGTGCAGATTGCTGTGGATGTGCCTATTTTCTCGGCACTTACCTACAGAGTTCCAGACAGCTTGCAGGGAATCATTGAAGTGGGGCAGTTGGTGCAGGTGCCGTTCAGGAACCGCGCCAAGACTGGTCTCGTGGTGGGTATGGTCGACGAGGCCCCCGCGGACTTCAAAGGCAAGATTCGCGATGTCCTGGATGTGGTGGATCGTCAGCCTTTGCTGGGCGAAGCTGGACTGAAATTTCTGCATTTTATTGCCGACTACTATTTCACGCCTCTTGGTGAAGTGGTGCGATTGGCGATTCCAGCTGCGATTCGAATCGAAGGCATCAAGCATTACCAGCGTCTTGCTGAATCAGCGCCTTGGGAGGCATTGGAACCGCCTCTTTTGGCGGCATTGGAGAAGTGCGCGGAGACGCCCGTGTCGGTGCATAAGCTCAAAGAAGAATTTGGGCAGACGTTCCTGCAATTGGGTGAATTGGAGCGACTGGGTTTGGTCGAGGTGACTTACACCGACGACACTGATGTCGTTGCGAAGACCGAAGTTTTCGCTCGGCTCTTGGAGGTCCCTGAAGGCAAGAAGTTGGGCAAGCGCCAGGCCGAGCTTGTGCGTGCGCTGCGTGCGGTGGACACGATCGCCTGGAGCGAGCTTCGGGAGACGACGGGCGCGCCCCTATCGGCGCTTCGCGCTTTGGCAGAATCGGGCATTGCTGACATGTGGGAGCAAGAGGTCTACCGCGATCCTTTCACCAATATCGTGGCCAAGGAACCGATCGCCGAGTCGTTGACGCCCGCTCAGTCTGAAGTCGCGGCTGCACTGGCGCTGGGTTTGGAATCGGGCGCATTCAAAGGTGTGCTGCTTCACGGTGTGACAGGGAGTGGGAAAACTCGTGTCTACGTCGATGTGATTCAACGTGCGCTTGCCAGGGACCAGACGGCGCTCGTGTTGTTGCCTGAAATCGCCCTCACGCCGCAATTTGTTTCGGTGTTCCGTGGGTATTTCGGTGACGACGTTGCGGTTCTGCATAGCGGATTGACAGCGGGGCAGCGATTCGACCAATGGCGCAAGATTCAGCGCGGTGAGGTCCGGATTGTGGTCGGAGCACGTTCGGCCATTTTTGCCCCGATTGCGGACCTTGGCGTGATTGTGGTCGACGAAGAGCACGATCCCTCGTTCAAACAGGAAGACGGCCCCCGATATAACGCCCGCGATCTCGCGCTCATGCGCGGAAAACTCGAGAGTGCGCTCGTGATTTTGGGCAGCGCAACGCCGAGCTTGGAGACCTACCAACATGCGATTGAGGGGCGGCTGGAACTGTTGAAATTACCCGAGCGTGTGTTGGATCGGCCGCTTCCAAGCGTTGAGATCGTGGACATGAGGCGTCGCGAGGACCTTGTGGCTCAGGTTCTTTCCCCCGAGTTGGTGGATTCGATGGCCGCAGGGTTCAGGCAGGAACGACAAACTATTGTCTTCTTGAATCGCCGTGGATTCTCACCTTGCGTGATTTGTGACGCGTGCGGATATCGTTTCAAGTGCCCGCATTGCGACGTATCGCTGACGTACCACCGTCGGAAAGAAGCCCTCCGTTGCCATCATTGTGACTTTTCGTTGCGGCTGCCCGAAGTGTGTCCAGAGTGCGCAGCGCAAGGGATTGGCCCGCACGGCGTTGGAACGGAACAACTCGAGGAGATCCTCCAGGCCGAATTCCCCGAGATCAAGGTCTCACGGTTGGACCGAGACACTGGAAGTGGGGCGGGGCTTCAGCGGATTTTGAACCAATTTGCGGCGGGGCAGGCGGACGTTCTGGTTGGCACTCAGATGGTCACAAAGGGGCATGACTTCCCGGGCGTGACCACTGTGGGCGTGGTCGCCGCCGATCAGAGCTTGAATTTTCCGGACTTCCGTAGCGCGGAACGAACGTTTCAGTTGCTAACGCAGGTCGCGGGTCGGGCGGGCCGCGGTGACGATCCAGGCCACGTTTACATCCAGTCGTATATTCCTGACCATTACTCGCTGGTGTGTGCGCTACGACACGATTATCTGGATTTTGCTGAGCGGGAATTGGCCCTGCGTAAGATCATGAAATACCCGCCTTTCACGCACGTGATCGCGATTAAATTCGAAGCGGCGAGTGACGGCGCAGTGATCCAGGCTGCTGGAGACTATTCGGGTTCCGCTCGGCGCCGAGTCAGGCATGAGCGTGGTTTTGAACAGGTTGTCATGGTCGGCCCCGCGCTCGCTCCCATCGAGCGTTTGCGCGGGAAGACGCGCTACCAACTCATGTTTCGCGCCGAGGACCGCTCGCTCGTGCGCCGCCTGGTGCATTGGGTTCTTCACGACCAGGGGTACTTTGAGCCGGGCCGCAGGCATGCAGGTGTAAGAATTCACGTCGACGTCGACCCGCAGAACCTGCTCTAGGAATATGCTGGGCAGGGACGATCAGCGGTCGTGGTCCTTAGTTCGTCGAATATTGAATAGGTTTCTGTTATCATTCGTCTGAACGAGTAACCGTAACCCGAGCTTTTAATGAAAAAACCCACACTAGCGCTCCTCATAGCACTCATTGGGTTGACCTGGTCTGCAGTCGTAATCGGCGCAAGCCGTGACGCCGACGGAAGTCGAATGCAGGCCCGCGAGCAGAAGCTGGGCTCTTCGGTGCAGGACAGGTTGTCGCCGCCCAACGATACGGTCGATTGGCGTTATGTCCGCGTGACCGGTTCCCATGAATTAGAGATCCGCCTTGTTGGTAAACCCACCGATAAGTCGCTGCGGGTTCAGGTGACCAACGCCGTCGGAAAGCCGATCATGGAGGGCGCGACCAAGAACGGCCAACTTTCGCTGTCGCGAAAGGTCGACCCGGGCTTGTATTACGTGGCCGTCAGTGCGAATGGGTTAGCCGAATATACGATCACCATTAAATAGTCGAAGAGGCATCGCTGTGAAGTTTCGGTCCATCTGGATCTGCCTTGCGATTTGTGTTCTTGCAGCCTGCGAGGGCCCTGACGTTCGTGGTTATGACGGCACGAAGGCCGGATGGATCGAGGGCGAGCCGTTTTCGAACCCGAGTCAAATCTGGAGCGTAAACGTGGGTGGGGGGCTGTTGGGTACGCCTGTGCGCGCCAAGAACCTCTTTGTATCGATCGAGGGCAACGTGGTGTGTCTGGATCGCGAAGACGGCCACGAGATATGGCGGACAGCTGTTGCTGATCTGTCTTCTGGACCCACGATCGCCGACCACCAGATCGTCGTTGGGACCCAAAACGGTAAAGTGATCGCGCTGGATCATGCAGACGGTTCGAAGATTTGGGAGACCGAAGTCGGCGGAGCCGTTTTGGATGCACCGACGGTGGACGAGGGGCTTTTTGTCGCGACCTTCCGCGGAGAGGTTGTCTTTTTGACATCCGAGGGCGTGGTGATTTGGCGTGCACGGACAGCTGCTCCGATCGTGGCATCACCTGCGGTGGACAGCCATTCCGTCGCCGTGGCAAGTCGAGACGGCCACCTTTATCTGATGAACCGCGAAACCGGCCAGCTTTCCTGGCAGTGGGCCGCGCCAAATGGTCTGGATCAGGCACCGGCCCTTGATGCCGATAATGTATTTCTGGGGGGAGCGGATGGCTCGGTGCACGCCTTCGAGCGAACCTCCGGGAAGTTGAAATGGTCGACGTCATCGCCATCTGCTGTCGTGTCCACGCCGGTCGTCTTCCGTACTCATGTCGTTTATTCAGTCGCGACCGGGCAGACATTTGCCGTGGATCGATCGGCAGGCCGCCTGGCGTGGACGCACGAGTCCGGCGAGGGCGTTTGGGATGGTCCAGTCGGCCGTGGGCCGATCGTGGTTCTGGGCACCGATTCAGGCGTCGTACGAGCCTTAAACATTGAGTCAGGAAAAAGTGTCTGGGAGTTCAAAACCGGTGGATCGATCAAGCGGCAGCCGCTTTTCACCGAGGACACTGTTTACGTTGGTACCGATCAGGGGTTGGTCGTCGCGTTAGGTCGCGGAAAACCCTGAGCGGCCAGACCTTGATTGATGCGCTGCACCAGGCGTGGCCCCTCGTACACAAAAGCCGTCCAGATCTGCACCAGGTTAGCACCGGCGCTCAGCGTTTCCCGAGCATCCTCAGCGCTAAATATTCCGCCCACCCCGATGATGGGTAAGTCAGTATTTGCTCGAATCAGGCGGACCACCTCGGTGCGACGTTTGGCGACAGGTGCGCCGCTCACGCCGCCAGCCCCGAACCCTTCGACATTTGAAGTGAGCAAACCAGCGCGGGAAATGGTGGTGTTTGTAGCGATGATTCCCGACAACGATGCTTTCTCGACGACCTCAACGACTTCGACCACCGCGGTGTCCGTTAGGTCCGGTGAAATCTTGAGCAGCAACGGGCGTGGGTGGGTCCCACGCTCCTGAGCCAGCCGAACGTTGAGTTCTTGCAGGTGGTCAAGAAGCGCAAGCAATGGCGCGCGTTCCTGAAGGTCTCGCAAGCCCGGCGTGTTTGGCGAACTGACATTCACCACGAAATAATCACCAAAATCATAGAGCAGTCGAAAGCTCTTTTCGTAGTCCAGATGAGCTTCGTCGTTAGGAACGACCTTGGTTTTGCCCAGATTGATGCCCAGAATTCCTTTCGGTCGATGGTGGGCAAGTCGTTGGGCGACGACGGCAGCGCCGTCATTATTGAAACCCATTCGGTTGAGTAGGGCGCGGTCCGCAGGAAGTCTAAAAAGACGAGGCTTTGGGTTTCCCGCCTGACCTTCGCCCGTGACCGTGCCGATCTCGATATGTCCGAACCCAAACCCAAAGAGCGCCTCGACGTGCTGGGCGTTCTTGTCAAAACCCGCTGCCAGGCCCACAGGATTCGGAAAATCAATTCCGAAGGCCCGCACTGCCAAAGATGGGTCGCTGACAAGCGTCTTAGATTTCACTGCAGAGAGCGCAGGTCCCCGAAGAGTGACGTCCAGCGCCTTCATCGTAAGGGTGTGCGCCATCTCGGCGTCGAGCCGAAAGAGCAGCTTTTTTGTGAGAGAATACATGGGGTCGGACTTCAGATTCGTTCGTAGGTCGTGGCGCTTTCGGTATATTCCGCACCGTCAAACGAGAGCACCAGGCCTTTATCATCGAAAAATGTCTCGATGTTAACAGGGCGCTTCCAAACGCGATGAAGGGCTTTCAACACACCGCGGGCGTAGCTCATATCGAGGTCTGTCCCAAGGTGTTTATGGTGCAGCAGAAGTTCCGAACGGTTTTTGTAGTTTCCGTCTTTTACGTAAATAAAAGGATTTCCAAAATTGGTAAGCTGGTCGAGCAGCTTGCTTTTCACGTCCTGGAATTGCTTTCCGTCAATTTCCCAGTGCCCCGACTTATTATTGTAGCCAAATGTGTACATATTATTTTCAGCGATAAATTCTTCGGTGAGGAATTCATCAATAAAAGTCACGTCGTTATAGAGCTTTCGCACCTGGAAAATCTTTTCCTGCCCAAGGCCGAGCTCCCGATCCCATGCGACCTTCTCTTGGAGGTCATCGCAGTCGTCCCACTCTTTACCGAATTTCCCCTTATTCCATCGGTCTTCGATATCGCGGTAAAGCTCGATTCCCAATTTGTAAGGATTCAAGCGTCCCGGCGCCGAAGCCAGAACACCCGCATTAATATCGGCAAAATCGATAATTTCCGAGCCATCCAGGACTCGGGTAGTAAGGATTTTGGAATGCCAATACGAGGCCCAACCCTCGTTCATGATCTTAGTCTGACCCTGCGGCGCAAAGTAGTAGGCTTCTTCGCGGATGATGGACAGGACATCGGATTCCCAACTATCCAGCGGCGCGTGTTCGACGAGAAATTTCATCACGTCTTTTTCAGCCTCAATCGGGAAGCGTTTGTTCTTAACGTCTTGGTCGGCCAATTTCTGTTTTTGGCGGTCCAAGAACTCCTGCGGATTGATGTAGTCCTGCATATAATCCTTGGCGCGGATCTGCGGGGTTTCAGTCAATTCGCTTTCGGGTTCTGATCGTCGTTGGTCGGTAAACGGGCTGTGATAATCGATCAAGTTATCGAGGCTAAGGCAAGTGTCGATAAAGTCTTCGACAATTTCGATGCCGAAGCGGTCGACATAGCGGCGGACGCGCGCGCCATGGTTGGCCATCTCGTCGATCATGCGACGATTTGTGCGCGAGAAAAAATAGTTATTCTTGAAGAAATCCGTGTGTGCGTACACGTGGGCGATCACGGTCTTTTGGTCGACCAGATTATTGCCTTCCAAAAGGTACGCATACGAAGGGTCATTATTGATGACCATTTCGTAGATTTTAGACAGTCCATATTCGTAGCTTTTGGCGAGTTGCTCATACTCCATGCCAAATCGCCAATGCGGATAACGGGTAGGGAATCCGCCAAATGCAGCGATCTCGTTCATCTGGTCGTAATCGATAATTTCGAAAATCGTCTCAAATGGGTCAAGGCCGAACTCGAGGGCGACCTCGCGAATATGTTCTTTGATTTCCCAAAGGTGCGAAGGAAGCGACATCAGAGCCCCTTGCCGAGAAATGTTTTGATGGAATCGTAAATCGCGTCACGATTTTTGATTTCGGAAACAACCACGCGGTCTTCTTCCGAGAATTTTTCGTTCAGATCTTTGATAAATTGTCCGGAACCGTAGGGTGATTCCACTTGGCCGTAACAGAACATATTCGAGCGCGGCAGCAGTCCATCCGTGAGGATGCGCATGCATTCTGAGGTGTCATCCACTGACCAGTTATCACCGTCCGAAAAATGGAACGGATAAACGTTCCAATCTTCGATTGGGAAATCGTCCTCGATAATTTTAAGTGCCAATTTATAGGCGCTTGAAATCATCGTTCCGCCGGATTCCCTTGTATGGAAAAAGGTGTCGCGGTCGACTTCTTTGGCGGTGGCGTCGTGGATGATGAAACGGCTTTCAAGGCCCTTGTACTGGCTTCTAAGCCACGTATCGATCCAGAAGGACTCGATCCGCACGATCTCTTTCTGCTCCTCACCCATCGAGCCTGACACGTCCATCATGTAGATGATGACCGCGTTGGACTGAGGCATCGCGGTTTCTTTCCACGAGCGAAAGCGTTTGTCTTCGCGGGTGGGAACGATGATTGGGTTATCAGGGTCGTATTCGCCGCTTGAAATCTGGCGCTGCAGTGCTTCTTTGTAGGTGCGCTTGAAGTGGCGCAGGGATTCGGGCCCGACCGACCGAATTCCCGAATATTTCGAGCGAATCGTCTGCAGTCGCTCGGTTCCCCGGGGTTCGATATTCGGCAGTTCGAGTTCCTCGCCCATGATCTCGGCGAGTTCATCAAGAGCGACGTCGACCTCCAGACCTTTTTCGCCTTCGTTCTCGCCAGCTTCGCCTTGGCCCGGTCCCTCTTCGCCTTCCCCGAGCGAATCGCCGACCTCGCCTTTGCCTTGGCCGACGCCGCCGGTGTCCTTGGAACCGTAGCGGAACCGCGGGATATCGATTCGGGGAATGGGGATTTTGACGATGTCTTTTCCCTGCTTCCCGGTCATCTCACCGTTGGTCATGTACTCGCGCAGGTTCTGCTTGATCTTGCCACGAACGATCTGCTTAAACCGCCGGTGGTCCTGCTTGATCTTGTTTAAGTCCGCCATGGTACTTCCATCACCTGGAGTGCTTTAATTAGGAAACGAATCCCCAAAATCAGCTCTGTTTCGAGTCGCCACGTGCGAAAATACTGGCCACAAAGTTCAACACGTCGGTCGCTGATTCCTCGTTGTAACCGTAGTTACGAATCATGCGTTGTTTGACGATATCGATCTTCTCTTGAGTTTCTTTGTCGACGACGTTCGAGACCATGCTTGCAAGCTTGATTGAGTCTTTCTGATCTTCAAACAATTTCAGCTCGAGCGCTTTATGGAGCCGCTCGTTGGTGTGGTAGAGGAACGTCTTCCCGTCGATTGCCAGTGCGCCAATGTAGTTCATGATTTCGCGACGGAAATCGTCCTTACGACTTTCTGGAATATCGATTTTCTCTTCAACAGACCGCATCAAGCGCTCATCTGGCTCTTCGTATTGTCCGGTGTACTTATTTCGGACTTTTTCTTTCTGAGTGAAGGCCTTGATGTTGTCGATGTAGTTGGCACAAAGTTTCGAAATGCCTTCTTCGTCGGCGCTGATCGCACGCTGGACTTCGTTTTTGACGATGTCTTCGTACTCTTGTTTTACGACGGCGAGCAGTTCGCGATAGCGGTTACGCTCTTCTTCGTTGTTGATCAGGGAGTGGTTTTTCAGGCCGCCTTCGATCTCATTCAAAACGAGGAATGGATTGATGCTGGTGTCGCTCTTATCCGAGACCAACGCGTTTGAAAGCTTGTCCTGGATGTAGCGCGGTGAAATGCCCATCAAGCCTTCACGCAGCGCCTCTTTGCGCAGTTCTTTGACGTTGTCCTGCGTGTAGCCCGTCAGAGTTTTTCCGTCGTACAACTTCAGTTTTTGAAGAAGGGTCAGGTTGTGCTTCTTGGGGTCCTCGAGGCGAGTCAGTACGGCCCACATCGCTGCCATCTCGATCGTATGAGGCGCAATATGTTTGCCCTTTACGACTTCGTTGTTGAAGTCCTTCTCATAGACTTTGATTTCTTCGGTGTACTTGGTGATGTAGGGGATATCGATCTTCACCGTACGGTCACGAAGGGCTTCCATGTATTCGTTCGAGAGCAGCTTGCGATACTCAGGCTCGTTGGTGTGACCCAGGATGACTTCGTCGATGTCCGTCTGCGCAAACTTCTTCGGCTTAATTTTGCGCTCTTGGGTCGCACCGAGAAGGTCGTAGAGGAAAGCCACGTCCAACTTGAGGATTTCGACAAACTCAATGATGCCGCGGTTGGCGACACAGAACTCGCCGTCGAAGTTGAACGCGCGAGGGTCAGAGTCCGAACCGTAAATCGCGATTTTTCGGTAGTTAATGTCGCCTGTGAGCTCGGTCGAATCCTGATTTTTTTCGTCTTTGGGCTGGAATGTACCGATGCCGAGACGGTCTTTTTCGCTGAAGATCAGGCGCCGTACGCGCACATGCTCCATCACGCGAGACCAGTCACCGCCATAATGTTTCATCAGCTCGGCGTAGATATAACGTGACGCAGGATTGAGGTCACCGCGGACCTTCGCGTCCTTCAGACCGAGTTCTTTGAAGGCCTTCGCGCGCCATTCCGAGGGAATGAGCTTCATCGGGTCTTCATTCATCGGATCGTGGAGTACATCCTGCCCGCCAGTAAGGTGCTGGAGGTCCTTGGGCATATTCCAGAAGAACGTGAAAAGACGTCCGTCCTCGGTTTTTGAATACTCCTCGATGCCGCGCTTGAGCAGTCGCGCAATCGTGGATTTCGAACTGCCGACCGGTCCATGCAGCAAGATGATTCGCTTTTCCGTGCCGTATTCGTTGGCCGCAGCCTTAAACACATTCACGAGGCGCATCATGGGGATGTCGAGGCCGTAGATGGCATCGTGGCCGTGGTTAACGGGATCGGAAAAGAAGTTGTAACGAACGACTTTCTTTTTGTTGTCGATGTACTCTTCCGAGCCATAAGACAACACCATGTCGTACATACGTTGGTATGCCGTTCGGATGATGCGCGGATCGGCCCGAACCAGATCGAGGTACTCCTCTAGGGAGCCTTCCCAATGCAGATCGCGGTATTCGTCGATGTTATGAAGTGCACCAAGTTTACTAAGAAGTTTTTCTTTGCTCATGAGTACCGGCTCCGGAAGTTCGGGAGGGTGCGCGTCGCAGATGATGACTCGGCGATTGCTCGTGGGGCATGTTAGATCATCTTTAGAGAATTGGTAGTCCCTTCTAAGATGCGCGCAGTGCAAGAAGGCAGAAAGGGTTCAGCTTATTTCATTAATCGACAATGACAGTCAAAAGATGGCGCTCCTCCTGGCGCGGCTTTACGAGTCTTGGGGACGTGAAGTCCATCCTGGAGCCGACGATGTTCTTGCGGTGTTGGTGCGTACGATTTTGTCGCAATCGACGACTCGCGTGAACACCGATCGGGCTTTTGCGTCGTTGGTCGACACCTATTATGGGGATTGGGCGCGGGTTGCGGCGGCGCCGGTCGAAGACGTGGTCGATGCGATTCGTGTGGGCGGCTTAGCGAAGCAGAAGGCGCCGCGAATTCAGGCGATTTTGACCGAGGTTTTCGGGCGCTACGACGAATATTCGCTGGAGTCGTTGGCTGGCGAAGATCTAACCACGGCCCAAGCCATTTTGCTTGCCTTTCCGGGCGTCGGTCCCAAAACGGCGGCTTTTGTTTTGATGTCGGCGCTGGGTAAAGACGTTTTCCCGATGGACACCCATATCTTTCGAATTCTGGAACGAGTTGGTTTGTTGGATTCTTCGAAGTCGGCGAGTGCCGCTCACCGTGAGATGGAGAAGTTGATCCCGGAAGGCGATTGTTTCTCGGCTCACATGGCGCTGGTGGCGCATGGTAGGAAGGTTTGCGCGTCGCGGAATCCGCGCTGCACGGAATGCAGTCTAAACGATATCTGTGCTTTTTATTTGGAGTTGTAAGTGCTTACGAAAATAGATCATATCGGTATCGCGGTTCGTTCCATTGACGAGAAAATTCCTCTCTATCGCGATGTGCTCGGCCTTGAATTTCTGGGCGACGAACTCGTTGAGTCTCAGGGCGTTCGGGTGGCGTTTTTTAAGCTCGGCGAGTCGATGCTCGAGCTGCTTGAACCCACGCGTGACGACAGTCCGATTGCCAAATATCTAGAAAAAAACGGCGAAGGGATTCATCATCTCGCGGTGGGAACCGATGATATTACAGCGGCCCGTGATCGGGCGTTGTCCAACGGCTTGCGCCTGCTCAGTGACGCACCTCTAGACGGAGCGCATGGCAAATTGATTTCCTTTGTGCACCCCAAAGATACCGGAGGGTTGCTTCTGGAATTTACTCAGCGCGGTGCCCCTAAGGCGTAGCTAATTCCATCACGCATGAACCGTTTACGCACAGCTGGCGGTTATCACACTGGAAAGCTGCACGACACTCGTCGCCATCGTAAGTGCATCCAAGCATAGGTTCTGGGCAAGTGTCCGAGGTGTGGACCAATGAGCACCGTCCGCCCGTTCCGACCGTGCAATCGGCATCTTGTTCACAGAGCGCGGGGATACACGTGTTTACGGGGCGCCCGAAGGTGCCAGCCGGCGCACACGCCTGGTTTTCTTGGCAGTCCGCCGGCACCTGACATTCGTCGTATCTGCACTGATTGCCCGTACCGGGGCCCGCTCCCCCACAATAGCCAACAAATGGTGAAATGCAGCGGCCGCTGGTGCCGTTGGGGCCATCTGTGCATTGAGTGTCGTCGCAGCATTCATTCGATTCGTCGGGCGTCTGACATTCTTCGACCCGGAGGTCGAGCGGCAATTGGCAATAGGTCGCGGCGTCGGCGATCTGGGCGCAGGTCTGTAAATCACAGTCTTCGGGACTCTCGCACTCTTGCGCCGGATTCATCTCGTTATTTGAAGTGTTGTTCGTCGAAGTGTTCGTCGCGTTGTTGGTCGCGCTATTCGTCGCGTTATTCGTCGAATTGTTGGTCGAACCGTTCGGCGCCTTTTTCGCGTCGTCGTCTGAACAGCTCATCATAAGGAGTACGGATAATAAGAGGGCTGTGTGTTTCATGACGCCTCGGGCAAATGTCGGAAGTTAGACAAGTTTTCCCCCAAAGAGAAACGCGAATCAAGAAGAACTCAATTCGCGTTTCGGGGAACCAAAATTGTCGGGAGGTTCAGTTCGCGACAAAATTCAGGATGCGACCTTTCACAAAAATGATCTTCCTGATCGTCTTTCCTTCCAGATGCTTCTGAATATTCTCGTCAGCCTGGGCGATAGCCACAGCCGTCGCCTCGTCAGCGTCCGTAGGGCAATCGACGGTCGCCCGCATTTTGCCCATGACCTGTACGGCAAGTGGATACGTCGCCGACACGAGCAATGCGGGGTCAAACGTTGGCCACGCCACTGTGGCGATCGACGTTTTGTTTCCGAGTCGTTGCCAGATTTCTTCGGCGATATGAGGGGCGTAGGGCCCCAGCAGTTGAACAAATGGAGCAACCACACTCAGAGGGACTTTCTCTAATTTATAAAGGAAGTTCACGAATTCCATCATGGCCGCAATGGCTGTGTTGAAGCGCATTTCCTCGGTGTCTTCGCTCACTTTTTTGATCGTGCGATGAAGCTCCCTGAGGGTTTCCTCGTCTGCTGCGATATCCGCTACGGACTCGCCGATCCCTTCTTCGTCGCACAGGAGTCGCCAGATTCGACCCAAGAACCGGTGAACGCCGCCCACATTTCGCGGGTTCCACGGCTTCATCTGTTCCAGCGGTCCCATGAACATCTCGTAGAGACGCAAAGTATCTGCGCCGTACTCATCGATGACCATGTCCGGATTCACCACGTTGCCGCGAGATTTCGACATCTTCTCGGTGAGTTCGAGCAACTCAAAGCCGTCCACAGGATGCACCGCTTTTTCGTTCTTCCAAACGACATCGTCGGCATGCACGGTCCGTGTCAGCGCGTCTGGGTATGCGTCGCGTTCATGGTACGAGATGTTCTTGCCATCGGCGGTCTCGTAATACTCGTACGCAAGTCCCAGAATCATCCCCTGATTCACGATGCGTTGGAACGGTTCCTTGGTAGTTACCAGGCCGCAATCGTAAAAGACTTTGTGCCAGAACCGCGCGTAAAGCAGGTGGAGAACGGCGTGCTCGGTCCCGCCGACGTAGAGGTCGACGTTCATCCAATACTTTTCTTTCTCCGGATCCCAGGCTGCATCCTTATTATGAGGATCGATGTAGCGCAGGTAATACCAGCACGAACCCGCCCATTGCGGCATCGTGTTGGTTTCGCGGATCACGGGGTCGCCCGTTTTGGGGTCGGTCGCATGCAGCCATTCTTTCGCACGGGCCAATGGAGGCTCGCCGTCGCCCGTTGGCTTGAAATCATCGAGTTCAGGCAGCAGGAGCGGCAAGGATTCTTCGGGCAACGCGGAGTGGCTTCCGTCTGCATGATGAATGATAGGGAAAGGTTCGCCCCAATAACGCTGACGCGAGAACAACCAGTCGCGAAGTTTGTAGTTCACCGCGCCTTTGCCTTGTCCGCGCTCCTCAAGCCAGGCCACGATCGTCTTCTTGGCAGTCTTGACGTCCATGCCGTTCAGCAGGCCCGAATTGACCAAGATCCCATCACCGGAATACGAGGCTTCATCAACGTTTCCGCCGGAGATAACCTCGATGATCGGAAGGTTGAATGTCTTGGCAAATTCCCAGTCACGCTCGTCGTGTCCGGGCACGGACATGATGGCGCCGGTGCCGTACGTCGCCAAGACGTAGTCAGCGATCCAAACAGGGACTTGCTCACCGTTAACCGGGTTGATCGCGTAAGCGCCTGTGAAGACACCGGTCTTTTCTTTCTGCAAATCGGTGCGCAGCAAGTCGCTCTTTCGAGCTGCTTCTTCGCGATAGGCGGTCACCGCATCAAGCTGCCCCGCGGCCGTGATCTCGTCGACCAAAGCATGTTCCGGGGCGAGCACCATGTACGTTGCGCCAAACAGCGTATCGGGCCGGGTCGTGAAGACGCGGATATTTCCTTCGACGCCATTCGCGGTTTTGGAGTCCAACTTGAAGTCGACCTCAGCACCCAAAGACCGCCCAATCCAGTTGCGCTGCATCTCTTTGAGGTATTCGGGCCAATCAAGCAGGTCGAGGTCTTCGAGCAGGCGATCCGCATATTGCGTGATCCGCAGCATCCACTGGCGCATCGGCTTGCGAATGACCGGGAACGAACCTCGTTCGCTTTTGCCATCTTTGACTTCTTCGTTTGCCAGCACGGTGCCAAGGGCAGGGCACCAGTTCACGGGGACCTCGGCCATGTAGGCCAGATCGCGCTCGTAAAGCTTCAAAAAGAGCCATTGGGTCCAGCGGTAGTACTCAACATCGGTGGTGTTGATTTCGCGATCCCAGTCGTAATTGAAGCCCAGCCGCCTCAGCTGGCCCTTAAATGTTGCGATGTTTTTTGCCGTGGTGTCGGCGGGATGGGTGCCTGTTTCCAGCGCGTATTGTTCTGCTGGAAGGCCAAACGCGTCCCAACCCATGGGGTGCAGGACATTGAAGCCCATTGCTTTTTTGTAGCGCGCGACAATGTCTGTTGCCGTGTAACCTTCGCAATGTCCGACGTGCAGGCCTGAGCCGGAGGGGTAGGGGAACATGTCGAGGACGTAGAATTTCGGACGCGCGAAATCGTCTTCGGTGCGGAAAGTCTGATTGGCCTCCCAGAAGGATTGCCAGCGTGGTTCGATTTCTTGCGGTTTGTAGTCAGACATGTTGTTTCCTCAGATCAAGCAAGCCGAAGCAATAGCCCAGTGTTTCATGGTCGACAAGGCAATCGCGTCTGCTTTACCCCTGCGTGACATAATTGCGGCGCGAGAAGTGTTCTGAGTCGGCCTGCATTAGGTAGGCGCGGTTTCGCGATCAGGTTAGAGTCGAGTGCAATGAATAAAAAACTAGTCAGTATTCTCATTCTTTTCGTTGGCCTTTCAGCCTGCGCAACGTCGCCTGATTCGGTCGATTTCTGGCCCGGTGTGGATGCGCTCCCTACCGCGGCCCCTGCCGATTTACCTGCCCAGTCGCCCGCATTGATGTTGGTGCAGGGAAGCGATGGCTTTTTGTGGGTGGTTGGCGATTTGCCTGCTGATGCAAAGGCTGGCCGGGCCTTTGTTGCTCGCTACAGCGGCGATTGGCCCCTGACTCAGATGCCTCGTCCAGCCTTGGCTTACGGCCATGTTGCGAAACGGGTTTCTGCAACGGCGGCGGTGGTTTCGTTGGACTACGAAATGCCGGATTCTGAACTGACGGGCTTGGAGATCACCTGGGACGACACAAATACGGGTATTGTCGGCAAAGGGATCGGCCGAGTGACCGCGATCAACGCGGGTCGTGTCGACTTCAAAATCGATGCAGAATCCGGGGTGCGCGCGGGTGACGTATATGGGCTCTTTGCGCCGGCCAAGGCCGACGTGCAGCTTTCTCGCCGACTTAAATCCGTGTGTTTGGTGGAGTCGGTCACCGCAGAACTCACGACCTGCCGAGTCTGGTCCGGATCTTCGAAGCTCGACGCCGTCTCTGTGCCCTTGGCTGGTGATACCGCGGTGTTTTTCGAACACACCTACGGACTTGCGCCTCGACCGGCGTCGATCGAGGTGATGGAGGTTCATAGTTTCTCGAAAGTCGCGGCCGGTGAGCACGAGAAGAACGTCCGCAATTTGGTGGTGAAGGCTCTTGAAGGGTTTGCTTCGTCGATTCCGTCGAGTGGTGTGAGCATCGCTGAAATCGCCCTGCAGGCCGACCCAACCAAAGCGGACTTTCACCGAAATTCGAGTGGGGTGAAGTACAAAGGGCAAGCGCAATTGCTTGTTGGACTTGGACTTGTGCAAGTTGAAGGGACCCAACATCTCTTTGTGAATTACACGGGGGTTGGGCCCGTAAGCGGGCCAGGAATGGTCGCGGCTCCGCCCGATCACGGGATTGATCTGGGTCCGGTTTCAGAGCTGACGGAGGCCAAAATCAACGCGTTCGCCGGGCTGGTTTTTGTGGGCGTCCAGATCTACCGGGGACAGACCTCCGAGGCTTTGGTTCTGCTGAAACAACTGCTTGAGTCGAGGTCCTTGGTGGGCTCGATGCGCTGGCATGCCCGTGACCAATTTGCGATGCGTTGGCTGGGTTTGAACTACTTTTACGAGGCGCTCTGGCTGGTTCAGGAAGACATGGTCGTGGCAGACGCATCGAAGAATCGTGACGCTTTTCTGAATGCCCTGGGTACCGCCGTTCGGCTCTACGATCACAAGGATCTCACCACCCGTGCCCTCGAACTTTCTCAGGAGTACTTGACCGCGAGGACCCAGGAAAAACCTGAGGTTCCTTATCGAGCGGCGCTAGGCATGCACGTTGAGATGCTGCTTGCGGCCAATCGCGTTGAGGACGCTCGGGCCGGCCTCGCAGAATTGGAGGCTTTGTGTCCGGAGGGCTGTGGGGGCGACAGTGTTGGAATGCTGAGCGCCGCGTTTTGGGCTGCGCCACAAGGGGCCGCCGAGTTCCAAGAAGAAATTTTGTCGAAGATTACATCGCTTGCTGAGGCAGAAGGTGGAGATTCGCTGGCGGCATTGCGGGTTTATCAGGGGCTTCGCGCGCTCGGTGGCGGGAACCTTGAGGAGGCTGTGATTGCGTTCCTTGAGGCCGAGCGTTTGTACGCAGTGCTTGAATATTCGCAAGGTGTGGCGCGGGCGCGGTATTTTCGAATGATGACCGAGATGGCCCGTAAGGAGCCCGATGCCGCGCTTGAGGCCGGTGCCGGAGCGATCGCGATTCAGCGCGAATTGCAGGATTTTTCGGATGTGTCCGTGATCTACGAGCGGTTGGCTCAGCTCTACGCCGCGTTTGACCCACGTCAGGAGCCCGGCCCCTATCTGGCGGCCGCGGCAGAAGTCCTCGCCGAAAACGTGCAATCGCCGCTGGCAGCGGGGAATTACGGAAAGGCGGCAGAGTCTTTGTTCGCGATGGCGTCGTTTTTACACCGCATCGGACAGGTCGAAGAGGCGAAGATGCTGCTGCGCCGCGCCGTTGGGTTTTCGTTGGATTCAGCTCGATTTGAAATGGCCGCCCTCTGCCATCTTTCGCTGGCCCATATCGCCCGTGAGCAAAACAATTTTGAGGAGTTCAAAGGCGAAATCGGAAATGCGCGCCTGATGGGCGAGATTTCGAAAGACAAATCGGTGCTTGAGGCAATAGAACGGAGCCTAACGCCGCCCGAGCCCGAACCTGTTGATCCCACACGTCTGCTTTAAATCATGATCTATAAAATGAGGCCGTTGTTGATGCCCCGCATTTGGGGCGGACATCGACTGGATAAACATTTTGGCGAAGACCGTAGCGAACCGATTGGCGAGGCGTGGTTGGTGGCTGATTTGGTTGAGGGGTTTTCCTCGACCGTATCGGGGCGCCCGCTTACCGACCTTGTTTCGGAACTTGGCTCGACGATGCGTGGAGCCTTTGGGGACCGTTTTCCTCTCTTGGTGAAGATCATCGACGCTGATGCCGATCTGAGCATCCAAGTTCATCCGAGTCATGAAGAAGCGAAACGCTTCTCGGGGGCGCAGTCCAAAGACGAGAGCTGGTTGATCCTTGATGCCCGTGACGATGCCTACATCTATTTTGGGTTCAACCAGAAGTACTCTGAATCGCAAGTTCGTGAGGCATTGGCTCAGGGAAAAATCACGGAACTGTTAGAAAAGGTCCACGTAAAGGCTGGCGATGTCTTCCGGATCGGGCCAGGAACTGTCCACGCGATCGGGAAGGGGATTACGCTTCTGGAAGTGCAAGAACCCTCTGACACTACATTTCGGGTCTACGACTACGAACGGCCCGGATTGGATGGAAAACCTCGTACTCTTCATGTTGAAGAAGCGATGTCTGTTGCCACCCTTGACCGCGCGCCTCGCATTAAGCCTCAGGAAGAGGCCGGGTGGACGGTTCACGCGGTGGGCGACCATTACGCAATGCTCGGAAAACAGATTGCAGGCCGTGCGCAGGTTCCTGGAGTCGGTCCTCGTGTCATCATTTCTCTGGGCGATATCGAAATCCGCACGGGCTTGCAGGGCTGCACTTTGGGCCGATGGGAAGCCGCTGTGATTCCGGCCGGAGTCGACGCCGAGGCGCTCGGCCACGGCGACGTGATCGTTGCAACAACTGTTGCCCCTCGCAAATTGTGAATCGCCCTGATTATCTGAACATCTCACGTGATTCGTTGACCCTGCTTGCAGGGTGACTTAGCTTCCGCCGCCATGATGCATTAGCGAGTGTAATATGTCTCGAGACCAGAAACTGGACGAAACCTACCTGACGGGGCGTGAGCAATTGCTCGCCTACTTCGTTGGCGGCAATAAGACTGAATCAGAGCGGGGCATCGGCACCGAGCACGAGAAATTCGCGTGGGATGCCCACACCGGGAAGCTCCTTGAGTTCGATCGAATCGAAGACATTCTGAATCAGATGGCCGACCGTTTTGGCTGGGAGCGCGGCTTCGATGGAGATCGAGTCGTTGCTCTTGAGCGCGATGACGAGGCGGTATCACTGGAGCCTGGATCTCAGTTTGAATTGTCCGGCGGTGTCAAAAAGACGATTTTTGAGACCGAGGAAGAACTCGACCGGCATTTTGATGAATTGTCGGAAGTCGTGAAGGACGACGTGATTTTCACGTGCTGGGGACTCAATCCATTCGACGACATCGACGCCGTGGGTTGGGTGCCAAAATCGCGCTACAAGATCATGCGTGACTACCTGCCGACCCGCGGCGATCGCGCGCATTGGATGATGAAGCTCACCTGCACGATCCAAGCAAATATGGACTTCACTTCAGAAGCTGACGCTGTTTCCATCATGAAGTTCGGGTTCTTGGCCTCGCCCTACGTCCACGCGCTCTTTGCGAACAGTCCACTTGATCATGGGCAGCCCAACGGGTTTCAGTCCTATCGTGGTCATATTTGGACCCGCATGGATCCTGACCGATCTGGAATCCCTGATTTTGTGTTGAACGAAGACTGGGGCTTTTCGGATTACCTCGATTACGTGTTGGATGTTCCGATGTTTTTCATTCGTCGCGATGAAGGTTACATCAATATGGCGGGCCACTCGTTCCGTGCATTCATGGACGAAGGATACGAGGGACATCGAGCAACGATGGGGGATTTCGAGCTGCATCTGTCGACCGCATTCCCAGAGATGCGCATGAAGCGCTACATCGAGGTTCGGTGCGGCGACGGAGGGCCAAGGTCGCATATGTTGGCGTTCCCAGCTCTCTGGAAGGGCCTTGTCTACGACGCTAACGCTCGGGCTGCAGCGATGGAGCTGGTCAGCATGACGGACATCGAGGAACTGCGGAGCCTCTATGTGATCGCGTCAAAAGAAGGCATCCACGCACGCACGCCAAGAGGCTCGTTTCTGGAGATCACCCGCGCGCTCGTTGCGATCGCAAAGAAAGGTCTCGACGACATCGCAGCGCGTGAAGGCCACGCTTCGGAAGCGTCGTTTCTTGCCCCGCTGGAGACCATTTTGGATCGCCAAGAATCCGAAGCGGATCGGTTGCTGCAAGCTTTTGAAGCTCACCCTGCGCGATTTGCTTTGCTCAGCGCTTTCGATTTGATGCGCTGAATCAGGGCGTTGAGCCCGCGTAATCACGGGCTCAACCTTCAATCATGGTAGGCAAACGTTACCCAAACCGTTGCCAGGCGAGCCGCAGGTGTAGCCGGCACGACAATCGGCACTTGATGCGCATCCGTCGAAGCAGAAGCTTCCACTGGTGAGCGGAACACACACGTCATTTCCGGGGCAAACGCCGCTGGTCTCGCAGTCTTGGACGCAGTATCCGCCGGGGAAATCGGGGTCTGGGGCGCACGCTGCGTTTTCTCGACCTGCACAGTCTTGAAACCCATCACAAGCTTTTCCGATACTGCGGTTCCCTTCGGGGAGGCACTCATTGACTCCGTCTGCGTCCATATCGAAACAGCCGTAGCCTGTTCGGCAGTCTGAATCGCTCATGCAGCTCTCGATGCACGAGCCTGATCCAGTGGTAGCGTTTACGAATCCACAGTGCCCACCGACACCGCATTCTGCGTCGGAGATGCAATCCCCAAGGATGCAGTATCCATCCGTCCAGTCGATGCAGAATCCGAGACTTCCGCCGGCGCATTCCCACGTGCCTTCACAGGCGGCGCCAGGAATTCCAGTGCCGGTCCCTGCAGGGCCACATTCGTTGACGTTGTCGTCGTCAAGGTCACGGCAGGCGTAGCCGTCTGCCCGACAGTCTGCGTTGTTCAGACAGTTTTTGACGCAAGCGCCTGGTTGTCCGTCGTTGAATCCACAGTGGTAGAGATTCACGTCTCCGCAGTCCGCGTCGACGGTGCAGTCGTTGAGGGAACAATACCCCGAACGCCATCCAGATGCTTCGTTGATGCAAACGCCATCGGTGCCGCCCGCACACTCGGCGATCGTCGCGCATGGACTGCCGATCGTGCCGCTGCCGATCCCGGCTGGCGCACATTCGCTGACGCTGTCTTCGTCGATGTCGACACATCCGTATCCGGTGCGGCAATCCACCTGTGTCGCGCAGTCATCCAGACAAAATCCAGAACCGTTTCCGGAGAAACCACAATGTGCGCCAGTGGGGCATTGGGTGTTGTCGGTGCAAGGTTGTGTCGTGCAATAGCCATCGGCCCAATCGGTCGCCTGGATGCATGTACCCGCTGTTGCTCCGGCACAGTCTTGAAGCACCGAACATGCGTCGCCAACGCCGCCTGTGCCACTCGCGACAGGGCCGCAGGTGTTTCGGGGGTCGTCGAGATAGTCGAAACACGCATAACCGTTTCTACATTGATTATCATTCGCGCAATCTGGAACGCAGAGCGCGCCAGTTTCTGTGGGCGAACAATGCGACGCGCCCGGGCAATCGGCATCGAATTCACAACTTACGATGCAGTAGCCTGAGGCAAAGCCTGCCTCAGGCTGAAGGCAAGCGGCTCCAAAATACGACGTTGCGCATTCGTCATCCGCAGCGCAGGCGCTGCCTGGGTCAACGAACGTGCTCGCGGGCGCACAGATATTGGTTCCGTCGGTGAAATAATCGCGACACTCATACCCGGTTCGACAATCGGTGTTTGAGGTGCAGGTGCTCATGCATGCGCGTCCGTTGCAGTGACCTCCAGCGCCACAATCAGCGTCGGTCGAACATCCGCCGCTGCAATAACCATCGACCCAGCCGTTGGTTTGGATGCAATAGTCGTCCAAACACTCTGAGGCATCGGTGCAGGCGTCGCCGGTAGGCAGTCGACAATCGTTATCGTTGGTGAGGTTACATCCGGTCGGGCAACACCCGTCGTCGGGAACACACGACGTCACCGGAGTCAGGTCACAGACCGCATTACACATGGTCGCTGACCCAGAGTATGCGGCCTGCATGCAGGCGTCCTGGGAGACGCAATCTTGCGGCCGCGGGCACGCGCCCTGCATTTCCCCGGTAAAAGCTGAGTCACAGGTTTCGCCTACGTCCACGGCAAGGTTTCCGCAGGTAGCGGTGCAATCCGAATCGGTAGAATCGTCACAGGCCGATGGGCAACACCCGTCACCACCTAAACATTGGGTGGTCGTGGTTGCCACGCAGGTCGCATCGCAGGTGGCCGCCGTGCCCTGAAGTACAGCGGGGTTGCACGCATCGTTTGAAGGGCAAGCGGTTGGGCAATCGCCATCGCATAACTCGCCGGCATCGACCACACCATTGCCACATAGTGAAGCGGTCGTGCCGTTATTGGAGGCGTTATTGGAGGCGTTGTTGGAGGCGTTGTTGGAAGTGTTGTTGGAAGTGTTGTTGGCAGGAGCCACGCATTGACCGCTCACCAAATCACATCGTCCAACAAAGCAATCGGCGTTGGAGCTGCACTCGGGATCGCCCCCGGTCTTGTCGACTTTCTGATCGTCGCCGCATGCCGCGAAAGTCAGGCACAGCAATGTCCCCATGAGTAAATACTTCACCAGTGATCCTAGGGTTCTGAAAAACGTAAACAATATGCGCGCTTGGTATCGAATCGGATCCAATAGTTCAAGGGTTTTTGAGTAATTACCTTCACACGTGGTATTCTGCGGGTAAGCGTAAGCGGGCCAAGGACCACTTTGTGGACGCGAACTTAGCCTTCCGCTTGAATATCGATGTTCGCCTGCCTATAGTATTCGCTTGGCTGTAGGTATGTGTAGTGATTGCGTGTTCGCGCAACGTGGAGATTATAGATGTTTTCGAATCGAATTATTTCAAGTTTGGCTGTGGTTACCAGCCTTCTCTTTGTGCTGCTCGCGGGTTGTAGCGATGACGCGGCGACTTCGTCGTCATGCGTATTCGATACCGAGTGTTCCCTAGGGACGGTCTGCAGTATCGACAAGCTTTGCGTGAAGGCTGCCTGCGAATTCTGCACCGCTGAACAGGTATGCTTGATCACCACAGCAAGCCCCGAAGGCTCGTGCTCGTCGCCTGAATGCTCGTCGGCAGCCGATTGCACCGGCAAGGGTGGCGTCTGTAAGGCTGGACTTTGCACCGATCAACAATGTGTCACCAGCGCAGATTGTGCTTCGGGTCAGGTCTGCAACCTCGCCAACCAATGCATTACAGGTGATGGAACCTGCGCAACCGCCATCGATTGTCCTACCGGCCAAATCTGTAAAGACGACGCATGCGTTCCAGGTTGTGAAACCAACGACCAATGCGAAGACGGAAAGGTCTGCAATTCAGACGGTGTTTGCCTCACCGGCTGCCGTGACGCCAGCGAGTGTGGCACCGGTCAAGCCTGCACAGACGGAAAGTGTGTTTGCACACCTGGAAGCTGTGGCGACGGTAAATTCTGCGACGAGGCCACGGGTTCATGTGCCGTCGTAAGCTCATGCGAGCAAGTGACCTGTGTTGGTGACACCGTTTGTGACCCGTTCACACTCGCATGCGTCACGAAATGCACCGTGGATTCATGTCAGCCTGGTCAGGCCTGTAACCAAGCAAGCGGTCAATGCGAACAGACCAACTGTCCTGGTGAAGATCCGACTCAGTGTGATGGCAATGCTCAGCGGCCGGTATGGGACGCCCTTCGTTGCTTCTGTGCGGAATGCCTCTCAAACACGGATTGCAACACTGCAGCCGGCGAAGTCTGCACGGCCAGCGGTTCGTGCTTCGCGTGTCAGCAAGCTTGTGACCCAGCAACACCAGGCGCCTGTGGTGGCGGAACACCTTATTGCATCAACGACTGCTGCGTTCAGTGTGTTGGAGCTGCCGATTGTCCTGCAGGCCAGCTTTGCCTTGAAGGCGCCTGTGGCGTACCGCCCAACTGCGCCGTCGACCCTACCGTTTGTCCTTCAGGAACGACCTGCCAGAATGGCAATTGCGCGGCCAACTCAGGCGGCGGAGTCTGCGATCCAACCAACCCTACGGGATGCCCATCTGGAACATTCTGCGATCCATCGACCCTGACTTGCAGTGGCGGTCTGGGTGGCGGGTTTGGATGCGGTCTTTGTAATGCAGACTGCACCTGTGACGGCGGCCTATCCTGCAACGGATTCCTTTGTGAAGGCTGTGGCGTCGAGGTGTTTGGCATCCCAGTTGGTGGCCCAGCATGTCCAAGCGGCCAGTCTTGCCTGCCACTTGAAAGTTTTGGAATCGGAAATATCTGCTTCTGATAACGTGAAAGAACGGCCGGTTCCTCGGCCGTTCAGCCTCCCACCAAGTCTGTGGAATGGCCCCCAAACGAACTAAAATTGGCCTGATTTCGGATACCCACGGTTGGTTGGATCCGTTTTTATTAGAGGCGTTCAAGGACTCTGATCTCATCGTTCATGCCGGCGATATCGGTGCCATGGACGTGATCGATCAACTTGAAACGGTCGCTCCGGTCTCTGTCGTGCGCGGAAATATCGATGGGGGAGACCTGCGTTTTTTTCCGCTCGAACGCGTCGACGAAGTCGGCGGTCGGCGCATCGCTGTGCTTCATATTGCGGGCAATCCCAAGCGCCCCAATAAGACGGCGTTGGACTTCATCCGCCGCGAATCTCCAGACGTGATTGTGGTTGGCCACAGCCATGTCCCAGTGGTTGGGAGAGTCGAGGGGTGTCTTTGGATCAACCCAGGCGCGGCGGGAAAAAGTGGTTTTCATGACCTGCGCTTCGCCGCGATTCTATGGATCGAACCCGATGGGACAATCTCGATGGATCGCGTCTTTCTTGGCGGCCGTGCGAACTCCTGAGCCGGCAAGGTAGTGTTTGGGTCGACGTGTTCTTGCGGCTTGGTTATGATGCCGTCGATGCGTTTCATACCCACAACGCCCGCGTGGCAGTTTGCGCGGCGGCTTTTGACCTTTACCATCCGGGTGGTGAAGAAGTTTTTTGGCAACAAAGGCCTGCTTCTGGCCGGAGCCGTCGGTTATAATACGCTGCTCTCGTTCATTCCCCTGCTCGCCGTAACCCTTTACGTTCTCAGTCGATTTGTGGACCCCTTGCCGATGTTGGCTGTGGTCTCCGCGGAGATCGATCTCGCCATTCCAGGCAATACGTTTGAGCTGACGGAAGCTTTGCGTTCCTTCTTGGACGCCGCCGACGTGATTGGCCCGATCGGCATCGTGGTGCTGCTTTTCTTTTCCTCGCTGGCGTTTCGAATGCTTGAGGACGCGATGGCCGTCATTTTTCAACACCACAAGGCTGAGGCACCTCGTCATCCGTTCATTTCAGCGATGATTCCGTTTGCATATGTCTCGGTGATTAGCCTCGGTATTTTTGCACTGACTGTACTGACGACGACTCTGGAGGCCGCATCCACGCACTTCGCGTTTGCTGAGGTTGCCACAGACGGTGCGGTGGCGTGGTTGCTGCGTATCGCGAATTTTGCAGGGTTCACGATCCTCTTTGCTTCGTTCTACCGCGTCATGCCGTTGTCCCGCGTCAGGTATTCGCTCGCGATGATTGGTGGCATTGTGGCAGCAGGACTGTGGGAGATCGTGCGAAGCATCTTGGTCTACTATTTCGCCAATATCTCGATGGTGGGCGTGGTTTACGGATCGTTAACTACGGTGATTATCGTGCTCTTGTCGCTTGAGATCGCAGCCGTGATCGTGCTGCTGGGCGCCCAGGTGATTGCCGAAATTGAGATCAGCGCCGAGGCCGGGATTCCTTGGTATCTTGAACCTCAAAGGGTGATCCATGTCGTTCACCATGTGCCGTCTGAGGATGAAGCTGCCTGAGTTCCAACGTCTGCTTTGACATGGACGCATCTTTCGTCTTCTATGAGTGGAACGAAGTCTTTTCTTTTTTGACCTATTTGGAGGTGAACCGTGCGCAACTGGCCGGTCCTCGCGATGTATTTTTTGTCTCTCGGTTCAATCTTGGCCGCCTGTGGCGGCGACAGTAGTGGCCCTACGCTCCAGTCGAACAACACGTTTGTGAATAACGAGACCGAGCTGAAGGGCGACGGCGAATCGTGTCAGACGCCGGACGAGTGTTTTGGTGGAAGCTGTATTGTCGGCCGATGCGCCTCAGCCTCGTGCACCGATGGTTCGCAAAACGGTGACGAATCGGATGTCGATTGCGGTGCGATCGGCTGTGCTCGGTGCGTCGTCGGCAAGAAATGCGGCGAGGATCTGGACTGCACTTCGGGCATCTGCAACGACGAGATCTGTCGCGACAAGAATTGCGGTGACAGCATCAAGAATGGTCTAGAGACCGACGTGGATTGCGGATTCCTTTGCGGTCCTTGCCAGGACGCAAAGGGATGTAAAGAGGACACGGATTGTATCTCGAACGTGTGCACGAGTAATATCTGCGCCGCTCCAATCTGCACCGACAACAATAAAAATGGAACTGAGACCGACGTGGATTGCGGCGGGCCATGTGAACCATGTGGCGTGGGCGCAGGCTGTGCGGTTGCGGCCGATTGTGAAGCTGGCGTCTGTCTCATGGAATCATGTCAAGCGGCCACCTGCGCCGATTCGGTCAAGAACGGTTCGGAAACCGCTGTGGATTGTGGTGGGCGTGATTGCGCACCCTGCACCCCAGGTCTGGGCTGTTTGGTGGCGACGGATTGCGAAACCGGCGTTTGTGACGCGGTGACCAAAGTCTGTTCCGCGGCTTCGTGTACGGATCGGAAACTCAACGGAAGCGAAACCGACACGGACTGCGGAGGTTCGTGTCCACCATGCGCTCCGTCCAAACGATGTGACCTGGGCACCGACTGTGTCAGTGGTCTTTGTAGCGCCACGAAGACGTGCACCACTCCAAACTGCACCGACGGCGTCGAGAACGGCGATGAGACCGGGACCGATTGCGGCGCTCGTTGTGGCGGTTGTGCCGACGGCGACGACTGTGTCGTTCCGAGTGACTGTCTGAGTCTTGTCTGTGGCGGGATGACCTGTCAGGCAGGTCAGTGCTCAGACATGCAGAAGAACGGCACCGAAACCGATGTTGATTGCGGCAGTAACTGCAATAAATGCGCGGACAATAAAGCCTGCGTCGCAGATACGGATTGCCTGAGCAACAGTTGCCGGAATTTCCGATGTGCAGCACCAACCTGCGCCGACACCAAATTGAATGGATCAGAATCTGACGTCGATTGTGGTGGCTCATGTTCCACCAAATGCGGAACAGCCAGCCTGTGTAATTTCGGCGCCGATTGCGAATCCAAAGTCTGTGGTCCTAACGGAACCTGCCTTGCGGCGACCTGTCAGGATCAGGTGCAGAACGCGAATGAAACTGACGTGGACTGTGGTGGTCAGACTTGCTCCAAGTGTGTGCTTGCAGACACCTGCGGCGGAAACCTCGACTGCGTGAGCAATATTTGTGGCGGCGGATTGGCCGGGCCCATTTGTGCCGAGTGCGTCGAGAACCAGAAGCAGACCACGGTTCGCTCCTGTGGATACAAACAACGCGGCCAGGTCCGCCAGAATTGTCTGGGCGGATTCTGGACCGATGCTGATTGCGTCAACGTTTGGTACGGCAGCTGCAAAGAGCTGCTCGCAGACCAACCAACGACACTCGACGGCACTTACACCCTCGATCCTGACGGGCCGGCAACTGGATTCCCGTCGTTCACGGCCTTCTGTGACATGACGACCGACGGTGGTGGTTGGACCGACGTCACTCCTTGTATCGCGAAGGACAAACTCAACGCGGAACTTGTAGCCCTCGAAACCGCCAAGACATCGACCTTCGAAAACTGCCGTCCGAAAATGCAGGACGAGGCGGGTGGCCACGCTTATCACTGGACCTTCGACTTCCCAGCTGGATATCGGGAATTCTACTTCAAAGACTACGAGGCGAAGGCTAACGCGCGAGCCAATGAGACCAGCGATCTCGGTTGGATCCAAACTTCGTGGACTCAGGGATACTCGGGCAATAATATGGGGGATATCTCCTTCGGTACACCCTTCCAGGCAGGCCCAACCTATTCCTACAGCCGCTTCGCAGCGGGGTCGTTCTCGAATGGCACGTCGTGTAACTCATGCGTGCAACCTTGGCCTGGTCAGGCCACGATCAATCCGATCGGCGGCACTTCGACCAAGTTCCGAATCGCCTGGAGTGAAACAGGACCAGAGTACGAAGGCTGGTACCCTTGGTGGACGGGCTCGATTCGCTTCCGTTGAGCACGGCAAAGCTGGTGTTGAACTCTTGACACCCACATCACATTGGTTTTGATTGCCTTCGGGGTTGGAATAGTTTCCAACCCCGATGCATTTCAGGGGTTCGCTCATCGACTCTTGGCGATCTAAGGAGCAATCATGGCCAGTGTGACAATTCCCGCAGAAGACCGAACTCTCACGAATGTTGGAGAGATCAGTGATTTCTTGAGTCAGTTCGGTATTTGGTATCGACGTTTTGAAGGCTCGGATTCGTTGAGCGATGACGCGACAAACGAAGAGATCCTCGCCGCGTATGCGGAGCCGATCGATAAGCTCAAGGCCGAAGGCGGCTATGTCACAGCCGACGTCATCAATATCCAGCCCACGACCCCTAATCTCGAGGTCATGCTCGCCAAATTTGATCGGGAGCATTGGCATGACGAAGACGAAGTTCGCTTCATCGTGAAAGGCTCGGGCCTATTTCATGTGCATCCCAAGGAAGGTCCGGTCTTCCGAATAGACGTGACCAAAGGCGACATGATCAATGTTCCTCGTGGCACGATGCATTGGTTCCATCTGTGCTCGGACCGCACCATTCGGGCGATTCGGCTCTTTCAGGACATCTCGGGCTGGACACCGCATTATTCGGAGTCAGGCGTGGACGACAAATTCCAGCCGCTTTGTTTTGGCCCGTCGTACGTGTAGTGCTGTGCAGCTAGCCGCATCTATTGTTGACACAGATGGGTGTCATATGTAGTTTAGCCCGCCCTGTAGCCCGGCATACGCCGATATGGGTTGGAGAGTACCGTGCTTTTGTATGTCGAAGAATTTAAGGCCACGACCCAACGCCACATTGATTTTGTGGTGGAAGGTGAAGAACGTGATGCCTTGCTCCAAGACACCGATTATTCGCTAGTCGGTCCGTTGCTCGTGTCGGTCAATGTCGAAAGAATTGGCACAACGTTTCGAGTATCGGCAGAAGTGAAGGCCACCGTCGCTTACGATTGTGGCCGATGTTTGGAACATCGCGAACAACTTCTCGAAATCAATCCTGAATGGGTTTTGATGGAAAAGAAGGACTTCGTGAAGAAGTATTCGACGCAGGATGAATTCGAGCTTTCAGCGGAAGACCTCGACGTCAGCGTCTATGAAGGTGAAGAGATCAACCTTAGTGATCTCTTACGTGAGTCGGTTTTGTTGGAGCTCCCAACCTATGCAAGGTGTCCCGAAGGCAGCACTCAGTGCGATTCGGACTACGAGCGGAATGTGGGTTCCAAGGCGATTATACAAAATGAAGAAGCGTCTGGGGATCTTCGGTGGAGTGCACTGAAGGACCTGAAGCTTTCGAGCAAGAAATAGGAGAGAGCCATGGCGGTTCCGAAAAAACGAAAATCGAAGTCAAAAACACGTTCGCGCAAGAGCGCAAACATGAAACTTACGTTGCCGGGCTTCCAGGATTGCCCAAAATGTGGCGACGTAAAGCAATCACATCGTGTATGCCCAACCTGCGGTGAATACCGCGGTGAGCAAGTTCTCGAAGTGTTCGAAGTCTGATTTTTTGGGTGGCCGCAAGGCTCCCTTTTGAATCAGCGAACCAGCCTTCCGCGCATCTCAGTTGGGATCCCTCCGAATGGCTACTCGCGATCAAGTCATAGCGATCATCTCCGAGGTTCTAGAAGTTCCTCGTGATGAAATCCGCCAAGAAACAGACTTCGTTTCCGATCTGGGAACCACAAGTCTGGACATCGTTAACCTCATATGGCGGGTTGAGGATGAATTTGGCCTCGCGGAGACTCCTGAGTCTGTTCTGGAGCAGTTGCGTACGGTGGGGCAGCTCATCGAATTGGTTGAAGGGCTCAAAGAACCTTCTGAGGTCTATGAGGGTGGTGACGTCGCAATTGCGTCGGATCATGCCGGCGTAGACCTCAAATCGTTTCTTGGGGCTTGGTTGCGTGGCACGGATCGCGTTGTTCTGGATCTTGGACCTGTCGACACTCGACCGGTTGATTATCCGAGCTTCGCTCGCGTCCTTTGTGACCGTGTGGTTCGTGGAGAAATTCCGTTTGGAATTCTGATCTGCGGATCAGGCATCGGAATGAGCATTGCGGCGAACAAGATACCTGGCATTCGTGCCGCTCTGGTCAACGAGCCGACTTCGGCGGCCATGAGCCGAAAGCATAATGACGCGAATGTATTATGCTTGGGCGCGAGAATGACCGGCCCCGATTTGGCTGCCGAGTGCGTCAAAGCCTTCCTGAATACATCTTTTGTTCCGGGCGACGACGGTCGACACCGTCGCCGTGTTCAGATGTTGTCTGAGTTAGAGAACATCTAGTCCCCGGGCTCTTCGCGGTCAGTAAGTATGCGTTGCCCATTTTGCGGTCATCTCGAAGACAAGGTGGTCGATTCGCGCCAATCGAAAGATGGAGCGTCGATTCGTCGTCGTCGCGAGTGTCTGGAGTGCACCCGCCGCTTCACGAGCTACGAGCACATTGAGGAGATGTACCCGCAGATCGTGAAGCGCGATGGGACCCGCGAGGATTACGACCGGCAGAAGATCGTCGTCGGCGTGCGAATCGCGTGTAAAAAACTGCCGATCTCGCGTCTGCAGATTGATGGCGTGGTCGATGAAGTCGAGCGACGACTTCTCGATCAGAGCGCACGTGAGATCTCAAGCGAATGGATCGGGGCGCAGGTCACGGAGTGTTTGCGCGACCTCGATCCCGTTGCGTATATCCGCTTTGCCTCCGTCTACCGGGCTTTTGGCGACATTCAGGAATTCTTACGGGAATTACGCGATCTGGATTCCTCGGCTGAAGAACTCAAAAAACCTCCAGAGGACCCCGATGACGACTGACGAGCAATACATGACGCAGGCCCTTGCGCTGGCCGCGAGGGGGGTTGGGCGAACGCGTCCCAATCCTGCGGTTGGTTGTGTGATCGTTCGTGACGGTGTCGTGTTGGGCGAAGGATGGCATCGACAGGCCGGTGAGGCCCACGCTGAGGTCGAAGCTCTACGATTGGCGGGCGATGCTCGGGGAGCAACCGTCTACGTCAGCCTGGAGCCTTGTAGCCATCATGGGCGAACGCCTCCATGTGCTGACGCGCTCGTGGCCGCTCAAGTCGCCAGAGTGGTCGTGGGAACAGTGGATCCAAATCCTGACGTCAGCGGACGCGGGATTGAGCGTCTTCGCGCTGCAGGTATTGAAGTTGTCACGGGGGTCCTCGCACAGGAGTGCCGTGAGCTCAACCGGCCGTTCTTCAAATTCATTCAGACCGCGACTCCTTGGGTTGTGGCCAAATGGGCGATGACGTTGGACGGAAAGATCGCGAGCCACAGCGGTCATTCGCGGTGGGTGACTGGTGAATTGGCGAGAGCCCGTGTTCATCAGGTCCGCAACGAGCTTGATGCCATTCTGGTGGGCGCGGGCACGGCGCGCGCTGACGATCCAGAGTTGACGTGTCGACTGCCAGAAGGACGCAATCCTGTGCGGGTGGTGCTCGACTCAAACCTTGCTCTCGACCCGGCCTTGCGGGTTTTCGCTACCGCGGGAACGCTGGTTTTTTGCGCTCCATCAGCCCCCGCGTGGTTGGAAGACCGGTTCAAGCAACGTGGCGCCATCATTATTCGGGTGCCTCATACCGCTGCCGGGCTGGATCTGAACGCGGTGCTCCGAGAGCTGGGCCAACGAGATATCATGAGTGTTTTGGTCGAGGGCGGCGGCGCCGTTTTAGGGTCGTTTTTGGATGCAGGACTTATCGACCGCGTCATGACTTTTATTGCGCCGAAGCTTGTGGGCGGCCACTCCGCACCGAGCCCCATTGGGGGTGAGGGTATTTCTCGGATGGATCAAGCCCTCCACTTATCGTGCGTTCGGCACGAGACTCTAGGCGATGACCTCCTGATAATCGGCGATGTGGAGGAAATATGTTCACAGGTTTGATCACGGATATTGGCACGATACGCGAGGTTTCGGGTGGGCGGTCAAAGACCCTTCGCATTGGTACTTCGTACGATACGGCGACCCTTGAGCTTGGCGAGTCCATCGCAGTGGACGGTGCGTGCCTGACCGTTACTCGGTTTGACGCGAATAGTTTTTACGTCGACGCGAGCCACGAGACCTTGGACCGAACGACGCTTGGTGGTCGGAAAACCGGGGATCTAGTCCATATGGAACGCGCCTTGCGGCTGGGCGATCGCCTTGGCGGGCACTGGGTATCGGGACATATCGACGGAGTGGGGCGCATCGTTGGCCGAAAAGAAATCGCTGGCGCGGTGGAACTTGAGGTTGAGGCTCCTCGCGACATGGCCTCGCTTTTCATCGAGAAGGGCTCGATCGCCATCGACGGCGTCAGCCTGACGATAAATACGACTCGTGAGCATCGTTTCACGGTGGCGATCATCCCATTCACGCAGGCGAAGACTCGTCTGCAGGAGTATCAGACGGGCCGCGCGGTGAATCTTGAGGGTGACATCCTCGGTAAATACGTGCAAAAGCTCGTCGGGATGCGCAAAGGCGGCATTGATGCCGCATTTCTTGCCCAAAACGGCTTCGAGGTAGAGTGATGGAAGAGCAAGCAATCAAACGCGTTGAAGAGGCCATCAAAGCCATCGCACGCGGAGAGATGGTTATTCTTACGGACGATGAAGATCGTGAGAACGAGGGAGATTTGGTCATGGCGGCCGAGAAAGTGACGCCTGAGGCGATCAACTTTATGGCCACCCACGCGCGTGGCTTGATCTGCCTGACTCTCACGGCCGAACGCCTCGAGGAACTTCGCGTTCCCATGATGGTGACCTCAAATAAGAGCCCCTATCAAACGGCGTTCGCGGTCAGTATCGAAGCGACCACGGGCGTGACGACCGGTATTTCTGCAGCGGACCGTGCTCGCACGATTCAAGTCGCGGTGGCGGACGGCTCAACGCCCGATGATCTGGTGATGCCAGGCCATGTATTCCCGCTGCGCGCACGCGCTGGGGGCGTGTTGGTCCGAACCGGGCAAACCGAAGGCAGCGTCGATCTTTCGCGTCTTGCTGGACTCAAGTCAGCCGCCGTGATCTGCGAGATCATGAACGAAGACGGAACCATGGCACGCATGGCCGAGCTCGAGATATTCAGCTCGGAGCATAAGCTTAAGCGACTCTCGGTGATGGACATCATCACGTATCGCCTGCAGCGCGAGAGCCTGGTGGAGCTTGTCAAAGATGACGTGCTCCCCACAGAGTGGCCAGGGGATTGGAAGGTCAGGGTTTTCCGCAGCATCGTCGACGGTGGAGAGCATCTTGCGATCGTCTGCGGTCAGCCGACAGCCGAAGAGCCGGTGCTGGTTCGGGTGCAACATCGTGCCGACACCTTTGACGTGTTTGCCAAACGCCACAGCGATTCGATGGGCTCGCTCTCTGGAGCCATGAAAGCCATTTCCGAGGCCGGCGTGGGCGTGATCGTCTACCTCGATCGGCCCGTTCGTACGGGGATCGAGATGGTGGAACATAATTTAGGACAGGTTTCTGCGACAACGCAGGACGTCAATAAACCTCGTGCAGCGATCCGGGACCTCGGTATCGGCGCGCAGATCTTGGTCGACAGTGGTGTTGGAAAGATGCGCATTTTGACCAATCGACCCAGAACGCTTGTCGGTACCGACGCGTATGGACTCGAAGTGGTCGAGCAAGTGCCAATCCCCGAAGTGTAATTACAGGTCTTTGTCGAACATGGAGTCGATAATGAGTGTGCAAGTATTCGAAGGCGTTTTTCGCGCCGATGGCAAGCGATTCGGAATCGTCGCGAGCCGTTGGAACTCTTTTTTCGCCGACCGTTTGGTCGAGGGCGCCGTGGACGCGTTGGTTCGTCATGGTGCCAAGGCTGCAGATATCAGCGTGGCAAAATGCCCCGGTGCTTTCGAAATCCCGTTGGTTGCAGCAAGAATGGCGAAATCAAAGAAATATGACGCCATCATCTGTCTGGGCGTGTTGATTCGCGGATCAACTCCGCATTTTGATTACATTTCGGCCGAGGCAACCAAAGGTGTGGCCGCTGTCGGGATGGATCAGGGCATTCCGGTGTCTTATGGAATCATCACGGTTGAATCGCTTGAACAAGCGATCGAACGAAGTGGATCCAAAGCTGGAAATAAGGGCGCAGAAGCCGCCATGGCTGCCATCGAGATGGCCAGCCTCTACGAGGCGCTTGACGCATGAAAACCAACGATGAATTTGCAGTGGCGCGACAGGCTGCGTTGCTCGTCCTTTGTGCGATCGACATCACCGACGGTGACGTTGAACAGGCGCTACAGGACTACCCGGCGAGCCTGGCGGACCAGGAAACTCTGGCAGAACATTCTGGAAAGGTTCGCGCTCAGTGGACTGAGGTTGCACGCCGCGTACGCGGGGTTCACGCGCATCTCGAGGAATTGAACGACGAGATCCGCACCGTCAGTCCCCGATGGAAAATCGAGCGGATGGCCCCGGTGGACCGCACGATTCTTCGTCTGGGTATCTGGGAGATGATCCACGGCAAGATCCCGCCTTTCCTGGTTATCAACGCATGCGTGGAGCTCGCTAAACTCTACGGCGAGAAAGGCACCCCGGCTTTTGTGAACGGGCTGCTTGATCAGACCTGCCAAAATCATCAGATTGCGATCAAATGAGACGTCTCGCGCCGACGCTGGTGATGGCGCTGGCACTGGCTGGCTGCAATGTCTCAGGCCAGACGCCTCGTCACCATAAAGCCAAAGCGCCAGACGCCAGCGGTCGGAAGCTCATCGTGGTCGATGCCAGTGGAGTCCCTCTCGGGAAGCTTCGCTTGCGCAAAGATCGCATACGGGTCTACGGCCCCGACATGATGCCGTTTGGGATGATCGCACAGGATGAATCCGGACTTGGATTTACCCCCAACGGCCAGACAACCCCACAATATTTGACGGTCGACGACCACGGGATCTGGGAATCTGCCGAATCATTGCGTATCGAGCCTGTCGATCGTGGTTGGGCGGTCTTTGGAGCCGAAGCGGCCCTGATTGGGTACGTTGAGTTCTCCGGAACCTGGACATTTCGGAGTGGTTACGATGACCGTCCCCAATGGGTTACAAAAGGACGTCAGGTCATGGCGGGCGCCGAGAAAGTCTGCACCGGTTTGTCTGCTGATGCCGAGCAGGAAATGACTCTGGCGCTATGCATCGTTGGGCTTCCTCTCGAAAGCCGCGCCCTGCTTGGCGCATGGCTAAAAGCCCAAGACATCGCCGCTGCGGCTGGCGCGAACTAAACGCAACAGAATTACCCGAGCGTAATTTTCTTGTGTCTTAAACGGGACGGAAGGCTGTCGTGCTGCGCCTCAAAGGCGTCGTAACTGACGCGATCCAACACAAAAAATGTGTGGGGAATCGGGTTCTTTTCGTCGGCGGCTACGTCTTCTTGAGACACCACGACCCATTGGCTCAGGTCGAACGCTGGAAACCTCGTGTCACCCTCGGGGCGTGCGTGCACGACCGTCAGGTAGAATCGATCTGCGCGATCAAAAAGCGCCTCGTAAATAGACGCTCCGCCCAAAATCATGATCTCTTCGGCTTCACCTGCGCAGGCCAAGGCCGCATCGATCGTGTGCACGACGTCACAGGGGGCGTGGAACGATGTGTCGCGGGTAACCACGATATTTTGGCGCGAAGGAAGCGGCTTGCCCAGAGATTCGTAGGTTCTACGCCCCATTACACACGGCTTATGAATCGTGGTTTTCTTGAACCAGCGTAGGTCCGACGGAAGTCGCCAAGGCAAGTCACCGTCTTTGCCAATCACGTAGTTTTCGGCGATCGCCGCGATAAAAGAGATCTTCATACAGCGATCGGGGCTTTGATGGACGGGTGAGACTCGTAACCAACAATTTTAATGTCGTCGTAGGTGAAGTCTTCCAGCGAGGTGATGTCGGTATTGAGTTCAAGACGTGGAAGTTCAAACGCCGAGCGGGAGAGCTGGAGTTGCACCTGCTCAAAATGGTTGGAGTAGATATGCGCGTCACCAAAGGTGTGGACAAAATCACCGACCTTCAGCCCGGTGACCTGCGCAACCATATGTGTGAGCAGCGCGTAGCTGGCGATGTTGAAGGGCACGCCCAAGAAGATATCAGCGCTTCGCTGGTAGAGCTGACATGAGAGTCGGCCGTCGGCGACGTAGAACTGAAAAAGGGCGTGGCAGGGAGGAAGCGCCATGTTTTCGATTTCTGCGACGTTCCAAGCGCTGACAATATGGCGGCGCGAATCAGGATTATTCTTGATTCCTTCCACGAGCCTTGCGATTTGGTCGATATGACGACCATCGGGTGTTGGCCATGAGCGCCATTGCACGCCGTAGACAGGGCCAAGGTTGCCGTCTTCGTCGGCCCATTCATCCCAGATTTTGACGCCGTTTTCTTTGAGATACGCAATGTTTTGATCGCCACGTAGGAACCAGAGCAGCTCGTGGATGATGGACCGAAAATGCAGTTTCTTGGTCGTGACCGCAGGAAAGCCGTCCTCTAAGTTGAACCGCATCTGGTAGCCGAACACACTTTTTGTCCCGGTTCCGGTACGGTCTGCCTTAAGTACACCGTGCTCAAGGACGTGGTTTAGCAAGTCGTGGTATTGTCTCATCGCCCATCCGTGGCAGGTATTTGGAAGGTATGAACCCTGATTTGAAACGGCGTCAGCTTAGGCGTTTGCGTTGCGTTGTGGCAACACTCGCATGTGTTGCGAGCGTTCCCGCGTGGGCCGAACCGCCCGCGGACGAGGGCTATTCTGTGACAACGCAGGCTCCCGCGGACCCCGTGCCCGCGGCTCAAGCTGCGTCCGAGGTTACTCGTCAGGATCTTGACCTCAGGTTGCCTCGTTCGTCTCCAGATGCGCTTCGATACGAACCAGGCGTCTTCGTCCAGCAAACCGCTCACGGGCAGGGCTCTGCCTATCTGAGGGGGCTCACAGGGCAACAGACCGTCATGCTTTTTGACGACGTTCGCATGAATAACAGCCTCTATCGGCAAGGCCCTAACCAGTACTTTTTTACGATCGATTCGTTGACCCTTGATCGCATCGAGGTGATCCGGGGAAGCTCGTCCACTCGATTTGGTTCGGATGCGATTGGAGGCGTCCTACGCGCATATTCGATGGAGCCCATCACGGGTGAAGACGCGTTGCATGGGCGGCTGATTGGCCGCTTTGCCACTGCCGATAGGACCCGAGGGGTTCGCGCCGAGTCTGAGGTTTCGGTGGGGGATTTTGCGATTCGGGGGGGCGCGGGTTTTCGGCTTGTCGACGAACTTGAGAGTGGTGGGCCGATCTACAATCCGCAGGACGGCGCTTTGCCCGAGGTTCCGCGCTTTCGAAAAGATGGCCGCACACAAAATGGAACCGGATTTGACGAGTTTGCGGCGGACGTGGTCGCTGTGTGGCAGGCGACTCCCAAAGATCGTCTAAAGGCGGCGTTCTTTGATTACCGCGAATTCAACGCGCCACGCACTGACGCCTGCCCGCCCGCCTATGCGCCTTTTGATGAATGCCTGATCTACGACGAACAATTTCGCGACATCGCTTACCTGCGTTGGGACACGGATTTAGGTGCACTGGCGCATCACGCCTATGCGGTGGCGTCGTGGCAACGGCAGCACGAACGACGGCGGTTGGTGCGGCCTTTTGCCTTGGCCAATGAAACAGGCCGGGACGATGTGAATACGTTCGGCCTTTCATGGCAGGCCGAGTCTAAACACTGGAAAATCCTCGAAGGGCTTAAAACGAATCTGCTCTGGGGCGCCGATCTCTACTCGGACGAGGTGAGCTCCAAAGCGTGGCTTGTTTTTTCGGATTTGGACATCGTTCGAGAGCGCAGCAGAGGGCAGTACGTCGAAGGCTCAACGTATCTGTGGGGCGGGATCTTTTCCGATGTCCGAACGGTGATTTCAGACGAGGTCGTGGCGACATTTGGGGCGCGTGTATCTCATGTGCAGGCGACGAGCCCCGGCGATGTGGCTTCGGGCAGCGATGATTTTGCACGTTCCTGGACGCCCGTCGTTGGGCACGCTTCGTTGGAGTGGTGGACGACGCCTTGGTTGTCGCTTATCGCCAATGTCGATCAGGGCTTTCGGGCTCCAAATCTGGATGACCTTACGTCGCGACAACAGACCGGCCCGGGTTATCAATTCGAAAATTCAACGCTTGCACCCGAGACGTCGCTGACCACGGAAGTCGGTGCGGTCGTACGAACAAACGCGCTGCAGATCGATGTCTGGGGCTTTCGGACGACGCTCGAAAACGCGATCGCCAGACAACCCAGCAACGTTCTGGAATGCCCGCCGCTGACTCCCGCCTGTAATTCTTCGTGGTCACGCTTTCGCCTGATCAATTTGCCCGGAACCTCGGAAATATGGGGCGCCGAGGGTGGGGCGGTGGGATTTCTGCCTAACAAGATTACGGCGCGCGCAACGATTTCATATGCATGGGGCGAAGGGCCGTCACCCGAAGATGGAAGGGAGGATGAAATGGTGCCGCTATCACGCATACCGCCGTTGAACGGGACCATGGAACTCACGTGGCGCTTCGCCAAAGGAGCCCATGTCGGGGCTTCCATGCGGTGGGCCACCTCCCAAGATCGGCTCGCCTTGCAGGATGTCAGCGACGAGCGGATTCCACGTGGCGGGACGCCTGGTTTTGCCGTGTTTGATCTGCGCGGTGGATATCGAATCAATGAACGAATCGCCATCAACGCCGTATTCGAAAACCTTGCAGACACCGCTTATCGCTACCACGGGAGCAGCATCAACGGCCCCGGTCGAAGTGTCAGTTGGCAGGCCGAGGTCGGTTTCTAACGCGCGGTGCTTTGTGTAATGTTGAGAACCCGTCTAGAAAGAGTGCGCGCGAATTTTTCCGGAGGTCGTATGAATTTGAAGTCGTTGGTGATTTATATGGTTGGGGCGTTGAGCTTGGTTGCATGCGGTGAAGACGACCCTGTGGTCACCGCCAACAACGCAAATAATGCGACGAATAATTCAACGACCGGGACAAATAACGCCTCGAATAACGCGACGAATAATTCAACGACTGGGACGAATAACGGCTCGAATAACGAAACGAATAATTCAACGAACAGCTGCGTACGGCTGGCCACGGATTATACGCCAGGTGCCGATGATTCATGGGCTGCGTGTATTTCGGACGATAACGTGTATCACGCGTTCGAACCCAGTATTTCCTCGGCCGCTCGCGTTGCGGCGTTCGAGACGATCGCTGACTTGTTATGGCGCAACGGCGTGCCGTCTGCGGTTGATTTCACCAATGCCTACGATGCATTTGCTCCAGGTGAGGGACTGCTTTCGCGCGTATCGCGCCGTGAAGATGAACATTTCGCCCCTGTTACTGACGGCGCCGGCGCTACCCTGAGTTGCCGGGACGAGGGCGTGCCCGCCATGGACATCGATCGCTGCGTTGGGCCTGCCCAAATGGTTCCATTGCTGACGACCGCATTCGAACAGGGGATTTTGGGTAACGAGCCCGAGGTAAACGCCGCGACGATCGAAGCGACCCTGCTGTGGTTTTTCCATATTTCGGTCTTCAAAGAATCGACGACCTGCGCGACCGCGAAGAAGGACTGCGATTCGGCTTACGCCTATTATACCGGCGATTTGCCGCGGGATTTGGGCATCGGTCTGGCGGGTTACCTCCAAGACTCAGCGCCCATCGCACACGAATACGTCTGGGACGGCATCCTTGGATTTCGCTGCTGGCGCGACTTAGACGGCGCCGACGTCGCGACCGACCTCGCGATGCGAGATCAGGCACTCGCACAAGTCGACCGAGGAATGCTCTACGGAGTGTCCAAGCTCGTGTTGGCCCGACTCGCCTTAATGGAAGGCCACACGGGTGCGGCCAAAGCAGCAGATTTGGCTTTCATTAAGATCCTCGGCGGGTCGCTCGTCCGCGAAATTGAAGCTCGTGCGCCGGGAGCCGGCGTCGAACTCAAGGGTGAGCTTCGAAACGACGCAACGACGTTTAGCGCGGTCGCAGTCGCCGATTATCTGACCGCCGCCTTTCCCTGCCCCTGAAGAATCCAATGTCCATGTCGATTTCTTGAGTCCGACTATCCGGCCTGAAGATCTAGGTCTACGATCGTCGGCATGAAGACAATTTTGGTTTGGATTTTTTCGCTCGTCGCGCTGCTGGTCGGCTGCGGCGATTCAAACGACACAAGCGTCTACCTCCTGCCGGGTTCTGAGCAGGTTGTGGAATTGCGGGATGGTGATCTGCACTGGGAAGTCATCTCGGAGCCCGTCTTCGGCGGCGGTGTGGTCTCGATAAACGCGGTGGCCGACGACGACGTTTGGTTCTTTGGGCGGGATGTTCAGCACTGGAATGGCCAGACGATGACACGCATGCCACTGGTGGCCGTCGGCACACCACGAGAGCCAGATTTGGCTCATTTTGCCGAAACCTCGGTATTTTTCGACTCCACGAATATCTGGGCGGCCGGTACCGCGCTTTGGCATTTTGATGGAACGGCCTGGACCGAAAAAATCGGAATTTTTCCCGAGGCTGTCGAAGGTTTCAACCGTTACGAAATTGCCGGCGACTCCACGCATTTAGCGGTGTATTTGACCGCAGTTGATCACCTTTTTGCCCAACTGCTTTCGCACGATGGTCTGCCTTTGCCTCCCGAGGCTGCTTTTGGCGAAATTGGCCATCTCCCAGGATATCTGCCCTACGCAAGCACACGACTTTTCGTTTCCAACGGAGTTCTGGGCGTGGTTGGCAAGGGCGTCAATGACGTCAACACCTTGTCGATCACCCCGTGTCTCCAGAACGAAGGCCCACTTTGGTCGCAGTCGGGGACGCAATTTTACAGCTTCCTTAATGGCAATGTTGAGCCGGGCCCCGGCCCTGACAGCCTGGTTCTAACTCAAGGCATCGTGCCCGGTAATTTTGAAGAGGCTGGGCGAGTCATGTTGGTGGACCTACCGGGCGTTGATAGCGTTGTCCGAGGCGGGGTGGGGCCGCCGGCGTCGGGCGAGGCGAACATGTCTCGTATGGTGGGAATCGCCGCGTTTGATGGCGGCGCATTTTACGCTCTTCGTGGCACGGACTCCGACGGCGAGTTCACTTTCCTGATCAAGCTCGAAGACGGCGTGGCGAGCGTTTTGCCGGACCGAATCTACGGCTTTGAGTCTTACGCCCTCGGCTTGGCTGGGGAAAATGTGTTCTTGGCAACCGCCGGTGGCGCGATTTTGATGGGGAGCCCCAAATGAACAACCTGGTCCTGTTTCTGGCTTTGGGGTTTGGAGTCGTTTCGTGTGGTTCTGACGATCTGGACGCGGACTCGATTCCCGCGGTTGAAGGTCAAGCGCTCGACTATTTAGGCACGTCCCCGAGCGATATCTGGGCGTCGAGTCCCACCACCGGTGGATTGATGCACTGGGATGGAGCTGCTTGGACCAGCGTACTGGCGCTGGCACAGGTTCCACGCATCACCAATTTCTGTTTGGCCGATGACGGCAAAGCCTGGATCGCTGGCGATATCGCATTGGGAGTCGTCGACCCTTTGGGCAACCTTACGGATTTGTCTGCTCAGGTGCCCGTGGCACCATCAGCGGCGTTTCGTCGCGTCTACTGCGGCCATGGGACGGTTTTGGTCGCGGCCGGCAACGACGCGGTCTCCGAGACATTCTTGTGGAATGGATCGAGTTTCGACCGTATCGCAAGCCCCGACGGGACTCAGAAGATAGGTTCGGCAACGATTTTTTCGCCAGAAAATATCTACGTTGGCGCCAACTCTCTTAGAAATCCGTTTCCGGACTTTGTGCGTGATACGGCAGGATTAGACTATCATTTTGACGGTCAAATATGGACACGCAGCACATCCAATCACACCACCGCGTCGATCTCGGAGGCGAGCTCAAGTTTCCCGCCCGATGATATCTGGATGGCCTGCGGGAGGAATCCTGCACACTTTGACGGCAAAGTGATGGGGCCGCTGCCAGCCCCGATGCCTGCCGTGGGCGAATGTACATTTAGCTACGTCGATGGCCGGCCTATCATTTTATATTCAGGCGGAGTGGGTTCGCCCGACGAAACGCCCGAGGCGTATTCGTGCGACACCGACGGCAACTGCAGCCTGCTCGACGTGACCGGAACAACGGATCGCGAGTATCGCCGCCTTGAGTGGGATGGGGAGCGCTGGACGGGCGACCAACACGTCGTGACGATCAAGTCGTGTACGGGCGCCGGTTGTGGTTATGGGGCGGGAGGGCCCGGCTCGTTGGTCGCCGGCGAACTTCAAGACGGCACGCTACTCTTGTCGGCAGTCGCGGACGACAACGTTAAGCGACTCTACTTTGTGCGGTGAGACATCAATCGAATCGCATGCCCGAAAGCTTCTGTTCTACCAGCCGCCGCTGACGCGCTCGAGGTCTTCGACGGTGTCGATTTCTCGCCAGCCGCCATCGATAAAGGCCGCGCCAACTTTGTGGCCACGAGCGATAATTTCCAGAAATAGGTCGGTCAGGTAGGCCTTACGGAAAAGCTTCGCGTTTTGGAATGGCTCGTCGTCGCCGTATTGGGCCCGAACATCTGCCCAGGTCTCGCGCATGATTCGTGCGCCTTCGGCCGTGTAACGCGCCAGGCCTATGAATTCTCCAATAGCGTTTTCTGGGCCAACTTGCTTTCCGACTCGTAGGATTCGGTCGCCTTCGACTTCGGCAAGCTCGGCTTGCTCAACGGGGTGGTCGTGTCGGCCTTCGTACGCGTCAGCCCAACGTCGGTCCACGGCGAGGGCAATGTCGTAGGGGCTTTCGATCACGGCACGTACGACTTCTTCGCGGTACACGATGTCCGAGTACGTCGAGATGAATGGACCGTCCATGGCGGCTTCGGCGAAAAACAATGAATGCAGGATGTTGTTATTCTTGAAGTTTGTGTTCTCGTAGTAGGTCGCTCCAGGCACCAAGAGGCGTTCTGCCAGATACCCACGCACGACGTGCAGGTCTGTGACGCCGTGAGCCGCTAAAGCTTCCAGCTGGTACGATAAAATGCTGCGCCCTTGGACCTCGACCATGCATTTGGGCCGTTCGGTCGTGTGGTGTTCAAGGCGAGAGCCCATGCCGGCCGCGATGATGATGGCTTTCATGTTATTTCCGGTAGAACGAAGGTCGGCCGAGCTTTACAACAACGCCTAGCCCAACCTTGCCAATATAAATGGTGTAAACACCCAAGAAGAGGCCCAAGAACCAGGTCACGCCGTCGATCGCAGGGTGCAGGTCTGCAAGCGCCACGATGACAATCCATGAAGGGTAGTGGACCAGGAAAGACGCGGCTCGTTGAACGAGCCAGAGGATCTTGCGGAGCAGTCCGTCGGGCATTTGGGGCTGGTTGGCCGACGCTCCAGGTTTGATGTCGACCCCGGAGTACTCGTGGCGTCGGACAAATCCGGTCAGCGAGGTCGCGACAGACACGGCCAACGCTCCGTAGATGGCCACGAAGAGCCACCTGACGTCGTCGGTGAGCATCCATTGCCGAATCCCTAAGACGGCCACCAGGAGCAACGCCTTGAACTCGTCGATGAGGAAGTCGAAATAGGCGCCTACTTCGGAGGTCATCCCTTTGAGCCTTGCGAGTTGGCCGTCCGCACAATCAAAAATATAGGCGAGTTGGACCACCATTGCCGTCGCGAGAAATCCCATAGGCGTTAGCCACAAGAGACCTGGTGCGGCGATGAATACAAATACTGCAGCCCCAAGGATCGTGACTTGATTTGGAGTCAGCGGCGTCCGTCGAAGGATCGCCACGAGCACCGCCGCGATCGGACGTGCGACGTAAACATTCCACGCAATATCATGGACTTTTCGAGACTCGCGATAAACGCGAGCGACCTCGCCGAAAACACTTTCGTTGGCACTCATGAATCGATGACCGCGTTAGGATAAAGCAATGGGGCAGGGCGTCCGTCGTCGTCGACGGCGACAAAAACGCACTCGGCTTCGGTGACTTTGTAGAGCCGATCGCGCAACGATCCTCGGTGTGCGACGACCAGAACTCGAATGGTCACACTGGTGCGCCCGACTTTTTCGGTGCGAGTGTAAAAGCTCACCCAATCACCGACATGCACACGCGACACGAATTCGACTTCTCGTAGCACCCGCGTCACCACAGGCCGTCCGGCCGAACGCAACGCTTCTTCGCCTGCTGCGACGTCGAGATGTCCAAGAATCACGCCGCCGAAGATGAAACCAAGCTGGTTGGTATCGGCGGGCATCATCACAACGCGAATCATGGGTTCGGGGTTGTACTGACCGAGTTCATGCTCAAGGTCTTCGGGCACATATTGCTTGGGAATCATCGGGCACCTCGGATTATCGTCTCAATACCCGACGTCATCTGGAATGTCGATCGTGCGATCGAGAGGGAACATCTTATCCAAGATTTGTCCGCGAACCTCGGCGCTCGGCTCGTACAGGTAGAGGTAGCGCAACATGTGTTCCGCGACTTTGCGCCCGTAAGCTCGACCCTCGTTGTACTCGAACTCTTCAACCAGCCAGGGGAACGAGGCGTCTGGATTCTTCCTAAACCACCGAGCTACGGGCGCCGGGCCTGAATTGTAGGCAGTGGCGGTAGGAACCCAGAGGCCCGAAAACGCTTCGTTGACCTTCTTCATGTAGAAGCCGCTGAATCGAAAACCGACCTCGGGTCGAAAGAACGTCGCGATATTGAAATTAGTCCCCATGTCTCGGCCGACTTTGATGGCCGTGGCTGGGATCATTTGCAGTGCTCCGACGGCGTCTGTGTTCGACACCGCGCCAGGCTTGTAACGACTTTCTTGCCGCATGATCGACCAAATGAATCCGGGATAAAGGCCGAACTCTTTGGCCACGTCCTCGACGATCGAGCGGTATGCTCGGGGAAACGCCATGGCGCTGCGCAGCGACGAGCCGTCGATCATTCCCGGGTAGCCGGTGATCGAGTTCCAGACTCGGGAGTACATCTCGTTGTAATCGCCGACAAGCTGCCCTGCGGCGTGGACCCAGACGTCCTTTTCTGATTCCGGGATCTGGGCCAGCAACTTCTTTTCGAGCGGGCCAAACGTATCGCGAGCGAGGTGCTTTTCGTTAAGCAAGGACAACGTCTTGGTGCGTTCCCATTTTTTTGCGTCACTCGCCGAGAGCTTAAATGATTTCTTCAACACATCGATTTGTGGAGAGTCGTCTAGACTTCCGCCACCTTCGGGCCACCAAACCTGCGACGCTCGGGCGTCCTTGCCTTCGATCTTGGCTCGAAGTTGCTCCCCGAGCATCGAGTAGTAGGTCAGCGGCCAGCGCTTGCGTAGACGGTCGATCCGGTCGATTGCTCGATCCTTGTCACCCAGCTCTGCCCAGGCATGCGCCTGCCAATAGTAGGCCTTGCCTTCCATCAACGGGTTGCCCATCGAAACAAGGTCTTCCCACGCATCAATCGCGTCTTTCCAACGTCCAAGGCGCATCAAGGCCCACGCCTTGAACCCATAAACGTACGAAGATTTCCGAGACCGCCGGCCGTATTTGTCGATGAATTCGTCGAACCCTTTCAGCGATGCCTCGTTTTCCCGGTGATCGTAGTAGAGCCACCCCCGGTAATAATCGATGTTTTGTGATTCGGGCCCGCGTGGAAACCGTTTTTCGTAGTCCGCGAGTATCTTGCGGGCATCTTCGTATTTCTCTTCGCGCATGAACGAGCGCGCTAATAAATAGAGGGCCTCATCTTCGTGTTTTTTCCCGACTTTGGAGGCTTCGACCAAATATGGGCGAATTTTGACGGGTTCATCGCGGAGTTTACGCAGGCCAATCAGCGCGAGGTTCCAGCGAGCTTCTTCACCGTATTTGGGGTGGTCCTTGAGTCGTTCGAATTCAACTCGGGCCAAGTGATAACCCCAGGCGTCCATAAGTTGTTGGGCACGTCGATACCGTTCGGAATCACTCAAGTCCTCAGTGCTTACCGCCAATCCATCACGTTTGGAGGCGACTTCAGCCGGGTAGTAGATCAGCAATTCTTTGGCGAGTTGGCGGGCTTTGGTCGTGTTGTTTTCAGCTACGGCCAGGTCATGGCGCAGGCGATGGAGCCGGGAAAGCAGGAATCGTCGTTCCGAAGTGCGTCCACGCAATTTCTTGCGTAATTTCAGCAGCCTTGAGGCTTCCGTTTCGGAGTCTTTAACTCGTCCCAACATCGCCAACAGTTCGGCTCGTTCCAGCGCGACCGTGAAGGCCTCATCGTCGGGCAATAATTTCTGAAGTGTTTTCAGGTAATCGATCGCGTCAACGACGTGGCCAGCGCGAAGCGCGGCGTCTGCAAGCAATCGAAAACGAACGTCTTCCGCGTTGGGGATGGGGGAAATCTTCCGGGCGGCCTCAAGGGCCCGGTCGGGTTCAACGTCCATGAGCTCGCGGGCTTCAGTGTACGTGCGAATCGTCTCATCGTCAGGGAGGGCAAGTCCCGGGAGCGAGTAGAGAACAAGGCAGATCAGAGCCATAAACCGGGCGAAGTCGCGCATGAATATCCATTTCTGTGCAAAGGCGTCTGCACTATACACGCCACTTTCCGCGCGGGCGAACGCCATCCAGCTTGCGTATTTTGGTTGCGCGAGATAGCCCAATTTCACCACAGCTGCGGAGAAGCCCATGCCACGAATCGTTTTTGTATGCCTGATGTTCGGACTGGTCGGTTGCGCCACGCCAGCGCCAGCTCCCGAGGTCAAAATTGTTGAAGGTCCCGAGGTTCTGGTTTTTGCCAACGAGAATCTGAACGCGGTTCTTTGGACGCAGACTTCCGCAGAATGGCGCGCGCTGACATTGCAGACTTATGTCCAAGCCGATGTCGCCCTCGACGGACTTTTGAAGAATAAAAAGTGGTCTGCGGCCACTGAACAAAAAGCCGATTTCGCGAAAAAACCGGCCGCCATCATCGTCGATGTGGACGAGACGGTTTTTGATAACGCGGCGTTTCAGGCGCGCTTGGTTCAAGACAACGGCACGTTTACCGAAGATGTCTGGAACGACTGGTGCGAAGAAGCTAAAGCCACCGCGGTTCCTGGGGCGTTGGAGTTTTTGCAGAAGGCAGCCGCTAAAGGCGTGACGATTTTCTACGTGACCAACCGAGGCGCCGAGGTCGAAGAATTCACGCGGCAAAATCTGTCGGCATTGGGATTTCCGATGACCGATAAATTCGACGTCGTTTTGACGAAACAAGAAAAGCCAGATTGGTCTTCGGACAAGACCACGCGCAGACAAGCCGTCGCCGAGACTCACCGGATCGTGATGATGTTCGGAGATAACTTGGGCGATTTTGTGGGGGCAGGGAAAGGCACGATCGACGAGCGAAATGCCGTTGGAGCTGCAAACAACGATAAGTGGGGTCGCGGTTGGTACATGTTGCCCAACCCGATGTACGGCTACTGGGAGTCGTCGTCGTTTGGTTATGAATACGGTCTGGAGCACAAGGCCAAGCAGGAGGCAAAAGCCTCCAAACTTGTCCCTAATCGCTAGGCCATTGCAGCTTCCAGCGCGTTTTTAAGGTCGGCCATCAGGTCATCGATGTCTTCGATGCCCACCGAAAGGCGAACCAGCCCGTCTGTGATGCCCAATGATTCACGCACTTCCTTGGGAACCGACGCGTGGGTCATGATTGCTGGGTGCTCAATCAAGCTTTCAACCCCGCCCAGGCTCTCAGCCAGAGCGAAGATCTTGACGCTCTCCAGCATTTTGCGTGCAGGCTCAAGCCCACCTTTCAGGAAGAACGTGATCATCCCGCCTGGACCCTTCATCTGGTCCTGAGCGATCTTGTATTGCGGGTGCGACTCAAGTCCAGGGTAGGTCACGCGCTCTACCGCCGGGTGCGATTCAAGGTATTTGGCGATCACCATCGCTGACTCAGCGTGCTGTTTCATGCGCAAATGCAGGGTCTTCACGCCGCGCAACACCAGCCAGCTGTCAAAGGGGCCCGGCGTGGCGCCCATGGAGTTTTGCAGAAAGCGCATCTTCTCGGCGATCTTGTCGTCGCTCGTAATCACGATGCCGCCAACCACGTCGGAGTGCCCGTTGATGTACTTCGTCGTCGAATGCACAACGATGTCGGCGCCCAGCGCCAGTGGCGTCTGGAAGTAGGGGCTCATGAATGTGTTGTCGACCACCACGGGGATGCCGTGTTTATGCGCGATTTTGCAGATTCCTCGAATGTCGGAAATCTTGAGCAGAGGATTGGTCGGCGATTCAAGCCAAACCAGCTTTGTTTCTGGCTTCAGCGAGGCTTCGAACACGGCGAGGTCACTCATGTCGACAAACGAAAAGTCGACGGCCTTGCCTTGAAGGACGCGGGTGAAAAGGCGGTACGTTCCACCGTAAATGTCGTCTCCGCTGACCACGTGGGCCCCTGGCTCCAACATATGCAGAATCGTGGTCGTTGCAGCGCAGCCCGACGCAAATGCGATCCCATGTTTGCCGCCTTCCAGACTCGCCAGACAATCCTCAAGGGCATGTCGTGTCGGGTTCTGTGTTCGTGAGTATTCAAAGCCGGTATGCACGCCGGGTGAACTCTGAACGTAGGTCGAGGTCTGATAGATAGGGGTCATGATCGCGCCCGTGATGGGCTCGGGGGCCTGACCCGCGTGGATGGCTCGTGTGCCGAAACCGTGCTGGCTGTGGGCTGTCTTTTCGTTATGCATCGTTTGACTCTTTGAGGGGATGGCGAGGATCTAATGGGAAAGATCTATGATCTGTCATCACCGAACTTGGACGGGATAGCTCCATGCCCAGTCTGTGGCCAGGCAGTCTTTGTCAGCTCCGGTTAACATCACCAGGTACCCACCGGCTGGAAATCGCCGCGGATTCCACTGGACTGGAAGCTGGAAATCGCCGTCTTCGTCTCGTTGAACACATTCGGTTAGCCACGTGCCACCGCCCACCGCTCGGCGATGAATCGCCACGTTGGGAAGGGCTCCATGATAGTTACCTCGAAGCGTCCAAGAACGCTCGTCGCTGATCACAGCCGGCACATCGTCATCGAGCACGATGCCCTGATGAATGAAGGCCGCACGGTCCATGGTCGAGTACCCGTTCTTATGACAGTTCATCAGCGCGTTTTCGCTCCGATACGTTTCGCGAGGAATCGGCGTGCCGATTCCCTTCTGATGAAATCCTTCGACAAATTGAACAGGGAGTGACGTGTGGGCGTCTGCCAACTCGAAATGAAGGTGTGCACCTCCCGAGTAGCCCGTGCTGCCACAAACGCCAATGATCTGGCCAGCGCACACGTCGTCGCCTGGTTTCACCAATGCCCCCAAATACCGAAGGTGGTGGTAATGTGAGTAGGTGCCGTCGCCATGGTCTAGAATCACGTAATTCGCGTCGTTCTGACACACGGCATCGGGGCAGCCGTGATTGGAGTCCTCTTTGATCGCCCAGACTTTGCCGCTGTGTGACGCGACCACGGGATCTCCCTCTTCACACAAAAGGTCGATCGCGAATGCTTGAGCATTCCCGTGGGTTTCCGCGCCGTGAAAGCCCTGAGTGACCCGCGTTTGCTGGCCTTTCAGGAAGGGCAGACGGTGCACTGGCGCTCGCTGAGCATGGCACGACTGATCGTCACCGAAATAAGCGCCTGCCAAACACACAGGGGTAGCCGGATATCGAGCACATCCCGCGACCACCACCCATAAAATCGCAAATACCAAGCGCATCAAAACCTCCAGCCCTTGAAGTATCGCGCGCCGGTTGCGCTTTCAAGCGCGATCACTTGCGTCGAAACACCCTACTGAGCCCGAGCAAGAACACGACTTGTCGCCAGAACACTCCGAGTCGGCGCCTTTTACCATCTTTGCCCGCCAACCGACCGAACGTCCCGGATGTGTTGTTTGCATCTCAGGCAACGGGCAGGGCGTGGACAGCCTTATGTCTCGTGGCCGACTCCTGTCAGTCTAGGCCATTGCATTCCCACATCGAGTGCCTACTCTTTAGACCGGAGGTCTTGTTGATCGAATCCATTATCATTTTAGTAGTATTCATGGCCGCATTGACCCTCGGGTTTGTCGGCTATGTGAAACAGAAGCGCCGCCGGGAGTTGCTCTTCCTACGGGACGCAGTTCGATCTCGAGGGGCGCTCACCTCAAACGTGGAAGTCAGTGTATTCGACGTGTTCTGGGATCTGGGCGCCAGTGATTTTGCCCTTGAGGTGATGGCATCCCAAGGGCTACTCCCTCGCGATCTTCAAGAAATTCCCATTGCGCTAGACGCGCTGGTTGACCGAGTCGAGGAGCAGGGCGGCTACGACACATTTGTTCGTGAGAACCTTGAAACCATTCAGGAGTTCTTCGAAGAGCATCGCCGAGCCGGTGCCCGCCGTGCGCTGCCGATGTTGACCACCAGGAATCGCAAGACTCTGGCGCTACCAGCGATCACCGGCGAACAACCAGCCCCCAAAACCATGCTGAGCCTGCCCAGATCGGTTAACTTAAAGCACTCCGGCCGCTCCATTGGATTGATCGATGTCGACACCCAACCCTTCGAGGTCGATCTTGATGAACTGGTGCAAGTTGATCCCATCGCCATCATCAAGGGCGTGTTTTTCGGACGTTCCGAAGAACTCGATCGATGGTGGAAGATGCGCAGCCTTCGAGGTTTGCGAGACGAATTAGATGGTCATCTTCGCCGTCTCTATGAGGCCTATGCTTTCGAGGCCAATAATGACCCCGATTATTATCGACATCTTTATGATCTGACCCAACGATGGACCGCAGAGGCCAATCGCCTTGAACAGCTGCGGGATCGCGCGCCTTGGAAAGGACGTTTTTGGGCACTTGCAGGCGAGGCCCTCGTGACCGAGGCCACGGCGACGGCACGGCAGCTGGCTTTCAGGGCCAAAGCCAACGTGGACCAAACTTTAGAGATGATTCACAGCCACGCACGACGTGGCGACTACGCCATGGCGGGCTATTTGGTCTTCTTGAATCACCACGCGCTTTTTGTCGGACGAGCGTCTTCGTATAACGATATCGTAAAACGAATTGAAACTGTCACATACCGCCTGCAAACCGAACTAAAACGCCTTAATTCAAAAGACGTTATTTAACCGCGTGTTGTCGGTGTTATTTCTGTGTTTGCCCTGGAAATAGGTCTGATGCGATTTGTCCGTGCTTAATTGCGCATTGGCACGGACCGTGCCATAGTCGGGCGGTCCGGCGGACGGTGGATGTGGAATCCCCCCCCAACGTCGTTAGTCAGGTCCATGTCCCATGGCTACATTTGTCCGCTGGACACTTTTCCCACTATTCATATTCTTCAAACTCGACAATGCGTGTTGTGCCACAGCACTTGCCGCAGAGACGGGTGCGAGGGTTTGACATCTTTCGAGTCGCCGTGCTACCACCCCGGCACCCGAACGAGGGTCGCCAGCATCTGCGAATGCGGGGTTCTCGTGTGTGGTTTTTCAGCGTTTGAAGATTGAAGAGATAACGCATGCAAATCTCGGATTATGGTGCCTTGGTGCTGCTTGTCAGCATGGCCATTGTTGTCGTTGTGGTGATTACCATGACGTCCAACCTCTTTGGCCCGAGCAATCCAACCAAACAGAAGACGATGCCTTACGAGGCCGGTTCAAATCCTTTGGGACGCCCACAGGAACACCGCTTCAGCGTCAAATTCTACATGGTTGCGATCAGCTTCATCCTATTTGACCTTGAGACGATTTTCGTCATCCCCTGGGCCATCTCGTGGAAACAAAGCCAGATGCTTGGGCATGGTCTGTACGCGCTTGGCGTGATGCTTGTATTTGTATCTGTTCTGACGATCGGACTGGTCTATGAATGGAAACAAGGAGGTCTGGAATGGGATTAGAATACAGCGTTCCTGAAAACGTCGTCATCACGACACGGCTTGACGAAGTGGTTAACTGGGCGCGAAAGAACTCGCTGTTCCAGTATCCTTTCGTGACCGCCTGCTGCGGCATGGAATACATGGCGACCGCTTCAGCGCGTTACGACATGGCTCGTTTTGGTGCGGAAATTCCGCGCTTCTCGCCGCGTCAGGCTGACGTGATGTGGGTTGTTGGAACAGTGAACCACAAGCTTGCCCCTTACTTGAAGCGGATCTACGAGCAGATCGCCGAGCCGAAATGGGTGATTTCTTTTGGCGTATGCGCTTCGACCGGTGGCTTCTACGATAATTACGCGACGGTTCAGGGGATCGACAAGATCATCCCTGTGGACGTGTACATTCCAGGTTGCCCTCCGCGTCCAGAGCAAGTTCTCGACGGCTTGGTTAAGCTCCAAGAGAAGATCGAGCTCGAGCCGTGGCGCAAGTACGCTTACGAAGAGAAGAAGCGAAGCCGCGACCAGGCCGCTGGTCCTGACGAAAACCCGCTTTTCCAACGGGTAAAATAATGGCTAAGAAACTCATCGATTTGGTGCAAACTAAGTTCGCTGACGCTGTGGTTCACTCACACTCGCGGCTTGGAAACGACACGATCGTTTTGCATCGCGAACATCTCGTGAGCGTCATGGAGTTTCTCCGCGACGATCCCGCGACCAAAATGAACTTCCTGCGGGACATCACAGCGGTCGACTACCATCACCGTGTCCCACGATTTGATGTTGTGTACGTGCTCTACAGCATGGAACACAAACACATGCTCATCGTGCGCGTGCAACTCAACGAAGAAGACATCGACATCCCGTCGGTGTCTCAATTGTGGGGCTGTGCCGGTTGGCTCGAGCGTGAAGTTTACGACATGTACGGAATGAATTTCACCAACCATCCGGATCTGCGTCGCGTCCTGCTCTATGAAGAGTTTGAAGGGCATCCCCTTCGAAAAGACTATGCGACTCAAGCGTCACAACCACGTGTTGAACTTCTGAAGCCCGAACGTGATTCGGTCGAAGAATTTTTTCACTACGTCAAAGATAAAGACCAGGCCACGGGCTCACGCGCCGCGGAGTAATTGGATATGGGCCAAGATATTTATAAAGAAATCGATCAGGACATCCACACGGATCCCATGATCCTTCAGATGGGACCGAGTCACCCTGCGACCCACGGTACTGTCCGCTTCACGCTTACTCTTGATGGCGAAACCGTCGTCAAGTGTGAAACCGAAGTTGGATACTTGCACCGCGGATTCGAAAAGGAAGCGGAGAACTCAACCTGGACACAGGTTTTTCCGTACACCGACCGTCTGAATTACGTCAGCCCGCTTCTGAACAACTTCGGTTATGCCCTCGCGGTTGAAAAACTGCTTGAGATCGAAGTGCCTGAGCGTTGCAACTATATCCGTACGATCATGGGTGAGATTTCTCGGCTTTCCGACCATCTCACCTGCATCGGCGCTGGAGCTCTTGAGCTCGGGGCCATGACGGCGTTCTTGTACGCGATCGAAGGCCGGGAACTCGTTTGGGACCTCATCGAGGAAGTAACGGGCGCGCGACTCACCGTGAGCTACGGCCGCATTGGTGGCGTGAAAGACGACCTGACCCCTGATTTTGCAGAACACTGGAAAGCGACCCGCGAACGGCTGATCGAAATCCACGGAATCACGGACAAGTTGCTGACTCGAAACCGCATCTTCTTGGACCGAATGGAAGGAACCGGGGTGATCACGCCAGAAGCGGCGGTATCCTACGGATTCACCGGTGTGACATTGCGCTCGGCAGGCGTGGGCTACGACGTCCGAAAGGATCACCCGTATTTCTGCTACGATCGCGTCGATTTCGACGTGCCTGTAGGTGAGCACGGAGACAACTTCGACCGCTACCTTGTGCGTATGGCCGAAGTTCTACAGAGCATCCGAATCATCGACCAGTGCCTCGCGCAAATGAAGCCGGGCCCGGTCAACAGCGACGATCCTCGCGTGGTCCTGCCTGAAAAGGCCAAGGTCTACAACACGATTGAATCGATGATTCAACACTTCAAGATCATCTTCGAAGGCGTTCAAGTGCCTCCGGGCGAAGTGTACTCCTACACCGAGGGTGGAAACGGTGAACTCGGTTTTTACATCGTGTCCAACGGGACAGGAAAACCGTGGAAGATTCATGTGCGCGCCCCAAGCTTCATCGTGATGGGCGGCATCCACAAATTATTTGAGGGCAGCCTCTTGGCTGACATCATCCCCACCTTCGACACGGTCAACATGATCGGCGGAGAGTGCGACCGCTAAGGTTGTTCTCTGGTCTGGTAAGGAGTCGTTCCATATGCCGAAAGTACATATCAACGGAACTGAGATCGAAGTCGACAAAGGCACCACTATTTTGCGTGCCGCCGCCGAAGCTGGATTCGATGTTCCCCATTTTTGCTATCATCCAGCCCTCTCGATCCCGGCGAACTGCCGCATGTGCCTCGTGGAAATCGAAGGTCAGCCTAAGTTGCAGCCCGGTTGCTACACTCAGGTGAACGAGGGGATGAGCGTCAAGACAGACAGCGAGCGAGTCGTGAAGGCGCGCAAAGCGGTTCTTGAGTTCATTTTGCTCAACCACCCTGTGGATTGCCCGATTTGTGATCAAGCCGGTGAGTGCAAACTTCAGGACTACTACGTCGACTACGACGCTCAGGAGTCCCGTCAGCGCACCGAAAAGCAGAACAAGATCAAGGCATACCCGCTTGGGCCCGAGGTCGTTTACGACGGCGAGCGCTGCATCTTGTGCACGCGCTGCATTCGTTTCTGCGAAGAGGTCACCCAGTCCAACGAACTGACGATCGTCGAGCGCGGAGACCGCGCCGAGATTCGAACGTTCCCAGGCCGTGAACTCGACAACGCTTATTCGATGTGTGTGGTCGACCTTTGCCCCGTGGGCGCATTGACCTCACGCGATTTCCGTTTCAAATGCCGCGTCTGGCTGCTGACCTCGACTGACAGTGTATGCACTGGATGTTCGACAGGCTGCAGCATCCACCTTGATCATTTCCGCAACACCATCCAACGCTACCGTCCTCGCTATAACCCGCGAATCAACGAGTACTGGATGTGCGACAAGGGTCGGCTCTCTTACAAAGAAGCGATCACGGACCGTGCAACGGGAATCTCGGTCAACGGAGCCGAGGTCAACTGGTACGCCGCCACCGAGGCTG
>Ga0100385_1000331_pt1 | contig 60309 bp, 51 predicted proteins | sample CryGeymeta201509_FD_81543 | JGI IMG/M metagenome (GOLD analysis project Ga0100385, IMG submission 81543) | Groundwater microbial communities from Crystal Geyser aquifers in Utah, USA - Crystal Geyser metaG 2015-09 | ecosystem: Environmental > Aquatic > Deep subsurface > Groundwater | place: USA... | reverse complement strand
ATGTGATTGCCGTACCTGCGGGCGACGATCTCTCTGATCTTGGAACTCAAATTGAACTGCTCTCCGACGTGACCACGGGCGCAGACCTGCCTCTGGGAGACTGGGACTTCCTGGCGTTTGCGCCGGGCGCCGCGCGAAACGACCGATTCTTGGCTTTGGTTGAGTTGAACGCGATCACGGTCAGCGCTCCGGTTGTGGTCTACGTGACCGGCACGGTCGTGGATACCGACGATCTTGCGCCAGGGCTGAGTGTTTTCTCGAAGGTGGTCGACCCGGTCAGCGAATCTGACCTTCCGCGATACACTTGCGTGCCGCTGGGGAATGACGCCTATGGGGCGTGTCGCCAAACGTGTGGCTCGGGCAGCGAAGGTTATGAGGGCGGGTGTTTGGGATCGTCGATGGGGTGTGGCCCAGACTTTGTCAGCGGGCCCGACACCTGGGGCAATTTATGTGTTCCCTTGGGAAGTGCTCAGGCAGGTCAAAACTGTGTACCGCTCGCCACGTACGGGAGCTGCGCAGAAGGCCTGCACTGTTCCGAGGTCGGTTCGACGTCCCCCGATTTTGATCCAATCAAACGTGGTCGCTGCGACTCATTGTGTGTTCTAGACGATCCCACCAATGAGGTACTCTCGTGCACTGGTTCTCAATCGTGTCGCGCCATCTCGTTCGATGGATATGAGATCGGGGAATGTGCCACGGCATGCACGTCGACCGGATTCACCGATCCTACTTGCCCAGCAGGTCAGTCAGCCTGTTTGCCTGTCGCGTCGTTGAAAGTATCTGGGGCTGATGGAATGACGATCGTGACTCAAGACGAACCCACGTTTTGCAGCGTTGCGGGGGATCTTCCCGTCGGAGCATCCTGCGCATCATCGGATTGTGTCGCGTCGGCGGAGTGCTTATTCCCTCGCTCGGCACAAACGGGTTTTGGCACCTCGCTCTTGTCGCAATACGTGGGCGGGCCTGGACTTGAGTCGGTTTGCACGCCGCGCTGTAACCCGTTTGATCCCAGTGGATCTGACCTACCTTGCGGTGCCGGACAGACCTGTCTTTTCAACTTCCCGTATAATGCTGACGTGGGTTCGTGCGCACCGATTGTCGAGACAGCCGAGCTCAATGGTCCTTGTACGCGTCCCGGCGAATCCTGTGGACCTGATGCGATTTGTGCAGTCGATGGCGGGAATAACGTCTGTTATCGATTCTGCCAATTCACAGGTCGCGCAGCAGACGGAAATTACGAGCGGTCGACCTGTCCATCACCTCTCGTTTGCAGTCCGTTGGTTAACGACCTTGGCGTCTGCTTGCCACTTTAGGCGACGGGCGTCGGAAACTCGCCGGCGGCTCTCGGATGCCGCGTCGACCTTGTTGGCGTTCGCTCGATGATTTCGCGGCTTGCTGCTCGAGCCTTTTCAACGATGAAAGGGATGGCCGCATCGCCGAGAAACCGATCGTCATGCCAACGTTGTGTCCTTTTGACACCCGGCCACCTTGCTGAGTTTTGGCCGTGTGTTTGACACACCCGGACAAACGATGTTCAATCCTGTCCCACATTTGGGCACCTTGGAGTTCGTATGACGGTCCGTTTTGGTTACCGAGGGTATCGTTGGGGGTACCTGATGCTGGCCGGGTTTGTTCTGGCGAGCTGTGCCACCGGCGACGTCGACGACGCAACGCCTTGTTCGAGCGATACCGAATGTGCACCTGGAATCTGCGACTCCTTGTCGGGTGAATGCGTAGATCGGATCGACACCAATAATCTTCCAGACGTCCCGAAGGTCGATGCCGGCTTGGATGAGGGCGGAAACGATCAGGTCGACCTCGGAGACGACGCCGACAGATCGGACATGGACGCGCCAGTGCCTTGCGTTCCAGCTTGCGCGGCAAATGAAGTCTGTTCCATGGGGGCTTGTGTCTCTGCGTGCGATCCAGCATGCGAAGAGGGAGCCACTTGCACCGCTGATGGCTGTCAATATCCAGTGTGCTCGGCTGTTGGGGCGACGTGCGATCCTACAACGGCAGTTCAGGGCGCGTTCGCCTGTTCCGACATCGGTGATGGCACGGGGATCTGCTTGGACAGCTGCACCGAGGAATTCAGTGCATCCACTTGTGGTGCCGAGTTCTATTGTATTGATGTCGGTGACACGGAACCAAACCTCGGTTGTGTGCCAAGCCTTTGTGACGTCGATGCCGATTGTGGCACGGACACGTGCCTGAACCTCGATAACGGTTTTGGCCTGTGTCTGCCTGCAGGCGCGAAAGCGGCTGGAGCAGTTTGTGACGCTTCTCTGTCGGAATGTGGTCAGGGGCTTTATTGTCGTCGAAATACCGCAGGCGCCAATCCTGGGGTTTGCACCAAGCTTTGTGACCCTTTCACAGTGGGATCGTGCGGCGCTGGCTCGTTTTGTGGCTCGTTTGTGACGCAGAGAGAGGGGCTTTGCAGCACCAATCAAAGTGTCTCGGGCACCGACGCCTTTGATTTGTGTTCCCCGGCCGGTTCATGGTGCGCGGATCACATTCAATGCCTGGCCTTCAGTACTTTCGACGGCTGTATTTCGTATTGTCGACCAGGAACCTCGGATTGCGATAGTGCTCTCCTAGATGGGTCGCCAAGCGTTTGTAATAATTATCTTTATCCTGGCATTCGAACGCAGGGTGCGTGTCTGCCAGAATGTGACCCACTGGAGGCGGACCCTTGTGGTCCAGGTGCAGTTTGTGTCGATTCCGGACCTGATGCCGGTATTTGTCGCACAACGTGTACGGCGGCCACCCGGGTGGCAGATTGCTGCAACAATGCAACAACCTGCAATTTTCAATGTGTAAACGGATTGTGTGAGTAGAGTGCTCGCCTTTGATTCTTGAGGAAGAAAATGAATAAGCAGACTTGGAAGAAGTTCGTAGGTGTTTTGGTGTTGGCTGGCGCAAGTTCGTTTCTTGCGGTTGCCTGCGGTGATGATGCCGCAAAAACCTGCACCGACACTCAGGTACTGGCAGCGGTGAATGGCAGCGCCGAGACTTGCTACGACAAGTGCGAAACCGGTGTCTGTGGTGTTGGGGCGAAGTGCAACGCACAGAAGATCTGTATTCCGAACGAGGTTTCCACGAACAACGCTTCGACGAATAACGCCTCGACGAATAACGCTTCGACGAACAACGCTTCGACGAATAACGCTTCGACGAATAACGCTTCGACGAATAACGCTTCGACGAATAATGGGACGACCAACAACACCACCTGCACGCCTTCGACGGTTGCAGGCGCCTGTGATCCACTTTGCCAGACGGGCTGTGCCCCGACTCAAGCATGCATCGCCGCTGGAAATCCTGTGATGTCTGCTTGTGTGGCGGCCGGAACCGGTACACAAGGCGCGACATGCAATGGCACGATGGGTTGTGAAGCTGGCTATGGGTGCGGACTTGCGTCGGCTACCGCGACAAGCGGTACCTGCCAAGAGTTTTGTAAACCAGGCGCGGGAACCTGTGCGGCTGGTTTCGCGTGTGGACCGATCGTTCAAGACATGAGCCTTGGCGTCTGCGCTCCGGTGGAAGACAAGTGCACCGTGTTGCCCAATAACTGCCCCGATAACCAGATGTGTTACAACACAACGATTGGCCTGCAATGTATCAATTACAAGCAGGGAGCCATGCCAGGTGACGCCTGCGCCGCGCCAACAGATTGTGGAGACACACAGGCATGTATCGGAATGCAAGGCGCAGCATCGGCTTGTGCTCAACTGTGCGACCCCGCTAACGCATGCCCTGATGGCAAAACTTGCAATCCATTGACCGACGAAAATGGAAACGCATTGCCTTACGGTGCTTGCGCAATCTGATCTGGTTGCAAGGCAGCATATTTCGGACTTTCGCAGGGCGACACAAACCGTGATGTGCTCTGCTTCGATGCATGATTGCTCTGACCTGATCGCAAGGATAAACGTATGAGAATCCCATGGCTTGGTATCGCAGTCGCAGGGTTGTTGATTTCTTCGTGCTCGGATGATGACGTGAATAACCCGTCATCCAACAACACGACGACGAATAATTCGACGAATAATTCGACGAACACTTCGACCAATAACGCGACGAACACTTCGACGAATAATTCGACGAACACTTCGACGAATAACGCGACGAACACTTCGACGAATAATTCGACGAACACCTGTCTTGCCCTCGATCCTGCGCTCGGCGCCTGCGACCCGATTTGTCAGACGGGTTGTGACGCCGCGGACCATTGCATAGCGAAGCAGACGAGCGCGACCGATCCGCCTGTGGCCGCCTGTGGCGTTGCTGGAGACAAGACGTCCGGTGCCTGCGCCAATGACACAGAATGTGGAAAGGGATTTGTGTGCTTGAGCGTCGAAGGCGCTGATGCTGCTTGTCTGGAGTATTGTCGCCCTGGTGCGCCGTCGCAGACGGGTTGTGGTGCAGGCCTGGATTGCCGACCTTTTCAGCTTGAGCTTAGGGTGGGCGTTTGTGTTGCGAGCAACGATCAATGTGGTTTCTTTCCAGACTCATGCGGGGATGGGAAGAATTGCTACAACACGCCCAATGGCACTCGTTGCGCCAGTTTCGCCTCAGAAGCTGTGGCTGACATGACGTGTGCCAATTCGAACGAATGCAACGATCAGTATCGCTGTGTTGGTGTTGGCGCCGGTGCGCTGGCCTGCAAACCGATCTGCAATCCCAATGAACCTGTTTGTGGATCGGGGACTTGCCAGCGTATGTCAGACGCTGATGGACTCCCGTTGGCGTGGGGTGCCTGCCTTTGATGGCAGAAGTCCTACGGGTTGCTTGACACATATTAGCCCGGATGCTACACATCCGGGCGATTTGGGGTCGGAAGACCCACCATAGGGGTGTGGCCAAGTGGTAAGGCAGCGGTTTTTGGTACCGCGTATCCTAGGTTCGAATCCTAGCACCCCTGTTCTCTCGCGCAGGCTCGATATGATCGATGCCTGCGCTTTGTTTCTGGAAAGGCACGTCGGACGGCAAAATGAACGACATGATGCTCTTTACAGGAAACTCGAATCCTGAGCTGTCTAGCGGGATCTCTCGTTACCTTCAGCTCGAACAAAGTGATGCGTCGGTTGGCAGATTTGCTGACGGCGAGATCCAAGTCGAAGTGAAGACGAGCGTACGTCACCGTCACGTGTATGTGATCCAGAGCCTGTCGTGGCCCGTGAACGACAATCTCATGGAACTCCTCGTGCTCGGGGACACGTTGCGCCGTGCTTCGGCGGACGAGATCACCGCAGTAATTCCTTATTTTGGTTACGCGCGGCAAGATCGTCAGGCGAAACCTCGTACGCCGATCACCGCACGGCTCGTGGCAGACATGGTGCAGACCGCTGGTTTTTCCCGCGTGATCACGATGGAACTGCACGCGAGTCAGATCCAAGGCTTCTTTACGAAACCTGTGGATAATATTTTTGCGAGCCCGGTTCTGATCGAAGCCATGAGAAGCTTGGATGTGCCGCCGAGCAAATTGATCGTGGTGTCTCCAGACGCCGGTGGTGTTGAGCGTGCTCGGCATTATTCCAATGTGTTTGGATCGCCTATGGCGATTGTGGATAAGCGTAGAAGCGGTCCTGGCCTTGCCGAAGCGATGCATTTGATTGGCGACGTGGAAGGTATGACAGCGGTTCTGGTTGATGACATGATCGATACTGCCGGAACGTTGACGCAAGCGGCTGAAGCGCTCATGAAACATGGCGCTCATGCTGTGTATGCAGCAGCGACTCATCCCGTGTTGAGCGGACCGGCCATCGATCGAATTAATAATTCAGTGATTAAGAAGGTCTTTGTCACCGACACCATCCCTTTGAACGACGCGGGTCGCGGATGTTCGAAGATTCAGGTGTGTTCGGTGGCTGATATTATTGGCGAAGCGATCCGGCGCGTTCATGGCGGCGATTCGGTGAGTTCACTATTTAAAATGACAAATGCGTGATAGACGCGACCTCGTTGTAACGCGGCCGGCTCATGGAGAAACGATATGTATGAAAAACCAACATTTAACGTCACGGGACGAGACTCAAGCGGCAAGGGCGTAGCTCGCAAATTGCGCGCAGCTGGCTTGATCCCAGGAACTTGCTACGGATTGAACGGCGAGGCCTTTTCGGTCACGGCCAATCCTGAAGACCTTTTCAAACTTCTGACTGGCAAGCGTCGAACCAACATCGTGTTCAGTCTCGCCGTCGAAGGTGGAGAGACTTTTGAATACGTGATGGTCCGTGAGTATCAGGTGGATCCGGTCCGCCGTGATCTTTTGCACGCTGACTTCGTTGTTGTGGACCCAGACGTGAAGGTCAAAGTGACTGTTCCTGTCGAAGCTCACGGTCGTTCGAAAGGTGAGCGAGAAGGCGGAAAGCTTCGTATCGTGCGTCCGCACGTCGAAGTGTCGGCTCGCCCGATGGATATCCCAGAAAAGATCCTTTACGACGTGACGAACCTCGGTTTGTCGCAGTCGGTTCTCGCAAGCGCATTGACGCTGCCAGAAGGCGTAGATCCAGCATACAAGATGGATTTCGCTCTCTTGCAGGTCGGCGTTTCACGCGTGAAAGCAAAAGAGTAAGTCTTGGGAGTTTACGGCGTGGGACCTTTTCTGCTTGTCGGACTCGGAAACCCGGAGCCGCGCTACGAAGCAACCCGACATAATATCGGGTTCATGGCCGTCGATCGCCTCGGTGATCGCATCGGTGTGTCATTGACACAACAGAAGTTTCATGGTCGATACGCATCTGGAACCTGTCAGGGTCAGAAGCTTCACCTGCTGGAACCGCTGACATACATGAACTTATCGGGCAAGTCGGTGACGGCTGCTCGTTCGTTTTTTGATGTCGCTGCAGAACATATGATCGTTGTTCATGACGACCTTGATTTGGCACCGGGAACGGTACGAGTCAAAGCGGGCGGAGGACATGGCGGTCATAATGGACTGCGCGACATCATTGCGAAGACGGGATTGAGCGATTTCGTTCGAGTTCGTCTTGGCATCGGGAGGCCCGAAAAGGGCAGCGTGACTGACTGGGTGCTCAATCCATTTTCAAAAGATGAGCTTCAGGTCTTGGACGTGCAGCTCGCCGACGCGGCAGACGCGATCGAGCTGATCCTGAAAGACGGGGTCGTCGTGGCCCAAAACAGGTTCAATAGTAAGTAAGAGTTTAATTTAGGTCGGAAATTCCGGCCGATTTTTTTTGATCTATAGACGTTGGAGTGAATCGTGGATTTGACACTGGTCGTTCCGTTGACAGGCCTCGTGGCCCTTATTTTCGCGTTTTGGCGCGCAACGTGGGTTAGCAAGCAGGAAGTCGGCACGCCCGAGATGGCGGAGATCGCCGGGTACATTCAAGAGGGCGCCATGGCGTTCCTCGTGAAAGAGTACCGCGTTCTCTCAGTTTTCGTGGCGCTCGTAGCCGTGGCTCTTGCTGCGATTTATTACACACAGGCTCCTGAGAATCTCGCTGAGATGACTGGAAATCCCGCTTTCACGAAAGCGACCATGGCGCTTGTTGCCGTGTCGTTCGTCGTGGGCGCGATTTGTTCAGGCCTTGCGGGTTGGTTCGGTATGAAGATGGCCACCAAGGCCAACGTCCGAACTACAAACGCTGCACGAACTGGCTTGGCGCATGCGCTTCAGGTTTCGTTCTCGGGCGGTGTTGTGATGGGCATGTCGGTTGTGGGTCTGGCCCTTTTGGGTCTTGGCCTTCTTCTGGTGGCCTACGACATGATTCTCGGTGTGGACTTCCTGTTGCTCTTCACAGACCCAGCCAAACTTAAAGTCGATGGGCATTCGACAACACAGCTTCTGAGCATTCTGACCGGGTTCAGTCTTGGAGCCAGCTCGATCGCACTTTTTGCGCGCGTGGGCGGTGGTATCTTCACCAAGGCTGCTGACGTTGGTGCCGACCTTGTCGGTAAAGTCGAAGCAGGCATTCCTGAAGATGACCCTCGTAACCCTGCAACGATCGCCGACAACGTTGGTGATAACGTGGGCGACGTCGCCGGTATGGGCGCTGACTTGTTCGAGTCGTACGTCGGTTCGATCATCGGCGCGATGGTTCTGGGAATTCCGTGGGCTGCCTCAGCACAAAATTCCAACCCGATCATGCTTCCATTGATCATCGCTTCGATGGGTATCGTTGTTTCGATTCTCTTCACGTTCCTGGTTCGAGTGAAGGAAGGCGGAAACCCCGCTATGGCTCTTCACAAGGGAACTGTTGGCGCTGCAGTCGCGTCAGCCATCGTGACCTTCTTTCTGGTTCAGTACTTCATCCCTGAAGCAGGGATTACGATTGACACAAATCACTACGGACAGATGGGACCCTTTTGGGCGGTCATCGCAGGTTTGGCCTCCGGTACGCTCATCGGCTTTGTGACTGAGTACTACACAAGCGATCATTACGGTCCGGTCCAAGGCGTCGCTAAAGAAAGCCTTATGGGTACCGCACCAAACATCATTGCCGGCCTTGGTCTTGGCATGAAGTCGACAGGAATCCCTGTCGCTTTGATCTGCGCTGCGATCCTTGTTTCTTACCATATGTCAGGCCTCTACGGCATCGCGCTTGCTGCCCTTGGTATGCTTGCGACGACCGGTATTCAGCTCGCCGTGGACGCTTTTGGTCCAATCGCCGACAACGCTGGTGGTATCGCAGAAATGTGTCACCTTCCCAAAGAAGTGCGTCAGCGCACCGATACGCTGGACTCGGTCGGTAACACGACTGCAGCGATCGGAAAGGGTTTCGCGATTGGTTCGGCAGCGCTTACGTCGCTTGCTCTCTTCACCGCGTTCACGCAGCAGGCAGGTCTTGCGTCGATTGACGTGCTCAAGCCTAACGTGATGGTTGGTGCCTTTATCGGTGCGATCATGCCGTTCCTCTTCAGCGCCATGGCGATGGAAGCAGTCGGCCGTTCAGCTGGCGCGATGATCGAAGAAGTTCGTCGTCAGTTCCGTGAAATTCCAGGTCTCCTCGAAGGTACGGCACGCGGCGAGTACGCCAAATGCGTTGAAATTTCGACCGAAGCAGCGCTTCGCGAAATGATCCTTCCGGGCATCATGGCGATCACCGTTCCAGTCGTTGTTGGCTTCATCTCTCCTGAGATGCTCGGTGGACTCCTTGCTGGTGTGACCACTGCTGGTGTGGCCATGGCCATCTTTATGTCAAACGCCGGTGGCGCTTGGGATAATGCCAAAAAATACATCGAAGCAGGCAATCACGGTGGAAAGGGAAGCGACGCACATATGGCAGCAGTGAACGGCGACACCGTTGGTGACCCCTTCAAAGACACTGCTGGTCCATCGCTTAATATTCTTATCAAGCTCATGAGCGTTGTTGCTCTCGTGCTTGCTCCAGTGTTGGGAACGATGAACGCCAAACGCGCCGCCGAAGAGACCGCAGCAATTACAGCCCCAGTGGTTGAAGTTGTTCAAGGTCTTGACAAGACGGGTGCTGTTCAGGCAGAAACGTCGGCCCCGGCTTTGGCCGCGAAATAATGATTTACCTCGCTCCGTGATTTACATGGGGCTGGATACCAAGAGGTCCTAAGTGGCTGTAGAAAGGCAAACAGAATACGAGACAGTATACATCCTCCGCCCAGGTTCGCCTGACGAGGACGTATCGAAGACGCGTGAGCGTGTTCAAGGCATCATCGAGAACAAGGGCGGACACGTCCTTCGCTTTGACGATTGGGGCCTTCGTCGTCTCTCTTACGATATCCGTGACCGTACCAACGCGACGTATCACGACCGCGGTCACTACCATTACTACCGTTTCCTGGCTCCTACGGACACCGTGGCCGAAGTGGAGCGCAACTTGCGCATCCTCGACCCTGTCCTGAAGTTCCTCACGGTTAAGCTTGAGGGTGACCTTATCGCTGCAGAGCGATTGGCGAAGCCAGTTGAAGAAGAGTCACTCGACGTGCTTTCGAGCGAGGAGGAGTAATCATGGAAGTTATTCTCACAGAAGACGTTCAACACGTCGGAGAAATGGGTCAAGTTGTTAGTGTTGCTCCAGGTTTTGGACGCAACTACTTGATCCCTCAAGGCTTTGCGATTCCTGCAACGACCTCAAACAAGAAGCAGCTTAACCATCAGCTTGCTGACATTGAGCGCCGTAAGGTTGCCGAGCAGATCGAGGCTCGCAAGATCCTTGGTCATATCGACGGCGTCGCAATCACGATTCCAAAGCGCGCTGGAGAGGACGATATCCTTTTCGGTTCGGTGACCAATCGCGAAATCGCTGCTGTTCTTTTGGAACAAGGTCACGCCATTGATCGTAAACAAGTGATGCTGGATCGTCATATCAACGAACTGGGCATCTACGAAGTTCCGATCAAGCTCGCAAGCGGTGTCTTGGCGAAAGTCAAAGTTTGGGTTGTGGCTCTCTAAGCCATTCATTCAGACGCGTAAGAAGGCGACCCTTGGGTCGCCTTTTTTGTTTCTTGGGTTTTACCCTAAACGTCGCGTCGCGCGTTGCAACGTTTTCGCAACGTCGAAGCCTTTCTCACCGTCTGCCCGCGGTCGGTCTGGCGAAGTGTGCGCACCGTTTTTGAGGGAATCGACCATGCCAAAGCAGGCATGGAACGCGACTTGCGTATCCATACTCCCATAACCAACTGTTGAGGGTTGTCATGGCTACAAATCTCGGAATCCCCGCACCACCTGCTTTGAGCGTCGAAGCTCGGTTGGCGCATATCGAATCGATGCTCGAGGAGCTTCAATCACACCTGCAGCAGGTCCAACCCATGGCTGCGATGGTGGTGGACATCGCTGACGAGGCGGCGGCTGGAGTGCTCTCTAGGGGCGTGGACCCGGCGTTGCGCGTAAAGGAGCTGACCTTGCTGCTCGAGGCCATCTCGGAGCCGTCCACGGTACGCACGCTGCAGGGCATTATCTCGCGTATCGATCGTGTCGAACCGTTGCTTGAGCTTGTGGATCAGGTCCCCGGATTGATCGCCATGAGTGTGGATATTTTTGACGAAGCGATGGGCAAAGCGATTGCTCGTGGTTTTGATGTTCAAGGTGCTGTTGACGCGGGGACCAAAGGCTTTTTGCGCCTGGGACAGTTCGTGCTCAGCGAGGAGTTTTCAAGCGTGCTTTCGTCCGGGATCTTGGATCCCAAGGCTGTTTCTTTGGTGGGGCGTGTGGGGCGTGCACTTGCGGATATCGCTCAGGAGGACGCGAACACCCCGGGCGTCGTGGGACTCATACGCGCGGCCGCTCAAGAAGACGTTCGTCGTGCCGCAAATTTCGGCCTTCGTTTTGGGGCCCGATTTGGTCAGCTACTTAGAAATCAATTAGCGGGCTAAGGCCCAAGAGGATTCATCATGTCACATCATCAAGTCATTATCGTTGGAGCCGGCGCGGCCGGTATCTCAGTGGCCGCCCGACTTTTGGCCGCCCGTCCGGGACTGGACGTGGCGATCATCGAGCCCTCTGAAACCCACTATTACCAACCACTCTGGACGCTCGTGGGCGGGGGAGTGTTCAAGAAAGAAGAAACGGCACGCCGTCAGGCCGACGTGATTCCCAACGGGGCCACCTGGATTCGGGATGCCGTTACGGCGTTTGAGCCGGAGAAAAACGCCGTCATTACTCGCGATGAGCAGCGCTACACCTACGATTTTCTGGTCGTGGCCCCCGGAATTCAGCTGAATTGGTCAGCGATCAAGGGGCTTGAGGGCCAAGTCGGGAAGAACGGCATTTGCAGCAATTACAGCTATGAAACCGTGGATTCGACCTGGGAAAACCTCGAGAAATTCAAGGAGGGGAACGCAATATTCACGTTCCCTTCGACACCGATCAAGTGTGCAGGCGCCCCTCAGAAGATCATGTGGCTGGTGGAACACTACCTTGAAAAAAACAACCTGCGTGATGCATCGAACGTCATCTACGCGTCGGCTACAGCCGGTATTTTTGGCATCAAACGCTACGGCGATGCTTTGAATAAGCTGGTTGAAGCTCGCAACATCAAGACTCATTTCAGGCGCAATCTTGTGGAGGTTCGTCCTGACAAGAAGGAGGCGGTCTTCGAGGACCTGGACGGCGGCGAGAAGTTGGTTCTGAAATACGACATGCTGCATGTCGTGCCTCCGCAGGGGCCACCGGACTTCGTCAAAAACAGTCCTCTGGCCAACAGTGAAGGTTGGGTGGACGTGCATAAGTTCACGACTCAGCATAATAAATACCCCAATGTGTTTGGACTGGGAGACGGAAGTTCTCTGCCCACTTCGCGAACAGGCGCTGCCGTTCGCAAAGAGGCGCCCGTTACGGCGACAAACTTGCTGGCCGCGATGGACGGAAAGCCGCTAACGGCCTCGTACGATGGATATGCCTCATGTCCTTTGGTCACAGGGTATGGGCGTTTGATGCTGGCGGAGTTTGGCTACGATGGGAAGATCATGGAGACCTTCCCCTTCGACCAGACTCGCGAACGCTACAGCATGTACATGCTCAAGGCCTATGGTCTGCCCGAGATGTACTGGCATGGCATGCTCGAAGGACGTGTGTAATCTAAATCGCGTCGTTGAATCGCAATGCCGGGCAGGAACCCGGCGTTGAATCGCAATGCCGGGCAGGCGCTTGGCGGACGGGTCACAGGACCCAGCCATAGCGCCCGGCGGTCACAGGCCCAGTGCTCTTGCCACCAAGACGGCGGGGTGTTCGGCCTTTCGCGACGTGCCATCGGAGATTTGGTGCCGGCATGACGTTCCTGGCGCGGCGATGCATGTGGATTCTGGAGCCTTTCGAATCCGTGGAAAGAGCACAAGCTCGCCTACTTTCATCGAGAGGTCATAATGCTTGGCCTCGTAGCCAAATGACCCAGCCATGCCACAGCAGCCGCTTGGGACGGTCTGAACGTCATATCCAGCAGCCTTCAGGACTCGAGAAGTGGATCCGACATCGGAAAGCGCTTTTTGATGGCAATGACCGTGCAGCAGCAGGGGCGTCTTTGCTTCGAGATTCATCTCGATTCGGCCCTCGCTGAGGGCGCGATCTAGGAATTCGTCAAAGAGGTCTGCCCGAGAGGCCAGGTCGAGTGCCGTGTCCTTGAGGGCTGGGCTGACCAAGTCTGGAAGCTCGTCACGAAAGGTCAGCAGCGCGCTGGGCTCAAGTCCGATGATTCGCCTTTCTGGGAACTTCGCGAGCGCTTCAGAAACCTTGCTTACGTTGGCATCGGACAGGCGTTTCGCGGTCTTCACCAGGCCTTTCGAGAGCTGCGTGCGACCGTCGTCGGTGATCGGCAGGATTTCGATGGCATAACCGAAATATTCCAGAACATGGACTGCGGCGATCGCGATCTCTGGTTCTGTAAATTCCGTAAATGGGTCGACATAAAGCCAAATGACTTCGCCGTTTTGGGGGCGAGGATTCTTGCGAAGCCAGCTCGCGAACGTGAATTTTGAGTAGGGGGGCATCGACCGTTGCGGGGCCAATTTCAGGAAAAACCCAAAGAGGGCCCGAGTGGGGGCGAAGGTCATCAGGAAATTGGAAAAACCGGGCGTGATCGCGGCCAGGCGGCTCAACATGGAGTAGTTGCCAAAAAACCATGAGGCCAAAGGGACGCCGTGGGCTTCGTGATAATGCTGGGTGAATTCGGCTTTCAGCCGTCCCATATCAACGCTCGCTGGGCACTCGGATTTGCACGCTTTGCACGATAGACACAGGTCCAGGGCGTCGTGCAACTCGTGCGATCGCATCGCCTTGGAAGGTCCTTCGAGGAGCAGGTTGCGGAACACATTTGCGCGGCCGCGCGTGGAGTCTTTTTCGTCGCGTGTGACCATGTAGCTCGGGCACATCGCGCCGCCGGCTTCGGTGGGTTTGCGACATACGCCGGCGCCATTGCATTTTTCGACCGCTCGCATGAACCCGAGATCGGGAGACCAGTCAAAGAAGGTGTTCTCGAGTTCGGTATCAGCCTTTGCCAGTGGAATGCGCAGGTTTTCGTCGATCGGGTGCGTGTCGACAATGATGCCTGGGTTCAGTCGATGTCCGGGATCGAAGGCGTCTTTGACCAGCGAGTGCAGGGCGTAAACCTCGTCCCCAAGGACTCTACGAATCATCGGAGAGCGCACCCGTCCGTCGCCATGCTCGCCGCTGAGCGAGCCTCGATAATGGCGGACTAAATCTGCCGAATCTTGAGCGATCTCGACAAATTTCTTCAAGTCGGCGGGGTCCTTGAGGTTGATCTCGGGTCGCAGGTGCAATTCACCGACACTTGCATGGGCGTGATAGACGCTGTCTTTGCCGTGTTTCTCCATCAGCTTCATGAAGTCGGCGATGTAGGCGGGCAAGACCGTGATGTCGACGGCGGTGTCTTCCACGAACGAGATCGCCTTGATGTCGCCTTTGATGCCCATCAAGAGCCCAAGCCCGGCTTTGCGCAGCTCCCAAACTTTGTTGTCGTCGGGCGCGCGAATGATCGGGAAAGCGTAGCCTTTTCCGGCTTCCTGAAGGGCCTTGATGACTTGGGCCGCGGCTGCTTCGACTTCGGCTTTTGAGTCTCGGTAGAACTCGATGACCAGGACCCCGTCCGGGTCTCCTTCGACAAAAAAGCGGTTGCGTGTTTGTTCGAGGTTATTCTTGGTGGCTTCCAAGATCTTACGGTCGATGAGTTCAACCGCGGATGGGTCGTATCCCACCGCGATGACGGTCGCTTCAAGGGCTTCGATCAAATCGTTAAAGTGCGCGCAAACCACGATTTTTTGTTTGGGCTTGTCGACCAAAGCCAATTTGGCCTCAACCGTGATCGCCAAGGTTCCTTCGGTGCCGCAAAGGAATCGGGGCAGAGAAAACGGCTCGTCGTCGGCTTGCCGAAAGACCAAATCGTCAAGGGGGTAACCGGTGTTTCGGCGGACCAGCGATCGGGGGGGATAGTTGTTTTTGATGAGGTCAGAGTCGCTGAGCATCAACTTCTGCAGGGCTCTCACTCCGGCCCCAAGGGCGTCGGTTCGTTGGCCGACTTTTTTAAGTGCTTCTTCGTCCCAATTTTGGAGTGATTCCACCACTCCGTCCGAGAATACCGCGCGCACTTCCATGACGTGACGCATGGTGTTGCCATAGAGGATCGAATGGCTGCCGCAGGAATTATTGCCGATCATCCCGCCGATCATGCAGCGGTTGGACGTCGACGTGTCGGGGCCAAATGCCAGGCCGTGGGGGGCCAAATATCTGTTGAGATCGTCGAGGATGACCCCTGGCTGAACGCGGACCCATTTTTCTTCGACGTTGAGTTCCAAGATTTGGTTCATGAACCGGCCTGTGTCCATGACCAGACCGGCGCCCATCGCTTGGCCTGCGAGGCTTGTTCCGCCCGCACGAGGGACCAGCGAGAAGCCGCCACGCTCAGCGGTCTGGATCAGCAACGTCACGTCGTTTTCGTCGCGTGGATAGGCCACGCCGAGGGGTTCGATGGCGTAAATCGACGCGTCTTGGGCAAAGAGCAGTCGATGCAGTTTATCGGTATGGAACTCGCCTTGTAGGCCGGCGAGTTCTGAATCGAGATCGATGGGTTGGCTTGCCATGATTAGTGCTTTGAAATGTCCCAAGTGCCGTAGGGGGGCAGCGTTTCGAGGGCCTTGCGGATGTACGCTTCATCACCCTTAAGTTGGTCCCTCGATTGCTCTACGATTATCTTGAGTTTGGAATAGCTGTTCACGACGATTTGAAGCGGGCTAGGCGTGTTTCGGAACGTCTTGTGAAAATCCGAATAGGGTCGATTGGCGACGACTGTGGGTCGCGCGATCTGTTGAATCGGAATCCAGATCATGTTCGCTCCTCGGGTCACAGGCGCAAAGACGTCCGCCGCAAGGATGAACGCGTTCCTGTACCCGATCGTTCCCGATTGCACGGATTCCCATGCGACCTGGCTTGGAACGTTATTGACCACACCGCCGTCACATAGGCGCAAAAGCCGGTGTTTTTCGAAGATTTCGTCGAGGGGACGCACGGTCTCCGGGTCGTCGTGGAAGATGTCGTAGTTCAGCAAACCCGGCACGGCACACGAAAACCCGACCGCCTCGATCACCGGGAAATTCGCGGTTTCGTCGCGTCCAAACACCACCTGGGTCAGAAATCGTGAGTTTCTGCTGAGCTCGAGTGTCGCCGAGAAAAAGAGCGCGAGCCGTTTGCGCATTGAGGTCGCTGAGACGTCAGGTTCCTCGAGGGCCAGCTTTTCGTAGGGTGTGGCGTCGATGCGAAACCCTGTTCGGATCCCTGTGGCCACGACTTCGAGTTTGATCGGCAAATCAGCAAAGGTGGGCATGCCAGAGCCCACGAGGGACTCGAAGATCTCCCGACCGACTCGCAGGAGGTTGAGATGAAACGCCCCCGGAAACCCGTATCGGGAGTATCCTGTAAACGGCTTGAAAATCGTCTGGAAGTCCATCCCACGGGGCAGGGCGAGCGCCGTGGTAACAGGGTCGTAGCTGCGGTCGATGGCTCGCACCAACCCCATGATGCTGCCCATCGACGACCCAACGATCAGTTCTGGGACGACGCCCATCTCGTTGAGCATCGAAAATAGGCCCAGGTGCAGCAGCCCAGATCCACCGCCGCCTCCCAACACGAGGGCAAGGCGCTTGGTCCTCAATTCATCGTCGAGGTGTTCAGGGCCAAATTCATTGACATGATTCAGCAGCAGATTGGTGCGTGTGCGGTCGACTCGGATCGCGAGGGTCGGAGCGATTTGACGCAGTCCGTCGACATTGGCTTCGCCGTCTTGTGGCAACATGGGGACGATGGCCTCATGGATCCACGTGCGAAGGTCATCCACCTCGTCCGCAAGGTTGACGTCGAGGCCAACAGGCGTGCGAAATAAGTGGAGTTGCGCCATGGATAGCGCGTAACGAACGAGGGCTTCGTGTCGCTGATGTAACGCTCCAGGTCGGTCGACCAGAAGCTTCACCAGACGGCGTTCAAAAGCCTTCAGTTCGCGAATGCGCACGAAATGTCGTCCGAATCGACTCAACGACGCTCCAACTCGGAGTCAGCCGGTGCAGGGCCCGGCAATAGGAGTGGGGGAGGTTAACACAGAGGTCTCACAGACCCACGATATTTTGTGGTCTAGCGAGTCGAGATTGGACTCAAAGGGTCTTCGAGGCCAAGCAAGATGCGCCGAATGTACTCAGAACGGTTTCCACCATCGCCGACAAGGTCGGCAAGTTCGATGGCGCTGGGGTCTGGAAGTCGGAAATCGAGGCGAACCAATGATCCCCGTTCAACCGCTGGGCTGACGGGGGGTTCGTCGCCGTACAAGATCATGCGCAGGTAGGTTTCGCGGCCAATGGGCGCGCGAAAACGGAACTGCAAGAGCCGGTCGATCTCCTCAAGAACGCCTTCATCGATTCTCACCGAAATGACAACGCTGGAAGTTCGACTCTTGGGGCGGCCTCTTTTTGGCATCAATGTCCCGTTCATGCAGCCCTTAGGCAAGGATTGGCGCATTCACTATACCTGCGTCAACCCTATGGAGGCAAGGTTAACCCTTTAGGAACGAAAAGAGCCCTTTCTTGCCAGACGCCTTTTCATCGGGCGCTTCGAGCGGCATCTGAGCGACAAGCGCTTCAGCGAGCGCCATGAACGCCAGCGTGACTGGGCTCTTGTCGTTTGATTCAACGATGGGGCGGCCTTCGTCGCCGCTCTTTCGGACTTCAATGTCGAGCGGAATGCTGCCGAGCACCTTGGTGTCCAGGCGTTTGGCTTCCACTTCGACCGTGCCTTGTCCAAAAATGAAACTCTCGGTTCCACAGCTTGGGCAAATGAACTTCGACATGTTTTCGACGATACCAAGAACCTCGATGTTGAGGGTCTTGAACATCTGAAGGCCACGTGCAGCGTCGATCAGGGCAAGGTCTGAAGGTGTCGTTACGATCACCGCGCCGTCGACTGGGACGGTCTGAGCGAGCGCCAATTGGGCATCGCCGGTGCCTGGAGGCATGTCGACAATCAGGTAATCGAGCCCGCTCCAATCCACATCTCGGAGGAATTGACGAATGATTCCGGTGACGATCGGTCCGCGCCAGATGACGGGGGTGTCGTCTTCCATGAGGAAGCCGAGACTCATCACGCGGAGGCCCATGGCCTCCAAAGGAACAATGCGTCGTTCGCGAACGGCGGGTTTTCCAGTGATTCCAAAAAGGGTCGGAAGGCTGGGCCCGTAGATATCGACGTCAAGCAATCCGACGCGGTAGCCGAGTTTCTTGAGCGCGAGCGCTACGTTGGCAGCAACAGTCGATTTGCCGACTCCGCCCTTGCCGCTGGCAATGGCGATGACTTTGCTCACGCCTTCGATGGGCGATGAAGAGGGCACGCTTCCGGCCGCAGCTGGTTTTGGTGCAGCTGGTTTCGGTGCAGGTGCGGGCTCGACTTCGCCGCTGGCTTCCTTTTTGATGGCTTCGGGAGACATCAATTTGATTTTGACTTCTCGCACGCCATCAACGGCTTCGACTGTGTCGTAGATCGCGTCCTCGAGCGCGATCCGGTCTTCGCGGGCTCGGTCTTTGGCTACGATGATAACGAGGTCCACAATGCCGGCTGCGACGTTAACCGCCTCGACCATGTGAGCATCTACGAGGTTCTTGTTCGTGGCCGTATCCGTGATGGATTCGAGGGCCTCGATGATTTCACCTTTTAACGAAAAATCGTCTTTCATAGCTCAACCGTTCTTGAAAACAGACATTCTTGTCGACTTTAGGATGCCCTTTACGGGGCGCGAGATTTGGCCGTGGCATATCATCGCGTTTTCGAAGCGACAATCGAAAAGCACGTTCAGGTGCGATGCGGGCAATTACGAGTCGTGCACTCTGCGTAGAGCTCGATTTTTTTACGTCTCAACGAGAAGCCAAGTTCGGTGGCTGTCTTCTCAAGTTGAACGTGTAGGCTCTCGTCGTTGAATTCGATGATTCGCCGACAATCAACGCAGATCAGGTGGTCGTGGTCGGGCTCTTGGCCATGAATGGGATCGAAGCGGGTCGTGCCATCACCAAAGTTTTTTGGGACCGCAAAATTTTGTTCGACCAGTAGCTTCAGGGTTCGATAGACCGTTGCGTAGCCAATACCTGGCTTTTCTCGACGGACTTCGTCAAGGAGCTCGTCGGCACTGATATGTTTATCGAGCGTGAAGAATTTCTCGACGATCACATCACGTTGACGCGTCGATTTCAGCCCGGCCTCTTGAAGGCGAGTGTGAAACGCCTGCATGGCGGCTTCAACGTTGGTTTCGTCTTTCGGGGTTTCGTTCGGCACACGGAATCCTACTGAGCGGCCACTCTAATGCAGAGGGCAGACTCCGACAACCGCCCTAGACGTCGAGTTCGATGGCAGGCTGGCCGTTTTCGAGTCCGAAAACCAACGAAAGGTCTTCGAGCCCTCGTTCTTCACTCAAAAATTTGGCGAGCGGCGCGGTGATATGAGCTTCGATCGTTTGACGCAGCGGCCGTGCGCCATATTTTGCGTCGAATCCAACCCGAATCAGATAGAGAATCACGTCTTCGGTTGCCCGCACTCTGATCCGCCGTCTGACAAGTCCTTCGCGCGCAAACGCTTGTTCAAGCGCACGTTCGGTCAGCCGTCGAGCGGTGCGTTCGCCAAGGGAGCGGAAGGGGATGATTTCGTCGATTCGGCCGACAAACTCGGGTCTGAAGAATTTCTCGACGGCTCCCATGTAGTGTTGGACCTCGGCCTTTCGGACGGAGTCGTCGGTTTTCGACGAGAACCCAAGACTTGAGGGTCCGCCAGCGCCCAAGTTGGACGTCATGATGATCACGCAGGAGGTCAGCGATACGGTCTGTCCAAGTGCGTCGGTGAGGCGTCCCTCGCCAAGAACCTGCAGGAGGAAATCGAAAACGTTCGAATGCGCCTTCTCGATTTCGTCGAGCAGAATCACCTGGAAGGGCTGTTCGCGTACTCGGCGAACCAGTTCGCCTTGTTCACCTTGGTAGCGTCCGACTAGGCGCCCGGCCGACCATGGATCTTGATACTCACTCATGTCGAAGCGAGTCAGGCGATCTTTGGCGCCAAAGAGCCACTCGGCTAGTGATAGTGCGGTCTGCGTCTTTCCGACACCGGTAGGTCCCAAGAACAAGAAGGAGCCCAGGGGCCGAGTTGGACTGTTGAGTCCTGCCCGCAACGTCGTGACAAGACGTACGATGGCGTCGACGCCTTCGGGTTGGTCGAAGATTTGGTTCTGGAAGTGGGTCCTCATGGCACCGACTTCAAACGCTGACTTGGGATCAAGCAGGTCGCGCGGCAGGCCGGTCATGGACGCGTAGGCATCCAGAGCGTGCTCTGGCAGTAGGATCGGCCGGTCCTCACCCGCGACGATATCGGCTTTGCGCGCATGGGTTCTCGCCATGCGTTCAGCGAGTTCAACCGCGGGGCCGGGAAGGGCCGCGGATGAACGAAATCGTGCGGTAAGTTCGAGGATACTCGTGCGAGTTTCGGCGGCGAGTCGGACGTTGAATTCCCGTCCGAGTCGGAAAGATACGCGGTCGAGTACGATGTCGGTTTTGGCGGCGGACATGCCTTCAACAGGTAGGCGTCGAAGTGCGCGCAGGAAGCTTGGGTGAGATTGTTCTGCCCTTGCGATTTGCTCTGGTCTGGCCTCGGTGATGATCACCAAATCGCCCGAGAGCATATGCGGCAGCAACATGCCTGGTATGCCCTGGCTGTGCTTTTCGTTTCCGGCGGTTTCCAACAATTCGATCAGGTTTTCGGCAAAAAGGATCGCGCCGCGTTCCTTGACCTCTTCGATCAACGCGATCACGCGTTCTTGCCACTGTCCCAGATAGCGCATGCCCGCGATCAGCCGGCCTCCGCTGATTTGCCAGACGGGGACGTCTTGAAGTTCGTCGGGCGCCTCACCTTTGACGATTCGGTAGACGGCTTCGTGCACGATGGCGGTTTTCCCGACGCCTTGAGGTCCCGTGAGCAGGACGCTTCGTTCGGCGGGTTCGGCCAGATAATCCAGTAAGGTTTCGACTTCGGCGCGTCGTTCGAAGGCGCGAGGTGCGTCTTTTCGGGCGACTCGTTTATTGACGAGTTCCCCCACGGCGTTCAGCGTTGCGGCGTCGTCTTCTTCGGTGGTTTCGGACGATTTCTCGGGCTTGAATTTGAGCGTCATGCGCTCAATACGTGCTCGCGAGATGCGGTCGTTACCTGCGGCACGAGTGAGGTTCTCGCCCAGTCCACTGAACGCTTCGAGCCGTCCGTAGGTGGGAACACGATCGCGAAGGTGTTCTGCGCTGACGGATTCCAGCTCGTCGAGGTGTCTGAGTGGGAATTGAAGGCTGAGTTGAGGCAGGTGAACCACAAAACCAAGGGGTCTGCGTTCACACACGGCAAAGAGGTTCAGGTCGAGTTCGACAAGTCTGCCACGCTCGGCGGCGGGGAGCCTCAGTCGTAGGTGGCGGACCATGATCTCATGGTCACCAAGTTCGGCCGCGAACCGGCTCGGATTTTCACGCAGGAGTTTTTCCGCGAGCCCCTTGAGGTTTTCGAGTGCGTGTTCGGAGGTGTCTGCCAGGGCAGAAACTTCGGGATCTCCAAGAACCTGTGCGAAAACAAAGTCATCGCGGTGGTCGATAAAGACGTTGAGTTGTCTGAGTTGTCGAGCCATGCATGCGGTTTACAGCGCAGAGCCAGTGTGGGTCAACGCAGAGTCGATAACCCAAGGAACTTCTCGAAGAGCGAAATGAAAAAAGCCTCCGATCGAGCCCGCCCAGCTTTGGTGTCGAGTCCGGGCTTTTCGAGCCAGTGGGGTTTGACTCGGCCGGTGATATGCCAGGTCGAAAATGAAGCGACCAAAAACACCACAAATGCGCGTGTGTCGAAATCTTCGACCAGTCCACGCTCAACCAGCGCCCGGAATTTGGAGTTGATCTGGGAGATCGCGAGCACCTGCAACTCTTCTTCGAGCACGATCACGTCCTCGGAACCTTCGAGCATTCGAAAGAGCGTCATGCGCACAAAGGGCAGGCTGCTTTCGATGAAGTCGTGCATCGCCACGACAAAATCATCGACTAACGCACTTAAAGCTTCACGCGATTGCACAGCTTCGAGTTCGTCGAGGAAGGGCGAAATCACGCCCAGAAACTCATGATGCCCGATGCGGTAGATTTCCCCGAACAACGTCTGTTTGTCCGCAAAATGGTATTTTAGCGTCGCGATATCGATGGCCGCAGCAGCCGCGATCTGGCGCAGCGATGTGGCCTCGTAACCTGAGGTTGCAAACATATTTGTGGCGGCCTCGATCACTCGAGCCTGAGTTGCCTGACCGTTGGCGCGAGTAGCTTTTTGGCGTGCCATCTGGACTTCCTGCCGTGATTTGACGAATTCCATCACATGATGGAGTATTAATCCAGCGCGTGATTGATTAACGAGCTGGCCAAGTGGAGAACCCGTGAGGTTGAGAGTCTTTCTACCAGAGAGCCTGAGGGTCGTCGCTCAGCGTTTGGAGGCCGATGTGTTGGCCCTTCGGCGAAGTTTTACGGAACCTCGTAACAAGATCACCGTGCCGCGGTCTGGGCGGGTCGAACGCCGTATGGCTTCGGTGGCGCGCAGTGTTCCTGTTCGGCTGGTTGCGGAAAAGAGTCTGGGTTCGTTTCAGGTGAGTTTCGAAGACGGGGCGCATTTTGTGGTGGGGATTGACGAGACCATTTTGCAGGCCGGTTTGCGTGCAGGGTTGGACCTAGACTTCAGTTGCACGTTGGGCGGATGCGGAGCCTGCATGCTCGAGGTGGTGGACGGCGACGTGACTTACGAGGACCGCGAGGCCGTGTGCTTGAGCGACGAAGAAATTGAGGACGGGTGGTGTCTGGCGTGTGTCGGGCGTCCTTCAGGTCCACTGAAACTGCGACGATAGGAGAGCCGATGATGCACCGAGTGGCAAAAATGATGGACCTGATGCCGGTTCATGTTCGGCGAAAAGTGGAGCCTCTGCTTGAGGTCGTAGATATGCTGTCGGCGGTTCAGAACACGGGGGTGATGGCGGGGTTTTTGCCGTCGTTTGCTCGCGGTTTTGTGTTGCGGCTTGGCGAGCTTCCCACCACCGATATGGTCTCTGGTCACGCGGCGCATTTTGATTGGACGTACACGTCTGATTTTCCGGAAATGCGTGATCTTTATTCACGCGCAAAACAGGGGCAATGGGATGGTGAGGTGGATCTGGATTGGAGCATCGGCGTTGATCCGCGCAGTCCGGACGTGAAATTAATACCCGACCATTTTATTTGTTTGGATCGTGCGGCGGAGTACGGAATCCGGCTAAACAGCAAAGAAAAGCGCGCTTTACTGCATGATATTTCGGCATGGATGCTCTCGCAGTTCTTGCACGGAGAACAAGGCGCACTCTATGCCGCGGCTCAGGTGACGGAGTCGGTGCAATGGATGGACGGCAAACTCTACGGCGCAACGCAAGTCGTTGACGAAGGTCGTCATGTGGAGGTTTTTCATCGGTATATCGACGAGAAATTGGAGAAGCTTTACATCATCAACGACAACCTCTTTACGATCATCGATTCCGTGGTGTCCGACTCACGTTGGGACATGAAGTTTCTGGGGATGCAGATCATGGTTGAGGGCCTCGCACTGGGCGCATTTGGCATGCTCTACAAGTGGACCGAAGAGCCGCTTCTCAAGAACCTCTTACGCTACGTGATTCGAGACGAGGCCCGGCACGTACATTACGGAGTTCTGGCGCTCAAAGAGCATTTGACCACGGGGGTTTCTGAGCGAGAGCGCCGTGAACGTGAGGACTGGGTTTTTGAGGTCTCGTTGCTGATGCAGAACCGCTTCATGATGTACGAAGTTTACGAAGAGTGGTTCGAGCACAAAATGTCACGCCGTCAGTGGCGCGAGCTCGTGTTGGACATGCCAGGCCTGCACGAATTTCGTCAGGTGATGTTCTCGCGTTTGGTTCCAAATTTGCGAACGATTGGCCTTCTGACCGACCGCATGCTGCCGCATTACGATGCCGCAGGCCTGCTGCAATATATGCATGGGGCTGATGCTACCGGTCTGTCGGGCGACCAGTATTTGCATGAACTGGATGCGGACCGGGAACGAAGCATGGCGGCCGCAGAATAATCAGAGCCCGAGTTCAGCGCGCAGAGCGATTTCGAGTGACGGGTGCAGGAACTTAAACCCAGAAATTTGAAGTTTTTTGGGCACGACGTTGGCGCCCTCTAATAACAAGGTTTCTCCCATTTCACCCATGGCGAGCTTCACGGCTGCAGCGGGCAGGGGAATGAAAGAAGGCCGATGAAGCACGTGCCCAAGCGTCTTGGCGAAGGCTCGATTTGGCACTGGCTTTGGACCTGTGAAATTGACAGGTCCACTCAGTTCATCGTTTTGAATCACGTGCAAAAACGCGCCGACGATATCATCCAAAGAAATCCAGCTCATGTACTGATCGCCAGACCCTACGACCCCGCCTGCTCCGAGTTTGAACGGAAGCAGCAGTTCCTTGAGCGCTCCGCCCTTCGGCGATAAGACGATGCCGATTCGCGGATGGACGACTCGGATTCCGGCGTCCGCTGCGGGCTGTGCCGCGTCTTCCCAGGCTTTGCACACGTTGGCAAGAAAGCCCGTGCCCACGCCGCTCGTTTCGTCGAGTTCGCCAGCTCCGCGGTCTCCATAAAAACCGACGGCGGAGGTAGAAACGAAAACCTTGGGAGGGTTCTTCAAGCCAGCAAGAGTCGTGGCAAGCAAGGTCGTCCCGGCGACGCGACTTTCGCGGATTCGCGCTTTCTTTTCATCGGTCCAACGACCCGTGATCGGCTCACCGGCCAGATGAATCACCGCGTCCATGCCCTCGAGCGCCGCTGCGTCGATCGTTTGATCCCGGATATCCCAAAGAATCTGTCCCGGTTTGGCTGAGCGTCGGACGAGGGGGTGAACGTCGTGTCCGCCCGTGGTCAGAAAGGCAGTGAGAGCCTTGCCGATCAGACCGGATGCGCCGGTGATTGCGATTTTCATGGGTTCATTATCCTTGTAGAGGGCGTGCCTGGTCAGATCATCGAATGTTCGGCGATGTCTGAAATCAAACATACGGTCCAACACCGCCTTTGTCTGCCCGGCGGCGACCTCGCTGATCGGCTCAAGTGGTAGGGCGTAGTCAACGTCGTCGATCAAAACACTGTGGTCACCCTCTGTTTCGACGCGATGGGTATGGACCCATCTGGCAAACGGGCCACGGACTTGGGTGTCCGTGAATCGCTCCCCATCGATGAAATCGTGATGGAGGGCCTCCCAGGTGACATGTGCCGGGCCCTTTTGGATGCGCATGATCAGGCGTGCGCCGTCTTTAATGCTGTGGTCTGAATGCACGACCTCGATGTCGTCCCAGGGCGGTACAAGACGTTCGAAAGCGCCTGGTCGAGCGTGCCAATCGAAGAGGGATTTTGCCGAAACCGGCATCTTGGCTTTGCGTAGAAACTGGGTCATGTCATGTCCACGTGAGGGTCATCTCTTTGATGCGAACACGCGGTCAAAGGTGGGCTTAAAAGTCGAATTGGTCGCGCGGCATCTTGAGGATGTCTTCACAGGTCGTTTCGGGAGTCACACGAATCGCCCGGAAATAATTGGCGTTGGGAAGGGCGGATGGCCGCGTCTGGGGAGAATTCGAAAGCATGGAGGAGGTCGCATCCAAGACGGCTTGGTCGGTTTGCCAAGTCAGCGAACCTTTGATTCGATCGGACGTGATGATGCCTTCGAGGCGGGACCAAGAGCGCTGAGCGATATAGATGGCGCCGTCGATGATGCCTTCGATGCGTACGGTAACACCTGGTTTCCCGTCGGCATCCGCGTCGATCAATCGTGGGTCATTGGGTGAGATCGGCATGGTGTCTTTCCACTTATCCGCAAGGTTGACGCCCAACGTCTGCATCACGGGCGGCTGGTAATAGACCCAGCCCGCATTGCCTGGTTTGAGCCGTGCTTTGAACTCTTGCGTCCCGATGGCCTTGATCATGGCAGATGGCACCACCGTTCGAACGATGTCGATTTCGGAATCGACTGCGATATGACACGGCGTGCTGCTAATTTTGAGGCGTCTTGAGTCTTGTTCAATCACCACCCGCAGGATCGCCATCGTGTGAGAGACCACTTCACCCGCGAAGGGGATGGAGGCGATCGACGTTTGAATCTGTATCTGGGCCCAAGTCCCGGCCACCTGTGGCGGGGTGTCCGCGGCAAAGGACGGACTGGGAAGGATAAGCGCGAGGCAAAAACACAGGCGTTTCATGGAGTCCCTCCGTGTTGAGGGTCTACGACGGAGTGTCCCCAGGCCAATAATCCGTCCAGATTGTTAAACACCTCGACTGCCGGAATCCCCTGACGAGCGCCTGCTCCGCCGATCACCAGTGATATATTCGATGGCAAGGTTGCCCGAAGTCTGGAGAGGTCGCTTACGGTGGTGAACCTGTCAGCAGCGACCGAAATGCTCACACAAACGGCCGCGCTTGCATGAGACGTCGCTGCGTCCGCCAGGTCTTGAATGGGGGTGTCAGCTCCAAGGTACATCACGCGGCAACCCACGATCGACAGGGTCATCGCAGCCATTTGAAGTCCCAAAGAATGACTTTCGCCAGGCAAGGTTGCGCACACGACATGGGGTCCTGTGTTGCGATCGCTCAAAGGTCGCCAGAGTGATGTCAGGAAGTCACGAAGTCGTTCGCTTGCGAAGTGTTCGTGACCAATTTCCAGGCGTTGTTCGCTCCAGGCCAGGCCGAGTTCGACGAGGAAGGGATGAACGCGCGTCTTGAGGAATTCCATCCCACCTAGGTTAGCCCAATCGCGTCGGAAAAGGCTTTCGAGTGTCTCGCCGTCGTAATCTCTTGTGGCGTCGAGCCAGGGTTGAATCGTGTGCGGATCGGCGTTCGAGATTCTAAAATCGTATTCTTCGCCAGCCGAACTTCCAAAAAGGTCCGTGAGCGTTTCTAGGTCCATCGCCACGGCCGAAGATGCGCGATGCCCGGCCTTAATCGCCGCTTCGACCATCCGAACATGTTCCGTCATGTCGATGCTGTAGACTCGATGGCCGTGGTCATCTCGGGTTGGGTTGGGGAAGCCATAACGCCTCTCCCACGTCCTCAACGTCTCAACAGGAACGCCTGTGGCTTTTGAGAGCGCACCGATATTCATTCCGTGTGTGTTTTCTGCGTCCGTCATGACAACTCACTTTTTCAGCCGGCCATATGGTGAGGGGCCAATCGTTCTCGAAGGCCGACTCGCATGCGATGCAACCGGGTTTTGACCGCTGGAATCGTCAGATCCAATTTCAACGCGATCTCTTCTTTGGATACGCCTTCCATTTCCATTTCGATGTACAGCTGCCTGTTCACTTCGTCGCATTCCTGCAGAAAATCATGAAGCTCTGCGACCATGTTCTTGATCGCCAACTGTTGGTCTGGGCGAGTGTCGAGAAAGCCCATGCTCTCTTTGGCACGAATCACGTTCATCACCTCTTCATCGACCGGAATGGGCTTTCGCTTATACTTTCGAAGTCGCATTTTTGAGGCGTTGACAGCGATACGGTACATCCAGCTCCATAGCGCGGAGTCTTCTCTGAACAGTTCAATTTTGCGGTACACGGTCCAGAACGTGTCTTGTACTACTTCTTCCGCGTCGCCCTCGTCACGAATAAACCGCTTCACGACCGACCGCACTCGCCCTTTGTATTCGCCGTAAAGGTGCTCGATTGCCGCTGGGTCTTTAGCGCGAAGTCCTTCAATCAATTCTTGTTCGTTCATTTGGATACTCCAAAGAGGTTCTTAATCACAGGAGTATTGTGAATAGGTTTTGAACAGCATTCAAGCTCATTTTGAACAGGGCGGTGTTATTATTGATTATCATGTTGTTTTATTTGGGTTTATTTATTTATGTTTCGTGTGTTTTGGATGGTTTTCCCGTTCCTTTAATCTGTTTGAACAGGTTTGTTGGGGGTTTGAGAATGATTGAATAGGGTGGTTTGGCCAAATTGTGCAGCGGCAGGAGGGGTAAGTTGACACACCAACCACAAAGTGAAATGCAACCGCTGATGTCACGAGCAACACAATTCATGCTGGTTCTGCTCTCGCTCGCCCAGAGTGGCTGCGTTACGGGCTATCGCCATCAATGGGGCAGCGACCATCCGTTCGAGCGAGGCGTTTCGGCTGATGTGAATGCATCGGCCGATGTGTTCTGGGCGGGAGTGGTTCTTGACGTGCGTTTTGTACGACTCTTGCTGCCGACCGAAGAGTTCATTCATAACGAAGAAATCGTTGACGATCGGGGAGCCAAAGACGCGACCCATACGCGGGAAACGCGTCGGACGTTGAGCCTTGATGTGCCTTTGTTGCGCCTTTGGTCGACCAAGGAAGGCATGAGTTTCGGGTACCCGCCGCTCAAGAAAATGAGGAAAGGACAAGTGGAGTTGTGGGCGAGTGGAGGTGTCGAACTTCAGGCGGCTCGCACGTTACGCGCAGACCTCTCCGTCGTGTATTATCATGCTCCATGGGTGGCTTTTCGTGTATTTGGTGGCTGGCAATCGACCACCTACGAAGGATCTACTCGCTATATCGACGAGCCGTTTCCGGTCTCGTGGGAAGGGCGAACCGACGGCCCTACGGTTGGAGGCGAACTCACTTTGTTCGCGGGCGAATATGCGTTGAACGTATTTGCCTGGGTGCTTGAGAAAGACGAAAAACATCGTCGCCAATTTGGAGATCGAAAATGACGACCTTTTCACCAGCCGTGTCCGCTCTTATCGAGTCGGCCCTAAAAAGCACCCAGTCACAAGGGCGTAGGGTAGCCGTATTTGATTTTGATAATACGTTGATTTTCAACGATGTAGGCGAGCTTTTTTCGTACTATTTGATCGACGAAGTGTTGTACCGGTATGACCTGGATGCATTTTGGGAGCTGATCGACGAAGACGACGGTCGTGACGAGATTCGTGAGCTTGCGCTGCGCGCGATGTCGATGGATCCGGCGGAACGGGCTGAGAGCCCGGTGTTCGCGCAATACCGTTCAGAAATGAGCGCGCTCTATTCTCGTAAGCTCGAAAGGGATGGCAAACGTTCCTGCTATTCGTGGGCGGTCACGCTTCATGTGGGGCTTAGCGAGCTCGACATGTCAGCCATGAGTGAACAAGCGATTCGCCGTGAATTGGCGCGCGAGATTCAAAAAGAGACCGTTCATACGGGGCGTGGCGAGGTGATTTCGTTCACGCGCGGCATACGAATGTTGCAGCCGATGCGCGAATTGATCGAACGCCTTCAGGCCGAGGACGTTGAGGTGTGGATTTGTTCGGCCTCAAATTATTGGACGGTGGCTCAATTTGCGCCGCGGTTTGGGATTAATCCTGAGCGTGTGATCGGCAACAGAGTTCAAACGCAGGACCGCCGATTATCGGCGGATTTGATTGCGCCGGCGATGTTCATGGAAGGGAAGGCCGAGGCGATCATTCGTGATATCGGCATGCCACCGACCTTTGCATTCGGAGATTCGGAAACTGATTTGCATATGCTTCGAGCCGCTACCGGTCTGGCGATGGTGATCGATACAGGATCGGCGGCTGAGCTGGTCAAAGAGGCCCACGAAAAAGGCTGGGCGGTCCAGCCGCAGGCGAATCTGCTTGGAGACGCCGCATGAAACGCATCGTTGTTGACGCAAATGATCCCTCGTCTGAGGACCTGATGCCTGCCGCCGAGGCGCTCCGTGAGGGGCAGGTCGTGGCGTTTCCCACAGAGACGGTCTACGGACTTGGTGCCAACGCTCTGGACGCAAAGGCGGTGGGACGGATTTTTGAGGCGAAAGGGCGGCCGCCCACGAACCCTTTGATCGTCCATGTTGCAAGCCTTGATGACGTGAGTTCAGTGGTTCGTGAATGGCCAGATTGTGCGCAGCAATTGGCCGAGCGATTTTGGCCTGGGCCACTGACTTTGGTTCTCCGAAAAAATGCATTGATTCCGGGCATCGTGACCGCTGAGCTCGACACGGTCGGGGTTCGAATTCCTCGCCATCCCGTCGCTCGGCGCCTGATTGAGCTCGCCGGTGTCCCCGTCGCGGCGCCCTCGGCCAATCGGTACATGGGTGTGTCGCCAACGACGGCCGAACACGTGTTGAAAGGCCTGAGCAACGAAATTGATTGGGTGGTCGATTCAGGGCCTACCGAGGTTGGGTTAGAATCGACCGTCTTATCGCTGGTTGGACGGCCACGCGTTTTGAGGCTCGGGATGATTTCGGTGGATACGCTCAAGGAAGTGCTGCCCGAACTTGACCCGTACTATGACGAGGTCACCGAAGGTGTTGCGGCGTCATCGCCTGGGCAGGCGCGTCGGCACTACGCCCCAGAAGCAAAGGTGATCATCGGCGATCCGGAACTGAGAAAAGCCTTTAATTCTCCAAGGGTTGGGGTTGTTGGTTTTTCACGTCTTGAAGGCGGCGGACTTTGCCGAGTGATGCCTACGGACCCAGACGGGTATGCGCGTGAACTCTACGATGCGCTGCACATGATGGATGAAGCTGGGTGCGAGTATATTATTGTCGATCCGCCGCCCACGACTGCCAAATGGCAGGCGATTTGGGACCGTCTGCGTCGCGCGACCGAGTCTGAATCATGAGACCCAAGCTTTTCCGTGATCCCGTTCACGACATCATCTCTTTCGACCTCGATGATCCAGTCGATAAGTTGGTCTACGATCTGGTTTTGACGCCTACTTTTCAGCGTTTGCGCCGGATCCGTCAGCTCGGTTTTGCGCATCTGGTTTATCATGGCGCCGAACATTCAAGGTTTCAGCACAGTGTGGGTGTAGCCCACGTGGCGCGCCGGATTCTGGCAACGTTGGAGATCCACGAGCCCTTGGACCGGGTGGAGGTGCTGGCCGCGGCGATGTTGCACGATATTGGTCATGGGCCGTTTAGCCACGCGATCGAAAAGGTCACCGGCATTCATCACGAGGCCCTGACGCGGGCGATGATCGACGACGAAACGAGCGACGTGCACGCGGTGTTGAAGGCGTTTGACCCGGGGCTGCCTGCACGAGTTTCGGCCTATTTTGGTCCCAGGCAGGAATTCCCGCGCGAACGCCATGTCTTTCTGGATATCGTGTCGTCGCAGTTGGACGCCGACCGTCTGGATTATATTTTGCGCGATGGTTTGGCCACTGGCGTCAAAATCGGGCTCTATGATTTTGAGCGAATCCACGCCCTGTTCCGCACCTATCGGGGCGTGAATGCGCAGGGCGAAGAAACGCTCCGTTTGGCGGTGAGCGCACGCGCAAAGGAGGCCGTCGAAGGCTATCTGATTGCCCGTTTCCATATGTTCAAACAGGTTTATTTGCATCGAACAGTGCGTTCGGCCGAAAAAATGCTCGAGGCGACACTTCGTCGTGCTGGGCAGTTATTGGACGAAGGGCACGAATTTGCGCGCCCAGTCGACCCCACTTTGGCCAAATTACTTCAGGGAAAAACGCTCTCGATTCCAGAATTTGTTTCTTTGGATGACACCGATATTTGGGTCGCCTTAAAAGCTTGGAGCAAAGACAGCGACGAGGTGTTGGTGACGCTTGCTAATGGTTTGCTGAACCGTAAGCTCTACAAGACGATAACGCTCGATCCCAACGACCCTGTGGGAATTGCTCGTGCGTACGACCAGGCTCAACAGATTGCCCGTAAAATGGGCTTGAATCCCGACTATGCGGTCTTGTTGGATCGGGCGTCTGACACGCCGTACAAGCCTTATGACCCCACATCTGAGGCCACTCCTTCGCATATCCCGATCATCGAGCGAGATGGCCGTGTAGTGCCCATCGAACAGGTCAGCGATTTGGTCCATTTGTTGGGTCGTGATGCCTACAAAATAATTCATCTTTGCGTCACCGATCCGGTTCGAAAAGAGCTTGAGGCCTATCTGGCCAGGGTGAAAGGCTGATGCCGACGATCGCAGAAAAGGTTGCAGCTGTTCATCGTGCAGTCGAAGCGCTCGCGCAAAAAAAGGCCGTGATCCATAAAGACAGAATGCAATGCAAACGTGGATGCCACGCCTGTTGCATCGACGGTCTGACCGTGTTCGAGGTGGAGGCGGAACGTATCCTCGCCGAATTCGCGAACGTCGATTTAGGCCTCCCATCATCAAGCGGCTGTGTGTTTTTGGGCGACGAGGGGGAGTGTCGGATCTACGAAGCGCGACCCTACGTATGTCGAACTCAGGGGCTTCCGCTTCGTTGGTTTGACGACGAGGGGGCCGAACCCATCGAGTTCAGAGATATTTGTGAGCTCAATATCGAAGGGCCTGCTCTTGAGGACCTTGATCCCGAGTCTTGCTGGACGATCGGGCATGTCGAATCCATTTTACAGGCTCTGCAATTGGAGCATTCTGGCGAGCTTCGTCGGGTGTCGTTGCGAGACTTATTTGGCGAAATATCTGGAGATTAATTCATGAAGAACCGGGCACATTTTTCATTTCTTTTCGTCGTGCTGACGGCGTTCGGGGTGGGGTGCTCTGATGACGGCGTGAAGGTCGCAGACCCGTCGTCGAATAATCAGACGACCGGCTTCACGAATAATCAAACGACCGGCTCCACTAATAATCAGACGACCGGTCAAACAAATGGCTCGACGGCTGGTGTCGCCTGTGCCGCCGAGGAAGCCGCCTTACGAGAAGGGCTGGACTCCGCGACAACCGACACTGATTTTGCGCTTCTCTTGCGATGCGCCGCCGGTGGTGAATTTGTCCACAGCGTGGGCGATTCTTCGGCCTCTAAAACCTACGAGAGCGCGTCGACGTCTAAATGGGTGACCGCGGTTACGATCTTAAGACTTGTGGACAAAGGAGTCTTGAACCTTTCGGATAATCCTCAAAAATATCTTTCGTTTTGGACTTCGGACGCGGCAAGTCCGTTGTCCAAGATCACGCTCGGCCAACTATTGAGCTTCACCTCGGGGTTGGAGGTAGACGCGCCATGCACGAGTCTTCCAGGCCGACCTTTTGAAGCCTGTGTTGAGATTATTTACAATAATAACTTGGCGTCACCGGTCGAGCCCGGAACTGGTTTTTTCTACACCAATACTCATCTTCAGGTCGCCGGTCTAATGGCGATCAAAGCATCTGGAAAGGCGTCTTGGGGCGAGGTTTTTGAAGGTTTTCAAGCTGAAACGGGGCTCTTCCCAAATGGGATTTACGACCTTCCGTCGGAACAAAACCCGCGACTTGCGGGTGGAATGCATTGGCGCGGCGACGAATATCTGGATTTTTTGGAAGCATTTTATTCGGGAGAATTACTTTCCGAAAGCCTGCAAAGACAGGTGTTGCAGGACCATACTGTTGGGGTTGAAATCAGGAAATCGCCAGCTCTCGAAAATATCGGACAAGATTGGCATTACGGCTTTGGTTTTTGGCTTGAGTGCGCATCAGCCACCTACGATTGTTCCGGCATCAGCAGGGTGTCGAGCCCAGGCGCCTACGGCGCATACCCCTACATAGATTACACGACCTCGTGTGTCGGAATGTTGGCAAGGCAGGGGGATTTGGCGTCGTATCCGGAAGGTAAAAAACTGCTGGATTCGGTTCAGCCTCAGATCGACGCATGGACGGCGTGCACCTCAGGCATGTGAACTCGCTTGCCGAAAAACATCGTCCGAATTACTTTCGGCTTGTTGCTTAGGCTTGCCAAAGGGTTGCGAGTGCATGGAATTCGAAAAATAATCGTGGCCCATTTCGTGGTGGGACTTATGAGTGTTCCGATTCAGCTCTTTGGGGCTCCACCACCACCTCCTCCGCCTCCGCCTCTCGCAGTCGAGAAGATAGAGAAGACCGAGCAACCAGGGGCGCAGAAATTGGCTCAATCTGAAGACGATTTATGGGATTCAGGCGAAGCGCCGCAAACATCATATTCCGAACAACCGAGCCGTTTTGTGGCGGGTCTGGCTCAAACAGGCGGTGGAATTCTTGGAGGCATTGGCTTTGGTTTTCTTGGAGGCTTTGCGGGCGCGGCGATTTGTCAGGAAGGCAGTAACTTAGACGACCTTGCGTGTGTCCTTGGGTTGGCAGCACTTGGTTACGGGTTGGGCACCCCGATTTCGGTCTGGGCAATTGGAGAGTGGATGGGCTGGGACGGCTCGTTGCTCGCAACCTTCGCGGGCTTCGCTATTAGCGTCGTGGTTCTGTCTGTGGCTCTGCAAGGCGCTTCAACGAGCAACGGCGAGAACGGGGTGCTCTGGACTTCGTTGCTTGGAATTCCAGCGGGATCCGCGATTGGGTATCAACTGTCGGCCGATTGGCCCAAGAACTCACGAGTGACGGTCGTACCGAGCGTAAGGTCGATTCCAATCGTTTATTTCGAATTCTAAAGGCTCTTATGGGTTCGAGCCGAATCACGCACATCGAAAACGTGGCCTAAATTGTGAGCGTGCCCGTTCAGGTCTTTGCGGCGCCGCCGTCTCTGCCTCCGGCTCCGCTCATCGAGGTCGAGCAAGTCGATCCCGCCGCGAAAATTGCTCAAGACTAGCTCTTGGTGGTCCAGCCTCCGAGACGCCAATGGAGTACGCGTAACCTAGTGTTGCTGCAGTCCTGCTCCAATTTCCTCGTGGTGATGCGGGGCTCCCAAAACCATAAGTCTAGCGCTCTGATGATAAAAAGACTCGCCAGTCGTTTTTGCGAAAGCTGGCCCTCCTCTTGCAAACTATTCCACTCGATCCCAGCGAGGCTCAGGGTTTTCCTGAGTGGCTGATATGGCTTTTTTCTAAATGATGCGTTTGAAGGACTTGAAAGTGAACTACGGCATTAAATTTTTGGTCTGTCATTTATCGCTGATGATTTTGTTTGTTCCTGTACGGCTCTTCGCGGCACCGCCTTTGGCTGCGGGTGAATCACGGCAAGTGATTGCGTCTGAGGACAAAACGCCGTTGCATACCGCTGCACCGACGGCTCAAACCGAAGAAGAGCGTGAACTGGCGTTTCTGAATGGCGATGTGGAAGTTGAAGAGTCAAATGGCTCGAACGGGGCAGGCGCCTTAGGCGTTGTCGGCCAAGTTGTGGGCGGTCTCGGGTTGGGGGTCGCGCTTTTGCTTGCGGCAGACCAGGTGGGCGCTCCAAATATGGTGGCGTTGGGCGTGGGCGCTGGCGGTGTGTCGATTGGCGTATGGGGCGTGGGCGAATGGGTCGGCTGGGATGGCTCTTATCTGGCGACGTTGGTGGGAGTCGCAGCGATGGGCGCACTTACGATTCTCTCTATGGAAGGAAGCGGTCAGATGGGTGCATTAGTTTTTGGAGCCCTTGTGCCGCTTGGAGGCGTCGCTGGATATCATCTTTCTGACAGCTGGAGGTCGGGTGCATCTGCCTATTCGGCGCCGAGTCCGAAAACGGTTTCCATTCTTCAGTTCGATTTCTAAGTCGAATTTTTTTTGGGTTTTTATCCTCGGTTTACCGGCGGCAGGAGCGGTCGGGTATCAACTCTCGGCAGACTGGGGCTCAGGCCCCAACGTGCTCCTCGCTCCGAAAGCCAGGATGATTTCAGTGGTTCATTTTAATTTTTGAGGTCTCATTTCTTTCTTTTTGTTTGGATTTCAGGGAGCGCATATGTCGTCATTTATTAAATTTGTTGTTTCGATGTTTGTGAGCGTTGAATCGAGTGTTTCTGCGGACGCGGCCCCGCCTGCACGAGTTACCGACAATCCGTCCATCGAGACGCAGGAAACCGAATCCAAGGTCGTTGAGGCACCCAGTCGATTCGTGAGTGGTCTGGGTCAGGTCGGTGGTGGACTATTAGGCGGTGCGATATTGGTGGTCACCCCGATTTATCTCCTCGATACCTATTATAAAGGGGATGGCGATCTTGCGGCTCCAATGTTGGGGTTGTCGGAACGACGCTTGGAGTGTGGGCGGTCGGTGAATGGATCGGGTGGGATGGATCCTTATTGGCGACGATGGCTGGGACCCTCGGTGGTGCTTGTATATCCGCTCTTGTGGGCGCGGGGTTGATGGCGGCTTCGCAGAGTATTATCCCCGCGGTCGTGGTGATTGGACTTGGCGTGCCGACGTCGGCCGCGTTCGTTTATCACGGTTCAGCGGCTTGGCCGACCGGCTCCAACGCCTTGCTCGCCCCCACGGCAACTACGTTCAACCGGATTGATTTGAAATTTTGATTTGAAGACGTGGGCTCGCGCTTCGCGAAAACCCAAAACTATTTTACTCAGGCTTACCCATGTTTTGTTTTCGGAATTTTGTGGTGTTGGGAATGATTTTGACCTCGTTTTCATCATTCGCAGCGCCGCCTTCAGCACCAGTTTCGCAAGAGAAGCCGGAAGCACCAGTTACACAACCCTTGATGGATGAAGACTTGCGGGGTCCGGTGAAATTGGAGCCAGATCCTGAGCCCCAAGTGGTGGACTCCGAGCCGGCTAATCGGGTGTTGTCGGGTCTGGCGCAAACTGGCGGGGCAATGGTTGGTGGGCTCGTCACGGGATTTCTGGGTTTTCGGATTGGATGCGGCGGTCCTCGCGATTCAGGTGATCTTATAACCTGTAATTATCCTGTCCTTGCGATCAGCTACGGGCTTGGAACCGTTATCTCGGCATGGGCTGTGGGCGAATGGATCGGGTGGGATGGCTCGCTACTCGCGACGATTGGCGGTGCCGCGATTGCCGCCATCCTCACAGCTGTGGTCGTGGAGAACGTGCCAAACAGTATCGACGGGGAATCTGGTCTTGTTGGGGTGCTTTTTGTCATCCCAGCAAGTGCTGCACTCGGGTATCAGCTTTCGGCGAATTGGCCGACGGCAACGGGCGTGGCGGCCATGCCAAGGGTCACCTCGTTTCCCATCGTCTCGTTCGATTTTTAAATTCGTCGATGCCCAAAATTATATCGATGCCTGTTCCAGCCTTCGATTATTAAGTTCAGCGTGATGGATGGAGTCGTTCCAGCGGCGATCGAAGCGCTAACGCTAAGAATGGAGCGCCAAAGTTTTGTTAAGTGCCGTCTTATTGCTTGCATCCCTTGGCTCTGTAATTGGGTATCAGCTGTCGGCCGAGTGGCGGATCCCTTCAGATGTTGAGGCGGTGCCAGGGGGCACCTCCTTTTTCATCGCAATTTTCAAATTTTAATTTCTAGAATTTTCCATTGTCCGCTTCGATTCTTTGAGACCGGTATCCTTCGAATCCTCAGGCTTTAGCGATGCCAGGCTGGAGCCTGACGGAACGATCACAGAATCACGATGCCAAGCTGGAGGCTGGCGGACCGAGCACAGAATCGCGATGCCAGGCTGGAGTCCATGTCGGGGTTGGCCGAAAACGATCGACCTGCCCGATGTGGAGCCGGCTGCACTGGTTTTCGACCGTGCACTCCGTACCGACTTCGCGCGAATTGACCGAGCGCCTCGTGCGGCCGATCCGCCAAGACTGAGATCCAACTTTATTCTGGCGTTCGATTATTGGCTCCGTGAATGACCGATGGAGCAGGTCTATAGCGCAACTGGAGTAGGCGTTCTCCGATCTAAAGTCGCGAGCTAAGTCGTGAAATGGTGCAAGTCCAATCCCCGTAAGTAAAACCGTCTTGCGAGTCAGTTTCCAAAAACTTGGCCCCTATCTTGCTCTATAACGAACTGACTTTCAGGACTTGATCCAATAGACGTCGCCGCGTGGAAGCAACGTCAACTCATTTGTTAAAGGTTTAGAAATGCGAAGTTTTCGAAATTTAATGATGTCGTTTGTTTTGTTGGGTTTGCTGTTCATTCCGTGTCGGATTTTTGCGGTCCCTCCCTCGTCGGCCGTAGCTTCCGACCACGTTGAATCGCTCGAGCCGGCTCCCATTGAAGTCACCAGCGAAACGCCTGCCGCATACGGTTCCGAAGAACCAAGCCGAGTGTACGCCGGAGCCATGCAGGCAGCCGCCGGATTGGTTGGAGGCGCCGTACTCTCCCCGGTGGGGATGGTCATTGGAGCGGCCTCATGTCCAGGGAGTTTTTGGACTGAGATGGGGTGTGGGTATGTCGGAGGTGGAATTGCCGCGGCGCTCGGGTTCACGGTCGCGACCTGGGCCATGGGTGAGTGGTTGGGATGGGATGGTTCCTTGCTCGCCACTGTCGCCGGACTCGTCGTGACAAGCGTCGTTCTGTCCTACGCGTTCGACGCTGGTGGCAGCGGCGCCAGCGAGGCTTTGACGCCGATGGCGTATGTTTTGGTCCCGGCAGGCGCCGTGGTCGGTTATCAGCTTTCGGCCGAGTGGTCCAAGAACCCAGGTGTCGCGGCGATGCCACGAGTAACCTCTGTACCCATCGTCGCGATCGAATTCTAAAACCGTTCGCGTCAGCATTAAATTAGTTGTTCATTTTGGAGGTAGGTCTTTATGCGCCCGATTTTCGATTCCGGTCCGACTCTCGTGACAACGATGGCCGGCGTCACGTCGATGCCCAAAATTGCGTTCCTCGAATAACGGATGGAGTAAATCCATCGCGGGTGTCCAGTAGATAAGTGTTTCAAATTATAGGTAAGGGATTGTGTATGCTGTGTGTTCAAAAATTTATGATGTCGTTTTTTTTGCTGGGATTATTCGTAGTTCCTGTCCAACTATTTGCCGATCCGCCGCCACCAGGGGCTGAGAGAGTCGAGTCGCAGAACGTGGCTCCGTCTGAACAAGACGATTTGTGGGGGCCCAATGAAGCGCCGCATTCGACACCACGAGTCATAGACGTGGAACCGCCCAGTCGTGTGTGGTCGACGTTGGGTCAGACAGGAGCGGGAATACTTGGAATCGTCGTATTTGGCTTCGTTGGCGCTCTGGTGGGTGCCGGTTCCTGTGTCTCAAGTGGCGAGGAGGCTGAGTGGGACGCGTTGGGGTGTGGATACGTTGGCGCCCTTGCGGGGGCGGCCATCGGAACCCCGATTTCGGTTTGGGCTGTGGGCGAGTGGATAGGGTGGGATGGTTCGTTGCTCGCAACGGTTGCCGGTGTTGCGATCGGTGCGGTTGCCGTTTCTTTGGCTGGCCGTGTTTATGGATCCGACGCCACATCTGTGTTGTTGCCTGCGGCGCTCATCGTAGTGCCAGCGGGTGGGGCTGTCGGGTATCAGCTTTCGGCGGATTGGTCGAAAAACACGGGCGCGGAGGCCATGGCAAAAATGACTTCTATTCCCATCGTGCATTTCGAATTTTAGCGGTCAGCAAAGGCCGCTTCGAGGCCCGCGATATCAAGCTTTTTCATTTTCAACATCGCTGCCAAGGCCCGGCCAGCGGCGTCGCGGTCCGGGCTGGACAGCAGTCGTCCCAGGGCCGTCGGTACGATTTGCCACGAGACGCCAAATGGGTCCTTGAGCCAGCCGCAATTTCCTTCCGAACCACCATTGGCAATCAGTGCGTTCCAATAATGGTCGACCTCGTCCTGCGCTTCGCAGGTCACACTGAGTGAGACGCCCTCGTTGAACGCGAACTTATGTTCCGCGGCGCTGTCGATGACCATGAAGGTTTCGCCGTTCAAATAAAACTGGGCGTGCATCACCGTTCCTGCAGCATCGACGCCTGTGCCGTCGTGGCGCGCGATTCCGTCGAGGGTCGAGCCAGGGAAGGTGGACATGTAAAGCTTCAACGCGTCTTCGGCTTTGCCCGCGTTTTTTCCGACGAAGCTCAAAAGTGGGGAAACATGGCGGCGCACATCCGAAAGCGGCCCTTGCGAAACCTGCCACGAGACTCCAAATCGGTCGTTTAACCAGCCGTAACGAGGGCTGAATCCATAATTATCCAACGGCATCAGGACTTCGCCACCATCCACCAACCCCGCCCACAACTGGTCGACCTCGGCCTGAGTCGGAAGTTGAACAAAAAACGAAACCGAGGGGTTGGATTTAAATTGTGGGCCTCCATTCAGCCCTAACATTCGGAAGCCGGCGATTTCGAATTCGGCCATCATGATATCTGGCTGGTCGAGGAAATCCTGTCCGACCTTTCCGCTCTGCGGAGCTTCAGGGATTCCAAGCTTTTGGAAAAGTGTCGTGTAGAGAGCAGCGGCCTGAGCGGCTTGGCCATCGAACCAGATACAAGGGGTGATGAGTTGGGTCATGTCAGGTTCCTGAAGTGTGATTGCAAGGCCAAGTCGAAGCGTATTTTCTAAATGATTATGCGGCCAAGGCAAAGCGGTCTCAGACGCGTCAAAACACGGTAGAGGCTTGGAATCATGCCCGCATATCGGCGAGCGTGAAGCTGCGCCCCTTGCGTGAGCATCGCGCCGCGCTTACCCTTGCGCGCGGATAACCAGCGAATTAGGCACCGAAATGCGTCGATGGATTTGCGGTGTGCTTTTGCTCATCGCCTCATGTCAGTCAACAAGCTTGGGAGAGGGCGCGTACGTGGTCCTCTTGGATGCGGCGCCCAAGGGCCTGGACCCACGATTCGCTACGAGCGACTCGTCGGCCAAGATTGTGGCGTTATTGCATGCCGGCTTGGTGTCTACCGATACCTCGAGCGGTGAGCCCGAGCTCGAACTCGCCGAGTCCATCGCGACACCGACGCCTACGCGCTACGAAGTCACACTTCGCTCGGACGTGAAATTCCATGATGGGGCGCCGGTCACAAGTCGTGACGTGCAATACACGTTCATGGAGCTTGGTTCGGACCTTGTGAAGAGTCCATTTTCGGGCATCACGCGGAAAATTAAGTCGTTTGAGATTGGCGACGACCGACATTTTGCGATCGAATTGGTCTCGGCTGACGCGCCATTTTTTACGGATTTGGCGCTTGGAATCTTGCCGGCTCATGTGTGCGAAGGGCGCAAAGAGTGTCCCGAGAATATTGGTGCGGGTCCGTTCCGATTCTTGGCCCAGGACGGCGACGACGTTTTGTTGGCGGCCAACGAAGACTATTTTGGCGGCGCTCCTGCGATCAAAAAATTGTTCTTCAGGACGGTCAAAGACGACAACACCCGAATGCTTGCGCTCTTGGGTCGCACAGCTGATTTGGTGCAAAACGCAGTGTCGCCTTTGATGCTTCCCGTAGTTTTGGAAGATAAACGCCTTGAAGTCGTGACCGCGCCTTCGTTTAAATACACTTATATCGCGTTCAATCTTGAACACCCGATTCTGTCGAATCTGAAGGTCCGTCAGGCGATCGCTTACGGCATCAACCGTGATTCGATCATCGAATATAAATTCAGGGGTAAGGCCGTGCTGTCTACCGGCATGCTGGCACCTACGCATTGGGCATATAATGGGGACGTGGAACGTTTTGACTTCGATCCGGCCAAAGCAAAGAAGCTTCTGGATGAGGCCGGTTATCCCGATCCCGACGGCGATGGGCCCCTTCCTCGATTCGAATTGGAATTCAAAGTGTCCGCCAACAAGTTCAGGGTCTCGATGGTGGAGTTGATGGCGCATCAGTTGGCGGAAATAGGAATCTCGGTGAGAGTGAGAGCATCAGAATGGGGAACGTTTTACGGCGATATCAAGAGTCGAAACTTCGCGCTGACGACCATGCAATGGCCATCGGTGTTGGAGCCTTCGCTTTATCGGTGGGTTTTTCATTCCGATAATATTCCGACCCCCGAAAACCGTTCCGCAGGTGCCAATCGCGGCGCTTATCGTAATGCCCGCGTCGACGAGTTGCTTGTGGCCGGAAACCTGGAAACCGATCGGGAAAAAAGGCGTCAAATCTACAACGAAGTTCAATCGATTCTGGCGGCCGAACTGCCTTATATCTCGTTATGGCACGAAGATAATGTCGCCGTCGTTAAACGCGGAACTAAGGGATATTTTGTGACCCCAAATGCTCGATTTGAGTCGTTAAAATCAACGATTCCAGCAGGTGCTCCATGAGTGAACCCGACAAGTCAAAATGGGTCGATTGGCTGATCGTTGCGATCATCGTCTTTGTGATCGGAGGGAGCCTGACGGGCGTCTTCACGGATTCGTCAAAGACGTTGTCGATTGAAGAAAGGCCTGCGCCAGCCTTCAACCTGAAGACGTTGGGCGGCGAAATTGCCGGGCCGTCTAAACATATCGGTCGGGTGGTTGTCTTGGATTTCTGGGCAACATGGTGTGCGCCATGTCGAAAGCAAATGCCGGCACTTCAAGCGATCGAGGCTGACGCGTCGATGCAGGAAAAGGTCGCGATTTTGTCGATCAATACCGATGACGCTGACCCTGGCCGTGAAAAAGCAGTTCATCAATTCATGAAAAAGAATAGTTTTTCGTTTGATGTGTTGATGGATACCGGTTCAGTTTCGGGTATTTATGGGGTTAATCGCATTCCGACCATTGTCGTGATTGGTCCGAAAGGGATCGTTCACTATGCGCGTTCCGGGGTTCTGAATGAGTCGCGGCTACGTGAATTGATCGACCAGGCTGGCCAGATATGAAATTTGTAAGCGTGGTGTTCGCAATACTTTTGGCCGTGGGTTGTCAGGGGGAGGACAAAAAGAAGGAAGAAGTCACAGCAACCAACCGCCTGGTGCCTGTCGAGGTTGTGGATGTGCGCACGGGGCCTATTCGGGACACGTTAACGTCCACGTCGACAGTGGATTCGCGGCTCTCGGTGGATATCGTCGCCGAAATCCCCGGAATCGTGGTGGGCTTGGATGTTGAACAGGGCGACACGGTCAAAAAGAACGCACGCTTGGCTCAGATTCAGCGCGCAGAACTCGGTCTCGGCGTGGATACGGCGAAGTCTTCGGTAAATCGGTTGGAGTCCGAGGTCGAAAGGCTGAAACCACTCTTTGATAAAGGAGTCGTGAGCCGGCAGATGTTTGACGAGTCGGTGTGGAGGCTTGAGCAGGCTAAGTCGGAACAACGTCGTGCAAACACGGCCGCTGCCGACCAACGTGTGACTTCGCCCATGGACGGCGTCGTTGCGGTTCGTACGGTGAATATCGGTCAGCAAGTCGCGATGGGAACTCCGCTTTTTCGGGTCGTTGACCCGGCGGATTTGGTGGTTTTTGTAAACCTGCCTGAGACCGCGCTTGGCCGCGTCTTTGAAGGCCAGAAGACCTATGTCGAAAGCGAAGCGCTGGCTTCGAAACAATTCGACGGAACCGTCGAGCGCATCTCTCCGGTGGTGGATCCACGAACAGGCACTGTGCGCGTGACCATTGGCGTGGCCTCGCAGAACGAAGGGTTGCGACCCGGAATGTTTGTGAAGGTAAATATTGTCATCGAAGAAAAATCCGATGCGTTGATCATTCCTAGACGTTCGGTGGTTTATGTCGAGGACGAAGCGACCGTGTTTACGGTGGCCAAGGGGTTGGCCGAACGTCGCAGCGTTTCGCTCGGGGTATCGGAAGGAGCGGAAATTCAGGTTCTATCTGGGTTGAAGGCCGGTGAACCCGTGGTGGTCCTTGGTCAAGACGGCCTCAAAAACGGAACCCCTGTGGATCCGAGCAAACGCAAGGAAGCCCTATGAAGGGGTTCGGGGCGTGGTCGGTCACCCGACCCGTGGCCACGATGATGATCGTCGTGGCCGTGACGGTATTTGGTTGGGTCTCGTACCGCCAGATTCCGGTCAGCCTGATGCCGGAGCTGAACTACCCCACGCTGACTGTTCGCACGGAGTTACGCGGCGCGGCTCCTCAAGAAATCGAAGAGACGGTTACTAAACCGATCGAAGACATCGTTCGTACGGTCGAAGGTGTGGTGGGGATTTCGAGCGTTTCACGCGCTGGCCAATCCGACGTGGTCCTGCGTTTTGCGTGGGACACGAAAATGGACTTTGCGACGCAGAAAGTCCGAGAGCGCGTCGAGTTGGTGCCGCTGGCTGAGGAGGTCGAAACGCCGATGTTGCTTCGCTACGACCCCGACCTTGACCCCATCATCCGAGTCGGTATTTCGGGGCCTGTATCGGCTTCGGAGTTAAGAAAATCGACCGAGGACGAAATCCAGCCGACGATCGAGAAGATCGAAGGTGTGGCGATGGTTCGGGTTCGCGGCGGGTTAGAGGAAGTCATCCGTGTCGACCTCAACCCGGGAAGAATGGCGGCCCTGGGCGTAACGACTCGTATCGTGTCCGATCGATTGGCGTCGGAAAATATCAACGTGGCCGGTGGGGCGTTGTCCGAGGGAGACGTGACCTATCTGGTCAGGACCTTGAACGCGTTTGAAGACTTGAACGAGATGAATTCACTGGTCGTGGCTTATCCGGGCGGCATTCCGGTTCGGCTGGGCCAGGTCGCTGATATTCATCGCGACACGCGTGAACCCGAGGTTTTTACCCGAGTGGGGCAGGACGGGAGCGTTCGCGAAAGTATCGTGATCGAGGTTTTTAAAGAGGCCGACGCGAACCTTGTGGACGTCGCCGACCGAGTCAAAGACGCGCTTTTTGGATCTCCGGAAGACTTGAGTGCGAGGGCCCAGGATTTGGCGAAGACGCAAGGGCTCACCTCGGTGATGCGTGCCAGGTTGATCGCCGAAGGATCTCAGGGGCTTGCCGACGCCGCGCCTAGCCTGCGGCCGCGTTTATTGCTCGATCGTTTGCCCAAAGGCATTGAACTTACGAAGCTTTCGGATCAGTCAGTATTCATTCGAAAAAGCCTGGACGAGGTCACCCAGACGGCGCTTTGGGGCGGGCTTTTTGCCGTTTTGGTTCTTTTCTTATTTCTTCGTTCGTCGTGGTCGACCTTTGTGATCGCGGTGTCGATTCCGCTCTCGGTGATTGCCGCCTTTGGCGCACTACGGCTGGTCGGTGTGACGTTGAACGTGATGAGTCTGGGCGGCATCGCGTTGGGCATCGGTATGCTGGTGGACAACTCGATTGTGGTCCTCGAGAGCATATTCAGGTGTCGCGAAGAAGGCGATGATTTGATGGCGGCGGCGTTGCGCGGGACGCGCGAAGTCAGCTCTGCGGTCACCGCATCTACGATGACTACGATCGCGGTGTTTTTGCCGATCGTTTTTGTGGAGGGCGTGGCGGGCCAGATTTTTGGCGACCTCGCCTTGAGCGTCGTGTTTTCGCTGCTGGCAAGCCTTGCTGTCGCGTTGTTGTTCGTGCCGATGGTCGTGGCGCGCGAGCCCAAAATGCCCAAAAAGGTGAACCCACTTTCGGTTCTGAAATGGCTGGTTCGCCCGTTGAATGCATACAGCTCGAGCCGAGACGAATGGAAAAGCTGGCTGCAAACCGCAAACGGCCTGGCTCATATTCTCACGCCATTGGTTGCGGCATTTCTCTTGGTACGCTTGGTGGTCCTCTTTGCGCTGGAATTGGTTTTTGGCCGTCTATTCGTAGGAATCATCGGTTTGGCCGCGTCGATCGGGGCATTGGTGCTTGGTGGGGTGATTCGAGTCGTCCGGCTGGTTGTCGGTCCTATTTTGACGGGGTTCGACAAAGTTTATGGCGTCGTCGAAACGGTATATCCGCCGGTTTTACGCGGCGCATTGAGGGCCAGATACACGGTGACCTTGGTCGCGTTTCTGCTTTTTGGCGGCGCGCTCTGGGTTTTTGGCACGCTCGACACTGAATTGATGCCTGCGATGCATCAAGGGGAGTTTACGGTTCGCGTTCAGATGCCGGTGGGCACCAAGCTCGAAGAGACGTCTCGCATCGTGAGCGGCCTTGAGGCGGACATGTTAGGGGTCCAGGATATTGCCCGTTTTGCGACAACCGTCGGGGTCGAACGGACCGCGCTGCAGACTTCGGACGAAGGCGAGCACACGGCGCAAATCGCGGTCGTGCTGAAGCCGACGTCCGATTTAGAGGCCGCTGAAGACAGGGCGATGCGAGAGATTCGCGAATATGCATCGAGGTTGCCAGGGGCGACCGTCGAGATCGAACGGCCCACAATGTTTGCGTTTCGGACCCCCCTCGAGATCGAGGTCGTGGGCGATGACTTGCGTATTCTGCGCGTGATTTCAGACGAGATTGTCGAGGAAATGCGCCAAAATCCGGCTTTTGCGGATGTTCGAAGCAACCTTGGACGGGGTTTTCCTGAGGTCCAGATTTTGCTCAAACGCGACAGGCTGGCGGTTTTGGGGCTGACGGCCCGTGAGGTTGGGGAAACGATCCGCGATCAAATCCGAGGCGTCGAACCGACCAAATTGCGTGAGGTTGAGGACGACATCACGGTGATGGTTCGTGCGGCTCCAGACGACATACCGGATGTGGCATCGTTGCGCGGACTCGTGGTGAGGCCGGCCACTCAGGATTTGGCGGAAGTTCGTCTGGAGAGTGTGGCGGACATTTCGCTGGCGGTGGGGCCGAGCGAGATTCGCCACGTCAACGGAAACCGAGCGGCCGTGATATCTGCCGAGGTTCCTGTGACGTCCCTGAGCGGTGCTGTAGAGGCGGCTGAGGCCACCTTGCGGTCCTCGAGACCTCCGGCCGGGGTTTCGCTCGAAGTGACCGGCCAGAGCCGCGACATGAAGGAATCACAGTCGAATATGCTCTTCGCCCTGCTGCTCGCCGTATTCCTGGTCTACGTCGTGATGGCGAGCACGTTTGAAAGCGTGATTGGTCCGTTTGTTATCTTGTTGAGTATTCCGTTGGCGCTCATAGGTGTGACTGCCGCGCTTTGGTGGACAGGCCTGAACGTGAGTGTGCTCGTGTTCATCGGTCTGATCATGCTCGAAGGGATGGTGGTCAATAACGCGATCGTGTTGGTGGATTATATCCAACAACTGCGTCAGCGTGGGGAGAGCCTGATGGATGCCACGATCGATGCGTGTCGCGTTCGTTTGCGGCCGGTGCTGATCACCACGCTCACGACCGTGCTGGGCTTGATGCCCATGGCGATGGGCCTTGGTGAAGGCGCCGAGTTAAGACGGCCACTCGCGGTCACTGTTGTCGCTGGGCTTGCGAGCTCGACGTTGCTGACCTTGCTCTTGGTGCCGGTCGTCTTTGTGATCGCGATGTCATGGCAGAAAGAGCCTGTCAGTCCTTGAGCAGCTCAATCATGAATTCGGCTTCTTTTTGAAGTAGGGCCCATGTCTTATCGTCCAAGACCAGAGTGTCACGACACCTGGATACGGTAAGTTCGGTAGTCGTATCTACGCCAAAGACCTCACAGGCCCCCAGACCATTAGTTGATGCCAGTGCATCGGCAAGAGTGACCACCGCAGTGGGCACGATATATTGCGGGTCTGGATGGATCTGATGATGGTTCTGAATTACGGCCGTGATTTCGGCAGGAAGATTCCAGTGCCCGGCAATGATCCCGGAGGCTGCGCAGTGGATGTCGTCGATTGCCATCCACAGGTCGAGGCTCAAAGGCGGGCATCCACCTTCGATTTCGGACAGAACGCCCAGCGCCCCGATCGTTCCGATATCGTGCAAGAGCCCACAGAGGTAAATCGACTCATCGACCACCCCACAACTTTTGGCGACAAGTTTAGAGAGATGAGCGGTGGCAAGCGAATGGTCAAAGACGCGTTGAACGCTGGCTTGATAAGACTTGACCGAAAAAACCGCCGATTGAAGGGCCACTTCCATCACGATTTGGACGATTGTTCGTCGTCCTAGGCGTACGGTTGCATCGTGAATGGATGCGGAAGCTCGAGTGCCATAGAGCGGCGAGTTTGCGACTTGAATGACGCGGGCAGCGATCAACGGATCGCGCTCAATCAAGGTGACCAGCGTCGAAGTGTCGGCATCCGAGGACGCAAAATTGACGATCTTGAGCGCGAGATCGGGCAAGAGAGGGGGCCGATAGTCCTTCGCCTCGAACGCAGAAGATAATAATTCACGTAGAACGTCCACATCTGTTGGACTTTCGGTTTCCATAGAAAACGCCGAGGCTTGCATCGCAGTCTCCAAGAGTAATTACCGAGTTCATCGGCACTCTTCAGCGATGGTTTAGGTCAATCGTGTAATTTTTGAACTATTTGGCGACACGAGGTTCTGGTCTTGCCTGTAAGTTCTTTGAGTTCCTGAAGCATGAACGTCCCCGCGTCTGCTCCAACATGCCCGATTCGCCTCGCAAGCACATTGAGCTGTGCTGGGTCGGCGGGCAGCGCAGAGATACCACGTAAATCCGCCATTCGCAGCCGTGATTCCACAGTTCGAAGTTGTTCATACGCCCGTAAAAGTTGATCAAAGTCGACATCAAACCCATGTTTGTCCACGACAAGGGCCATCAGAATATCGTGGGTTCGTGTGGATTGAAGCGTCGGTGAATCTTTGCCGAAACGGAGCTGAATGGCTTGGACCGCAAATTCGATGTCGACCAGTCCACCCGGCGAATATTTGATGTCGAGCGTCCCCGGGGCGAGCAAGTTTTCGCGGATCTTTTCCAACATCCCCATCAGTTCGTCTGCACCTCCCGGTCCGAGGCCTCGTTCAAAGACCTCGTGGTGGCGAATCGTTTCGACTTCAGCACACAGCGATGCGGGTCCGGTGATGGGCCTGGCTCGCACCAGCGCCTGGCGTTCCCATAAAGCGGAGCTCTGTTCATGATAGCTCCGAAATTGTTCCAGGCTGACGACCAGCGCGCCCTGTTGCCCTGACGGTCGAAGCCTCGTGTCGACTTCGTACATTTTCCCGCCGGCTCCAGCCGAAGACAGCGCGCGAATCAGCCGCTGAGCGATCTTGGCAAAAAAGCTGTGGTCGAGTCGCCATTGGCGGTCGTATTCGTAGATGAAAAGCAAATCGAGGTCGGAGCCGAAACTGAGTTCCCGGCCGCCGAGTTTCCCCAGCGCGACGACACAGAAAGGGATTTCCTGAATCGGCGGCAGCAAGTGATCGGCCCGGCGTTTCTTGGAGCGCAGCGGTTCGTAGACTTCTTCCAATGAGGCCTGAATGACGACTTCCGCAAGATTAGCCAGTTGTTCATGAGTTTGGACGATCGTCGCAGCTCCACCGTAATCGTGCAGGCCGATGCGAAGCGTTTCTTCCTGATGAAATCTGCGGATGATTCCGATTCGGTGGTCTGGATCTTCGATCTTGACGAGGCGCTCGTTCACATCACGTAGCATTTCAGAGCGCGATCTCAGCACCGCCACTGTGCCCGTGCCTAAAAGTCGTTCCACGATTGCGGGCTCGCGTAGGAGCGCCGCGCCCAGGTACGGGCTTGAACCAAAGACATGGACCAGTAGGCGAGCGGCGTGCGGGTGTTCCGCGAGCATTCGGTAATAGCCGGGCCGGTCTCCGACCACGGCGATAAATCGGGTCAGCAATGAGAACGCTTGATCGGGGTTGGGGGCGCCAGCGCAGCTGGTGAAAAGGTATTTTGCAAAGTCACGTGCTTGTCCCAGGGCCCGCTCAGAAAAGGGCCCATGAGCTTTCTGGCGCAAAATCATCAGCTGACCCGCAACCTGTCGCGGTCGCTCAAATCCTAATCGATCCAGAATCGCGTGAATCTCCGGCGTGTCGATGGCGTCGTTTTGCACGGCGAGTACGGCATCGATGTCCTCGATCGGGGCGCGGCCCACCGTGGGTTTCTCGGGTTTTTGTTCGGAGTCGGTAAAAAGTCGGTCAAACATCGTGCGAACGTCCAGCCGATGCGCGAGCAGTTTGGTTCGCAACGCGGCAGGCGTGAGAGACATTCGCCATGCAAGATTTTCGAAGCGTTCGTCGCTGCTTGGGATGCGGTGCCCCTGACGATCCTGCTCCATCTGAATTCGATGCTCGACGGCTCGAAAGAACGCATATGCATCGCTGAGCGACGCGTTGTCATCGTGGTTGATGAGACCGGCAAAGAGTAGGCGGTCCAAAGCTTCCAGCGTGTTTTTCACCCGAAGACCTGGCCGCGTTCCGCAATGCACAAGCTGAAGCGCCTGGACAAAAAATTCGACCTCGCGAATCCCTCCGATGCCGATTTTGACATCCCATCCAAGTACGCCAGAGGCGTCGCGGATATTGATGATTGGTGCGGGTGGTTTGGGGGCAACCTTCTTGATCGTTGGCGCACCAAGCATCTGCATTCGGGCCTGCAGGCGGTTTCGGATCGGAGCCTGAATCGGCTTCTCTTTTGATTCTTGAGCCTCTTCGAAACCCACCAGCGCCGAAGCTTCGGCGTTGCGATGAATCATGTCTTTCATGGTGCGCAATTCGTCGATGGCGCTGTAGTCGAGATATTTTCGGTAAAGGAAGGGCTCAAGTTCTTGCAGTAACGCTTCGCCCAGCGCGTGGTTTCCGCCCACGGGGCGAGCCTTGATCAACGCAGAGCGCTCCCAGGTCCGGCCCCACGCCTCGTAATAGGAGCGCGCCGTCGAAACGGTCGGAACGAGCGCGCCAGAACTTCCCTCTGGCCGAAGGCGCAGGTCGACACGAAAGACGTAGCCATCGTCTGTGTTCAGGTCGAACCAGGACACGAGATCCTTGGCAAACGACTCGATTTTCGACATCTGTGGAAACGCGTCATCGGACGCGATGAAAATGAGGTCGACGTCTGAGCTGAAATTCAGCTCACGACCGCCAAGCTTGCCCATACCCAAGACGCAGATGAGATCGGCAAATTCAGGGACGTAGCGCCGACGTGCGATCTCGTGGATCGCGACGGTGAGGCAGCTCTCGGCCAGCGCGGCAATCTCCTGGGTGGTTTCGCGCACGTTTGCGATGTCTTCGACCTCGCGCAGAAAGATCCGCAACGACTCGATCTGCTTGAAACGACGCAACACCGCCAGTGCGGCATTATCGTCGAGGGCCGTTTTCATCTTTGAGCGTAGCGTCGCGCTCAGCGATGCGGTGTCAAATGAACGATTGGACCGACTTGTGATTTCCGAGAGTGCGTTGGGGTCCGAGGTCAGCACTCGCCGGGCATGAGACCCTTGGACGGCTAACGTGAAGAAGATGAACGCTTCATCGTCGTCGGTGAGTCGGTTGGGTGCCAGAGAAGCGCAGGCGCCCAGAACCGCGTCACGTTCGGTGCATCCAATCAGAAGTTCAAGGATCTGCCCGCGCATGCCCTCGGATACACCGAGTCTGTCGAGTTGTTCTTCAGTGTTCTTCAACGGTCATCTCATTTGGAGACCGTGGTCTTATCACGGCGGAAAGTCTTTGCGCGACCATCGCTGTGCCTCTAGTGTGATTCGATGGAACGCCCCAAACCAATTTTCCCTATCGTGACGTCAGTGATCTGGCTGGTCGGCATGATACCAGCGCTTGCGGCCATCATGATGTCCGCGTTTTTCTTTGACGCTCCGGGCTCCGAAGACAACGGCTACCTTGTCGCCTTTTTAGTCGGTGCCACGTCGTATCCGTTTTTGGCAGGGGGCTCGATGGTGGGCATTTGGACCGTTTGGTTTTTGCGTCCGCATGCTGTGGGCCTGAAATGGGTTCTTGCAGTGTTGCCGCTGCTCTCGCTGATCACCTGCACGGTGGCGACGATCCTGCTGATGGTTGTGTGTGGCGGCGACTTTGTGTGCCGCTGATCAGGCTGGATCGATCACGATGAACACCACATAATCTGCCGTCGAAGCGCTCGACAATATGATCTTGAAGGGGCCATCGCTGGGCGCCGAAACACCGTAGATGGCGGGGTAAAATCCGTCGCCCGCGCCGGTATCTTGGGCGATGTTCGTTCCGAGCGCGTCTTCGATTTGCAGCGTCCCTGTGAGGGCGTAGATGCTCGACGTCAGCGGAAGGGATACGACAAAAATACGGTCGCCGGTCAACGCGTTCACCGTCCAAGCATCCACATTATCGGCCCCTCCGAGTCCTCCAGAAATCGCGGCGGGGGCTGTTATGAGCTGAGGAAGAAGCGCGTCATTGGGCTCGATTTCTGGGGTCGATGATGTCCTTGGAGTCTGCTGAACTGTGATCGAAAAATCACCCACCCCACCGCTCACGACCACATGCGTTGCCGTATTCGATGCGTCGCCCCAGAGCAAGCGCCCGCCCACGGATTGAGCGTCTCCGATTTTGTCGAACCCGGTTCCTCGCAACAACGTGATTTGTGGCTGGAAATCCATGGAGTCGACTTGCACGTCGATGAGCCCGCGGATGCCCGGCAGGCTGTAGATTGCCTCGTTTCCGGCCGTTAATGTGCCCGCACTTGGAGTGCCGATCACAAGCGGAAGCAGGGTCACGTTTGAGACTTGGATGTCGTAGTCGTAGGTGGCGCCGCCCGTGCCGTTTTGATCGTAGGCATGCAGGTAGACTTTTCCGGTCGTGGCAGCGGTGAAGCGCATCGAGTCGGTGCCACTGTCGATATAACCGAGGGTTTCGCTGTAGGCGTAGAGCCGCGTCAGGAATGCGGGTTCGGTGGTCGTGATCTGCATTGAGTAGACTTGGCCTTGGACCACGTCGATGGCGTACCAGAGGCCAAAGGGGGCGTCGTTAAGAATGCCGGAGTCGCTGTGCGGAAGCGTGACCGTTGGCGCGGTGAGTGTGCGCGCGGCAAACAAGAAATCGTAGTCTGCCGCGTAGGCTTCGTAGGGCGTGACTCCCACAAAATACTTCCCGTCCGCAGGCGCAGTCCACGGCAGTCGTCCCGAGAGGCTGGAGCGAAGTGATTTGAACTCGGAGTCAAAGGTCTCGATTTGCACCAACCCATTGAGCGCCCGCACTCGGAAATCGATTTTGTCACCCTCTAGCGCATCAAAGGAGTAGAATTTTTCGGTCCCAGGAGCATCGAAAGTCCCGGAGATCGACAGCGGAAGGACGGCTGGGGCGACGGTCGGCGCGCCGAGCGTCAACGTCACGGGTGAGCCCACTTCTGTGGGTCGTCCCAGAAAGTCCCGAACATCGACGCGGTAGCGACCCGATTCGGCTGCCAGAAAGGTGAAGTCTCCATAATTCGAACCGATCCATTTTCCGTCCAAAGTCGAGACAGTGGCGTCCACAAAAAGGCCTTGATCGTCAAGGATTCCGCGGACGACCTGACCTTGGGTGGCCTCGAATTCAAAGATGCCGACGCCCCCGGCTTCAAATTCTCGGGTGCCGGTGCCGGGCACCACGACGGTTGCGACCGAGGGTTCGACGACCTGAAGTTCGACCCGATACCCATATGCCGTTCCACCGACGGGAGTACCCGACCTGTTCGGCCCGTGTTGGATGCGCACCGCAGCTTCGCCATCTTCGTGACTAAGGAAATAATAATCGACCGAGGTGGTGCCATCGGCGCGTGCCTCGTCTGTTGAAAATGAACTCGAGAAAAAGCTCCCGCCCTGTTCATAAAAGACACCCATATCCACGTCAGGCTGGAGCGCCGCCGTGACGATGTCGGGGGTGACGACCGCTCGGTAGAGCACGCCGCGTCGTGCCGAAAACAAGAAGAAGTCTTGGTCGGCTTCCAGAGTTCCCGCGTTGTCCCGTGGCTCCGAAATCTGGCCGTCATACGAGGTCCCGGGGACAAGCCACGGCAGGTTGCTCTCACGCGAGTCGTTGGGTTTGTCGGGGGTTTCGGTTTCGAAAATCGCGGTCGCGCCAAAATCGATCGAGGTGGAGGAGTTCAAGAAACGTTGCACGTAGTCTTCGACGACCAGGACCTCGGTTCGCCCGCCCAATGCGGTCGTCAGAGTCACACGATTCGTGTCGGAAACCTGACCAGGGCTGCTGTGCGCCAGAGATGCCGAGCCGTCAGCCTCAAGGACCGCAAGAGCCGGGAACTGGAACGAGTTTTCGTCGATCGAGATGCCGTTGGCGGCGACCTGAATGGCCTCAAGGTTCGTTGTGGAGACACGATAGGTGTTCAGTGTTCCTTCGAATGCTTGAGGTTGTGCAACGGTGGGGAGCGTAATGATTTGGGGCTCGGGCAGTGGTATTTCGCTGATGTAGATCGTGTAGTCGTAGCCAATTCCTCCGACGTTGCCCGCCGTTTGAATGAAGGACCTGAAGTCGGAGACCACAAAGGTGTATCGACCTGGAACCGGCAAAAACATTTCTCGGGTGTCGGGCTGACCGACGTCGGCACCAAACGAAACCCGGGTCACCGTGTTGTTTCGGCCTTCATAACCCACCAGAATCGCGGCAGGCCAAAGGATGAGCGGGGCCCCTTCGATACGCACCAATAATGCGGTGGGGCGGTCGATTTCGAAGCTGAAGTAGTCCAGATCATTTTGCCCGTCGACGGCGTTGTCGACCGTGCCTGTCAACCGAACTGGAAAGGTCATCTCATAACCTTCTCCAGCCTCAGGCGAGTCGTTAAACTCGATCACATCTTCATCGATGGTGGGAATGTCGGCGGGATTGTCGGGCGCGCTGACGTAGGGCAGGAGGTCGCATGCATCGCCGACTTGGTCTCTGTCGCGGTCGAGCTGGTCGGGGTTCGCGATCTCTGGGCAATTGTCGACGTCGTTGTCGATGCCATCTTCGTCATCATCCGTAGACACCGCGAGGTCAGGCACGTCTGCTGCGTCGTTTCCGGCGTCAGCCTCGACGATCGTGGTATCGACTTCTGCGTCCGCAACACTCGTGTCGGCACCAGCATCAGCAACGGTTTGGGGGGACGAGTTGTCATCGCCACAGGCGGACAGACAGAGCAGAGCCAGAACGAAAAATCGCGCGCGCATGTTGAACCTCTTTTGATGCGCGAACTATTTAGCAAATAGCGATGAAATTCAAGCGGCTCGGCGGTTCAGTGAGTGAGCGCCAGTCCTGGCATGTGATTCTACGGGCGCCGTCCGTTCAGGACGTCGCGGCAATCGCACGGGCCACACGTCGGGCGAATGTGTAGATCGGAATTTGGGGCGGTCCGCCAATCGAGGTCGGGAAGAGCGAGCCATCGGCGACCCAAAGGTTTTTCATGTGATGGTGCATGCCCTGAGGATTTACGACGCTGGTTTTACGATGATCGCCCATCCACAGGGTCGACATGGGGTGAACGGCAGTTAGGGAAGGGTTCAGCGGCCCCAGCGTGGCCCCAGTGATCGCGTCGAGGTCGGTGGCACGTGTGACCCAACGCGCGGGTCTCGTGGGCACAAAGACCTTCTGAGCACCAGCAGCGAGCAAGATTCGAGCAGATTCCCGCATGCCCAAAGCCAGTTGATCATAATCGGAGCGGTCGAGGCGATAGCTGACATGAATTTGCTCGCCCGCACCGGGGCTCACGACGCCGGACGTTTGGTCGTGCAACATCGTGATCAGCACCGCCGTGTTTCGATATTCGCGCATGAGCTTGGCGTGCTCAGGCCCAAACCCGGGCATGAAGCCAGCGGCGGCGCCCGGGTGGGCGAAGCCCGATACGATCCATGCTCGATTCTTGGCTTTGGGGCCGAACTCCAGGAACTGCGTGCATTCGATCGCCTGCGGGATGCCCAGCCAAGCCTCTACAGGTTCGGAAAACACGCCAGCGACGATGGCTCCAGGATGCAGATGCAGGTTGGTTCCTGCGAGTCGATAGGGGTCTGGCACATCGCTTTTTTTCACGAGCGCAGCTGAACCGGTTGCACTGCCCGCAAGCACCACGTGCCGCGCATTGATCTTGAATTCACCAATCGGGGCGCCTGTCTTGGGGTCGACACAGACTCCGGACACGCCTGTGGCTGCTCCGCGATGGCTTAGGATTCTTTCGACCCGAGCTTCGCTGAAGACACGGCCAGCTTTGGCGATTGCGGGGCGAATGAGCGCTCGATCTGCGTTTTCTTTTCCGTCGTTTGGACAGCCAAGTTCGCAAAAACCGGACTGTCGACAAAGGGCCCCGCGATTATGGCTGAGGCGTCCGCCGCGGTAGCCAAGTGACTTGATGCCCTTTGCCACAAGGAGGTTATTTCGATTCAAATGTTCGTCGGGAACCGGATGGACGTTCAAGAGCTTTTCGACGGCGGCGAAGTCATCTTGCAGGCTTTTTCCGGCCAGATCGGTCAGCCCAAAGCGCACGACCCAATCGTCCAATAATTCTTCGGGAAGGCGTTTGCATAGGTTGGTGTTGTGCAGCGTTGACCCGCCTACGCCCTTGCCTTGCAGGATGCTGATTCCAAAATCATCGGTCGCTCTGCCGCCGCCTTCTGAAAAGAGCTGCGGCAACATCACCTCTTCTTGAACGCTCATGTCTTTCGACGTGAAATGTCGTCCAAGTTCAAGGCCCACAACATCAAACCCAGCGTCGACGAGATCGTGGAAAACCATACCTCCGCCGGCGCCAAGGCCGACGACCACCACATCCGCGCTCAGGGTCATGCGTTGTGCCAGCGGTACCGTGTGAATGGGGGCGGAACTCATATCCCCTCGCGCAGGTGATCAGGCACGCCTGGGTTGGACTTGATGTCGTAACCAATCGGACCCCACGTGCTGGGCCGGGTCCAATACCCCATCATGCACATGGTTTTGATGGCGTGAAATGCCGCCCGTTGCTGGGGTAGCCGTGAGTCAGGCCACGATTCCAAAAACGCATTCTGCTGCGCCGGATCAAGCGCCGAAAATCGAACTCGGACCGGGCCCATGGCCAGTGGCGCAGCTTCGAAGAGGGCCAAGAGCGCGCTCATTCGTTCTACCGTTGGCGTGGGCATACCGCGCATGAAGCCCAGTGTGGCCTCGAGCGCGCCGCACTCGTCGGGCGTTGGAAGGTCGTCGCTGTCGCCGGCGCAAATCACCGATTGCAGCGACTCCAGAGTTCGGATTTGCCATGGCAGTAGATCACCTGAACTCGGGTGTCGCTCGCCCAATATCCGCGTAGCAAATCGTCCACCCTGCAGGAGGCCAAGCGCCTGAACGTGTCGAACGCTATCGGCTGCGAAGTGTTTCAGGAGGTTCATAGAGGCTCATGGGTCGTGGATCCGTCGCCCCATTCTAGCACTTCGAGCGTCACGCTGACGACACCGCGATCGATCATATCAAGGTCTTCGGCGGCGGCTCGCGAAAGGTCGATGACACGCCCATCGCTCCAAGGGCCGCGGTCGTTGATGCGCACGACAACGGACTTTCGGGTGTCGTTGTCCACGACTCTGACGAGAGTTTGGAAGGGAAGGGTGCGGTGTGCTGCGGTCCACTTTTTGATGTCGAAAGGTTCTCCGGACGCCGTCGAACGGCCCTGAAAACGCTTTCCATACCAACTCGCCTCACCTGAAAGAGCGTGCGTCGTCCCACTTGGGTCCACGATCTCATAGCGATTGGGCGCAGCCCCACACCCCATCATCAGAAGGGAGGCGACAAAGATGAGTCGAAGGATCAGGGGCATGAAGGCGTCAATACCAGGAACTTAAGGCGCTCAGCGATGATCAGCTCTTTGGCGTCGTCACCGTTGAGGTTGGCGAACTCGACTTTGATGGGCGTCACGTTAGTGGCAATCGAGATGCGTCCACCTTCGTAGGAGTCGGCAGTGTACGAGTGCTTCCAGAAATACGCGCCCACGATCACGTCGGCGTAGCCGTCGACCGAAACGTCTTCGAGGGCGAGCGTGGTGGCGTCGACCCCGATCACTTCGCTGTAATATTTGGTGAAGGCACCGGTGCCGTCGTTTTTAAGAACGGTAAATTCCGGGAAGATGTCGCTGCCCCCCATATCGGTGGTCTTCTTGGCCAGGAAGGCCAGGTCAGTGATTCCGTCTTGTTTGACTGAGCCTGCGGCAAGGAGGGTGTATTTCTGCTCTGCGTTCTCTGGAACCAGGGTGATCGCGGCGGTGGTGTTGGAAGCATTGGGACGAATCGTGCCGAGCAGGAATGCGTCGTTTGCTTGCCCAAGTACGACGATGTCTTCACCGACGGCTTCGTCAAAATCGCCATGTTCGAACGCGATCGGCCGAGCTGTCAGCGGGAAGTTCACAGCGGCCGAAAGGTTTCCACCGGTGTTGAAGAACACCGTGATCGCGTTGGGGCCAAATTGCAGAACCGCCAAGTCGACGTCGCCGTTGCCGTCTAAATCCGCGGCAATCACGTCCAAGACTTGGCCTGGCACGTCCAAGACGTCCGTGGAGGGGTCGTGAATCAGGTCACGTCGGTTGCCTTCAGCTTGATTGCGAATCAGGCTGATGTCGCCCGTGTTCGAGGTCGCGGCTTCCGAGAAACCGTCGCCGTTCAGATCGAATGCGACAATATGTGTGGGACCTACACCGGGTTGAGCGGTGTCGAATTGCTGCAAGTAGGCGTTGTCGCCGTCTGGCGTCGGAACGGATTTAAAGAACACAGCGCGGTCAGCCAGGTAATTCAACACGGCAACATCGTTGACGCCGTCGCCATCAAAATCGCCGGTGGTGATGTCCCGAATCACGATTTGATCGTTGGCGGTCGATGCCGAAAAATACTCGTCTTGGTAATTGACCTGCGCGCGTCCTGGTCCGCCAGGAATGCATGAATCACAAGCGTCACCGTTGCCGTCGCCGTCCGTGTCGGCTTGGTCGGGGTTGGCGACGGGCCGGCAATTATCACACGCGTTGCCGACACCATCGTTATCGTCGTCGCCGAGTTCAAACACGTCGGGACAAAGGCTCGCCGAGTTGTTGGTCGTGTTATTGGTTTCGTTATTGGTGACGTTGTTTGTGACGTTATTGGTCACGTTATTCGTCGAATTATTTGTTTCGTTATTGGCGTTCGTCGACGGTTTCGCGTCGTCTCCACAACCGCTGGCGGCAAAGAGGGCGAGCGTCAAAAGAGTGAGGGCTTGAGTTTTCATCAAAAAATCCTGAGTCATCAATAATCTGGGCGGTAGTATGACGATCGGGCAACTCAGGTGCAAGCCTGAGGCGGACACCTCAGTGCGACGTGTCATCTTCGACCTTGTGATTGGTGGCTAGAGACTGGCGCACCGGTCACACCCACAAAAGTTGCCAGCGTCCTCATGTGCGACCATCGTGTACAGATGAAGAATCGATTCTTGATGATAGTTTTGAGTGTGTTGGCGTTGGGTGCCTGTAAGAAGGAAACGCCGCCAGTCCCTGCGTCGCCGACAGTTTTGCAGGTGTGGCCCGAGGGCGACGATTTACGGGTTAAAATCCCTAGCGGCGCGATAAGTTTGGACGCTCAGAAAACGTTCTCGCTTGCGCCCGAGCTAGACGGCGCGTCTTGGAAGGATTGGGCGAAGACAAGCTCACCGACCTCACACCAGATGAAGCGGGCCGGAGAGTATCGAGGGTCGCCTGCCTCGATGGAATGGGATTTTGCGGTTGGAAATCCACAAACACTTTTTTCATGGAGCATGAAATCGCCGTCCGCCGACGCGTTGAGTGACCCGATTATCCTGACGTTTTTGTTGCCCAAAGGGGATGTTCGTTATGTGAATTCAAGCGAGCGTCTGGTGCCTTTTGTTGGGCAGGATATCGAGCTTCCACCCTTGGCGCCGCGCTGGATCGAGTGGCGAGGGGCCGAGCGCACCTTGGTATTTTCTCAGTGGCAGGCCGATGGAGTTCGGCTCAAAGAGAGTGGCGATCAGTTCGTGATCGAGCTTTTCGTTTACGATCCGTCTCGGCACGCCGACACTGCTTGTTCCGCGCAGCCGGGCGCGGATATCTCGGCATCGTTAACGCTTACATTTGGCGAGGATCAGCCGGTTTTTGCTTCGCGATTGGCGGACGGTCGTCAGGCGGCGGTGGTGCCGATTTTTGTGGACGGTGGACCGACGGCAGTTGGTCATGATGGAGCCTCGCTGAACCCGGCAGACTACGCTCGCCGAATACGGACGCTGGCTTTGGGGCATTCGGACCCCAGCGATCCGCGACACGGAAACGGCGGCCTTGTGGGAACCGAGCTGGGAGGGACCTTTCTGGTGTCGGCGGCTCAGCGGGATTCCGATTCGTTTGATGCGTTATCGGACGCACTGGTTGGTACCACTGTGGATCTAGCCACCGACGACGATGCCATGATTGGCCGAGCGACGTGTGACGGCAAGACGCTCCCGAAAACACGAACGATTTTAGAAGAAGGTGAGCTGTGGTCGGGGAATTACCGGAACGAAGTCGCGAATGTTCCGCTGCCCCGTGGGGACATTCCAAACGCTTGGAAAACGCCGGTGCTTGATGGAACGCGTGAGGCGCTGATCTCGCAGGTGTTGTCGAAACCGTACCTGGATCAGGCCTTGAGAGACCGAGCAGTGCTTGTGTTTCAGGCGCCGTTGATTGCAACTCGGAATCCACTGGTCGACGCCTATCATAATAGCCTTTTGGCCCCTGAACGTGACGGCATGTGGACGATCGGTCCCGAGGTTGAGCGTGTGCTGGCCGGGCTAGAATTGGAGCAGGAAATCCCCGCACACGCTGTGATCTCGGCGGATTCGCTGTTGAATCAAGTCACGCAGGCTTGGGCGGTGGGGATTTTTCGAAATGCCGATGGGACGTGGACTGCGGTTGGGAACATGGACGGGTTCACGTTGATCGTGGCTGGCCAACAAGCCGTGAGCGTCGAGAAGGCCGAGCCGATGATTCAGAACTTGGACGGTTCGACTCAGCCACAGACATGGGTGACGTTTGACCTGAAGGACAGCGCGAAGGTCACGGTCAGTGATGCTCCGGTCATGAAGGGAGTTCGCTGGGTTTTTGAACCCTGATCTTTCAGTCGTCTTTCTTGGGGGCTTCCAGCAGATCAGGACGTCTCTGCCGCGTGCGTTCTAAGGCTGTGTCGTGTCGCCATTT
>Ga0100385_1000297_pt1 | contig 64901 bp, 66 predicted proteins | sample CryGeymeta201509_FD_81543 | JGI IMG/M metagenome (GOLD analysis project Ga0100385, IMG submission 81543) | Groundwater microbial communities from Crystal Geyser aquifers in Utah, USA - Crystal Geyser metaG 2015-09 | ecosystem: Environmental > Aquatic > Deep subsurface > Groundwater | place: USA... | reverse complement strand
TCGAGGCGGACGCGCGCACCGTGCCGGCGCAGGCGGGCGCGGAGCGGATCTTCCTACAGCTCGGCGCCTTCGTGAGCCGCGACAACGCCGAGAGCTTCCGCGCCCGCATCGCGCTTGCGCTCCCTGGCGAGAGCGGACGCCTCGAGCTGAACGCCGGGGAGGGAATCTTCCGGCTCCGGCTCGGGCCCTATGCAGACGCCGGCGAGGCGGGGCGCGCCGCGCAGCGCATCGCCGAAGCGTTCGGCGTCCGGCCTCTGGCGGTGCGGCGCTGAATGCCGGCCGGGGAGGCCGGCCGCGCTACAATTCGTGTTTTTCCTGCTCCCGATCCATGCGACTGTTCCTGTTCCTGGCCGCACTCGCCCTGAGCGCCCTCGCCCACGCCGAGGGCGCACCGGTGGCGCCCGAGGTGGCCGCGAAGTCCTGGGTCCTGCTCGATCACGGCTCCGGCCAGGTGCTCGCCGCGCTCAAGCCGGACGAGCGCGTCGAGCCGGCCTCGCTCACCAAGATCATGACCGCCTACCTCGCCTTCGCCGCACTGCGCGACCGCACCATCGCCCCGCAGCAGACGATCACCATCTCGCGGCGTGCGTGGAAGAGCCCCGGCTCGCGCATGTTCATCGACCCGGCGAGGCCGGTCTCCATCGAGGAGCTGCTGCACGGCATGATCATCCAGTCGGGCAACGACGCGAGCGTCGCGCTGGCCGAGGCGATCGCCGGCACCGAGGAGGCGCTCGCGGAAAGGATGAACCGCGAGGCGCAGCGGCTGGGGATGAAGAACAGCCATTTCACGAACGCGACCGGCCTGCCCGATCCGCAGCACTACACGACTGCGCGCGACATGGCGCTACTGACCTCCGCGCTGGTGCGCGACTTTCCCGACCGCTATCGCCTGCACGCGCAGAAGGAGTACACGCACAACCGCATCCGCCAGCCCAACCGCAACCGGCTGCTGTGGCTCGATCCGACGGTGGATGGCGTCAAGACCGGCCACACCGACGCGGCCGGCTACTGTCTGGTGGCTTCCGCCCGGCGCGGCCCGCGGCGCCTGATCTCGGTGGTGGCCGGAACCGCCTCGGATCAGGTGCGCACCCAGGAATCGCTCAAGCTGCTCAATTTCGGTTTTCAGGCCTATGACACCGTGGTGCTGTACAAGGCGGGCCAGGCGCTCTCGACGATGCGGGTGTGGAAGGGCGAACAGCCGCAGGTTCGCGCCGGCTTCGCGAACGACTTCGTCCTCTCGCTGCCCAAGGGACAGGCCTCGCGGCTCAAGGCCGAGTTCGCTTCGCTCCAGCCCCTGATCGCGCCGGTCGCCGCCGGCCAGCCGGTTGGCACGCTCAAGCTCTCGCTCGACGGCCGGCCGCTCGGCGAATATCCGGTGCGCGCGCTGGACGCCGTGCCTGTGGCGGGTCTGTTCGGGCGGATGTGGGATACCATCCGGTTGTGGCTCCAGTGAGCGAGAGGCTTCCATGACGGTCTATCTGAACGGCGAATTCATGCCCCGCGCCGAGGCGCGCGTGCCGGCGATGGATCGCGGCTTCCTGTTCGGCGACGGTGCCTACGAGGTGGTGCCGGTGTATTCGCGCCGGCCGTTCCGGCTCGAAGAGCACCTGCGCCGCCTGGAGCGCACGCTGGAGGCGATCCGGCTGCCCGACCCGCTCGAACGCTCCGAGTGGTCGAAGCTTGTGCTCGAGGTGACCGCTCGCAACGCGCCCGAGGACCAGTCTGTATACGTGCAGGTGAGCCGCGGCGCCGACATGAGCAAGCGCAACCATGCCTTCCCCGAGGGGGTGGCACCGACCGTGTTCGTGATGTCGGAGCCGCTGCACACGCCGCCGCCCGATCAGATCGCAAACGGCGTGGGTGCGATCAGCGCGGCCGACTTCCGCTGGCTGCGCTGCGACCTCAAGACCGTCTCGCTGCTCGGCAACTGCCTGCTGCGCCAGCTCGCGGTGGATGCCGGCTGCGCCGAAACCATCCTGCTGCGCGACGGCTTCCTCACCGAGGGCGCGGCCTCCAACATCTTCATCGTGCGCGAGGGTGTCCTGGCTGCGCCCCCGCGCTCCCACCTGATGCTCACCGGCATCACCTACGACGTGGTGCTGGAGCTGGCCGTGCGCCACGGCATGGCGCACGAGGTGCGCGAAATCCTCGAGTCCGAGCTGCGCCGGGCCGACGAGATCTGGATCACCTCCTCGACGAAGGAAGTGCTCCCGGTCACCGCGCTGGACGGCAAGCCGGTCGGCGCGGGCCGGCCGGGGCCGCTGTTCGCGCGGATGTACGGCTGGTACCAGCAGTTCAAGACCGAAGTCATGCGCCGTGGGCGCTGAGGCCGCCGCACTCGAATTCCCCTGCGATTTTCCGATCAAGGTGATGGGCCGCAGGCAGGAGGGCTTCGCCCAGGACGTAGCGCGGATCGTGAACGCCCACGCGCCGGACTACGACGGGGAGAGCATGCAGATGCGCGCCTCCCGCCAGGGCCGTTACCTCTGCCTGACCTGCACCATCCACGCCCGCTCGCGCGAGCAGCTCGACGCGCTCTACCGGGCGCTATGCGCGCATCCCGGCGTGGCGATGGTGCTGTAGGCGCAGATGACTGAAGCCCTGGCGGCAGCGTGCACGCAGGTGCGGGTGCGCCGGCTCGGCCGCGTCGAGCTCGAGCCGACCTGGCGCGAGATGCAGCGCTTCACCGCGCAGCGCACCGCCTCCACCCCGGACGAGATCTGGCTGCTCGAACATCCGCCGGTGTTCACGCTCGGACTCGCCGGCGACGAGCGCCACCGCCTCCATGACATCGGCGTTCCCCTGCTGCGCATCGACCGCGGCGGGCAGATCACCTACCACGGGCCGGGGCAGGTCGTCGCCTACCTGCTGCTCGACCTCACGCGGCGAGGCCTGGGAGTGCGCGCGCTGGTTCGGCGGATGGAGCAGGCGGTCTTCGACGTGCTCGCCGGCTACGGCATCGGGGGCGCGCGGCGCGACGGTGCACCCGGCGTGTATGTGGGCGAGGCCAAGATCGCCGCGCTCGGGCTTCGCATCCGCAGGGGCTGCTGCTACCATGGCCTGGCGCTGAATGCGGACATGGATCTGGCACCGTTCGCGGCGATCGATCCCTGCGGCACCCCCGGCCTCGCGGTCACTTCGCTGCACGCGCTCGGCGTGCGCGAGACCCCCGCCGAAGCGGGCGAGGCGCTGGTGCGCGCATTGGTGCGCCGACTGGACGAACGATGAAGCCGGGGAACGCGATTCAAACCTCTTTCGACGCGGAGACCGCGGAGACGCAGAGGGCGCGCAGAGGAAAAGCGGAGTTCCGCCCGACAGGTCGGCCCGCTTCGGCCTGTCACTCTCGGCGCCTCTTCGCCTTTGTCGGCGTTCTCTGCGTTGAATGCGGTCTTTCGAGATGAACGAGGAATCGAGACAGAAGGGCGCGGCCAAGACCGCTCGCATCCCGGTGAAGGTCGTGCCGGCGGCCCCCCTGCGCAAGCCCGACTGGATCCGGGTGAGAGCGGGGGCGCCGGACGGGCGCTTCGGCGAGGTCAAGCGGCTGCTGCGCGGCGCGCAGTTGCACACCGTGTGCGAGGAAGCCTCCTGTCCCAACATCGGAGAGTGTTTCGGGGCCGGCACCGCGACCTTCATGATCCTCGGCGAGCTGTGCACCCGCCGCTGCCCGTTCTGCGACGTCGCCCACGGGCGGCCGAACCCGCCGGACGCGCTGGAGCCGCAGCGGCTCGCCCGCACGGTGGCGAGGCTGAAGCTGCGCTACGTGGTGATCACGAGCGTGGATCGCGACGACCTGCGCGAGGGCGGCGCGGGGCATTTCGCCGCGTGCATCCGCGCGATCCGCGAGGCGAGCCCCGGGGTTTCGATCGAGGCCCTGGTGCCCGACTTCCGCGGCAGGCTCGGCCCCGCGCTCGATGCCCTGGCCGCGGGGCTCCCCGACGTGTTCAACCACAACCTGGAAACCGTGCCGCGGCTCTACCGCCAGGTGCGCCCCGGCGCCGACTACGCCCACTCGCTCGCCCTGCTGCGCGAGTTCGGCCGCCGCCACCCGCAGGTGCCGACCAAGTCGGGGCTGATGGTGGGCGTGGGGGAGAGCGACGAGGAGATCGTCGAAGTCCTGCGCGACCTGCGCGCGCACGGGGTCGAGCGGCTCACGCTGGGCCAGTATCTCCAGCCCTCGGGCGGACACCTTCCGGTGGCGCGTTACGTCCATCCCGATCAGTTCAGACGCTTCGAGGCGATCGCGCGCGAACTCGGTTTCGCGCACGCCGCCTGCGCGCCGCTGGTGCGCTCGAGCTATCACGCCGAGCTCCAGGCGCAGGCCGCGGGAGGCTGAACGCCGGTGGATCGCGCGAACCTCTTCGACGTGATCGTGGTGGGCGGCGGCCATGCCGGCACCGAGGCGGCGGCTGCGGCCGCTCGGCTCGGGGCGCGCACGCTGCTCGTGACCCACAACATCGAGACGCTCGGCCAGATGTCGTGCAACCCCTCGATCGGGGGCATCGGCAAGGGCCACCTGGTGAAGGAGGTCGATGCGCTGGACGGCGTCATGGCCGCAGCCACCGACGAGGCGGGCATCCAGTTCCGCATCCTCAATTCGAGCAAGGGCGCGGCGGTGCGCGCGACCCGCGCCCAGGCCGACCGCATGCTCTACCGGAAGGCGATCCGGCGGCGCCTGGAAGCCGAGACCCGGCTCACCGTGTTCCAGCAATCGGTCGAGGATCTCAGCGTGAGCGGCGATCGCGTGACCGGGATCGTGACCCGCATCGGCGTACGCTTCGAGGCCAGGACGGTGGTGCTGACTGCAGGCACCTTCCTCGCCGGCCTGATCCATGTCGGGCTGGAGCACTTCGCGGCCGGACGCATGGGCGAGGAACCGGCGGCGCGGCTGGCGGCGCGCCTTCGCGAGCTCGCCCTTCCCGCGGGCAGGCTCAAGACCGGAACGCCGCCGCGCCTCGACGGGCGCACCATCGACTTCTCGCGCCTCGCGGAGCAGCACGGCGACGAGCCGGTGCCGGTGTTTTCCTTCCTCGGCAGCCGCGCGCAGCATCCGCGCCAGCTTCCCTGCTGGATCACCCACACCAACGCGCGCACCCACGACATCATCCGCGGCTCGCTCGATCGCTCGCCGATGTTCACCGGCGCCATCGAGGGCGTCGGCCCGCGCTACTGCCCGTCGATCGAGGACAAGATCCACCGCTTCGCGGACCGCGACAGCCATCAGATCTTCCTCGAGCCGGAAGGACTGGAGACCTCCGAGGTCTATCCCAACGGGATTTCGACCAGCCTGCCCTTCGACGTGCAGATCGCGCTCGTGCACTCGATCCCGGGGTTGGAACGCGCGCACCTGCTGCGACCGGGCTACGCGATCGAATACGACTACTTCGATCCGCGCGCGCTCGCCTCGTCGCTGGAGACCCGCGCCATCCGCGGGCTGTACTTCGCCGGCCAGATCAACGGCACCACCGGCTACGAGGAAGCCGCGGCGCAGGGACTGCTCGCCGGCCTCAACGCGGGCCTCGCCGCGCTCGGGCGGGACCCGTGGTGCCCGCAACGAGCCGAGGCCTATCTCGGCGTGCTCGTCGACGACCTCGTCACGCGCGGGGTCAGCGAACCGTACCGGATGTTCACCAGCCGCGCCGAGTACCGACTCAGCCTGCGCGAGGACAACGCCGACCTGAGGCTCACCGAGACCGGACGCCGGCTGGGGGTCGTCGGCGATGCGCGCTGGGACGCGTTCTGCCGCAAGCGCGATGCGCTCGAGCGCGAGCGCAGCCGCATCGCCTCCACCTGGGTGGACCTGCCCCAGGGGCAATCCACCTCCGAGGGCGGCCGTTGCCTGCTCTCGGAGGCTCTGCGCCGGCCCGGCGTGCGCTATGCGGAGTTGATGAAGCTGCCTGGAGCGGGCGAGCCGGTGGAGGACCCCGCGGTCGCCGAGCAGCTCGAGATCGAGGCGCGCTACCACGGCTACATCGACCGCCAGCGGCAGGAGGTCGAGCGGATGCGCGCCCAGGAGACGCTCGCGCTCCCGCGCGATCTCGACTACGCCAGCGTGCGCGGCCTGTCGGTGGAAGTCCGGCAGAAGCTCGTTGCCCACAAGCCGGAGACGCTTGGCCAGGCTTCGCGCGTCCAGGGTGTGACCCCGGCCGCGCTGAGCCTGCTGCTCGTGCATCTGAAACGCGCGAGGCTCGCCGCCGAGCGCAACGCGCCGGAGGATCCGGCGCTGTCCGGCCGAAGGCAAAGCGCGTGACACCCGCCGCGCGGCTCGAGGCCGGAGCCGCCGCGCTCGGCATCGCGCTCGACACCGCGACCCGCGAGCGGTTGCTCGCCTATTGCGCGCTGCTCGCGAAATGGAACCGGGTCTACAACCTCACCGCAGTGCGCGAGCCGGGCGCCGTCATCACCCATCATCTGCTCGATTCGCTCGCCGTGCTGCCGCATCTGGAAACCGACTCGGCTGCCGACGTCGGCAGCGGGGGCGGCCTGCCGGGCATTCCGATCGCGCTCGCCCGGCCCGGCTGGCGCGTCGTGCTGGTGGAGGCCAGCCACAAGAAGGCGAGCTTCCTCACCCAGGCGAAGATCGAGCTCGGTCTCGCGAACGTGGAGGTCGTGTGCGAACGGGTCGAGCGCTGGGTCTGCCCGAAACCGTTCGGCTGCGTGATCTCGCGCGCCTACGCGGATCTCGGCGAATTCGTCTCGGGCTGCGCCCATCTCGCTGCGCCGGGTGGTACATTCGCGGCGATGAAAGGGGTCTATCCGTACGAGGAGATCGCCCGCCTGCCCGCGGGCTTCGCGCTGGAGCGGGTCGTGAAGATCGCGCTTCCCGGCCTCGGCGCGGCGCGCCATCTGGTGCTCGTCCGTGCAGCCGGCCGGCTATGACCCGAATCTTCGCGGTCACCAATCAGAAGGGCGGAGTGGGCAAGACCACGACCGCGGTGAACCTCGCCGCCAGCCTGGCCGTGCTCGGGCACCGCGTGCTGCTCGCCGATCTCGACCCGCAGGGCAACGCCACGACCGGAGTCGGGGTGCCGAAGACCGGCGCTGCGCCCACGGTCTATCAGCTCCTGCTCGGAGAGGCCGGCTTCGACGAGGTCCGGGTCACGACCCGTTTCGGCTTCGACCTGCTGCCGGCCAATCGCGAACTGGCCGGTGCCGAGGTCGAGCTGGTCGGGATGGAAGGCCGCGAGTCGCGGCTGAAGTCGGTGCTCGCGCAGGCCGCCCCGCCCTACGACTACGTGCTCTTCGACTGTCCGCCCGCGCTCAACCTGCTCACCCTCAACGGGCTCGTGGCCGCCCGCGCGGTGATCATTCCGATGCAGTGCGAGTACTACGCGCTGGAGGGACTGTCCGACCTCGTGGCCACGCTGCGCCAGGTACGGGCCCGGCTCAATCCGGCGCTCGAGATCGAGGGGCTGCTGCGCACCATGTACGACCCGCGCAGCACGCTGGCGCAGCAGGTCTCGAATGATCTCGAACGGCACTTCGGCGCCAGGGTCTATCGCACCGTCATCCCGCGCAATGTGCGGCTGGCCGAGGCGCCCAGCTACGGCACGCCTGCGATCCTGTTCGATCGAAGCGCCAAGGGCTCCCACGCCTACCGCGCCCTCGCCCGGGAGATGCTCGAACGTGCGGATCCGGAAGACAGAGGACGGAAGACGGAGGACAGCCCCCAGGATGGCCGCCCTGCGGTTCGCGTTTCCTGATCCTTGCTCCCTGCTGATGCCGTCGCCTTTTTCATCATGCACAACGCCGCAGGCGGCGGCCTCTGCCCGAGCGCACGAAAAGGCGGCATCTGTCGCCCGATCCTGCCGTCTCCGGTCCTCCATCTTCCGTCCTCCGAAGGAACCGACCGCATGAAGACTTCAAAACCGAAGGGGCTGGGGCGGGGGCTGGAGGCGCTGCTGGGAGCGGATCGTTCGCCGACCGAACAGCGCAGCCTTGCCATCGACGCGCTGCGCCCGGGGCGCTACCAGCCGCGAACCCGGATGGATGCGCAATCGCTGGAAGAGCTGGCGGCCTCGATCCGTGCACAAGGGGTGATGCAGCCCATCCTGGTGCGCCCGCTCGGGCACGAGCGCTTCGAGATCATCGCCGGCGAGCGGCGCTGGCGGGCCGCGGCGAGCGCCGGGCTCGCCGAGGTGCCGGCGCTGGTGCGCGAGATCCCCGACCAGGCGGCGCTCGCCATGTCGCTGATCGAGAACATCCAGCGCGAGAACCTCAACCCGCTCGAGGAGGCCGCCGGCTTGCAGCGCCTGATCGACGAGTTCTCGCTGAGCCACCAGGAGGCAGCCGATGCGGTCGGCCGCTCGCGTCCCGCCGCCTCCAACCTGTTGCGGCTGCTGGAACTCGCCAAGCCTGTCCAGGACCTGCTGATGCAGGGCCGCATCGACATGGGACACGCGCGCGCTCTGCTGTCTCTTCCGAAGCCCCGCCAGGTCGCGCTCGCCGAGCGGATCGCGGCGCGCGGCTGCTCGGTGCGCGAGGCCGAACGCATGGTCGCGCGCGAATTGAGCCCATTGCCCACGCCGGAGGCCGCCGCGCCCGATCGCGACATCCGGCGGCTCGAAGAGGAACTCGCCGACCGGCTCGGTGCCGCCGTCGCGATCCGCGCCAACCGCAAGGGTGCCGGGCATGTTTCCATCCGCTTTTCCAGCCTCGACCAGCTCGGCGGAATCCTCGAACGGCTGCGCTGATCGGGCACCGGACGCACAACGCGCCTGCGGGCGATGTTGCCATGCGGAAATTTTATTGACCCATACAAGCCGGCCCGCTACAATCCGCCGGCTTCCGCTGGCCGCCTCATGAACGCCACCCGAGTCGTAGCGCTGCAGGCATCGGCCACCGTCGCGATCGCCTTGGTGCTGTTGGTTCGGGATGGGGGAAATGCAGCGATGTCCGCACTGATCGGGGGGGGGATCGGATTCGTTCCGGCCCTGGTCTATGTGCGCAGCATGGCGGTGGCACCCGGGGCCGATGCGCGGCGAGCACTGAGCGCCCAGTTCCGGGCGGAGTTCTTCAAGTTTGCAGCGACCGCGGTGCTGTTCGTCCTGACCTTCGTCTGGTTCAGGGATGTCGCGCCGGTCGCGTTGTTCCTGACCTACCTGGCGACCCTGGCGATGTACTGGGTGGCGCTGGCGGTGTTCTAGTGGATGCGGGACGAAGGTAGAAGAAAATGGCTTCCGGCGGCTTGACCACCAGCGAGTACATCTCCCACCACCTGACGAATCTCAGGGTGGGCGAGGGATTCTGGACGCTGCACCTCGATACCCTGATCGTCTCCGGGGCGCTCGGGCTGCTGCTGTTCGGCGCGATGGCCTACGCCGCGCGGCGGGCGAGCAGCGCCGTGCCCGGCCCGTGGCAGAACTTCGTCGAGATGGCACTCTCGCTGGTCGACTCGCAGGTGCGCGACACCTTCCACGCCAGGAGCGAACTGGTGACTCCGCTCGCGATCACGATCTTCTGCTGGGTGTTCGTGATGAACGCGATGGACCTGATCCCGGTGGACTTCCTGCCACTGGCGGCGAGTGCCGCCGGAGAGCACAACCTGAAGGTGGTGCCCACGACCGACCCCAACCTGACCTTCGGAATGTCGATCAGCGTTTTTTTCATGATGATCTGGTACAACCTCAAGTACAAAGGGATCGGCGGGTTCCTGCACGAGGTGCTCACAGTTCCGTTCGGGCCCTGGTTCGCCCCGGTGAACCTCCTGTTCCGCGTCATCGAGGATCTCGCCAAGCCGGTCTCGCTCGCCCTGCGGCTGTTCGGCAACATGTATGCCGGCGAGATGGTCTTCATCCTGATCGCGCTGCTGGGCGTTTGGCAGCTTCCGCTGGCGCTGCCGTGGGCGCTGTTCCACATCCTGATCATCACCCTGCAGGCGTTCATCTTCATGATGCTGAGCGTCGTCTATATGAGCATGGCATCGGAGCACCACTGATTGTTTTTTCATTTCCGCTGTCTCGAGGAGAAATCATGGAAGCAATGTCGCAACTGCTGGGAAACGTCTCGATCGCCGTGGCCATCCTGATCGGTGCCGGCGCATTGGGCACCGCGATCGGTTTCGGCATTCTCGGCGGCCGCTTTCTCGAGGGTTCGGCACGTCAGCCCGAGATGATCCCGACGCTCCAGGTCAAGATGTTCATCGTCGCCGGCCTGCTCGACGCGGTGACCATGATCGGCGTCGGGATCGCGCTCTACCTCCTGTTCGCGAACCCGTTCATCGCCATGATCAAGGGCTGAACAGGGCGCCTCGTCAATCGCTGCGCCCCGCCGGCCGCGCCCCAGGCGCCGGGCCGGAGGCGGCGCTGGAATCCGGGAGGTCAGGGTGAGCATCAACGCAACATTGCTCGGGCAGGCGATCTGGTTCGCGTTCTTCATCTGGGTCACGATGAAGTACGTGTGGCCGCCCTTGCAGAAAGCCATGAAGGCGCGCCAGCGCGAGATCGCCGACGGTCTGGCAGCCTCCGAGCGCGGCAAACACGAGCTCGAGCTGGCCGGCAAGCGCTCCGCCGACGTGGTGCGCGAAGCCAAGGAACGTTCCGGCGAAATCCTCGCGCAAACGGAGAAGCGCGCGCAGAAGATCCTCGACGAGGCCAGGGAAGCTGCGAAGGCCGAACATGCGCGCATCGTCGGCGCGGCCAAGGCCGACATCGAACTGGAGGCCACGCGCGCACGCGAGCAACTGCGCGAGCGTGTGGCGGAATTGGCGGTGGCCGGGGCGACCCGGATCCTGCAGCGCGAAGTCGACGCAGCGGCGCATGCCGAGCTGCTCGGCCGCCTGCGGCAGGAACTCTGAACGGCGCACGCGCACATGGCAGAGACGACGACCATCGCACGGCCCTACGCCGAGGCCCTTTTCCGACTCGCGGATCAGGGCGGCCGGCTGAAGGACTGGTCGGCGACGCTGGAGGCGATGAGCCGGGTGGCCGCGGATGCGCAGATGCGCGAGTGCATCGCGAACCCGAGGCTGTCCGCGGCCGCTCTCGCCGAGCTGTTCGTGTCGCTGTGCGAGGGCCTCGACGCGCAGGCGCGCAGTCTGGTGCGGGTGCTGGTGGAGAACCGTCGCCTCGCGCTGCTGCCCGAGATCCGCGGCCAGTTCGAGGCGCTCAAGAACGAACGCGAGGGCGTGCTGAAGGCGCAGGTGTTTTCCGCGTTCCCGCTGGACGAGGCACAGAAGGCCGCGCTGGTCTCCGACCTGGAGCGCAAGTTCGGGCAGAAGGTCGAGGCGACGGTCGCGCTCGATCCGGAACTCATCGGCGGAGTCAAAGTGGCGGTCGGCGACGAGGTCATCGACGCTTCCGTGCGGGCAAAGCTCGCCGCGATGGCGGCGGCGCTCAAGGCTTGAGCGCGTCGTGTTAGGAGAATGTCATGCAACTGAACCCCTCTGAAATCAGCGAACTGCTCAAGAGCAGGATCGAGAAGCTCGGCATCGGCGCCGAAATCCGCACCGAGGGCACGGTGGTGTCGGTCACCGACGGCATCTGCCGCGTCCACGGACTGAACGACGCCATGCAGGGCGAGATGCTGGAGTTTCCCCGCGACACCTACGGGCTCGCCCTCAACCTCGAGCGCGATTCCGTCGGCGCGGTGATCCTGGGCGAGTACACGCACCTCACCGAAGGCGACACGGTCAAGTGCACCGGGCGCATCCTCGAGGTTCCGATCGGCCCCGAGCTGATCGGACGCGTGGTCGATGCCCTGGGGCATCCGATCGACGGCAAGGGTCCGATCAACGCCGGTCAGACCGACGTCATCGAGAAGGTGGCGCCGGGCGTGATCTGGCGCCAGTCGGTATCCCAGCCGGTGCAGACGGGGCTCAAGTCGATCGACTCGATGGTGCCGATCGGGCGCGGCCAGCGGGAACTCATCATCGGCGACCGCCAGACCGGAAAGACCGCGGTGGCAGTGGACACCATCATCAACCAGAAGGGCAAGGATCTCGTCTGCGTCTACGTCGCGATCGGCCAGAAGGCGTCCACGATCATGAACGTGGTGCGCAAGCTCGAAGAAACCGGCGCGATGGATTACACCATCGTGGTGGCGGCCTCGGCATCGGAGTCGGCGGCCATGCAGTACATCGCCCCCTACTCCGGCTGCACCATGGGCGAGTATTTCCGCGACCGCGGCCAGGACGCGCTGATCATCTACGACGACCTCACCAAGCAGGCGTGGGCCTACCGGCAGATCTCGCTGCTGCTGCGCCGCCCGCCGGGGCGCGAGGCCTATCCGGGGGACGTGTTCTACCTGCACTCGCGCCTGCTCGAGCGCGCCGCACGCGTGAGCCCGGCCTGGGTCGAGAAATTCACCCAGGGCGCGGTCAAGGGCAGGACCGGCTCGCTCACCGCGCTGCCGGTCATCGAGACCCAGGCCGGCGACGTCACCGCGTTCGTCCCGACCAACGTCATCTCGATCACCGACGGCCAGATCTTCCTCGAAACCGATCTCTTCAACGCCGGCATCCGGCCCGCGATCAACGCCGGCATCTCGGTCTCGCGGGTGGGCGGCGCAGCCCAGACCAAGGTCATCAAGAAGCTCGGCGGCGGCGTGCGCCTGGCGCTCGCGCAATACCGCGAGCTGGCGGCCTTCGCGCAGTTCGCTTCCGACCTCGACGAGGCCACCCGCAAGCAGCTCGAGCGCGGCCGGCGTGTCACCGAGCTGATGAAACAGCCGCAATACCTGCCGATGCAGGTCTGCGAAATGGCGGTATCGCTCTACGCGGTCAACCAGGGCTACCTGGACGACATCGACGTCAAGCGCATCCTCGCCTTCGAGCAGGGCCTCCAGCAGCACATGCGCAGCCATGAGGCGGAGCTGATGAAGAAGATCGAATCGACCAGGGACCTCGACGCGGAAAGCGAGAAGCGGCTCGCGCTAGCGGTCGCGGAATTCAAGAAGAGCTGGGCCTGAGGCGGGGACGCACGTCATGGCCGGCGGCAAGGAGATCCGAACCAAGATCAAGAGCGTGCAGAACACGCAGAAGATCACCAAGGCAATGGAGATGGTGGCTGCGTCCAAGATGCGCAAGGCGCAGGAGCGCATGCGCGCGGCGCGCCCCTATGGCGAGAAGATGCGCAACATCATCGGCCATCTGGCTCACGCCAATACCGAGTACAGGCACCCGTTCCTGATCCGCAGGGACACCGTCAAGCGCGTCGGCCTGATCGTGGTCACCTCGGACAAGGGTCTGTGCGGCGGGCTGAACACCAACGTGCTCCGGCTCGCGCTCGGGCGCATCCGGCAATGGGAATCGGAGGGCGAGGAAATCCGGGTGACCTGCATCGGCAACAAGGGCCTCGGCTTCATGCAGCGGCTCAATGCGCAGGTGCTCTCGCACGTCACCGGGCTCGGCGATGCGCCCCGCCTGGAGAAACTGATCGGGCCGGTGAAGGTGATGCTGGACGCCTATTCTACGGACGAGCTGGACCAGGTCTTCCTCGCCTATACCCGCTTCATCAACACGATGAAGCAGGAGCCCGTGATCGAGCAGCTCCTGCCCCTCGAGGGCAAGGACGTCGGCGCCCGCACCCACGCCTGGGATTACCTCTACGAGCCGGAGGCGAAGCAGGTCCTCGACGACCTGCTGGTGCGCTACACGGAAGCGCTCATCTACCAGGCGGTCGCCGAGAACATGGCCTCCGAGCAGTCGGCGCGCATGGTCGCGATGAAGTCGGCCTCCGACAACGCCGGCACCGTGATCAGCGAGCTGCAGCTCATCTACAACAAGACCCGGCAGGCGGCGATCACCAAGGAGATTTCGGAAATCGTCGGCGGCGCGGCGGCGGTCTGAGCCGCAGCGCGTACGGAACGCATTTTTCGAGGAAACAGCGATGAGCGAGGGAACGATCGTACAGTGCATCGGCGCGGTGGTGGACGTCAAGTTCGAGCGTGAGGGCATGCCCAGGGTGCTGGACGCCCTGACGATGGAAGACATCGGGCTGACGCTCGAGGTCGAGCAGCAGTTGGGCGACGGCATCGTGCGCACCATCGCGCTGGGCTCCTCCGACGGCCTGCGCCGCGGGATGCGGGTGAAGAACACCGGCGTGCCGATCTCGGTTCCGGTGGGAACCGCCACGCTCGGGCGCATCATGGACGTGCTCGGACGTCCGATCGACGAGATGGGCCCGGTGGCGACCGAGGAGCGTCGCTCGATCCACCAGAAGGCGCCGGTCTTCGAAGATCTGTCTCCATCGCAGGAGCTGCTCGAGACCGGCATCAAGGTCATCGACCTGATCTGCCCGTTCGCCAAGGGTGGCAAGGTGGGCCTGTTCGGCGGCGCCGGCGTGGGCAAGACCGTCAACATGATGGAGCTGATCCGCAACATTGCGACCGAGCACTCCGGCTACTCGGTGTTCGCCGGGGTGGGCGAGCGCACCCGGGAGGGCAACGACTTCTATCACGAGATGAAGGAGTCGAAAGTGCTCGACAAGGTGGCGCTGGTCTACGGCCAGATGAACGAGCCGCCGGGCAACCGGTTGCGGGTGGCGCTCACCGGGCTCACCGTCGCCGAGCACTTCCGCGACGAGGGCCGCGACGTGCTGTTCTTCGTCGACAACATCTACCGCTTCACGCTCGCAGGCACCGAATGCTCGGCGCTGCTCGGGCGCATGCCCTCGGCGGTGGGTTACCAGCCGACGCTCGCCGAGGAAATGGGGAAACTCCAGGAGCGCATCACCTCGACCAAGAAGGGTTCCATCACCTCGATCCAGGCGGTCTATGTGCCCGCGGACGACCTGACCGACCCGTCTCCCGCGACCACCTTCGGCCACCTCGATGCCACCGTCGTGCTCTCGCGCGACATCGCCTCGCTGGGCATCTATCCGGCGGTCGATCCGCTGGACTCCACCTCGCGCCAGGTCGATCCCAACGTCGTGGGCGAGGAGCACTACAGCACCACCCGGGCGGTGCAGGCCACGCTCCAGCGCTACAAGGAGCTGCGCGACATCATCGCCATCCTGGGCATGGACGAACTGTCGCCGGACGACAAGCTGGCGGTAGCGCGCGCGCGCAAGATCCAGCGCTTCCTCTCGCAGCCGTTCTTCGTCGCGGAGGTCTTCACCGGTTCCGCCGGGAAGTACGTTCCGCTCAAGGAGACCATCCGCGGCTTCAAGATGATCGTGAGCGGCGAGTGCGACGCGCTCCCCGAGCAGGCCTTCTACATGGTCGGCTCGATCGACGAGGCGTTCGAGAAGGCGAAGACCATCCAGTGAGCGTGACTGCGCACCTGCACCCGAGCGGCGGAGAGCGACCATGGCAATGACCATACACGTGGATGTCGTCAGCGCGGAGGGATCCATCTTCTCCGGGCTGTGCGAATTCGTCGCGCTGCCGGGCGAGGCGGGCGAACTCGGGATCCTTCCCGGGCACGCGCCGCTGCTCACGCGCATCAGGCCCGGCACGGTCAGGCTCAAGGTGCCGGACCGCGAAGAGGAACTCGTCTTCGTCGCCGGTGGGGTGCTCGAAGTCCAGGCCAGCGCGGTGACGGTGCTCGCGGACACCGCGATCCGCGGCCGCGACCTCGACGAAGCCAAGGCGACCGAGGCGAAGAAGAAGGCCGAAGAGGCGATGCGCGACCAGACCTCGGGTCTGGAATACGCGCAGGCCGAGATCGAACTCGCCAACGCCATCGCGCAACTGCGGGCGATCGAGCGGCTGCGCTCGCGGCGCCGCTGAACGGCGGCTGCGCGCGTTTCGCGCCGGGGTGCGGCGGGCGCGGAGGATTCCGCCGGGCGCCTACGCGCCCTTCACGACTCGCGCGATGCGATCCTCGATCCGATCGAGGTCCGTGCGAAGCCGGTCGAGCGCCTCCCCGAACTCTCCGGCCGACCGGTGCGAGACGAGGACCGGTCTTTCCTCGCGCAGGTATTCGGCGAGCGCCTCGCCGAGCCGGACGGCCGAGCGCGCCGGCCAGGGCGCTAGGCCCTGCACCAGTCCGGCGATGCGATGCGCCGGGATGTCGCCGACGACGCGGCTGAGGTCTTCCTCGTAGTCCCAGCGCAGTTCGCGCAGCACGAACGCCAGCGCGTCGGCGAGCTCGGCCGAACCGTTCACCCTTGCGGACTTCACCAGCGCCTCACTGCCGCGCAGCGCGAGGAGCGGCGCCCACGGCGACAGGACCATCTCGACGTCCGCGGCGCCAGCCGCGGCCTCCGCCACGCTGCCGTCGGGATTCACGACCCAGCTCGCCCGCCACGGCGGCATGGTCATGCGGATGATGCTGCCCGCATGCGGACGCAGCCGCTCGCGTGCCCAGGCCTGGGCACGCAGCAGATGGTTCAGCGCGAGCGTGACCGCCTGGACGAGCATCTCAACGCCGCTCCTCAGGCCATGCTCAGTGCATCTGCTGGATGCCGGCGACCAGCCAGCCCGAGCCGCCGGAGCGCGGCTTGACCAGGTGCCAGACTTCGTCGAACGACTGCGGCGCGTCCTGCGGCTCCTCGCGGATCAGGCCGTGGAAGCGGACGCTCGCGAGATAGCGATCGGCTTCCTCGGAAGCGTCGAGCACCTCGGCATCGAGCGAGACCACGTCGGTCTGCTGGCGAGCGCCGCCGCGCTCCTGATGCTCCAGCCGGATCTCCGCGAACATCTCCGGCGTGGTGAACTCCCGGATGTCGTCGAGATTTCCGGCATCGTTCGCGGTCTGCAGACGCAGGAAATTGACCTTGGCCTGCCGCGCGAAGCCTTCGGCGTCGAAGCCTTCCGGAGCCGCGCGGGCCCCGGCGGCGGATACCGCACCCGTGGCAAGCTGCGGTTCGAGACCGCCGCCGGCAGCTCCGGCCCCGGCGTACTGCAGCGGACGCGCGGGCTGCGAGCGCCGCACCAGCATCCGCACCACGAAGATCGCCGCAACAGCGAGCAGCGCGATCAGCAGGAAGGATCCGAACGCCTCCGACAGTCCGAGATGGGACATCAGTGCGGCCAGCCCGAGGCCGGCCGCCAGACCCGCGAGCGGGCCGAGCCATCTCGACGCTCCCGCGGCCGGCAGCGCAGGCTTGCCCGCCGGCGCCTGCGCGGGAGCCGCGCGCTGCACGGGCGCGGCCGGCGCGGCCTGGCGGTTCATGTCGCGCTGCATGCCGAACGACCGACCCCCGCCCAGACGCCTCGCATCCGCATCCGTGGCGGCGATGCCCAGACCGAGGAATGCGACGGCGAGTACTGCGAGAATCCGTTTCATGACTTTCCCTCCCGTGGAATGGATGATCAGAGCCGGTAGCCCCGGTGCAGCGCAACGACGCCCGCGCTCAGATTGAAGTATTCGACGCGCTCCAGGCCCGCTCGTTCCATCATCGACTTGAGCGCGGCCTGGTCGGGGTGCATGCGGATCGACTCGGCGAGATAGCGGTAGCTCGCCTCGTCGTGCGCCACCCGCCGGCCCAGCCAAGGCAGCACCTTGAACGAATAAAGGTCGTACAACGGCTCGAGCGGTTTCCATACGCGCGAGAACTCGAGCACCAGCGCCCGCCCGCCCGGGCGCAGGACCCGCCTCATCTCGGAGAGCGCCAGATCCTTGTGAGTCATGTTGCGCAGGCCGAACGCCACCGTGACGCAGTCGAAGTATGCGTGCGGGAAGGGCAGGTGCTCCGCATCGCACTGCACGACCGGCATCAGGAGTCCATCGTCGAACAGGCGGTCGCGCCCGCTCGCGAGCATCTCGCGGTTGATGTCCGTGAGCCACACCTCGCCCGATTTCCCCACCCTGCGCGCGAGCGCGCGGGCGAGATCGGCAGTGCCACCGGCGACGTCGAGCACCCGGTCGCCCGGGCGCACCGCGGCGATCTCGATCGCGAACGCCTTCCAGAGACGATGCAGGCCGAACGACATCAGGTCGTTCATCAGGTTGTAGCGCAACGCGACCGAGGAAAACACGCCGGCGACCCGGCGCGCCTTTTCCGGCACCGGAACCTGCTCGTATCCGAAATGGGTGGTCGGATCGCTCATTCGTCTCGCCGCTGCCCGCTCAGTGGTGGCCACAGCCCCCTGCAGGGGCGGCAGCGGGCGTCGCTACCTCGCGACTCGCGCCCGCGCTCTCGATGCGGCGCAGGTACTCCTGCCAGAGCTCTTCCTGGTGTTCGCCGAGCAGATACAGGTAGTCCCAGGAATAGATGCCCGTGTCGTGGCCGTCGGAAAATGCCGGCTTGATCGCGTAGTTGCCCATCGGTTCGACGCTCACAATCTCGACGTCGCGCTTGCCGGTCTGGAGCACTTCCTGGCCAGGGCCGTGGCCGCGCACCTCCGCCGAGGGCGAATACACGCGCAGCAGTTCGTACGGCAGGCTGAACTGCCTGCCGTCGCTGAACGTCAGGTCCATCACGCGCGAGCTCTGATGCAGCTTGATCTCGGTCGGGATCGGAGTCTTCCTGTCGAGGCCGGCCATGCTTCCTCCTGGCGATGCGTGGCCGGGTATCATACCCGAATGAGGACAGCGGACCGGAGGGACGGACGGCGCAGATGGCCGCGACCATCCTGATCGTCGAAGACGACGCGGCGGTACGCGAGCTGGTCGCGTTCAACCTGGGCCGCGCGGGTTACCGGATCATCGAGGCCGCCGACGCCGTGCAGGCGGCTGCGCGCATCCGCGAGTCGGTCCCGGAGCTGCTCATCCTCGACTGGATGCTACCCGGCATGTCCGGGATCGATCTCGCGCGCAGGCTGCGCGCCGACCCCCGTCACCGCGACCTGTCCATCATCATGCTGACTGCCCGCTCAAGCGAAGGCGACCGCATCCTCGGTCTGGAGACCGGCGCCGACGACTACGTGGCGAAGCCCTTCAGCCCGCGCGAGCTCGTCGCCCGCGTCCGCGCGGTGCTCCGCCGGCGGGCGCCCGGAGGCGACGAGCGACCGATCGAGATCGGGCGGCTGCGGCTGGATCCGGCCAGCCGGCGGGTCACGGCGGGCGGGCGCGAGGTTACCCTCGCGCCGACCGAGTATCGCCTGCTGCATCACCTGATGGGCCGCGCGGAGCGAGTGCACACTCGCGCGCAGCTCCTCGACGCGGTGTGGGGCAACGAGGTGTTCATCGACGAGCGGACGGTGGATGTGTATATCCGCAGGCTGCGCGCGGCGCTCGAGGCGAGCGCCTGCGACCGTCTCATCCAGACCGTGCGGGGTGCGGGCTATCGCGTCTCGGCCTCGGACTGATCGGGCATGAACCCCGTATGGCTGGGCGCATTGGCGCGCACCGGCGTGATCGGCATGCTCGCTCTCGCGGCGTGGCTGGCGGGCGGAGTGCGCGCTGCGCTGGCGGCGATCGTCATCGCCCTGGCGGCGGCCTGGCTGATCGAACTGCGCCATCTCGCCCGCCTGCGGCGCTGGCTCGGCGGGCCGCAGGGTGCGGCGACGCCGGACGCCTCGGGCGTCTGGGGCGAGACGTTCTCGGCGCTCGCCCGCCGCGCCCGGAGCGCGCAGCGCACCCGCAATGAACTCGCCGCCGCGCTGGCGCGTTTCACGGACGCGGCGCATGCCATGCCGGACGGCGTGATCGTGCTCGCGGGCGGGGACGCCATCGAGTGGATGAACCGGACCGCCGAATCGCATTTCGGGCTGGACCGCAGGCGAGATCGCGGTGTTCCGGTCACCAACCTGGTCCGCCAGCCGGATTTCGTCGGCTACCTGCGCAATGCAGACTTCGGCGCACCGCTCGCCCTGGAGAGCACCCGGATTCCGGGCCAGCGCCTGTCGCTGCAGGTCGTGCCCTTCGGGTCCGAGCGACGCCTTCTCGTTTCGCGCGACATCACCCAGATCGTCGCGCTCGAGAACATGCGCCGCGATTTCGTGGCCAACGTCTCTCACGAGCTCAAGACGCCGCTCACCGTGGTGGGTGGATTCCTGGAAACGCTCGCCGAAAACCTGCCCGCTCTCGAGCCGGGGCAGGCGGAACGCTTCGTCGGCCTCGCTCTGGAACAGGCGCGTCACATGCAGCGCCTGATCGAAGATCTGCTGACGCTCTCGCGCATCGAATCCGCTGCTCCGCCCGCGCTGGACGAAGAAGTCGAAGTGGCGGAACTGCTCGCCGAGGTCGGCCGCGAGGCAGCCGCGCTCTCCAGCGGGCGCCATGGGATCGAGATCGAGGCCGGCGAAGCGGCGCGGCTGCTCGGCAGCCGTTCTGAGCTTCGCAGCGCACTGGCGAATCTCGCTTCGAATGCCGTGCGCTACACGCCCGAGGGCGGACGTGTCGCCCTGCGATGGCGCCTGCTGGAAGACGGTTCGGGGCTGCTCAGCATCGAGGACAACGGCATCGGCATCGAGGCCCGTCACCTGCCGCGACTGACGGAGCGCTTCTACCGCGTCGACCAGGGCCGTTCGCGCGACACCGGCGGCACCGGCCTCGGGCTGGCGATCGTCAAGCACGTCCTCGCCCGCCATCAGGCCCGGCTCGAAATCGAGAGCACGCCGGGCGCGGGCAGCCGTTTCAGCGCCCGCTTTCCGCCCTCGCGGGTTCGCACGCCTGCGCCGGGTGCGCAAGCGCGTAGCTGACCCGTTCGAAGTCGAAGCCCTGGTCCAGCGCGTTTTCGAGCCGCGCTTCCAGGGTGCGCTCGATGTACAGATCGAGCACGCGCTCGGGCTCGAACCAGCCTTTCGGCAGCACGAGGCAGGCGGGTTCCTTCAGCGCGGGCATCTCGGGCAGCCGGAAGGCGCGCACATAGGGCTCCGAGTGCGAAACCGCCGGCCCCAGCCGCCGCACCGAAACCGCCTCGGGCACGCCGGGCAGCACCCGCACCCCGGCGCGCAGACCGCCCGAGGCCTCGTACATGAGCCAGCTCACCACGCACAGCAGGAAGCGCTCGCATCCGGGCGCCTGGATGCCCAGCAACTGTCCGTGCTGGATGCCCTCGCCGGGCCCGCTTCGGTGCAGGCGGAAGCCGGAAATCGATTCGTCCGCGACCTCCCACTTCTCGGTCGCGTACTCCACCTGGGCCTCCTGCACATGCAGCGGCCGCCCGGGATCGACCTGATGGCGGAAGGTGGCGATCGTCTCGAACTCCTTGCGCGAGTAGATCCTGACATGGGCAGGCTGGACGAACTCGGCACCGCTGACGAAATAATGGATCGCCTCGAAACCGTGGCAGACTTCGGCAGTCGCGCCCGCAGCGACCGCATGGCGCTGGAAACGCCGCGGGTTGGACGCCACGCACCAGGGGCGGAACAGGCTCACCAGCAGCCGGCCGGCGTACGGTTCGAACGCGGTCTCGCCCAGGCCGAGCTCGGCGGGTGCGCTCTTCGCCTTGAGCTGGGCCGCGACGCGGTGCATCTCTGCGGTCAGCCGAGCCGTCGCGAGATGGCGAAGACCCGGGCCCGCAGTCAGGAACTGAAGCGGACGCGGGCCGCAATCCGCCGCCAGATCGACGGCATACGCGCGCGGGTCGGTCTGCGAGTCCGCGGAAAGCAGCTCGGCGAACAACGAGAATCGCTGGCTCCAGGCGACGAGCCAGCCGAGCTCGCGCGGCGAGCGGCTGTAGGGGTTGCCCAGCTCGGTGAGCAGCACCGCGGCGAGCGCCTGGGCGCAGCTCTGCGAATGGCTGAACTCGTTCAGCGGTTCGGCGACCGGCTGCTCGGCGATTCCCCATTCCTCGGCACTCGCGTAATAGCCGAACAGATCGCTCCAATGGCCTTTTGGCACCTCGCGCCGGGCCGAGTAGTACTCGACGATGCGTTTGCCTGCGTAGTGCACGCAGCGCTGGCAGATCAGCGCGAGGCGGCTCTGGATCTCGGCGCTCTCCCCGCCGAGGCTGGCCACCTGCGCGTAGGCATTCGCCATCAGATTCCACAGGCGTACGACGCGATCGAGGCTGTCGTCCTCGCCGCTGCCGGGCACCAGCGGCCGGCCGGCATAGCGCGCGGCGAGTGACTCCTGCACGAAGGCCATGGCCGGACGGGTCATCTCCAGGATTTGCAGATAGCTCGCGGCGGGTGGTGGCGCGACCGCCAGACCCTGGAGCAGGGTCGTGAGGCTCTCCTGCACCCGGGCGGGCCGGGTGAGGGGCAACGCGGCCACCAGCGCCATGCATTGCTGCGGGTCGCGGGAGTCGATGCCGAGCGGCGGGACAGGCATGTTCATGGCGATCCGAGGCTTCCTCGTTCGAAGTCGATGCCGCGTTCGAGAAATGCCGTTAGCTTAACACTGCGGCGGCCGTTGTCGAGCAGATCGATCACGTCTCCGGGACGAAACGCGCCCCGCGGCCCGACCAGGCTGGGCGTAGCGCCGCCGGTCACCACGAAACCGGGACGCCACTGCCCGTCCGCGCGCGCCGCGGGCGCGACGCGAATGGCAGCGGGCCGCGGGGTTCCCGGGATCCTGCGCACGCGCGCAAGAGTGGCTCCCTGCGCATCGAGCCGAACCCAGTGCACGCGTGCCAGCACGTAAGCCTCATCCGGCGGTCCCTTGATGGCGACGAGCTGGCCGCGGCCCAGCCGGCCCGGCGCATCGGGCGGACGGAAAAGCGTGAGTTCGCCCCCGGAGGCCTCGATGAGCTGCCAGGTCTCGACCTGGAAACCGCGGCTGCGGCTGAAGCCGTTCTCGACCCGCGGCGCGAGCATGCGCAGCGTGGCGATCTTCTCCACCTCCCAGCTCGCCAGAGTGGCTTCATCGATGGGCTCGCGAAACGGCTTCCTGCCCGAGAGGTAGTAGTGTGCTGCGTCCAGTCCGGTCACGAGCCTGCAGTCCCCGCCCACCTTGCCCGAAGCGGGCAGCCGCACGAGCGCACCCTTGCAGCAATGCTCGTAGAGGTGGCGCCAGAACCCCGGCTCCGGCGCGTGCGTCGCCCGCGCCGCGCCGTCCGCGGTCGCCTGGAGCCGCCGCTTCAGCTTGGCCGCGAGCGGCGCCGTGTCGAGGTAGCGCAGCCGGCCCGCCTGCGGCGGAACCTGGCTCGGCGGCCGGGAGCCCGCACAATCGACCACCAGCGGAGGCAGCCGGAAGAACGGCGGTGGAGAAGCCGAGAACTTCAAGTGCCGGCTCCAGCGGGCGAGGTGGCGACGCGCGCTCTCGAATTCGGACGGCTCCAGCTCGTGCGCATCGCAGCGGTGGAGCAGCAGCACATAGGCATAGACCGCGGCGGGGCTGGCGGCGCGCTCGTCGAACAGCGGGTCTTCGACCGCGTCCTCCGCTACGCCGAGCGCCTCCGCAGCCGAATAGATGCGGTGCGCGGCGCGCCAGAAGGAGGGGGCCGACTCGATGCCGGTGCGGCAGGCATCGAGCTGTTCCCAGGCGAGCGTCGCGAGCGAGCGCTGTGCCGCGAGGGCCGCCTCGCCCGGCGCGCGCGACTGTCCGGGCGCCCCGGCCTCCAGGCAGATCGCGTATCCCTTCGCAAGCGCGCGGGCCAGCGCGACATTGGCATCGAATGCGGCCTTCTCCGAAGCGGCAAGCGGCAGGGCGCGCCTGGCGAACCGCCGCGCCGCCTCGCTGCATGCGCGGTGTGCCGCCTCGCGCAGCAGTTCCAGGATCCGAAGCCGCTCGTCCGGTGCCAGCGGCTGCGCGTTCAGCAGGTTCGATTCAGCGACCAGCGCCGCATGAGCGCGCGCCGGATGCTCCCCCGAGAGCGCGGCGAGCCAGCGGCGGCAATCCTGCGCGTCGACAAAGGCCGGCGGCCTCGGAATCCTCTGGGCGAATGCTTCCGGCATCGCGCACCCTCACTCCTTCGGCAGCCTGGCGAGCGCACGCCGAACGGTCTGTTTCAGCAGTTCCACGGAAACCTCGATGCGCACCGGCGCGCCGCGCACGCGTGAGGCGGCCCAGAGCGGCTCGGGAAAATGGCGGTCGCCCGGAGTGCGCGCGACGACATGCCAGTGCACGTGGGGCGTGAGGTTGCCGAAGCTCGCCAGGTTGATCTTCTCGACCCCGGCCAGGCAGCGCAGCGCCGCTTCCACCGCGAACACCACGTTCATCAGATGGGTGCGATCGGCCGGACACAGATCGGTCATCTCGCGCACGTGGCCGTTCCAGATCACGCGGCAATAGGCTGGATAATCGGGGTCGGCCACGCGCACGATGCGTAGCCGCGCATCGCGCCAGATCGGCTCGCCACCTTCGGAACCGCACAGATCGCAGGAATCCGTCGTCATGCCGCCTCACCGCCTCGCATCACACCCGATAACGGCGCGCGCCCGCAAAGGTTGAGCCGCGCCCCCCGGCTGCGGCGGTGCGACGCGATGCACGGGTGCGCAGCGTGCTCGGGAAATCGGCGCTTTCGCGCTTGCTGTGGCAGAATCGCCGCGTGATCACGCTGTCGCGGCAGGGCTGGCAGACATGGCGGTAATCTGGGCGCAGGCCGCCCTGTGGCTGGGCTTGGCCCTGCTCGCCTCGCTGCTGTCGATCTGGCTGCGGATCGCCACGGCGCTCTCCGAGATCGTCGTCGGCACCATCGCCCAACTGCTGATCGGCGCCGCGCTGGGCAGCGCCCTGCTGGCGGGCGATGCTACCTGGATCAAGTTCCTGGCCGGCGCCGGCGCGATCCTGCTCACATTCCTGGCCGGGGCGGAACTCGACCCGCAGGTCTTCCGCAAGGAATGGAAGCAGGCGACGGCCATCGGCCTGGTGAGTTTCTTCGGTCCTTTCCTCGGCTGCACGGCCATCGCGCGCTGGGGACTCGGTTGGTCGCCGGAGGCGAGCTGGCTGGCGGGTATCGCCATGTCCACCACTTCCGTGGCCGTCGTCTATGCCGTGATGCTGGAGTTCGGCCTCAATGTCACGAATTACGGCAAGGTGGTGCTCGCGGCCTGTTTCATCACCGATCTCGCCACCGTCGCGGCGCTCGGCCTCATCTTCGCGCCCTTCACCTACAAGACGCTCACCTTCCTTGGCGTCGGCGCGATCGCCTTCTTCGTCCTGCCCTGGATCGTGCCGCGCTTCTTCAAGCGCTACGGCGGCCGGCCTTCCGAACTCGAAGCCAAGTTCCTGATGTTTACCCTGTTCGGCATGGGCGCGCTGGCCACCTGGGCCGACAGCGAGGCGGTGTTGCCGGCGTATCTGCTCGGCATGGTGCTGGCGGGCACGGTGGGCAAGGACCACGCGCTGATCCGCCGGCTGCGCACGCTGACCTTCGGGCTGCTCACGCCCTTCTACTTCATCCGCGCCGGTTCGCTGGTCTCGCTGCCGGCACTCGTCGCGGCCCCGGCGGCCTTTTTCGTCCTGTTGATCGGAAAGATGGTCACCAAGGTCCTCGGCGTCTATCCGGTCACCCGCGCCTACGGGTCCCCAAAACAGGAAGGGGGCTACACCACGCTCCTGATGTCCACCGGCCTGACCTTCGGCACCATCTCGGCACTTTTCGGATTGGGCCACCGGATCGTCGATCAGGCGCAATACTCGGCACTGGTGGCGGCGGTCGTCGCCAGCGCCGTGGTACCCACGCTCATCGCCAACGCCTTCTTCCTGCCCCGGCACCTGCTGCGCGGCGCGGAAAAGGGCACGTCCGCATAGGAGGCGCACGTCATGTTCGAAAAGATACTCGTGGCCTACGACGGTTCCGACGCGGCCAACAAAGCCTTCGATCTCGCGCTCGATCTCGCCGCCAGATACGGCGCCGAATTGAAGGTGCTGGCAGTGGCGCGGCCACCCGAGTTCGGCGACGAAGTGGAGACCGAAGCGGTGCTGGAAAACTCGCGCAGGCACTACCAGCATGTCCTCAAACCCATCAGGGATCGGCTGGCCGGCAGCAGCCTCAAACACGCGGTCGAAGTCGTCAGCGGCCATCCGGCCGAGCATATCGTCATGACGGCGGAACACTGGGGCGCGCACCTGATCGTGCTCGGCCATCGCGGCAAGGGACTGATGGGGCACTGGCTGGTCGGCTCGGTCGCGAAGCAGGTCCTGCACCACGCGCATTGCGCCGTGCTCGTCGCGCGCTGACCGGGCGTTTCATCGGCGGACGCGCCCGACGGCGCGACGACGATTCGGCCCGGCCCCGGTGCGCCTGCACCGCAGCTCCGGCGGTGCGACGCAATGCACGCGCGCGCGACCGCCTCGATTGACCTCGGGCCGCGCCCGGATTACATTGCGGCTGCGCGCTGCCTCGCCCCGAGGCCGGGCCGACGCCGCTTCCGGGAATCGCCGTGGCAGACAGGAAAGTTACGAGCCGCACCGTGCGCTATGCCGTCCTGGTGACCGTGGTCACCCTGACCACGGCGTTCGCCGGCGCCATCGCGCTGATGGTCCACCTCGCCTCCAATCCGGAGGAGCTGGAACTGGACCGGATCGCCCCCTGGCTCGCGGTCGGCGCCGCGCTCGGATTGCTGCTGTGGTTCGTGCTCAACCCGGATCGCTACCGGCGCAGCAAGAAGCACCGGAAGCATCGATCCCGCAGCGAGCCGAAGGAAGCGCCTCCGGTCGAGCCGGCCGCCGAGTAGCCGCGCTCAGAGCAGGACGCGCTCGATCCCGCCCTTGCGCGCCCGCTCCAGATACTCCGCCATCCAGTCCGGGCCGAGCAGCCGCCGGGCGAGTTCCACCACGATGTAGTCGGCCCGGGTGCCGGCGTCCTCGTCGAAGCGCGACAGCCCCTGCAGGCAGGACGGGCACGAGGTGAGCACCTTGACCGGCACGCGCTGCGCGCCCGCGCGCGCCCGCTGTGCGCCGGCGCGCATCTCTTCCTCTTTGCGCATGCGCACCTGGGTCGCGATGTCCGGGCGGCTGGCGGCGAAGGTGCCGGACTCCCCGCAACAGCGCTCGTTGAGCGCGACCTCCTGCGCCATCAGCGCGCGGGCCACCGCGAGCGGCGGATGCGTCTTCATCGGCGTATGGCAGGGGTCATGGTAGAGGTAGCGCACGCCCGGCACGTCCTGCGCCGCCACCCCCTTTTCCATCAGGTACTCGTGGATGTCGAGCAGCCGGCAGCCGGGGAAGATCTTGTCGAATTCGTAGCACAGGAGCTGATCCATGCAGGTGCCGCAGGACACGATCACAGTGCGGATGTCGAGGTAGTTGAGGGTGTTCGCGACGCGGTGGAACAGCACCCGGTTGCGGGTGGTGATCCGGGTGCCGGTCTCCTCGTCCCCGTTCGAGCGCTGCGGGTAGCCGCAGCACAGGTAGCCGGGCGCGAGCACGCACTGCACGCCCACGTGGAAGAGCATCGCCTGGGTGGCCAGCCCGACCTGGGAGAACAGCCGCTCGGAACCGCAGCCGGGAAAGTAGAACACCGCCTCCGCGTCCTCGATGGCGCGCGCGGGATCCCGGATCACCGGCACGATGCCCGCATCCTCGATGCCGAGCAGGGCGCGCGCGGTGCGGGACGGCAGCCCGCGCGGCATCGGTTTGTTGATGAGATGGATCACCTGGGCCGTGAGCGGCGGCCGGCCCGCGGTGGCGGGCGGGTGGGCGAGCTGCGCGCGCGCGAGCCCGGTCCAGCGGGCGAAGGCATGGCCGATGCGCTGCGCCGCGTAGCCCAGGCGCACGATCGCTAGGCGAAGCAGCTTGATCGTCGCCGGGTCGGTGGCGTTCAGGAAGGCCATCGCCGCCGCGGTGGCCGGCGAGAACTTCTTCCTGCCCTGGCGGCGGAGGAATCCGCGCATCGCGATCGAGACGTCCCCGAAGTCGATGTCCACCGGGCAGGGCCTCGCGCAGCGGTGGCAGACCGTGCAATGGCCGGCGAGATCCCCGAACGCCGCGAAGTGGCGCCGGGACACGCCGCGCCGCGTCTGCTCCTCGTAGAGGAAGGCTTCGATCAGGAGCGAGGTCGCGAGGATCTTGTTGCGCGGCGAATAGAGCAGATTGGCGCGCGGCACGTGGGTGGCGCACACCGGCTTGCACTTCCCGCAGCGCAGGCAGGCCTTGATGGAGTCCGAGATCGTGCCGATCTCGGACTGCTCGAGGATCAGCGACTCGACGCCGAGCAGGCTGAAGCTCGGCGTGTAGGCATCGCGCAGGTCGGCGCCCGGCATCAGCTTGCCGCGGTTGAAGCGCCCCTGCGGATCCACCCGTGCCTTGTACTCGAGGAAGGGCCGCAGCGCTTCCGGATCCAGGTACTCCAGCTTGGTGATGCCGATGCCATGCTCGCCGGAGATCACGCCGCCGAGGCTGCGCGCGAGCCCCATGATGCGCGCCACCGCGGCATTCGCCTCGCGCAGCATCCCGTAGTCGTCCGAGTTCACGGGAATGTTGGTATGGACGTTGCCGTCGCCGGCGTGCATGTGCAGGGCGACGAAGACACGGCTGCGCAACACCGCCGCATGCACCGCGTCGATGCGCGCAGCCACGTGGCGAAAGGCGAGCCCCTCGAACAGCGAAACGAGCGGCGCGCGCAGTTCCTCCTTCCACGAGATGCGCCGCGCATGGCACTGCACGGCGTGGAACACGCTCGCCTGCGGCGCGCGCCCCAGCAGCGCGCCCAGCCGTTCGGACGCATCCGCCGCCCCCTCGAGCAGCCGATCCATCGTCGCGGGCTCGCCGCACGGAGCATCGAGCCGGTCGAGGATTTCCCGCCAGCGCGCCCGCACCCGCGCGACCAGTTCCAGGGCCCTGGCGCGCCGGTCGCCGATCAGCTCCTCGGCGGGCAGCGCCGGCTCCGGCTGCGCGACCGGAAGCTCGCCGCGCAGCATCTCTTCGAGCGCATCGCACAGTTTCAGTTTGTTGCCGATCGACAGCTCGATGTTGATGCGCTCGATCCCGTCGCAGTACTCGCCCATGCGCTCCAGGGGAATGACGACGTCCTCGTTGATCTTGAACGCGTTGGTGTGGCGGGCGATCGCCGCGGTGCGCGCGCGGTCGAGCCAGAAGCGGCTGCACGCATCGGCGGAAGTCGCGATGAAGCCTTCGGCTGCGCGCAGCGAAGCGATGCGCACCACCTCGGACGCCGCCGCCATCACCGCCGTCTCGTCCTCGCCCACGAGGTCGCCGAGCAGCACCATCTTCGGCCGGCCGCGTCCCTTGGCCTTGGTGGCATAGCCGACCGCCTTCAGATAGCGCTCGTCGAGATGCTCCAGGCCGGCGAGCCGCGCGCCTCCCAGGCCCCCGTCCAGGTGGCGCTTGATCTCGACGATCGCGGGCACGGCCTCGCGCACCTCGCCGAAGAACTCCAGGCAGAACGCGCGCACGACCGGCGGCATCCGGTGCAGGATGAAGCGCGCCGAGGTGACGATCCCGTCGGTGCCCTCCTTCTGCACGCCGGGCAGCCCCGCGAGGAACTTGTCGGTGACATCCTTGCCCAGCCCGGCCTTGCGGAAGACGGCTCCGGGGATCTCCAGGACTTCGGGCGCGCAGCGCGGACTCAGGCCGTCGGCTGCGAAGCGGCGGATCTCGAAGCGCGCGAGCGGCGCATCGTGGATCCTGCCCAGGTTGTGATCCAGGCGCACGACCTCCATGAGGAGGCCCTCGCAATCCACCATCCGCCACGACGCCAGGTTGTCGAGCGCCGTGCCCCACAGCACCGCCTTCTTGCCACCCGCATTCATGGCGACGTTGCCGCCGATGCAGGAGGCGTCCGCCGAGGTCGGATCGCAGGCGAACACCCCTCCCTCGGCCTCCGCGGCCTCGATCGCGCGGCGGGTCACCACCCCGGCGCCGCAGGCGAGCGTGGCGACCTCGCGATCCAGCCCCGGCAGGCGAAGCTCTTCCACCGGACCGAGCCGGTCGAGCTTCTCGGTGTTGATGACCGCGGCCTCGCGGGTGAGCGGCACCGCGCCCCCCGTGTAGCCGGTGCCGCCTCCGCGCGGAATCACCGTCAGGCCGAGCGCGATGCACTCGCGCACGAGCGCCGCGACTTCCTCCTCGCTGTCGGGATTCAGCACGACGAACGGAATCTCGACGCGCCAGTCGGTGGCGTCGGTCGCATGGGCGATGCGCGACATCCCGTCGAAGGCGATGTTGTCGCGGCGCGTGTGGCGGGCGAATGCGCGCAATGAACGCGCGCGCAGGCTTGCGGTCTGCGCGAAGCCGGCCGCAAACGCCTCCACGGCCGCCGCGGCCGCCTCGACCAGCTTCGCGACCTTCGTGCTGCGCTCCGCGAGCAGCCCCGAGGAATCGCCAGCGTCATACTGCTTGCGCCGTTTGTCGATCTCGGCGAGGCGGTGGCGCATCGCCTCCACGAGTGCCCGGCGCCGCGCCTCGTCCTCGAGCAGATCGTCTTCGAGATAGGGATTGCGGCGCACCGCCCACAGGTCGCCGAGCACCTCCAGCAGCATGCGCGCCGAGCGCCCCGTGACCCGCTCCGCGCGCAGCTCGTCGAGCACCTGCCACATCGGCTCGCCGAGCAGGCGGATGGCGATCTCGCGGTCGGAGAACGAAGTGTAGTTGTACGGGATCTCGCGAAGGCGGGCGCTCATTGCGGATGGGCGGGGCGGCGGGAAAGCGTGGCATTCTACCCGCGCGCGCTGCCGGCTTCGGCCGGGCGAGGTGCCGCGGGGCGATGGTATAGTTCGCACCCGATCGCATCCCCTGCATCGACCCGGTCGCAGACATTTCCCCAGGAGACCCCATGAACCTCAAGCCGGTTTTGATCGCGGCAGGCTTCATCGCGATGCCAGCCTTCGGCGACGACACTCAGCTCCTCGAAAATGCACGCCAGGTGGCCGCCTCGATGCCACCCAAGCTGCTGGAAGTCCTGACTCGCGAGATCGCGAAGGGAGGCCCCGAGAACGCGATCGCGGTCTGCCGCGAGACCGCGCCCGCGATGGCGAAGGCCGCCTCCGAGAAGACCGGCTGGGCGATCCGCCGGGTGAGCCTCAGGAACCGCAATCCGAAGGCCGTTCCCGACGCCTGGGAAAAAGCGGTCCTGGAGGACTTCGACCGGCGCGTCGCCGCGGGCGAATCGCCGGCCGCGCTCGAAAAGGTGGAGACCGTCACCGGCGACGGAAAGAAGGTCTTCCGCTACATGAAGGCCCTGCCCACCCAGGAGCTGTGCCTGCAGTGCCACGGCGCGCCCGAGCACCTGTCTCCGGCCGTGAAGGCGAAGCTGCAGGAACTGTATCCGGGCGACAAGGCGGTCGGCTACGGCCTCAAGCAGATCCGCGGCGCGATCACCCTCAAGAAGGCACTCTAGCCGGCCGCCGGCCCGGCGGCTGATGCGCGGGCGGCAGCGAACCGGCGAGGCGCGGGCCGCCCAGGGGATCGTACGCGCGCACACCTTCCGGAGGCCGTCCCGAACGCGTACCTGGAACCTGACCGGATGCCCAAACGCTACTGGCTGCTGAAGTCGGAGCCTGCCGTCTTCGGGATCGACCGGCTCGCGGCCGAACCCGGCGCCCGCAGCGCATGGACGGGGGTGCGCAACTACCAGGCGCGCAACTTCATGCGCGATGACATGCGCATTGGCGACCGCGCCTTCTTCTACCACTCGAGCTGTGCGCGGCCGGGCATCGCGGGGATCGTCGAGGTGACCCGCGAGGCCTTTCCCGATCCGACCCAGTTCGATCCCTCTTCGGAATACTTCGATCCCGGGGCGAGCGTCGAGCGGCCGCGCTGGTTCTGCGTCGAGGTCCGCCTAGTGCGAAAGACGCGCCCGATCGGGCTCGAGGAATTGCGCACCCACCCGGAGCTCGCCGGGATGGGCGTGTTGCGCCGGGGCAACCGCTTGTCGATCCAGCCGGTCGATGCCGCCGAGTGGCGTTTCCTCTGCGAGCGGCTCGCGGCCGCGGAGCCGGCGTGAGCGCCTGGTTCGCCGTCTATCTGCCGCTGGGCGCCTTCGCCGGTTTCATCGCCGGGCTGTTCGGGGTGGGCGGAGGGCTGACCATCGTGCCGCTGCTGTTCATGCTCTTTTCCTGGGAGGGTTTCCCGCCCGAGCACGTGATGCATCTCGCGCTCGGCACGTCGATGGGGACGATCCTCTTCACCTCGCTTTCGAGCATGCGGGCACACCACCGGCACGGAGCGGTGCGCTGGGAGATCGTGCGCGCGATGGCGCCCGGCCTGGTGCTGGGAACCCTCGGCGGTGCGACCTTCGCGAGCCTGGTGCCGACCCGGCCGCTCGCCATCGCCTTCGCCGTGATCGTGTATTACGCTTCCGCGCAGATGGTGCTCGACTTCAAGCCGAAGCCCCACCGGCAACTGCCGGGCGCCCTCGGGCTGTTCATCGCCGGCGCGTTGATCGGCCTGCTCTCGAGCATGGTCTCGGCCGGCGGCGGCTTCATGTCGATCCCGTTCATGGTGTTCTGCAACGTCGCCATCCATCAGGCGGTGGGCACCTCCGCCGCACTCGGCTTCCCGATCGCGGTCGCCGGGACCATCGGCTATCTCGCCGCCGGCTGGAACGCCACCGGGCTGCCCCCGTATTCGGCGGGTTACGTCTATCTTCCCGCGCTCCTCGGCGTGGTCGCGATGAGCGTGCTGTTCGCACCGCTGGGCGCCCGCACCGCCCACCGGCTCCCGGTCAAGCGGCTCAAGCGCGGCTTCGGCATCCTGCTCGCGGCTCTCGCGACCAAGATGCTCCACGGGCTGATGGGCTGAGGAGCCCATGCGCATTTGCCGGGGAAGCTTCGAGGATGAGCCCCTTGCGCAAGCAGTGTCTGATCGCGTTGCTCGCCGGAGCGCTCGCGGCCTGCGCTCCTGCCGTTCCTCCGCGCACGTCCGCGGAAGGCACGCGCACTCCAGCGGATTTTCCCGAAACCGATTATCGTCAGGCCGCGTCACAGGGCAAGAAAGTACTGCGCGTGGACTCCGCCCGCTCGATCGTCGTCATCGAGGTGCGTCGTGCGGGTCCGCTCGCCCGCTTCGGGCATGATCACGTGGTCGCGAGCCACGATCTGGGCGGAGCCGTCTCCATGACGGACGGTGTGGCGGACCTCTACGTTCCGCTCGGTCCGCTTGCGGTGGATGAGCCGCAACTGCGTGCTGCGGCAGGGTTCGATTCCCGGCCGTCAGCGGAAGACATCGAGGCCACGCGCCGCAACATGTTGCGGAAGACGCTCGACGCGCAGCGTTATCCCTACGCGCGCATACACGTCGTTCGGACCACCGCCGGATCTCCGGCAGCGAACGTGACGATCGGGCTGCACGGCGTGGCCCGCAGCTACGAAGTACCGGTCCGGATCGACACCGTCCGAGGCGGGATTTCCGTTGGCGGGAAGATGTCGCTCAAACAGACGGATTTCGGAATCGTCCCGCTCTCCGTACTCGGTGGTGCCCTTCAAGTGCAGGATGAATTGGAGGTGCGTTTCCAGATCGTCGCGCAGGACCGTGGATTTTGAGTAGCCGCCTCATCGTGGTGTTCGTGCCCGATGATCCCGTTGGCCTATTCCCTCCGCCCGGCGGCCACGGCCTCGCGCGAGCACCCTCGCGACAGGACTGACGCAGAAGATCGGCCGGACGCGCACCACGATTCGGAACGATATTGATGTGCATGGCCACAGGCCAGGCCATACCGCAGCAAACGCAAGCTCTCGCCAGGGCTGAAGCTTTCAGCACGCGCTCAACTCTGACCCCCCTGGATATTCGATTCCCCGCCAAAGAGGCGCGCGAAAACGCTGGAACTTCGGGCTATGGGGCGAAGTCGGCGTCGAGCGAACGGTGACGACCAATCTTCGAATACCTGCGACGACGAACGACCTCAATTCGATATGAACCGGATCTCGCAGCGCGGAATCCCGAGATTGACGGTGCTCTCCGGAGTGAATGGCGTGGTTCCCGCGTGATGCGTCTGGTCGGCGATGATTTCGGTGCTGCCGACACGGATGCGGTAGCGTACGAACTCGCCCAGGAACTCGACACCCGACACCGTGCCCTGCAACCATACGTGCTCGTGGTCGCGCACGGAATCGGCGACGCACACGGTCACGGCGTGCGGCCGAAAACAGATTTCGACGTCTCCTGCCTCCGGCGCATGAGGCAGTCGCGGCAGCTCGATCTCCCCCAGGGAAGAGGAGACCAGACTCACCATGTCGCGCGATGCCTTGCGAAGGCGGCACGGTAGAAGATTGATGGTGCCGACGAAGTTGGCAACGAAGCGATTGGCCGGGTTATCGAACAGTTCCAGGGGGGTGCCGATCTGCTGGAGCACACCCTGATCCATCACTGCGATTCGATCGGCGGTGGTCATCGCCTCTTCCTGGTCGTGCGTGACGAAGATGGTCGTGATGCCCAGCTTGCGCTGCAGCGTACGCAGCTCTTCACGCATGTGAACGCGCAGCTTGGCATCCAGGTTCGACAGCGGTTCGTCGAGCAGCAACACCTTGGGTTCGATCGCGATGGTGCGCGCCAGTGCGACGCGCTGTTGCTGGCCGCCCGAGAGCTGGTTGGGTCTGCGCCGCGCGTAATCCTCGAGGTTGACCAGCGCGAGCGTGGCGGCGACTTTCTGCCCGATCACCGATTTCGGCAGCCTTCGCTCCTGTAGTCCGAATGCAACGTTCTCCCACACCGACATGTGCGGCCACAGCGCGTAATTCTGAAACACCATGCCGACGTTTCTCTGCCACGGCGGCACGCGCGAAATATCCTCGCCGCCGATCAGCAACTGGCCCGACTGCGCCTGGTTGAATCCGGCGATGAGCCTGAGCAGGGTGGATTTGCCGGAGCCCGACGGGCCCAGCAGTGCGAAGAACTCGCCGGGCTCGATGACGAGATCGATGTCGCGCAGGACCTGCGTCTTGCCGTAGCTCATCGCGATGTTTCTGGCTTCGACCTTGACCTTGTCTTGCATGACGCCCCCATCTCCGATGCGAACCGGCGCCCGAGCCGCTAGATCTGCTGGTCGAGCGCGGTGGCGCGCGAACGCAGGAAGCGGTGAGACAGGTACGCGCCCACCGCCACGATCACCACAGCCAGCGCGCCCAATGCCGCGCCCGGCCCGCGTCCGGCGGCGGACTGCATATAGAGATAGATGCCGTAGGACATGGGCGCGTTGGTCTGAGACGTCGTAAGCATGATGGTGGCCGAGAGTTCCACCGCGGCGGTCATGAAGCTGGTGATGAATCCCGCAAGGATGCCGCCAGCCATCAGCGGCACGACGACGCGTTGTATCGTGCGCCGTTTGCCGGCACCCAGGTTCTCGGCCGCTTCCTCCAGCGACACGTGCATCTGCTGCAGCGCCGCCACGCACGAGCGCAGCGCGTAAGGCAGCCGCCGGACGGTATAGGCAACCATGATCAGGACCCACGACGAGGTCAACAGCTCATCGGTAAAGGGCATCCCGACACCGCGGAAGGTGCGCAGATAGCCAATAGCCAGCACCACGCCGGGAATGGCCAGCGCAGCGCTCGCCATGGAGTCGAGCGATCGCCTGAACGGCAGCCGACTGCGCAGAATGAGGTAGGCGATGGCGGTGCCGAGGAGGACATCGAACAGCGCTGCGAGCCCGCTATAGAGCATGGTATTCCAGATCATGCGCGGCGAATCCTGAGCCACCGACACATAGTGCTCCAGCGTGAAACCGTCGGGAACGACGCTGAAGCTCCACACCTTGCCGAAGGACAAGAGCAGAATTCCGATGTGCGGCGACAGCACCAGCAGCAGCACCAGGGTAATCCATCCGTAAGCGAGGACCGCGTGCAAGGGCGTGAGCTTGCGCCTGGCAAGGCCGGAGCCGCCGCGCTGCAGCGTCGCGTAGTCACGGCCCTTCAGCGCCAGGGCCGAGGCCCACAGCGCAAACAGCGAGAAACCGATCATCAGCACGCTGATGACGTAGCCGACGGGATCTTCGATGCCGATGGCGGTGATGCGCAAGTAGGCTTGCGGCGCCAGCATGTTGGTCTGGTTCAGGACCAACGGCGTGCCGAGATCGTCGAATACCTTGATGAACACCAGCGCCGCGCCGGCAACGTATCCGGGCATGGCGAGCGGAAACACGATGCGGCGAAAAAGACGGAAGCCGCTTGCACCCAGGTTCTGCGCCGACTCTTCCATGGCGCCGTCGATGTTGTTGAGCGCGACCACCAGGTTCATCAGGATGAACGGAAAGTAATGCAACGCTTCGACGAAGATCACGCCGTTGAGGCCCTCCATGATGGGCAGGTTCACGTCGAACCACTCTCCGAGCAGCAGGTTGACCGAGCCACTGCGCCCGAAAATGAGCTGCATCGCCACCGCACCGACGAAGGGCGGCATGATGAGTGGCAGCACGCCGAGCGTCTGGATCGCGAGTGCGCCGCGGAACCGGAAGCGCACCGTGAAATAAGCGAGCGGCAACGCGATCACCGAGGCGAACGCGACCGAAAGCGTGGCAACGTAGAGGCTGTTCCAGAACGACTCCCGCATCAGCGAGAGCTGAAAGAACGATCCGAAGTGCGCCAGCGTGAAGCCGCCGTCCAGATCGGCGAAGGCGACGTAGATCACCGTGCCGACCGGCACGATGAGGAAAACGATCAGAAGCGCGGCGATCAGCAGCGCGACGGCCCCTGGCGCCAGCGAGGAATGGATTTGCACGCGAGCCCCCGCCGCCGGTGCCGCGGGGGCGCCGCCGGCAGGGCCCGCCCTCCTCATGAGTCGACGCGGAGCCGGCGGTCGGCGTCAGCGCGCCATCGCCGCGGCCTCGCTCGCGAGTCGGGCCGCCTTGTTGTAATTCTCCTGGGCCGTGCGGCTCCAGTATTCCTCGAGCGCGGTGACTTCCTTGTTGCGCAGCGCATCACGCTTGATGGTGCTGTAGAGTTTCAGGAACTCCTTGTCCTTGACCTTTTCTTCGGGCACGAGCGGCGTGAACGCGAGTTCGCGGGCTTCGTCCAGCAGTTTTCGCGCCTGGGCGTTCTTCTTCCCGGAAAGTTTCGTCGCGGCATCGTGGATCGCTTTGGTCGCGGCCGTGAGTTCCTTGTGACGGAACGTGACGGTGTGGTCAAAAAGGCTATTCACCAGGAAGTAGCGGGACTTCGACAGATCGGAGTCGAAATTGACCTTGGGCTTGATCTTGCCGCTGAAGGGATTGGGATAGCCAGGGGGTGCTTTGGCATAGACAGAAGGCAGCACCGGGAGGCGGCTGATCTTTGGATCGAGCAGCAATTGCTGTCCTTCGAGCGACAGCGCAAAGTTGATGAATTTCTAGCCGAGTTCGGCGTTCCTGGCGTTGGCGATCAATCCGATATTGGCCGGCACGATCGCAGTCACCGAGGGATAGACGAATTCCACCGGGAAACCCGAAGCCTTCGCCGACAGGCCGAAGAAATCGATCACGATGCCCAGACCGTACTGGCCGTTGTTTACACCGTCCGGCACGCCGAAACTCCTCTCGGTGATGGCGGCGCAGTTGCCGCCGATCGCGAGTATCTGGTTCCAACCCTTGCTCCAGCCCTCACCCTGCAGAATGGTTTCGACCGTGAGATGGGTGGTGCCCGAACGTGACGGCGAGGAGATCGCCACGTGACCGAAATAGACCGGCTTGACGAGATCGGCCCATTCTCTGGGTTCAGGCAGCTTGTTGGCTTTCATGTACCGCGTATTCCACATGATGCCGTAGCCGGCGAGCGCCTGGCCGTAGTAATAGCCTTGCGGATCGTTGATGGGATAACTGCCGATCCTGGCGGGCACGTTCTTGTTGGCACCGTCAAACTTCTGCAGCAGCTTCTCGGACGAGAGTACTTCGAACGCATCGGGGGCGGATGCCCAGAAGACATCGGGCTTGTTGCCCGCCGGCGCTTCGCGCGCGTAGGCGATCGCGGCCGAAGTACCGCGGCTGAGAATTTCGACCGTGGCTCCCGGGTTTTTCGCCTCGAAGGCCTTCTTGTAGACCGCGGTCAGGTCCTTGGGGAACGAGGTAACGATGGACAACGTCTGCTGCGCGTATGCCGTGCCGACAAAACCCGGGGTGGCGAGCGATGCGCATAGCCACATGAGCCTGTGCGACCTGCCGTTTCTGAACTTCGAAAACATATCGTTCTCCTCAACAGGGCCCGGTCAGAAAGCGAACGGACTTGATTGGTTGCTGGGGCCGTGCGTTTCAGCGAGGGTCGCTGCCCGCAAGAGGCTTGCCAGACGAGAATCTCCCCGAACGAGGCGGGTGAAAACGCCCGTCGCAAAGTGCAGAGCGGGCCGTGGAGTCGTCGGAGGGGAAGACCATCCGCGGGCGTTACGGCTTGAGATAAGCGAAGCCCTCCTTCGCCTGCAGCCGCGCGATCTCGGCGACGCCGGAGGGAACGATCTTCGCCTCCGGATGCACTGTCGACTTGTCGATCTTGCGCGAAGCCAGGGTGAAGTTGCATACGCGAAATTCGACGCCCTGCGAGGCGAGGTCATCCACGATGGCCTCATAGGGATTGCCGTTCTTGTCCTCCGCCCCTTCGAGCAGGAAGTCGATGCCGCGGAAGTGGGCGACCACCACGATCTTCGCACCCGGATCGGCGCTCAGATGGTTGCGGATGTTGCGCAGGCCGTTGGAGGCCTGCTCCAGCCCGTCGTTGAAGTGGTAGACGACCTTGACCTCGCCCGCCGCGAATGCGCCGGCCGCGGCGAGCGCGATCCAGCAGGCGAGCAGCCGCAGCACGAATGCGAGCCTGTACGTTGCCATCGTCTCCTCCTCTCGCTTTCCCGACCTCATGCCCGCGCATCCCCGCCGTAGCGGCTGCGCAGCACGTTCTTCTGCACCTTGCCCATGGTGTTTCGCGGCAGCTCCTCCGCGAAGATCACCGCTTTCGGCAGCTTGAAGCTCGCCAAGTTTGCCTTCAGCCCCGCAAGGATACTCTCCGCGCTGGCCTCTGCACCATCGCGGCTGCGCACGACCACTGCGGTGACCGCTTCGCCGAAATCGGGGTGCGGCAGGCCGATCACGGCCGACTCGCGCACCCCAGGGATCGCATCGATCAGCGCCTCGATCTCCTTCGGATAGACGTTCAGGCCGCCGGTGATGATGAGGTCCTTGGAGCGCCCGGCGATGGTGACATAGCCGTCGGCGTCGATGCAACCCATGTCCCCGGTGCGGAAGAAGCCGTCCGCGGCGAACTCCTCGCGCGTCTTCTCTGGCATCCTCCAGTAGCCCTGGAAGATGTTCTCGCCCCGCACCTCGATGCAGCCGAGCTCTCCGCGCGGGAGCGGCGCGCCGTCCTCGCCGACCACGCGCAGCTCGGTAGCGGGAAGCGCCGGGCCCACCGTCCCCTCGCGCCGTTCGCCCTCGTAGGGGTTGGAGGTCAGCATGCCGGTCTCGGTCATGCCGTAGCGCTCCAGGATGGTGTGGCCGGTGCGGGCGCGGAACTCGCGGAAAGTGTCGGGCAGCAGCGGCGCCGAGCCGGAGATGAACAGCCGCATGGTTGCGCACACCCTGCGGTCGAGCCCGGCCTCGGCGAGCAGGCGCGTGTAGTAGGTCGGCACGCCCATGAACACGGTCGCATGCGGGAGCAGCTCCAGCGCGCGGTCCGCGTCGAACCTGGGCTCGAAGAGCATCGGGCTGCCGTTGAGCATCGCGCAGTGGGTAGCGATGAACAGGCCGTGCACGTGGAAGGTCGGCAGCATGTGCAGCAGCACGTCTCCCGCGCGGAATCCCCAGTGACGGTGCAACACGCGGGCATTGGAGGCGAGGTTGCGGTGGGAGAGCATCGCCCCCTTGGAGCGGCCGGTGGTGCCCGAGGTGTAGAGGATCGCGGCGAGATCGCCGCCCACGCATTCCACGGTCTCGAAGTGATCGGACATTCCGACGGCGGCCTCGGCCAGGCTGCCTTCCCCGTGCATGCCCAGGTCGTGGACCCGCGCGACCCCGGCGGCGCTGGCGAGCGCGCGCGCAGCGGCAAGCGAAGCGGGCCGGCACACGAACAGGGACGGCTCGGCATCGCGCAGGAAGTACTCGACCTCGCGCGGCTGATAGGCCGGATTCATCGGCAGGAAGACGCGGCCCGCGCGCACGCAGCCGAGATAGACGAAGAGCGCCTCCGGGGACTTCTCCACCTGCACGGCGATGCGATCGCCCTGCTTCGTGCCCGCTTCCACGAGCAGGTTGGCGTAGCGCGCCGAGGCGCGCTCGATGTCCGCATAGCCGTAGCGCCTGCCGTCGGGCAGGATCAGGCAGGGCGCCCGCGGGTCGGCGGGAAAACCCGCCGCGAGGACGGCGTAGAGGTTTTCGTTCACGGGTTCAATGGGATCGACCGGGCAGCCACAGGACGATTTCGGGAGCGAGCGCGAGCACGAGGATCGCTGCGATCATCAGCCCGATGAAGGGCAGGGTGCCCCAGACGATCTCGCGCAGCCCGATGTCGGGGGCGATGCCGTTGATGACGAACAGGTTCAGTCCGACCGGCGGATGGATCAGCCCCATCTCCATGAGCACCGTCATCACGATCCCGAACCAGATGAGATCCACGCCGTGAGCCCGCAGCGCGGGCAGCACCACCGGCATCACCATCAGGATGATGGCGACCGGCGGGAGGAAGAAACCGAGCACCACGATGAGCACGCTCACCCAGAAGACGAAGGCCCACTTTCCGAGCGGCAGCCCGACCAGCCACTGGGCGACCTCCTGCGTGATGTGCAGGTAGCTCATGACGTACGTGTACAGAAAGGACATCGCGATGATCATCATCACCATGCAGGACTCGCGCACGGTGCCCGACAGGATCGGCTTGAGGTCCGACCAGCGCCAGCAGCCGTAGAGGGTCACCACCATCAGCAGGCAGGCGAAGGCACCGATTCCGGCCACCTCCGAGGGCGTCGCCCAGCCGCCGTAGAGCGCGACCAGGATGACGACGATGACGGCGAGGAACGGGGCGAGCCGCGGAAGCGTCTCGAGCCTGGCGCGCCAGTCGAAGACCTGCGCCGCATCCGCGCCGCCGGCTGCCTCTGCGCGATGCTCCCGGCGGTAGCGGATGCCGACCCAGATCATGAACAGCACGGTCAGCAGGATGCCGGGGCCGATGCCTCCGAGGAACAGCTTGCCGATCGACTGCTCGGTGACCACGCCGTAGAGGATCAGCGTGAGCGAGGGCGGAATCAGGATGCCGAGCGTTCCGCCGGCGGCGATGATCCCCGAGGCGAGCTGCGCAGAGTAGCCGCGCTTGCGCATCTCGGGGATGCCCACGCTTCCGATCGCCGAGCAGGTCGCCGGGCTGGAACCGCACATCGCCGCGAACAGCGAGCAGGCGAGCACGTTCGCCATACCCAGTCCGCCGGGCACCCGCCCGAGCCAGCGGTTGAGCGAGGAATACAGGTCGGCGCCCGCGCGCGACTTGCCGACCGCCGCGCCCATCAGCACGAACAGTGGGATCGTGAGCAGGACGAAGTTGTCGAGCTCGCTGTAGATCGTCTCCGCCATGATCGCCACATTGACCGCGGGCATGAAGGCGAGCATGAACGCGAGCGCCACGCCGCCCACGGCGAACGCGATCGGCATGCCCGAGAACAGCACGACGAAGGTCGCGCCGCCGTAGAGCAGCCCGAGCTGGAGCGTGCTCACTCGCGCTCCTCGGCGCGCCGGATGAAGTGGTCCTCGCTCACCTGCACGAACAGTTGCAGGGTGAGCGTCGTCATGCCGACCGCCATCATCAGATAGGCCGGCCACAGCGACGGCGCCCACGCCGTGTTGCTCGTCCTGCCGTCGCTCCAGGCCTCGTGGAAAAAGGCCCATGCCTTCCAGGCGACGAAGCCGCAGAACACCATCGAGAGGGTGTCGGCCACCAGATAGCGGCGGCGGTTCCAGCGCCGCGAAAGCACGGCATCCAGCACCTCGATGCCGACGTGCCCCCGGGTGGCCTGCGTGAAGGCCGCGCTCAGGAAGGTCGCGGCCACGAGCAGCATGATCGAGAACTCGATTTCCCAGTCGGTCGGCCACGCCAGCCAGTAGCGCACCACCACCTCGAACACCAGGATTCCCGCGCACAGCACGATCAGGATGCCGGACAGATAGCCCATGAGCGCGTTGACGCGCTCGAGCCCGCGGGCGAAGCCATTCCAGAGTCTGCGCATGTGCATCGGTTCGGCAGGCTTTCGCGCGCGCTCCGGCGTGCGCACCCGCCGGAGCGGCGCGAGAAGGCTCCGCTACTTGACCGCCGCGGCCATGTCGAGCAGTTGCTGGCCGTTCTTCACCTTCTCCGCGAAGTCCTTCCACGCGCTAGCGCGCGCGACCTCGCGCCACTTGGCGAAGGTCGCGGCGTCCACGTCGGACACCTTGCTTCCGGCCTTGACATACACATCCACGACGCGCTGGTCGTCGGCGCGCGCGGCCTCCATGCCGAACTTCTCGAGCGCCGCACCGGCCTCCAGGATCGCCTTCTGCTGATCCGGGGTGAGGCCGTCGAAGACCTTCTTGGACATCATCAGCGGCTCGAACATGAACCAGAAGGTGTGATTGCGCCCGGCGGTGAGGTACTTTCCGGTCTCGTACAGGCGGAAGCTGATCAGCGAAGTCGAGGAGGTCACCGCCGCGTCGAGCACGCCCGACTGCATCGCGCTGTAGATCTCGTTGGACGGCACGTTGGTCACCGCCGCGCCGGCCGCGCGGTTCATGAGGTCCACCAGCCGGCTGCCGCCGCGCACCTTCATGCCCTTGACATCGTCCGGCTGAATCACCGGCTTCGCCTTCGAGGCGATCCCGCCGGCCTGCCAGACCCAGGTGACGATCTTCAGCCCGCGCTCCTCCACCAGCCGCGTGAGCTCGCGACCGATCGGCGCGTCCTTCCAGCGCAGGCCCTGCTCGTAGCTCGTGATCATGGCCGGCATCAGGGTGAGATTGGCCTCCGGAAACTCGCCGCCGGCATAGGCCAGCGGGTAGAGCGACAGGTCGAGCGCGCCGGTGACCATCGCCTTGAACTGCGGCACCGCCTTCATGAGCGAGGCGGCGGGGTAGATCTCGAACTTCAGCGAGCCCTTGGTGCGCTTCTCCACGTCCTGAGCGAACTTGCGTACCAGGCGGTCGCGGAAGTCGCCCTCGTCTGCGGTGCCGCCCGGAAACTGGTGCGAGATCTTCAGCGTCCGCGCGGCCTGACCCCAGGCGCGGGGGCCAAGGATGGCGAGCGTTGCGCCCGCGGCCGAGGCTGCGAGCATGCGGCGGCGGTTCATGCGGTCTTCTCTCATGGTGTCTCCTCCTGTGGTTGCGTGCCCGCGTTCCTACGGGGCAGCCAGACGGCGCACCGCGGCCGAGGTCGCGATGCGCCCCGAACCGACGTACGCCTCGACGTTCTCTTCGATCTCGTCGGGATCGTAGAGATAATTCACCATCATGCCGAGCGAAAGCCCGAAGCCTCGCTCCGAGGTATCGGCGAGCCAGTTGATGCGCTCGATGCGGGCACCGTTGCCGAAGTGGAACCGGGCGACCGGATCGAAGGTGCGCGTGCCGTTCCTCGCCTCGACCAGATAGCGCGCGGCGATGCGCCGGAGCGGATCGCGCAGCGAGCGCTCGAGCCGCTTGTCCTTCGCCCAGGCGCCTTCCTGGAGATGCGCGAGATCGAGTCCGGTGGCGGCAAGCGCATCGGGATTGGCGCCGAGCCAGGCGGTGAGCTGCGGCATCGGCGAGAGGGTGGCAAAGGTGCTCAGGCGCGGGAAGTCGCGCTTGAGGTCGTCGACCACCCGCTTGAGCAGGAAGTTGCCGAAGGACACGCCGCGCAGCCCCTTCTGGGTGTTCGAGATCGAGTAGAAGATGGCGGTGTCCGCGCGCTTGGGATCGAACAGCGGCGCGGTCTCGTCGAGCAGCAGGTGGATGTCGTCGGCCAGCTTGTCGGTGAGCGCGACCTCGACGAAGATGAGCGGCTCCATCGGCATGCGCGGGTGGAAGAAGGCATACAGCCGGCGGTCGGAATCGAGCCGGTTCCTCAGGTCGTTCCAGGAGCGGATCTCGTGGACCGCCTCGTAGCGGATCAGCTTCTCCAGCAGCGCGGCCGGCGAGTGCCAGGTCAGCCGGTCGAGCTCCAGGAAGCCGACATCGAACCAGGCGCTCAGCCGCGATTCGAGTTCGCGGTCGAGCACCGCCAGCTCGCGATCGGTTTCGAGGTAGCGCAGCAGGTCGGCGCGCAAATCGACCAGGAACTTCACGCCCTGGGGCAGGGCGTTGAACTGGGTGAGGATGCGGATGCGCGAGGAGCGCAGCGCCGAGCGTAGCGCCGCCTCCGCGTCCCAGCGCCCGGGCGTGTCGCGGGCCGCCTGGTAGGCGCGGTGCGCCGCATCCACCGCCTTCGGATCGGGGCCGAACTCGAGCGCGATCATGCGCAGGAATTCGTGCCGGCCGGCCTCGTCGAGCCTCTGGTAGGTCTCCCCGAGCCGGGCCGCGCGGATGCGCGCCGAGACTTCTCCGCCCAGACCCGCGGCGCACTCACGGAGCTGCTCGCGCAGGCGCGCCGCCTGCTTCGCCGGCAGCCGCGAGCCGGTCGCGCCAGCGCCCGAGACCAGGGAGCGCATCCGCTTCAGACCGCGCGTCACCAGGCTTTCGGCCATGTCAGGACTGCCTCCCCTGCTCTTCCGCAGCCATGCGCCGCAGGGCGACGAGCTGCGCCATCAGGTGGGCGCGCATCAGCTCCTCGGCGGCCGCGGCCTTGCGGGCGCGCAGCGCCTTCATCAGCGCGCGGTGCTCGGCCAGGGATTCCCTGAGCCGCCCGCGCAGTCCGAGCGAACGGTGGCGCGAGAGCCGCAGCAGCGCCCTGAGGTCGCCGATCAGATGCTGGAGCCAGCGGTTTCCGGCGAGGCTCTGCAAGGCGTCGTGGAACCGGTAGTTCACCTCGTAGTAGCGGTCGATGTCCGCCGCCGCGGCATGTTTTTCCAACTTCTGGTGCAGCGCCTCCAGCCGATCGATGTCTTCCGGGCTCGCCTTGGTCGTGGCCTCGAAGGCGACCCGGCCTTCCAGCATCGCCATGATCGGAAAGATTTCCTCCAGGTCCGCGAGACTCAGTTCCGCGATGAAGCAGCCGCGGCGCGGCGCGATCTTCACCAGGCCCTCCGCGGACAGGATCTTGAGCGCCTCCCGCAGCGGGGTGCGGCTGATGCCCAGTTCGGCCGCGAGCCCGGTTTCGTCCAGCCGCGCGCCCGCCAGCAGCGCGCCCGCGTGGATGCGCGCGCGCAGGACATCGGCCGCCTGCTGGCAGAGCGAGGACTTGTTGATCACCAGGCGCGTCCGAACGGTGCCCGGGCCGGCCGCCCGCGAAATATTGTATGCAACATGCTGCATAACAAATATCGCAACCGGCCGCCACGGTCAAGCCGCGCCGCACAATCGGCGCATTCAGCGCCCGCGAAAGCGCGGTGGCCGCTTGGCGAGGAAGGCCGCGATGCCCTCGCGGTAGTCCTCGCTGTCGAGCCAGGCGAAGGACGCCGCGATTTCCGCCGCATCGAGCGCGGCTGCCCTCGGCGCGAGCCTGCGCACGAGCTTCTTGTGGGCGCGCGCGGGAAGCGGTGCGCCGGCACAGATGCGCCTGGCCGTGGCCAGCGTCTCCTGCTCCAGGGTCTCGTCCGCGACCACGCGCGTGACCAGGCCCTTCGCACAGGCTTCGTCCGCCTCCAGCAGGCGGCCTTCGAGCAGCAGTTCCAGGGCGAGGGCCGGTCCCGCGAGCTCGATCAGGCCGGAGAGCTCGGCCGGCGCCATGGTGAAGCCCAGCCGCGCGACCGGCACGCCGAACCGGGCCGATCGACCGCAGATGCGCAGGTCGCACTGGCTCGCGATCTCCAGCCCGCCGCCGATGCAGGCGCCGTGGATCATCGCCACGGTCGGGTGCAGGCACTCGCGCACGGCAGCCAGGGCGCCCGCCACCCACTGCTGGTGATAGACCAGCGCCTGGTCCAGCGTCGCGCGCACGCGCAGGAACTCCTCGATGTCGCCGCCCGCGGCGAAGGCCGCCTCGCCCGCCCCGCGCAGCACCACGCAACGCAGCCCGGCGTCCGCCGAAAGCGCCTGCATCGCCTCGCGCAGCCCCCGCCACATCGCCGCGTCGATCGCATTCGCCCGCTCCGGCTTGTCGAGAATGACGGTGGCGATCTCGCCGGCGCGCTCCACGCGGATGCCTTCAGCCATGCCTGCGCTCCGGTGCGTCGCGTCCGGCGCGCACGCGTGCGACCGCGGCCCGCCCGGACAGGAGATGAGCGTGCATGAGGGCCTGCGCCCGCTCGGCGTCGCGCTCGCGGATCGCTGCCAGGATTCCGCGGTGCTCTTCCAGCGACTGCCGCAGGCGCCCGTCCAGGCGCAGCGAATCGCGCCGCGTCAGACGCAGCACCTTGCGCAGGTTGGCGAGCACCTCGGCGAGCCAGCGGTTTCCGGCGAGCTCGTGCAGCGCGCTGTGGAACTCGTGATTGGCCTCGAAGAAGCGGCCGGCGTCGCCCGCCGCGGCCTGGCGCTCGAGCGCTTCGTGCAAGCGCACCAGGCGCCGCAGATCGGCCGGCTTCATCCTGCGCGTCGCCTCGAAGGCGCAGCGGCCCTCGAGCAGCGCCATCAGCGGAAAGATGTCGTCGAGGTCGTGCTCCGACAGTTCGGCGACATAGCAGCCGCGGCGCGGCTTGAGCGTCACCAGGCCCTCGGCGGCGAGCACCTTGAGCGCCTCTCGCAGCGGCGTGCGGCTGATGCCGTACTGCGCGGCCAGCGCCTGTTCGTCGATCCAGGCGCCGGGCGCGAGTTCGTGCGCGAAGATGCGCTGGCGCAGGCGCTCCGCGACCTCCTGGTATAGAGCCGGCCGGGCGATGCTGGCCGGGCTCATGGCGCGCAGGGCCTCGTTGCGGCTCGTCCGGGAAGTCTTGCATTCATAATTATGGAGACATTATGATTGCGGCCGCGAGATGTCAAGGCCGCCCGGATGCGATCGCGGCTACCATTGCGAAGCGGCCGTTCCCGATTGAGAGGTCAAGCCATGAGCGAAGCCAAGCTGCCCGATTCCACCGATTTCGCCGCCTGGGAGAAGGCCGCCGCCAGATCGGCGCCGAACGGCGACGTCTGCGCCCTGAACTGGGTGACACCCGAAGGCATCACCGTCAAGCCGCTCTACACCAGGCGCGACACGGAACATCTGCCGCACGCAGACACCCTGCCCGGCTTCGCGCCCTTCCTGCGCGGCCCGCAGGCGACCATGTACACGGTGCGCCCGTGGACCATCCGCCAGTACGCGGGTTTCTCCACCGCCGAGGAATCCAACGCCTTCTACAGGCGCGCACTGGCCGGCGGCGGGCAGGGCATCTCGGTCGCCTTCGATCTGGCCACCCACCGCGGATACGACTCCGACCATCCGCGGGTAACCGGCGACGTCGGCAAGGCCGGCGTGGCGATCGACTCCGTCGAAGACATGAAGATCCTCTTCGACGGAATTCCGCTCGACAGGATCTCCGTTTCCATGACCATGAACGGCGCCGTGCTGCCGGTGCTGGCCGGCTACATCGTCGCGGCCGAGGAGCAGGGGGTGGCGCAGGAGAAGCTCTCCGGCACCATCCAGAACGACATCCTCAAGGAGTTCATGGTCCGCAACACCTACATCTACCCGCCGGCGCCGTCGATGCGCATCGTCGCCGACATCATCGAGTACACGGCGGCCCACATGCCGAAGTTCAACTCGATCTCGATCTCCGGCTACCACATGCAGGAGGCCGGCGCGACGCAGGCCCTGGAGCTCGCCTTCACGCTCGCCGACGGCGAGGAGTACGTGAAGACCGCCATCGCCAAGGGGCTCGACGTCGATGCCTTCGCCGGTCGGCTGTCGTTCTTCTTCGCCATCGGCATGAACTTCTACCTCGAGGTGGCGAAGCTGCGCGCGGCACGCCTGCTCTGGTGGCGGATCATGAAGCGTTTCGGCCCGAAGAACCCGAAATCGATGATGCTGCGCACCCACTGCCAGACCTCCGGCTGGTCGCTGGCGGAGCAGGATCCCTACAACAACGTGGTGCGCACGGCGATCGAGGCCATGGCCGCCGTGTTCGGCGGCACCCAGAGCCTGCACACCAACTCGCTCGACGAGGCCATCGCGCTGCCCACCGACTTCTCGGCACGCATCGCCCGCAACACCCAGCTCGTGATCCAGGAAGAGACGCACATCACCAATGTGATCGACCCGTGGGCGGGCAGCTACCTGATGGAGAAGCTGACGCAGGACATGGCCGATGCGGCCTGGGCCATCATCGAGGAGGTGGAGGCGATGGGCGGCATGACGAAGGCAGTCGAGTCCGGCTGGGCGAAGCTCAAGATCGAACAATGCGCGGCAGAAAAGCAGGCCCGCATCGACTCGGGCAAGGATGTCATCGTCGGCGTGAACAAGTACCGTCTGGAAAATGAAGACCCGATGGAGATCCGCGAAATCGACAACAGCGCGGTGCGCAAAGCGCAGATCGCGCGCATCGAGGAGATCCGGGCGAGCCGCGATTCCGCGGCGGTCGCCACGGCGCTCGCCGCCCTGACGCAGTGCGCGAAGACGGGCGAGGGCAACCTGCTCGACCTCGCGGTGCGCGCGGTGCGTTGCCGCGCCACCGTCGGCGAGATCTCCGATGCGCTGGAGAGGCAGTGGGGCCGATACCGTGCCACCAACCAGGCCATCTCCGGCGTCTACGGCGCGGCCTTCGAGCACGACTGGGAATGGCAGGAACTGAAACAGGAGATCGAGGCCTTCGCCGAAGCCCACGGCCGCCGGCCGCGGGTGATGATCGCCAAGCTCGGCCAGGACGGCCACGACCGCGGCGCCAAGGTCGTCGCAACCGCCCTGGCCGACCTCGGCTTCGACATCGACATCGGAGCGCTCTTCCAGACCCCGGAGGAGGCCGCCCGGCAGGCGATCGAGAACGACGTGCATGCGGTCGGCGTGTCGACGCTCGCGGCCGGCCACAAGACGCTGGTCCCCGCACTGGTCCAGGCCCTGAAGGACCAGGGCGCCGGGGAAATCATCGTCTTCGTCGGCGGCGTGATTCCCGCGCAGGACTACGACTTCCTGCGGGAAGCCGGTGCCGCCGGCATCTTCGGCCCGGGCACGCCGATCCCCGCCTGCGCAAGACAGGTGCTGGCGGCGATCCGCAAGGCACACGCAAGCGCCTGAGAACGACGAGCAACCTCTTTCAACGCGAAGGACGCAAAGAGCGCCAAGAAATGAAGATATCGACAATGCCTTTCTTTGCGTCTTTAGCGCCTTTGCGATCTCTGCGTTGAGAGTGGTTAAGGTCATGGTTCCCCGCCCGAGGGATCTGCCATCCGCCGATCTCGAGCTCATCGGGGGCGTGCTGGCGCGCGAGCCGCGCGCGCTGGCGAAGACGATCACCCTGATCGAATCCACCCATGGCGATCACCAGGCGCGCGCGCAGGCGGTGCTGGAGGCGCTGCTCGCGCACGCCGGAGGCTCGATCCGGATCGGCATCTCCGGCGCGCCGGGCGCGGGCAAGTCCACCTTCATCGAGGCGCTCGGCCTGCACGTGATCGCGCGCGGACACCGGGTCGCGGTGCTGGCCGTCGACCCCTCCAGCTCGATCTCCGGCGGCTCCATCCTCGGCGACAAGACGCGCATGGAGAAGCTGTCGATGGAGCCCGCCGCCTTCATCCGCCCCTCGCCCTCGGGAGGCAGCCTCGGCGGCGTGACGGAGAAGACGCGCGAGACGATCCTCGCGTGCGAGGCGGCCGGCTTCGACGTGGTCATCGTCGAGACGGTGGGCGTGGGCCAGTCGGAGATCGCAGTGGCCGGCATGGTGGATGTCTTTGCCCTGCTCCAGCTTCCCAATGCCGGCGACGACCTGCAGGCGATGAAGAAGGGCATCGTCGAGCTGGCGGACATCATCGCGATCAACAAGGCCGACATCGACCCGCGCGCGGCGCAGCGCGCCATGCGCCACTTCGAGGGCGCGGCTGCGATGCTGCGGAGCGCCTCGCCCCGCTGGCGGGTGCCGGTGCTGGCCGTGAGCGCGCTGGAGGCCTCCGGCATCGACCGCTTCTGGGCCGAGGTCGAGCGTTACCGGACGGCGATGACCGAATCCGGCGAGTTCGAAGCGAAGCGCCGGCACCAGGCGGTCGGCTGGATGTGGACGCTGATCGAGAGCGAGCTGGGCGCGCGCTTCAGACATCACCCGCAAGTCAGGCGCGATCTGGAAAAAGTCAGCCGCGCAGTCGAGGCAGGCGGCATGACGCCGGCAGCGGCGGCCCATCGGCTATTGGGGTACATGAACGAAAACCCTTAATCACCAAGGCACCAGGAACACAACGCCAGGAAAGGCGAATGGCCATTCCTCGTCTTCCTTGGTGCATGTTGGTGCGCTTGGTGTTTTGGTGGTGAAGTTTTTTGGGAGATTCGACCATGCACGACATCATCAAACGACTCGACGAAAAGCGCGCGGCGGCCCGCCTGGGCGGAGGGCAGAAGCGCATCGACGCGCAGCATGCCAAGGGCAAGCTCAGCGCGCGCGAGCGCATCGAGCTGCTGCTCGACCCGGACTCCTTCGAGGAATGGGACATGTTCGTCGAGCACCGCTGCACCGATTTCGGCATGGACGGCCAGAAGATCCCGGGCGACGGCGTGGTGACCGGCTACGGCACCATCAACGGCCGCCTGGTGTTCCTGTTCAGCCAGGACTTCACGGTGTTCGGCGGCGCGCTCTCGGAGGCGCATGCCGAGAAGATCTGCAAGGTGATGGACCACGCCATGAAGGCCGGCGCGCCGGTGATCGGGCTGAACGACTCGGGCGGCGCGCGAATCCAGGAGGGCGTGGCTTCGCTCGGCGGTTATGCCGACGTGTTCCAGAGGAACGTGCTGGCCTCGGGCGTGGTGCCGCAGATCTCCATGATCATGGGTCCCTGCGCCGGGGGTGCGGTGTACTCCCCCGCGATGACCGACTTCATCTTCATGGTGAAGGACTCCTCCTACATGTTCGTCACCGGGCCCGAGGTGGTGAAGACGGTCACCCACGAGGAGGTCACCGCCGAGGAGCTCGGCGGCGCGCTCACCCACAGCACGAGGTCGGGCGTGGCCGACCTCGCGTTCGAGAACGATGTCGAGGCGCTGATGATGCTGCGCCGGCTGATCTCCTTCCTGCCCGCGAACAACCGCGAGAAGCCGCCGCGGGTGCCGACCGAGGATCCCGCGTCGCGCGCCGACCTCTCGCTCGACACCCTGGTGCCGGACAACCCGAACCAGCCCTACGACATCAAGGAGCTGATCCTCAAGACCCTCGACGAGAACGACTTCTTCGAGCTCGGCCCGGAATACGCGAAGAACATCGTGACCGGCTTCGGCCGCATGAACGGCTCCACGGTGGGCATCGTCGCCAACCAGCCGATGGTGCTGGCCGGCTGCCTCGACATCCGCAGTTCGATCAAGGGCGCGCGCTTCGTGCGCTTCTGCGATGCCTTCAACATTCCGGTGGTGACCTTCGTCGACGTTCCCGGCTTCCTGCCCGGCACCGCCCAGGAATACGGCGGCATCATCAGCCACGGCGCGAAACTGCTCTACGCCTATGCCGAGTGCACCGTGCCCAAGGTGACCGTCATCACGCGCAAGGCCTACGGCGGTGCCTACGACGTGATGAGTTCCAAGCATCTGCGCGGCGACGTGAATTTCGCCTGGCCCTCGGCCGAGATCGCGGTGATGGGACCGAAGGGCGCGGTCGAGATCATCTTCCGCAAGGACATCGGCGATGCGCAGAAGATCGCCGACCGGACGCAGGAATACAAGGCGAAATTCGCCAACCCGTTCGTCGCCGGCGCCCGCGGATTCATCGACGACGTGATCATGCCCCACGAGACCCGCGCGCGCATCTGCCGCTCGCTCGCGATGCTCAAGGACAAGAAGCTCGAAAACCCATGGCGCAAGCACGGCAACATTCCCCTGTGAAAAGAATCAACTGCATTCAACGCAGAGACGCAGAGGCGCAGAGGACCCGGAGAAAAGCTGGAACGTAAGATTTTTTCATCTCTGCGCTCTCTGCGCTCTCTGTGTTGAAAGAGGTTTCCAAAATGTTCAAGAAGATTCTTGTTGCCAACCGCGGCGAGATCGCCTGTCGCGTCATCCGCACTGCCCGCAGGATGGGCATCCGGACCGTCGCCGTGTATTCGGATGCCGACCGCAACGCGCGCCATGTGGAGCTGGCCGACGAGGCGGTGCCGATCGGCCCCGCGCCTTCACGCGAGAGCTACCTGCGCGAGGACGCGATCGTGGAAGCCTGCCGGCTCACCCGCGCGCAGGCGGTGCATCCGGGCTACGGCTTCCTGTCCGAGAACGCCGCCTTCTGCGAGCGCATCGAGCGCGAGGGCATCGTCTTCATCGGTCCCAAGGCGCACTCGATGCGCGCGATGGGCGACAAGATCTCCTCGAAGAAGCTGGCGCTCGCCGCGGGCGTGAACACCATCCCCGGCCACAACGACGCCATCGAAACGGCCTCGGAGGCGGTGCGCATCGCCGCCGCCATCGGCTATCCGGTGATGATCAAGGCATCGGCCGGGGGCGGCGGCAAGGGCCTGCGCGTGGCATCCGACGATGCCGCGTGCGCGCAGGCATGGGAGTCCTGCCGCAACGAGGCGCGCAATGCCTTCGGCGACGAGCGGGTGTTCATCGAGAAGTACGTCGAGCAGCCGCGCCATATCGAGATCCAGGTGCTCGGAGACGCCCACGGCAACCTGGTCTACCTGTGGGAGCGCGAATGCTCGATCCAGCGCCGCCACCAGAAGGTACTGGAGGAAGCGCCCTCGTCCTTCCTCGACGAGAAGACGCGCCACGCGATGGGCCGCCAGGCGGTGGCGCTCGCGCGCGCGGTGAACTATCAGAGCGCGGGAACGGTGGAGTTCGTCGTCAGCCGGGACCGCAGCTTCTACTTCCTGGAGATGAACACGCGGCTGCAGGTCGAACACCCGGTGACCGAGATGATCACCGGGCTGGATCTCGTCGAGCTGATGATCCGGGCGGCGGCCGGCGAGAGGCTGCCGCTCGCGCAGGAGGACGTCCGGCTCGAAGGCTGGGCGATCGAATGCCGGATCAATGCCGAGGATCCGCTGCGCAATTTCCTCCCCTCGACCGGCCGCCTCGTCCGCTACCTGCCGCCGCCGGAGGCCGAAGGCGCGGTGCGTGTGGATACCGGGGTCCAGGAGGGCGGTGAAATTCCCGTGCACTACGATCCGATGATCGCGAAGCTGATCGCCCACGGGGCCTCGCGCAGCCAGGCGATCACGCGCATGCGCGACGCGCTCAACGCCTTCGTCATCCGGGGCGTGTCCTCGAACATCGCCTTCCAGGCGGCACTGCTGCAGCACCCGCGCTTCCTGGCCGGGGATTTCGATACCGGTTTCATGAACGAGGAATATCCGGAGGGCTTCAGCGCCGCCGCGCTGGTGCATGACGATCCTCTGCTGCTCGCCGCGGTGGCCGCATTCGCCCGCCGGCGCTATATCGACCGCGCGGTGCGCACCAGCGGCCAGTTGCACGGCCACGGACGCAAGGTCGGCAACGAATGGACAGTGCTGATGGGAGACAGGAGTTACGCGCTCACGCTCGATCCCATCGACGGCGGGTATGCGGTCATGCACGACGGCCAGACCTGCGAGCTGAAGTCCGCGTGGCGGCTGGGCGAGTTCCTGTTCCGCGGCACCTGGAACGGCGAGCCGGTCTGCCTTCAGCTCGAGCGCATCGGGCTCAGGTATCGCGTCTGCCACTGGGGCACCCAGGCCGACATGATGGTCGTGAGCGCGCGCGCCGCGCACCTGCTCTCGCTGATGCCGGACAAGCCCGCACCCGACCTGTCACGCTTCCTGCTCTCTCCGATGCCGGGCCTGCTCACCGAGGTCCCGGTGCGGGTCGGGCAGGAAGTGAAAGCCGGCGAGAAACTCGCGGCGATCGAGGCGATGAAGATGGAGAACATCCTCAAGGCCGAGCGGGACTGCACGGTAGCCGAGGTCATGGCCAAGCGCGGAGACAACCTCGCCGTCGATCAGCCGATCCTGCGGTTTGCTTGACGCTTCGTCTAACCCTTTGGGCGTATTCCGGCCGCGGTCATGCGATGGTAGCTTTGCGGTCATTCGCACACACCCACCGCGCCATGCCCGAGATGACCGAACCTGATCCCGACAGCCAGCGCCTGTCCTTCGACGAGGCCGTCGCCCACGTGACGGCGAATCAGGCGGCGGCGTTCACCGTCACGCCGGTTTTCGAGGAGGGTCAGGACGCGGCCGCGGGAGCGCGCGTGTTCGTGCTCGATCACGACGGGCAGGGCGCCTACGTGCTGCGCTTCGTGGCCGGGCCGTTCTTCTCCGGCGCCTACGGAGCGAACGAGTGCTATCGGCCCGAAGAGATTCCGGATCGGGTGCGGGAGCTGAGCTTCCTTCCCACACGCTGCGATCCCGACTGGTTCTCCGATCCGGTGCAGGTGCTGATCCAGAAGCTCGTGGAAGCGTCCGGCACGACGGCGCCGCACATGCCCGATTACCGCGACGCGCCGCGAAAGACGGCCGATGCTCAGGTGAGCTTCCCGGTTTCCTTCATCGGCCGGCCGGGATCGACGAAGCACTGAGCCGGATTCAGTTCTTCCGGGTCGCGGCGGCACCGCGGCCAACCAGATCGAGATAACGCCGTTTCTCCTCGGCCGCCTTGTGGCGCACGGCTGCGATCTCGCGCTCTTTCGCTTCGATCACGCTGGCGTGGGCACGCAGCACCGAGGCATTCTCCCTGACCGCATCGGCGAGTTCCCTGGGCGGTGGATTCTTGCGGTAGAACTCCATTTCCTCGTCGAGCTTCTTCTTCTGCGCGAGCGCCCTGGCCTGCTCGCGCGTCTCGCGGTCGATGTCGGACTGCAAATTCCTGAGCGTGCGGTCGCGCTGCACGTCGATCTCGGCTGCATCGGTGTAGGCGTCCAGCAGCGCGCGGTCGCGCCGTTCCTGCTCCATGCGCACGCGCTTTTCCTCGCGGGCTTTCGCGGCTTCGGCCTCCCGCGCGGCGCGCTGTTCGGCGGTGAGCGGCGGATCGACGCGCTTGACGGTGACACCGTGTTCGTTGATCACCCAGTAGCCGCGGTTGTAGCACTCGGCCGCGAGCGTATCGCCGCACACGCGGCTCCCGCGCTCGTTGGCGCAGCAATAGGTCTGCCGCCCCGCGCTCTGGGCCTGCGGGAGGCACCCCCATAGGGCCGCAGCCGCAAGCAGGCTAAGCCGCATCGGCGCCATGGCGCTGCCTGTAGGCGCGGATCGCTTCGAGGCTGCCGGCGAGATCTTCGCGGCCCGCCAGATAAGCGATCAGGTCGTCGAGGGTGGCGACGGCTGCCACCGGAATGCCGTAGAGCGCGCGCACTTCCTGGACCGCCGATCGGCTGCCGGAGCCGCGTTCCATGCGGTCGAGCGCGATCACGACCCCGCAGGGCCGCGCTCCGGCCGCGCTGATCCGCTCGACCGATTCGCGCACGGAAGTGCCGGCCGAGATGACGTCGTCTACGATCAGCACGCGCCCGCGCGGGCGCGCGCCGATCAGCAGGCCCTTCTCGCCGTGATCCTTGGCTTCCTTGCGGTTGAAGCAGAACGGCACGTTGCGCCCGCGCGCGGCGAGCGCCACCGCGGTCGCGGCCGCGAGCGCGATGCCCTTGTAGGCGGGCCCGAACAGCATGTCGAAGGCGATCCCGCAGGCGAGGATGGCGCGCGCATAGAAGTCGGCCAGCCGGCCGAGCGAGGCACCGTCGTCGAACAGCCCCGAATCGAAAAAATACGGTGACATGCGCCCGGCCTTGGTCCTGAACTCGCCGAAACGCAGCACGCCTTTTCCCAAGGCGAACTCGATGAATTGCCGGCTAAAATCCATCTCTTTTTCACGCTCGCGATCCACGCTTCGATGTTACGCGTTGTCTCTCTCAACCTCAACGGAATCCGTTCCGCGTCCGTGAAGGGTTTCTTCGACTGGCTCGCGTGCTGCGACGCCGACATCGTCTGCGTGCAGGAGCTGAAGGCGCAGGCCGCGGATCTCGGCAGCGCGATGCTCGCGCCGCCGGAATGGCATGGCCGCTTCCACTTCGCCGCGAAGAAAGGCTACAGCGGCGTGGCGATCTACTCGCGAGCCCGCCCCACCCGCGTCGTCGAGGGAACGGGGATCCCTGAGTTCGACCGCGAGGGGCGAGCGCTGCGCGCGGATTTCGGGCGCCTCTCGGTCGTCTCGCTCTACCTGCCTTCGGGCTCGAGTTCGCCCGAGCGCCAGCAAGCCAAGTTCCGCTTCATGGAGGCGTTCGCGCCCAGACTGAAAGAGCTGGCGCGCGAGGGACGTGAGGTCCTGCTGTGCGGAGACTGGAACATCGCGCACCGCGAGATCGACCTCAGGAACTGGCGCGCGAACCGGAAGAACTCGGGCTTCCTGCCCGAAGAGCGCGCCTGGCTGAGCCGGGTGTTCGACGAATTCGGCTGGGTCGACGTCTTCCGCCGTCTCGACCCCCGGCCCGGCCAATACACCTGGTGGTCCAACCGCGGCCAGGCATGGGCGAAGAACGTGGGCTGGCGCATCGACTACCATATCGCCACACCCGGACTCGCGGCGCGCGCCCGCCGCGCCGAGATCTACAAGGAACGGCGTTTCAGCGACCATGCACCGCTGACGATCGACTATGCATGGCCGGTGCGCCGGCGCGCGGCACCTCTCACCCACCGAAAGGACGACCTCCGATGAAGGCACTCGCGGCACTCTTTTTTCTCCTCCTCCCGGTCAGTCAGACGACGGCCGCACCGCCTGCGGCGCGTGGAGTGAGCGGCGAGGAGATCATCGTCGGCTCGATCCAGGATCTCTCGGGTCCGATCGCCGCGCTGGGCGTTCATTTCCGCAACGGCCTCGAGATGCGCTTCGACGAGGAGAACGCGCGCGGCGGCATCCACGGGCGCCGCATCCGCTTCATCGTCGAGGACTCCGGCTACGATCCCAAGCGCGCCGTGCTCGCGGCGCAGAAGCTCATCGGGCGCGACCGCGTGTTCGCGCTGATCAACGATCTCGGCTCGCCGGTGGTGATGGCCACGATGCCGATGGCGCTCGAGCACGGCGTGCTTCACCTGTTTCCGGGCGCGCCGCTCGCCGCGACCTACGAGCCCGTGCATCCGCTCAAGTTCCAGATCTTCGCGCCTTATTCGGTCACCACGCCGATCGCCCTGCGCCACCTGCTGGCGAGCGGCGGCTACAGGAGGCCGGGGATCCTGTACCAGGACGACGACTTCGGCCACGAAGTGCTCAAGGGCTTCGAGGCGACGGCGCGCGCGCTCGGCCTTCCAGTGTGCGAGAAGACCAGCTACAAGCGCGGCGCGACCGATTTCTCCTCGCAGATCGCACGGCTGAAGGCCGCGGGCTGCGATTTCCTCACACTGGCCACCGTGGTTCGGGAGACCGTGGCCGCAGTCTCCACCGCACGCCGCGCCGGCTGGCAGGTGCCGGTTCTGGTCACCACCGCCGCCTACAGCGCGCAGATCCACCAGCTCGGCGGTGCGGCGATGGAAGGACTCTACGGCGTGGCGCAGGTGCCGCACCCCTACCCCGACGCATCCAATCCGGAGCTCAGCGCCTGGATCGGCCGCTATGCCAGGCGCTTCGGAGTGGAACCCAACACCTGGAGCGTCCAGGCCTGGCTGAGCGCCGAGCTGTTCATCCGCGCGGCGCGCAAGGCCGGACCGCAACTGGACGCCGCGCGCCTCTCCGCGGCGCTCGAGACCCTTTCCACGCCGCCCGACTTCTTCGGCAGCCCCGGTTTCGTGTTCACTCCCGCCGATCACCTGGGAATGCGCAGCGCGCGCATCGTGAGAATCCGCAACGGGCGCTGGGAAAACCTCAGCGGCTATCTCGGTTTGTCGGCGCGCGAGTGATCCGCGGCGGGCCCGCCGCGAGATCGAGCCCGAAGCAGACGCGCTCTTCGGGCGCGTCGGCGCCGTAGAGGGCGATCTCCACGAACCCGAGCGCCGGGTAGAGAGCGCGCGCGCCTCGCGCGTGCCCCCAGAACCGGCTCGGTCGCTCATCGCCCGAGCCACTCCGTTTCGATCCACTCCACGGTCGTGGTGAGGTCGATGGCGGCCGCGAACTCGCGCAGCTCCGGAATGCGATCGACCGCATCGAGCGGGATCGACACTCCGGGCGCGAACGCGGGCGCGAGCCGGTGGTAGCGAGCGCCGAGCATGCGCGCGCACTGGTAGTCGGCGATTCCCGCGGTGCCGTCCATCATCAGGCCGATCAGGGGTTTCGCCCACTGCGCATAGCCCCAGTCGAGCCTCTGGCCGCGGATGTGCACGAGCGAAGTCCCGGTGCCCAGCGACAGCAGGGCGCAGTCCGCGAGCGCTGCGTGCGTGCCGGAGCGCGGATCGAGCGCCTGCGCGAGCGCACACATCGCGGGGTTGTTCGCATACACGCCGCCGTCGATGTAGCCGTCGACCGAAGGGAAGAAGGTCGGCGCGGCGCTCGTATACAGCCCGACTTTCCAGGCGGAAAGCGCGCCGTCGCTGTCGGGCCCGGGAAAGTTGTGGAACAGCTTGGGTTTCCAGCTCCGGCGCGCCTCGTCGTCCGACTCGTTGTCGAGGTCGAACGAGGGGATCAGCACGCGTCTGGACAGTTGCGCGAGCGTGGTCGGCCCGAACACGCGCCGCAGCTCGCGCGCGAGATTGCGGATGTCGTAGTCGGCGCCGGCGATCTTGCCCAGATCGAGCAGGTCGTCGAGCCACGAATCGTCGAAGATGTCGCGACCCTTCGTTTCGTAGAGTTCGCGCATGGCTCGCGGCGGCAGTCCGTGCGCGAGCCCGAGCGCGAGCAGCCCCCCGGTGGAGGTGCCGGCGATGAGATCGACCGAATCGCGCCAGCCCGCGAGCCGCGGCTGTGCGTCGAGCCGCTCCAGAACGATCGCGGTCACCATCCCGCGGATGCCGCCGCCGTCCAGCGAAAGGATGCGGTACCCGGCCACGTCTTCCTCCGCTTCGAGACGCCCCTACAGGGTCGCGCCGAGCTCGGTGCCCTGCTCGATCGCGCGCTTGGCGTCGAGTTCCGCGGCGACATCCGCACCGCCGATGAGCTCCGGCGCAGGCCCCGCCGCCTCCAGTTCGCCCAGCAGCTCCCGTCGCGGCTCCTGGCCGGTGCACAGCACGACGCTGTCGACCCCCAGCACGCGCGGCTCGCCCCCGACCCGGAGGTGCAGGCCGGCATCGTCGATGCGCTCGTAGCTTACCCCCGGCAGCATCTTCACGCCGCGCCGGGCGAGCAGCAGCCGCTTCGCCCAGCCGGTGGTGCGTGAGAGCCCCTCGCCCACCCGCGTCGGCTTGCGCTGCAGGAGCCAGACCTCGCGCGGGGAGTGCGAGCGGCCGCCTTCGGGTGCCAGTCCGCCGCGGCTCCGGTAGGCCGCATCAATCCCCCATTCGCGCCGGTAGGCCTCGATCTCCGATCCGCTCTCCGCTCCGGGGTGCGTGAGCAGCTCGGCGACGTCGAAGCCGATGCCGCCGGCGCCCAGGATCGCCACCCGTGCACCCGCCGGCCTGCCGCCTTCGATGCACTCGGCATAGCGCAGGACCTTGGGGTGATCGATGCCGGGGATGTCGGGGATGCGCGGGGTCACGCCGGTGGCGAGCACCACATGGTCATAACCGCCTTCGACCAGCTCGCATGCGCTGGCGCGATGTCCGCACCGCACGCTCACGCCCAAGCGTTCGAGGCGGCGCCGGAAATAGCGCAGCGTCTCGGCGAATTCCTCCTTGCCGGGAATGCGCCGGGCGAGGTTGAACTGGCCGCCGATCTCGGAGGCCGCCTCGTAGAGCGTCACCTCGTGGCCGCGTTCGGCGGCGGTGCACGCGCATGCGAGTCCCGCCGGTCCTGCTCCCACCACCGCGATCCGCTTCTTCTGCCTTGCGGGTTCGATTGGAAGCACCGTCTCGTGGCAGGCGCGCGGATTGACCAGGCAGGAACACAGGCGATGCGCGAAGATGTGGTCGAGGCAGGCCTGGTTGCAGGCGATGCAGGTGTTGATCTCGTCCGCGCGGCCCGCCGCGGCCTTGCTCACGAACTCGGGATCGGCGAGGAAGGGACGCGCCATCGACACCATGTCGGCGTCCCCGCGCGCCAGCACTTCCTCGGCGGCCTCGGGTGTGTTGATGCGGTTGGTGGTCACGAGCGGAATGCCCACCTCGCCCATCATGCGACGGGTGACCCAGGTGAAGGCGGCGCGCGGGACGATGGTGGCAATGGTGGGGATGCGCGCCTCGTGCCAGCCGATGCCGGTATTGATGAGCGTCGCGCCGGCCGCCTCGACCGCCCTAGCGAGGGCGACGATCTCCTCCCAGGTGCTGCCGCCTTCCACCAGGTCGAGCATCGACAGGCGGTAGATGAGGATGAACGCGTGCCCGGCCGCCTCGCGCGTGCGGCGCACGATCTCGACCGGGAAGCGGATGCGGTTCTCGATCATCCCGCCCCAGCGGTCGTCGCGCCGGTTGGTGTGCGGGACGACGAACTGGTTGATCAGGTAGCCTTCGGAGCCCATGATCTCCACACCGTCGTAGCCCGCCTGCTGCGCCAGCCGGGCGCAGCGCACGTAGTCGGCGAGGGTGCGTTCGACCTCGGCGCCGGAGAGCTCGCGCGGAGTGACCGGCGAGATCGGCGCGCGCAGCGCCGAGGGCGCCACCGCCGCCTCGTGCAGGGCGTAGCGGCCTCCGTGCAGGATCTGCATGCAGATGCGGCCGCCCGCTTCATGCACGGCCGCGGTGACCCGGCGATGGCCGGTGAGCTGCGCCTCCTCGTTCAGCATCGCGGCCTGTGGCGCGATCCGCCCCTCCGGATTCGGCGCGATGCCGCCGGTGACGATCAGCCCGGCGCCGCCGCGGGCGCGCTCGGCGTAGAACGCGGCCATGCGCTCGAAACCTCCGGGCGCCTCCTCCAGGCCGGTGTGCATCGAGCCCATCAGCACCCGGTTGGGCAGGGTGAGGAAACCGAGGTCCAGCGGCGCGAGCAGATGGGGATACGCGTTGTCGCTCATTCCGACGCCTTCATGCGGCGAGCCACCTCTCACACGCCGTGCTGCCGGAACCACTCCAGCATGCGCTTCCAGCCATCCTCGGCCGCCTCCTTGCGATAACTCGGGCGGTAGTCCGCGTGGAAGGCGTGCGGTGCGTCCGGGTAGATGTGGATCTGCGAGCGCCCGCCCGCCTTGGCGATCGCCGCGCGCATGCGCTCGATCTGTTCGACACTGATGCCCTGGTCCTTGCCCCCATACAGCCCCAGCACGCCCGCCTTGAGTTCGCCGGCAACATCGAGCGGATGTTTGGGTGTGCGCGCGTTCACGGGGCCGGCGAGGGGGCCGTACCAGGCCACTCCCGCCCTGAGCTTCGGCTGGTGCGCGCAGTACATCCACACCGTGTGCCCGCCGCGGCAGAAGCCGGTGATCGCGAGCCGCGCCGTGTCGCCGCCCTCCGTCTGCGCCCACGCCACGCAGGCGTCCAGGTCGCTCATGACGAGCTCGTCGCTCGCCTGGTTGGCCAGGGCGAGCGCCTCCTTGACGCCGGTGAGCTTCGATGCGTCCCCGTAGCGCGCATACAATTCGGGGGCGATCGCGAGATATCCGAGCTTGGCGAGGCGGCGGCAGATGTCCTTGATGTACTCATGCACGCCGAAGATTTCCTCCACGACGAGCACCACCGGAAAATCGCGTCCCGTGGCCGGCATCGCCCGATAGGCAGGGACCTCGCCATCGGCGGCCTTCACACCTACCTCGCCTTGCCTGAGCCCGGCGGCATCGGTGTGGATCGCGGTCTGCGCCATGACCGGACCGGCGGCCAGCGTGAATCCGCCCGCCAGCGCGGTAGCGATGAATCCGCGGCGCGAATAGCGGTTTTCCGGAAGCAGGCTGTTGAATTCGTCTTCGGGAGCGGGTAGGGTCATGGCCGGTCTTGTCCGTCACGGGGAGCGCGTACGCTACCCCGAAGCCGTCCAATCATCAAGCGAGGCGCGAATGAGCGATACACCGATCAGCCGCTATCCCGTACCCGCCCTCAACGAACTGCCCGAGGACATCCGCAATCGCATCCTCGCGGTCCAGGAGAAGTCGGGTTTCGTCCCCAACGTCTTCCTCGCGCTCGCCCACCGTCCCGACGAGTTCCGCGCCTTCTTCGCCTATCACGACGCGCTGATGGAGAAGGAGAGCGGGCTCACAAAGGCCGAGCGCGAGATGATCGTGGTCGCCACGAGCAATGCCAACCAGTGCCAGTACTGTGTGGTGGCGCACGGGGCGATCCTGCGCATCCGCGCGAAGAATCCGCTGCTCGCCGACCAGGTCGCGGTCAATTACCGCAAGGCCGACCTCACGCCGCGCCAGAAGGCCCTGCTCGCCTTCGCGATGAAGGTGTGCCTGGACTCGGCCGAGATCTGCGATGACGACTTCGAGCGGCTTCGCGGGCACGGTTTCTCGGACGAGGACATCTGGGACATCGGCGCGGTGGCCGCCTTCTTCGGCCTGTCGAACCGCATGGCCAACCTGACCAACATGCGCCCGAACGACGAGTTCTACCTCCTCGGGCGCATGCCCAGGGCGGCCAAGGCCTGAGCGCCGGGCCTCAGCGGCCGCGCGCGTAGAAGGCGATCAGCGCCGCGATTTCGGGATCGCCGAACGGGTTGGCGTGCGCGCTGCGGGTATCCCCGCGCACACCATTCAGCAGCCGTGCGGCGAACTCCTCCGCCGGCATCGTGCGGGCCATTTCGAACAGGTTCGATGCCGGCAGCGCCACGTCGGCCGCGGGTGCGTCGTGGCAGCCGGCGCAGCTCTGACGGTGGATGGCTTCGGCCGCGCGCAGGCGCTGCGGGGTCGGCGAGGCGGGCAGGATCGTGCCGAGGTCGAGCGGATGGCTGCGGCGCAGCCGCGCGAGCGCCCCGCCCAGCGCATTCCAGTCGCGCCGCGACAACGCCTCGCGCATCCCGGCCACGACCGCAGGGTCCGCGCCGGTGCGCCGCAGCAGCATGGGCAGCGAGGACAATGCCCCGGCGAGCCGTGCGCGCACGCCCTCCAGGCGGCGCGGCGGCACGCTCGCCGCGACGAGCGTGCGCAGGTCTCCCGCCATCACGACCAGCTCGGCGCCAAGCCTGCGGCCGTGCTCGTCCTGCGCGCTCGCCGCTGCGGCGGTCAGTGCAACCGCAGCCGCGAGTACGGCGAGCGCGCGGGTACCTATTGCAGCTTGACCTTCTGCTCGACCGGATTGCCCTTCATGGTCCATTCGATCATGGAACCGTCATACATCCGGACCTTCTTGTTGCCCATCAGCTCGCTCGAGACGAACCAGCCGACCGAGGCCCAGTGGCCGGAGTTGCAGAAATTGATCTGCTCGCCACCGGTGGGGACGCTGGCGTGCTTGTAGAGCTGCGCGAGCTGTCCCTTGTCGCGGAAGCGGCCGCCGCCATCGACCGTCAGCCAGGCGTTGGGCAGGCTCTTCGCGCCTTCGATCGTGCCTGCCGATGTCGCCTTCGGGTGCCGCGTGATGCCGGCGTAGTAGTCCTCGGGCCGGTTGTCCACCAGGAGCATGCCTGCCGCCTTGGCTTTCTTCATGTCCTCCATCGTGACGATCATGTCCTTGCGCACGTTGGCCTTGAAGGTCTTCGGATCCGCCTTGGCCGCGCCGGTCGCGAGCGGGAACTTCTTTTCCTTGACGAGCGCGAGATAGCCCGCCATGCCGCCATCGAGGATGGAGACGTTGTCGTGGCCGAGCACCTTGAAGGTCCAGTAGACGCGCGTGCCCATGCCCATGTCGGAGGAGGACATCCCCGGCGGCACCAGCACCACACGGGTGTTGTTGTCGATGCCGAGCCGGCCGATCATCGCGGCCAGCTTGGTGAGGTCGACCGGAAGCATGTCCGGCACCTTGTCGGCGCGCTCCTCGCGCCAGCCATCCTTGCCGTATTTGCTGTTCACCGCGCCCGGGATATGGCCGCGCAGGAAATCTGCCGGGCCGCCGAAGTCGATGAACACCACCCCCGCCTTGCCTGCGTTGGCCGCCGCCCACTCGGGGCCGACCAGGGGATCCGCGGCCACCGCCTGCTGCCAGGCAGCCACCAGCAGCATCAGCGCCGCGCCGAACAGTTTCGCGAACCACGATTGCCTATCCATCGTTTCCTCCTCCGTGCGTTACAGGGTCACCACCAGATCGGAAGCCAGGATCTCGGCCAGCAGCCGGTCCCAGTCCTCCTCGCCCATGCCGGCGCGCGCGCATTCGATGCGCACGACCGCATGTTCCGCTGCCAGGGCGTCCAGCGCCGCGCCCACTGCGGGCGCATCCGGGAACAGCCTGGTTTCGAGCGCGACGACCTTCATCGCCCGCCCCTCATATGCTCAGCACCGCATCCGACCGGACGATGGCGGCAGCCAGTGCCGCGCTGTCCAGCCAGGGCAGTTCCTCGGCCATTTCCGCCACCGTGGTGCGCGGTTCGATCCCGCTCAGCTCCAGCAGTTCCGCCATGGCGGCATTGGCCTCGCTTTCCTCCACCGGTCCGGTCATGAACACCAGATCCACCCGGTGGCCGAAGATGGTCAGCCCCGCGGCGACCCGCATCGCCTCCGCATGATCCCGCCGGGCCAGCACCAGGATCGCCTTCGTTTCCATGTCCGCCGTCGGCCGGGTCACAGGCTCACGGTCCTCGCGGCGTGTCCCATCAGGGCGCTGTTGTCGGTCTGACTTCCCAGCTCCACCGGACAGGGTCGCGTTCCGCAGAAGCGGTGCCAGGATTCCCCGCATGCGACCGCCCGCAGCGCGCCGGCCACCGCGGCCCGCACTGCCGGATCGTCCAGCATCCGCACTCCGTCGAGTGTGAAGAAGCAGGCGAAGCCGCGTCCCGCCCGGGCGCAGGCTCCGGCCAGGCCCGCCAGGATGCGCGCCGAGTGCACGCTGCTCACATGAATGAGGAGATCCATCAGCCACGCCCGCACCGGCCGACTCCGAGCCCTGCCGCGAAGGCGATCGCCGCGAGCCCGAGCGCACCCATCAGTGCGCCGGCAGTGAGGCTTCCGGGCGAGGTGGGTGCCGGCGGAGCGGCGGTCACCGCGGCCGCGGGCCGATGCACGGCCTCGGGGTAGCTCACCGCGTCCGCAGGCCAGTCGCCGTGGGCTGCCCATTCGGCCCATCCTTCCGGATATACGCGTGCATCCACACCATGACCGGCCCGCAGCAGCGTGAAATAGGCGATGCCTTCGAGCGCGTCGTGGCCGTAGGCCACCGATTTGCCCTCGGGCAGAGTCGCCTGCCCGGCGGCTGCGCGCAGCTCCGCCGCGGGCAGGCTGATCGCCCCGGGCAGATGGC
>Ga0100385_1000288_pt1 | contig 65859 bp, 56 predicted proteins | sample CryGeymeta201509_FD_81543 | JGI IMG/M metagenome (GOLD analysis project Ga0100385, IMG submission 81543) | Groundwater microbial communities from Crystal Geyser aquifers in Utah, USA - Crystal Geyser metaG 2015-09 | ecosystem: Environmental > Aquatic > Deep subsurface > Groundwater | place: USA... | reverse complement strand
CGAACAACGAATATTATTATTGCAGATGGCCAAAGTGCTTCGAGGTCTGGGGCATCTGCACGCCGCCGGCCTGGTACACCGCGACTTAAAGCCCGAAAATATCGTCGTGCGACAACGCAGCCAGGACCCCGTCATCGTGGATTTTGGGATCGCCACTCAGTCGGCAGGGTCGGCCCGAGAACGCCTCAGCCGAGTCGCGAATATTGCCGGCACACCCGCCTATATGGCACCTGAACAAACCATCGGCCTCTGGTTGGACGCGCGTGCTGACCTCTATTCAGTCGGCTGCATGATCTACGAGATCCTGAGCGGTAGGCCACCTTTTGTGGCGGATTCATTTGTTCAATATGCCGCCGCGCACGTCTACTCGACGGTGCCACCGCTGCCCGCTTCCGTCTCGGTGGACCTCGCGAATCTGGTCTACCGCCTTTTGGAAAAAGCCCCCGAAGACAGGCCCGGATATGGGCACGATGTGGCCCGGGAGATTGAGAGAATTCTTGGCGCCGAGCGTTCGGACGATGCGCCACCGGTGTACCTTTGTCGCCCCGAACTCGTCGGTCGTGAACAACCACTAAAAGAGTGTAAACGTGTGATCACGGCACTGCGTAAGGGTCAAGGCGGACTCACGCTGATTACGGGTCCACGAGGCATCGGAAAGACTCGTTTTGCCATCGAACTTTCGTCGATGGTCGAGTCCCTTCGCGACGTCGAATGCGTGTTGGTCGCGCATAACCCGAACCTAGGAGACTCCGAGGGCCAGAACCCGTTCACCTCCGTCTTGTCTGAAATTGCGGACAGATGCCGTGAGCTTGGTCCAGAATTCACACGCGTGGCTTTTGAAGGTCGAGTCGCCGTGTTGGCCAAGGTCCATCCACCGATCTTGGATTTACCTGGGATGGAGGACGTCGTTCCTGCCCCTGATTTACCCATGGTTTCCGAGGCGATGCTACGAACTCAGGCGTTCTTGGAACTGATGCAGCGGGTGTTTTCGGGGCGGCCAGTGGCCTTGATTCTGGACGAATTTGATCCACGGTACCTGAGGTATCTTCAGATGGTGCGCGCGGAACAAAATACACGCCCTACGCCGCTCTGGATCTTCATGACCGTCGGTTCCGACCTTCGACTTGTGGTCGATGGTTTTGCGCGTCATCAGATCCTGACTCTTGAGCCTTTGAACCACGACCTCACACAACATTTGGTGCGACGGGCACTGGGCTTAAAAGTGCTGCCTGAAGCCTTGGCGGGACTCGTCTATGACCGTTCGGGCGGAAATCCAGCGTTGGCGATGGAGTTGCTGCGCAGTGCAGTCGAACACGGGTACCTCGAACGCAACGCACAAGGAAAATGGCTGCTTTCAACAAGGAAAGACGCGCCAGAGCTTCCTCAAGACACGGATGCTGGGCGCTTGATGCTCAACCGAATCGAAACATTTCCATCTGCGAGCCAATCGCTGATTCATTACCTGGCCTTCGCGAATCACCCGCTCAACATCCCGCTGATCGAGCGACTGCTTGGGGACACGGGGGCGTTGGATGAGGCCATCGCACCGTTGATCGGTTGCAATGCCGTGGAGTTTCGGCCCAACGAGGTACGCATTCAGGGAAATCAGCTGCAAAAAGCCGTGCACCAGCGGCTATCACAAACCATGCGCCGTCAAGTCCACTCCGACCTTGCGCGGGAGCTACGACGCGAACCGGTCGTCGATCTGCAAGTCGTCGCAATTCATCACCGCGAGGCCGGCGAAAACGAATTGGCGCAATCTGCCTTCTTAGTTGCCGCACATGCAGCCCGCCGCCGTGGCGACGTGGCCACGCAATGGCAGAATTTGCGCGCGTATCTAGACACCAAGCCACCCGCGTCCGACGACCTGTTTACCGCCTATCTCGACTTCCTCGCGCACTCACAACGGTTGGCCAGAACGCAAGAGATCCGGGCGCTCTCCGAGGAAGCGCTTGCAAAAGCGCAGGCTGCCGGAAGAATCGATATTTGCGCGCGTATCATGACGTTTCAAGCCAGCCAGTTGGGCTCGTCAAACATCGAAGCCTCCATCCAATTGATGACTCAAGCGTTGAAATTGGTGGAATCCATTCGTGACGATGACATGCGCTGCCGTGTTCTGGTTTCCTATGGCCATTTCTTGCTCGTGGCCGGCCGCGGTGCGCAAGCCGAACCCATTTTCCGTGAGGCTCGTCTTCTTGCATCAAGCCTTGATCAAGGCCAAGCGACAGCCTCGGCTGCGATGAACCATGCCGCAGCACTCCTGACGATGTCTCGCTATGAAGAGGCTGTTGAAGGGCTTTTGGACGCTCTGAAAATCTGTCAAAAAAACGACTTGGACGAACTTGAAGCCTATGTTTTGGGCAACCTGAGTATTATTTATCGTGAGCACATCGAGAACCTACCCGAGGCCCTCCGATTGGTTCGTGAGGCTGTGGCACTGCACGCAGCGTGCTTCGATTTACCGGGTGAGGCGCATGCCTCGATGTACGAAGCCGGCACGCTGGTGATGATGCGTGACTTCGACGAAGCCGTCGAAACGGCGGAAAGGGCGATGAAGCTCAACATCGTCGCCGAAACTGGCGACGCGACCCTCTTAAAAGCTCAGACGGTACTCGGCATGGCGTTGGCCGGTGTTGGGCGAATCGAAGAAGCGCGAACGGTCTTTTGGGAAGGTCGAACCCATGGCGGACCTAATCAGGAACGTCTTTATCTTGCGCTCGAAGCTGGAGCTATGGAGCGACGACTTGGGGACTTGGACGCGGCACAAGAATGGTTGGCTTGGGGCGCTCAGAATGATGACGAGTGGACACTCGATGACCAGACCCTGATTCTTGCAGCGAGAGCCCATCTAGCGCTGGCACATCGAGAAGCCCCAATTTGGCCTCCGCCTCATGCGGTGAAGCCGGCGCGAAGGGTTCGTGGAGTGGAACGAGCGATTCAATCGCAAGACGAGCTTTGGTTTGGCGAAACGCCGGCAGATGCATGGGACGCCATGCCAAGTCTGGCTCCAGAGTCTGCATAAACGCTCGAGTCACCAGCCGTCTTTGTCGTCGTCGTTCGCGTCCTGACCAAAAACGATGTCCTGGTCGACCGTAATCGGTGGCCGCATCGGAGGAGCGACTCGTTCCTGAACCGCGACAGGCTCGACTGACCCGACTGGCTCGGTGAGTCCGCTTGCAGCCGGACGCGCATCCATCGAAGACCGCATCCATCGATCCATGTCGGGCGAAATCTCAGCATAGACCGTGTACTCAAGGGCCCGCGAAAACGACAATGCGAACGCGCCGAACAACCCGAAAATCACAGCCATCCCGACATTGAACAGAAGAGAGCCAGATGCAGACTCGACCGTCACGCTGCTAAACAAAGCAAAAAGTAAGCCCCCGAATATCGGAATCGCGAGAAGGATGGATGCCACGCCCACGATGAGGAGAAGAATGAAAATATCGAGCCGATGCCCCTCGGTTTTCGACCAGCTTTGGCGCAACGAGTCGAGGACTGTAGCGTCTTCCTTAAAAATTGTGATCTGCGTCAAGTAAAGCCCAGTCATCGCAAATAAACCCGGAATTAGGCAGAACGCACTGCCAATGCTCACGATTATATTGACCAAAAAAGTCGCGATCGAAATGGCGACCGTCAGTCCCATCAGACGCTCCGTCGACAACTCTATCTCGGTCCCATTCTCGCGATTATCAAAGGCTTGATACAAGACAACTGCACTGAAACCCGTGAAGACGGCTTGCGGGATCATCAACACAAATTGCAATATTTTTGGGTCCCCGCCTCGGCCTGCGATCTCCATACCGCCCCAAAATACCGGGATCATAACCACGGCAAAAAGTAATGTCTCCATCCAGACTTGGGCGGTTAAAGACAGAGCCTTTCCAATCGCAGGAAAAAATTTCACAGGCACTCCCATTGGGTCGGTTTGGATAACCCTATCTAGCGCCCCACCAACACGCAACGCAAACTCCCCCCAGAGCCAAGATTCAACTTTCGCCAAAAAATCGGGAAACACTCCCAATATTCGCGGGAACGCGGGCCTTCAAAACGTGCCTCTGAACAATCATTCCATCTAATCGTCCAAAACAGTTCTCGACGCGGCTTCCCGCAAGCGGTCCTTTTTGCTGGGCCGCTTTCCTTTGACAGGCGCCCCGCCCTTTTGCCTTCGCGGCGCATCGCCGGTCAGTTCGAACCCCTCGACCACTTCGCGCTCTAATTCGATTCCTGCGCGTTTTTCGATCAAAGCAAAATGGTCGGCGGTTTCGTGGTCGATAAAAGAAATCGCGACCCCGACTTGTCCAGCCCGACCCGTACGACCGATGCGATGCACATAATCATTGGGGGAGCGCGGCAGGTCGAAATTCACGACACAAGACAGCTTGTCGATGTCGATGCCTCGAGCCGCCACGTCCGTCGCTACAAGGATCTTGTAGGTCTGGCGTTTAAAGCCGTTCAACGCCTCGATGCGCTCGTCTTGCTCCAAATCCCCATGGAAGTCCGCCGCCGAAAACCCAGCCTGTACGAGCTTATGGGCGAGGTTTCGGGCCTTCACCTTGGTCGCAACAAAAACCAGCACCTGGTTCCAGTCTTCTGTGCCTAAAAGATGCTGCAAAAGCCCACGACGTTTATCCGCGTCGACTTCAAAAACTCGCTGGGCAATTTTGTCGACGGTGGGCTCGGCGCCTTCGACCTCGACCCTCACAGGGTCTTTCAGAAACCGCGCGCTCAAGGCTTGAACTTTCGCCGGAAAAGTCGCCGAAAAAAGCAGGTTCTGTCGTTTTTCTGGAAGCAATTTCAGCAACGAGTCGAGCTCTTCGGCAAATCCCAAGTCCAACAATTTGTCGGCCTCGTCCAGGACCAAGGTCTGGACTTCGCTCAGCCGAATTTGGCCGCGGTCGACCAGGTCCAATAGACGTCCTGGCGTGGCCACCACGACCTCGACGCCGCGGCGCAGCGCCGCGATCTGACTCTCCAGGTCCTCGCCGCCGATGATCGAAACCACACCGATTTTGAGTGGAGAATTTTTGGCGTAATTCTTAAACGCAGCAGCGACCTGCAGGGCGAGCTCGCGCGTGGGCGCGATGGCCAGGACCCGCACTGATGCAGCATTTTCTTTGGGCTGGCTCTGGTTGAGTTGCTGAATAATCGGCAACGCAAAAGCAGCCGTCTTGCCCGTGCCTGTTTGCGCAACACCGATCACATCCAAACCTTCCAGGATGCGGGGTATCGCCAGAGTCTGAATAGGCGTGGGCTCAAGGTAGGAAGCTGCCAAGAGTGTTTTCAGGAGGTAGTCGGGGAGACCGAGGGTATCAAACGACACGGAAGACCTTGAGTTCTGGTTGCCAAAAGGAAGCAACACGCCACGGCCTTATACACGAAACAAAAGCGTGTATCCGTTTCAAACTGTGTTGTGGACCGATGCGCTGTGATAGAAGGTCGCCGACGCAGCCGAGGTACGGCTTCGCGACCTGTGAACTCTAGAGTGAGAATCCCGATGGCGATGATCGGACAAACAAATCGACTGAAAATCAGCAGACTCTCAGAACACGGGGCGTACCTCGATGGAGGGGCGCTGGGCGACATTCTGCTGCCGAATAATTCGGTGCCCGACGGCGCAAAAGTCGGCCAGACGATCGAAGCCTTTATCTACCCAGACTTCTCGAATCGGCTGATCGCGACCACCGAAAAACCCTTCGCGGAAGTCGGTGAATGTGCGTTCCTAGAGGTCGTCGAGGTCAATGATATCGGGGCGTTCCTTGAATGGGGGCTCGACAAGAACCTCTTTGTTCCCTTCGGTGAACAGCAGCGCGAAATGACGCCCGGAAAAAGCTACGTCGTCTACGTTTATATCGACAATACGGGGCGAATCGCGGCGAGCACGAAGGTCAAGAAGTTCATGGGCAAGGTCTCCAACGACGTGAACGTGGGCGATGAAGTCACCCTCTTTGTAATTCGGTCGACAGAACTGGGCTGGGAATGTTCGGTCGACGACGAGTTTTTGGGCATGGTCTTCAACAACGACTCCCTGGGTCAGCTTGAGCCAGGCATCGAAATCGACGGCTACATCAAGGCGATCCGCGAAGGCGGCCTTGTCGACCTTTGCCTGCAACCCCCAAACATCACGAGCACCAGCCTGGGCGATCAAATCCTAGAAGAATTGCGACGCGGTGGCGGTGTCTCGACGCTGACCGACAAGAGCTCACCCGACGATATTTTCGAGAAATACGGCGTCAGCAAACGTGTCTACAAAGACGCCATTGGCGGACTCTATCGAAAACAACTGATCGAGCTGAGCCCCGGGCTCATTAAGCTCGTGAACAGCTAATTACTGATCATTTCGAACTCGCCGACCTGCCAAAGTGTTGTGGCAGTTTTGGGTCCGGCGAATATTTCAATCTGATGGCGCCCGGACGATAAACGGCACGTGATATTTTCTCCATTATCCGACACCGCACAGTCGGTTTTCTTGCCTGAATCAATATTGCGCGATGTGGCCAAAATATCGCGCTTACGGGGATTCTTAAGTTGAATTTTCCCCTCAATTCCAACGTTCGTCTGTGAACGCGTGGGTGAAATCAATTCAAGCCCCTGCTTGTGGAAGCCAGGACGCAACTTCGGTAAGCGCATCCATTCAGCATTGCTAACAGGCGGGGTCAATATCTGCAGGTCGTCGCGATCAGCAAGGTGGTCTGCAACGAAAACCTTCGGCGGGGTGAAAAGATAATCGGTCCGATATTCCTTTTTGAACGGCGCAGAAACGCCATCTCCTTCCCCTGCGTCCCAAGTGATATCCATCAAATACCAGCGCCCGCCGACGTTCACCGCATTCCAAGCGTGGCCCTCGCCGCCCACTTTGTCCGTTCGAGCCAAACCGACCACATAAAGAATTTCATCTCCCGTCACCTTGCCAGGAGCCTCGGCGAGCAACGCGTAGCCGGCGCAGACGGCGGTACCACGCTTAAAGACAACCTCCGCATCTTGCGATCCACCACCGGTGTTCGAGCTCAAATCGTAGGCGATGCGGTCGGCGATATAATCATGAATTGCCTTCACCCGTTGCAGTGGGTCCGTTTCGCGCGAAAGATAGGCCCCAACTGACTCGATACTGGTCTCGGCACTCGCGGGCATCCCGACCACCAACGGATGCAGCGTATTCGCGAGCGGCCATGAGGTTAAGCCCGACCTCAGCTCCGACTTCTTATCGTCAGGTTTTTTGGGTTCCGGAGGTTCTGGACGCTCTGGAGGTGCCACGGCCGCGTCTTGAATCGCTATCGCTTCAGTTCCCAACACAGATCCGTCCATCCCGGCATCGTGTTCCGGTGTCGGCTCGGGCATGTGTTCCGGGACCGTGTCCACGTCCGCAATGACTTTGCCATCAGCCAAAACGTCGTCTGATGGCGCGACCTCCACGATCTCCGCCTGCTCAATACGTCTTGGTTCGGGTTCAGTGTCATATTCGTTGTCGCTCACGGCGTCGTAGGACCACTGCAGATGCTCCGCTGAGGCGAATACGACTTTGCGGACATGGTCCACGATGGGGCTTGGTTCCACACCATCAAGAAACCAGTCGCCCCGCGCACTTACTGCCTGAAACCCCTTTCGCGGAAACACCCCAATCAACACGGAAAGAAAAAGTATATTTACGAATAAAGTGCGAAGAATCAGGCGGTCTGAGGTGGTCAACCACCGCTGTGGCGCCTCACCTTTGGCTGCCAAGACCCTCTCGTTTTTTCTCGAAAATCGATGGTGAGCCCACAACTCCCAAACCAAGGGAAGTCCGGGAAAAAGCGCCGCACCCGCGACGATGGCCAACCACCGAGGGCCATCCAAGAAGGTCGCGAGCGAACTTGCCACCCAGACGCTTAGAAGTGGCGTTGCGATGACCGCAACCCAAAATACGCTTCGAAATAAAAAACCCAAAACGTTCAAGGCGGTCCTTTTGAAACGTCAATCACCCTAGGCTGCCTAAGGTAAGCCCTTACTTGGGTTTGGCAAAGACTTGCCGAGCATTCAGCCGTGTAGGCCAAGCTGAGCAGCCAGACCGCTAACGCTTGCTGGGTCGATGCCTTCGGCACGTTTGCGATACTCCGCGGCGCGTTCCGCGTCCCTTCCGTCGAAGACAAGTGCAGCGGTGCTCAGGAACTCCACCGTGGCCCAATGCGTTTCCGTCGTCGGTTCCAAAACCTTGATGGCTTCGGGCTGATTACCATTGGCCAAGAGGGCCTGAGCCAATTTTGTGCGGGCCTCGTGTCCTGGGCGAAGCACGAAGTTCTGTCGCGCCAGCACCAACGCCCTTGGGTAATCGTGCGCCAGATAGAAATCGATGGCGTGACCGCTCGCCGCCGACGGCAATTTGGCGATATCTCGTTCGAATGCTGCCCTCGCCTGAGTGTAAGCACCCTCGGCCAATTCGCCCTGCCCAGAATCCGTATAAGCATCACCCAATGCGGCGTAGAATTCGCCATTCGGAACTCTCGAAATCACACTTTTGTACAGCTCGATGGCTCGAGCCGCCTCCCCCTTCAAAAGCGTGATTTCGGCCAGATGCTCCTCAATTAAATACCATCCAGAATAGGTCGAATTTGCCCGATCAACGAGCGCCAAAGCCGCGTCTAAATCACCGGCTTCAAGCTCAACCACACCCCGCTGCAAAATGGCCCACGCACGTTTTCCGGCATCTGTAGAGGACACCCTGGATTCAGCCAATTCATAGAGCGAACGGGCTTTCTCATAATTTCCTGTCTTCAAAAAATAGTTGGCCAAACGACCGGCCGAAGCCGTCGTCGGGTCGATTTTTTCTGCGTCTTCAAAATGGGCAAGTGCGCCCACTAAATCACCGCGATGAAACGCGATATCCCCACGAAGCCCAGCAATCGCCGCTTTTTCGGTATCCTTGAGCCAAATACGTTTTGCGTATTGGTCCAAGGACACCTCGGAGCGATCGATTTGATGCACCACCATATTGAATCCGGCGCTCGATAAAAACGGACCGGTACCCGGTTTCGCGCCTGCAAATGCCGCGTCTAGAGCCCGCCCTGCGGCAAGGTAGTCGTCGATATTTCCAGACAGCCGGGCCCGGGCAAGCCGCGCCTCAACAACGGTTTCGGCATCCATCCAGCTGCCAGTCTCGTCGAAACGACGCTGGTAAAACTCGGTGCTCGCCTGCAGTTTCGCCAGGGTCTCATCCACGTCCGTGGATTTCACCGCGGGCGCTTCAGCCGCAGGCAGCGTTGGCGAGATAACCACAGCAGGCTCCTGAGGGGCAGGATCCACGTGGGGAGCTTCGTTACAGCCGAACAAACCGAAAACAAATAGGGTGGCAAATCGTTTCATGAGATCCTCGTCGGGTTCAGAGCTGGTGTGGAGCGTGGAGGTAAGGGAAGCTCGTCAAGAAGGCACCCTCGACACCAAGGTCATTGGCGATGGGATTCACTCCAACAAGTGCCGTGGCCGACTGTCCTGGCACCGACAAATCCAGAAGAATGACCGCGAGCGTAATGTCCATCACAGGGTCGGACAGACGGCGTCCATTTGGAAAGCCAGCACCCGCCGTGGGGTCAATCTTGAGCGTATCGGGGAGAACCAATGGGGCAGCCTGCGCCACACACTCAGGAGTCGCGCCCGCCATCGAACATGGGGTGAGAAGCAATCCATTCAATTGTCCATCGAGTGCGCCATGCAAAAAGTTCAACGTCGCGATTATTTCGGAGACGTAGGTCCCTGAGACATCACCTGCAGGATTATCGTCGTTGTAGGCATTCTTGCTGGCAATCAAGGCCGTCGACACCCCTGGCATGCCCATTCGGTCAACCCGCGTATATGTGTTTGGAGCGTCGACACGGAAATGAAAATCCGTGGGTTGCCCCACGCAGAACATCGTCGGAACTTCACCCGCATGGCCACAATGCATCGCCGGATCTGCAGCCGCTGGTGCGCCAGCGTGGTAGATTCGGCATTGAACTGTATTGTAAGTCGCGTCGCCCGGCGTACCCGAGGTTTCAAACCCTGCACACGCGGTCATACAAGCGGCATCGGTGTCGTAGAGGGCGTTGTCCCCCGTGCAGGTGTTGGCCGAGAGCTGACAGTAGTTTTCGCAGAATGATCCACACATGCTGTCGCCTGAAGGACCTGCGTGACCGCAATGGTCCGCTGGCGTAGCCGCAGCGGGATCGCCCGCGTGATAAAGGCGACAGGCCACGGTATTCCCGCCCGTATCGCCCACCGTTCCGGCATCCCATGCCGCGATATTCTCGCAGTAATCGACGCATACTTCGCGACTCGCAAACTGCGCATTATCTCCGGTGCAGTTCGTTGTCACGGCATCGCAATACGAGTCGCACGTGGCCGCGACAGCGTTATTCGTCGAATTATTTGTCGCGTTGTTTGTGGAGTTATTCGTCGAATTATTTGTGGTGTTGTTGGTCGAATTATTCGTCGCATTATTTGTCGCGTTATTCGTGGCTGGAATGGTGACGGTTGGCTTTGAATCGTCATCGCCACATGCGGTCCAAGCCAGCGACGCTGCCAGAATCAGGTATGCTTTATTGTATTTCATGATTTTCCTCAGATACGTGACGTGGTCGCCCAGATGGACAAATTAGAACCGCCACCGATGGCAGCGGCGACGGGCACTTCGATGACCACAGCGGTCACATTTCGACCCATGAAAGAGTCTCGAGTGTTGTCGAAAGAAAGCGTTCCGGTTTGGAGCGTGTCCTGAAAACCCTGAAGGTCGAAAAAGAACGGGTCATCTCTGAGACCGGCCCAGACCTTGGCTGTCGTCCCCGTCAGCGGGGTTTCTACCGCACCTGAAATCGGTCCGGCTTCGCCAGGAAGGCCGACGACTTGCAGGCCCCAATCCCCAAGGTCATTCTGCCCAAAACGAACCCAGATGATGGTGTTTGCGACGTTATCGCCGGTGTTGTCGATATGAATGCCGTACAAGACGTCGGCATCATACGCGCCACTTTGGTCGGCGACTGGCATCGCCGGCCCACCGAACGTGAGCACCATCTTGAGTGTCTGTGCGTCTGCGGAATGCCAGGCGTAAAGGTCGGCGATGTCAGCAGCGTCAAGGTTTCCACCAATTCGTGCAGGTGGATCATTATGGTCTGCTGCCACGGCTCCACCGAGCCAGGTCGCAGAGGCAGCCGCAAGCGCGACGCCGGTCAGCACTAATTTAACAGTTCGTTTCATCGTGTCTCCTTCAATTGATTTGGGGCAAACGCCCATGAGCGTCGCCAGAAAGCACAAGGGGTACGTGCGAGACTGCGATTCGGATCACGGCTTTTTCATTTTATTTTTTGGTGATCCAAATTCATTTCCGGCTCGTACCGTGATTGACGACAAGAACGACTCGCCCCCCGAGATTGCAGAACAGAATGCTACCCTCCTTATCTCGACATGGACCTAGACACGTTGACTGGCATCAGGTTAGCTACCGTCGAAGACGCGGACGCGAAATTTGCGAGAATCGATTGAACGACACCAGGACGGACATTGAGTTGACGATGGCGATCTCCACCGGAGACCGAGATGCTCTTGGTGAGGTGTACCGGCGCTACACGACCGCTATGCACGCAGTTGGCAGAAATTTTCGCCTTCGCAATGAAGAACTCGGCGACGTGGTCCACGACGTGTTCCTTGAGCTGTGGCAAAAGGCCCACGAATTCGACCCGGAACGAGGCTCGCTTTTGACCTGGCTCGCCGTGCGTCTGCGTTCGCGATGCATCGACCGAATTCGAAAAGAAGACCGACGCTCAGATCTTTTGATCCAGAATCCAGACACCATGCTCCCACGGAAGATGACTCCGCCGGGAACTGCCACGGTCCAACGCAACCGCCTGCGACAGGCGGTTCAAGACTTAGATGAGGACCTGCGCGAAATCACCAAGCTGGCCTACTACGATGGCGCATCCACAAGCGAAATAGCGACGCACCTCAACCTTCCGCAGGGCACGGTTAAATCTCGAATGCGACGGGCACGTGAAATCTTGTACGCAGCAATGACGGACACGCTTTGAACCATATCGACGATATATTACACGACTGGTTCGTGGGATCGCTCGACGAGGCAGAGATGGCCGAGGTCGAGTCGCATCTGGCAGGCTGTGCAGAATGCCGACAAGCGCTCGATCACCATCTTGCGCTCTTTGCCGCACTCGACAAACAACCCGCAGAAGACGGCCTCGATCGACTGATGGCAGCCGCCACGACTCTTAATCGATTTGAACGTTTCACCGATGCGATTGCCTCAATTTCAGACGTCGCTCGAGGAATCGCTACAGATTGGCTTGCGCGCATGGATGAAGCAGCCAGTTGGACCGACACTGCGATGGAAGGCCTGCACCTCTTTCATGTCGACGGCGGTCCTGCGGTTGAGGGAGCCATCTTCGGATTTGTGCGGCTTGAACCAGGTATGCTCTTCCCCGAACACACCCATCTTGGCGAAGAGCGTATTTTTGTGATTCAGGGCGGCCTGCTTGATGAAAACGGCGTCGTGCACGGCCCCGGGTCGCTTGTCGAACGCGTCGCAGGAAGCACTCATGAAGTGTCGGCTGCACCTGGAGTCCCGCTCATCTACCTGAATATTGTCCACGAAGGTTTAGAGCTTTTCGGCATGCGATTTGGTCCGGCCGAGTTCTAAACGTTTCTGCCCAACCAGCGGGGCCGCTGCTCCCATGCTCCGACTTATTCGATTGACGAAGCCCGTGTTTACCCCTCGGTGAACCGGCCCGATTCGACGATTACTTTCGGAGATTAATTCTTAAAAATTAACACGATGCGCGTCCTTAAGATTTGACCAAATCCCATGCGTGTAGAAATTCAACCCGCGCGGGTAACCGCGATTGGAACACACAGCGATTGCTGGAAGGGGGTCGTCATGACATTCGAAGAAATCCACAATGAGCTTTTTGGGCAACACAACGAGATCCGAGATCTTTTGGGGAGAATTCGGAGTTCGGATGCGGCCGAGTATGGAACGCATCTGACACAATTGCGGGACCTCTTGGTGATTCACAATAAGCGCGAAGATGAACTTTTAGGGGGAATTCTACCCAATATTGACGCTTGGGGTGAGGTGCGAGCCTTACACATGAACGAGGACCATCAGGCAGAGCACCGGTCAATCTTGGAATACGTGTCCGCGCTCGCCGTGACAGCAGACGCCGCTGACATCGAAAAACTCATCGACCAGCTGCTCGAGCATCTTGAAGATGAAGAAAAAACCTACATGAACGCCAAAGTGCTTCGCGATGACATCATCTCCATCGGTCACTCAGGCGGTTAAGCAGCAGCGCGGTCACGTCGTGGCCAGTATTGCTCGCAAATCCCCCTCGACTGCCAGTCTGAGACTGCCAAAGACTTCATAATTTGGAAGTCCCGACGGCCGACTGGCTTTCGCGAATCACACCTGTCAATCAAGTCATAATATTCACACTAATCACTCAATTCGCATCATGGCGAATTATTTTCGTTTCAGCCCAAATGGCGAAAATATTTCCACCAACATCAAAATCCAAGGGAGCCAAATTCCAACCAGAGCATAATTAAAACAACTCGATAGGAAATCCGGTCCAGTATGGCACGTACCTTGAAATGCCTATCCCGACCGAAGGACGCAAATGGCGCTCCAAAGAATTGATGTAAAAGAAATAGGAGAGGGACATGAAGTCTAGTTACTTGAAGAAAATAGTCGCGATTGGTTTGATTGGAAGCGTTGGAGCATGGGGTTGTGGCGATGATTCGCAGGACACCACGCCGGACGAACTCAACCCAAACAACACCACAAATAATGCAACCAACAACGCGACAAATAATACGACCAATAACGGAACGAATAACGGAATTCATGGAACAAATAACACTTCCAATAACGGCTCCAATAATGGGTCCAATAACGGCTCCAATAACGGCTCCAATAACGGCACCAATAACATGACCAGTGGGGAGCCGGACCCCAACAGCGTCACGCTGCCGGACCCAAGCCAGTTCGATTATTCTGCCGAGGCTATATTCACAATCGACGGTGTCATCGGCGGATACGACGGTGCGCAGGACGGTGACGACCCAGGCTCCATCGTATGCCGTCAAGGTTGTGAGGCGCTCGAATACACGGACGGTTCGGTCACCATGAAGCCCATCGATACTGGGTTTGGTTTCACCGTCAAAGACTTCATTGGCGCCGAGAAAAAGGCCAAAGACGGTGTTTTTGACGACGGTTGGGTCGGAACGATCACCGACGACGAGGGCAACCCGATCGGGCTCGCCGTATCCGACAAGGACACCATCACGTTCAAGACAGGCCCAGGCCTCGGCGCATGGTGTGCGGGCGTGGGCGCGTCACCGGTGAAGTGCATTGCCGAGCATTATGTGGTCGCAGAACACGCGTTGACCTGTCACGAGTCGATTCCGTATCACTACTACGACTGGTTGACTGGTCAGCCGACCGCCGACTACACCGATTGTCCACCGCTGAGCGACAACTTCGACCGACCGTTGAGTGAACTCACCACCTACGAGTACGACATCGTTGGTCAGGCTAAAACAGACAGCTACGCGTTGCGCCTCGGAGACCATCCGGGCGAAGTGAAAATGGTCTGGGGTGACACAGACAAACGCCCCACGGATATTCGGTTCCAAACATCGATTGCGCTGCCTGCCGAATTCAAAACCGGTGGACCGTTCAACATCACCCGCGCTGAACTCGCGGTCGTTCACACAATCACCAATAACCCCAACGACCAGATCCGCCCCGAGGACGAGTCGAACGAAGGCGCGAGTGGAGTCCTGCCAGGTTATACCGTCGATAGCGAAGGACGCTGGCTCTCCTCACGAGACTGCATCGAGGGCGACGGTGACGTGATTCCTGCGGGAACGGTCCTCCGTAACCCAAGCTTCGCCGACCCCAACCACTTCATGGAGGATATTCGAGGCGGGTTCACCAATGCTTGGTACACCTCGACCGACCGAAACCCCTTTGTTTGGGACGGAACCAACGGCCCACGCTGGCGCCTGAAGTCCCCCAAAATGGGACAAGACCTGCCTGAGCTCGAAATCCCAAGCGAGCCTTGCACTCCTTACCCGCTCAAGAAGGACCAGATTAAATACGAGAAGGGCGCGATTACGGTCACGCATATCAACCTGCTCGACCCAGAAGACGGAGTGATTCTCTTCCCAACCAGCGACAAGCTCACCCAGGCCGATCCCGCCGTCCTCCGCGACGGATCGACCGACATCACGCTCGAGGGCGCCAAACTCACGGACGACCTTGACGTCGTGATTTACATCAAGGGCGACAAGAAACCGGCTCGAATCTACAAGGCTGTTCTTTACCTTGATTACGAACCTGCCAATTGAGCGTCTGAATGAAGTACATCTCAAGCATATGTGCAGCCGCCACACTCGTGGCGGCTTTTTCTTTTTCGTGCTCAGACGATTCTACGGACTCGATCTCGGACGAAGAGCTACGCCAACGGGTTATCGAATATCTTGAACCTCAGCCAAAGACCTCGATCCGTTTAGAAGTCGATCACGTGGCCGGATTGGCGCCAAACCAAGACGTCATCGATGGTCTAACCGCAAGATTGGGGTTTCTGGCTAAACCCATCACGGTCGACCTCCAAGCCTCGCTGAGTTCCTCGGACGATGGCGGCTGGAGCTTCGCAGAACTCGAAGCGCTCGAGGCTAAGAGCTACAACGGTCCGTCCCAGGCAAACGAAGCTGTGATTCATGTGATGTTCGTCGACGGTCATTACGCCCAAAGCGCGACCAGCAACGACGTCTTGGGAGTCGCCTGGGCCAATCGAAATGTCGTCCTCTTCGCCGACACCCTGAAAAACACCTGCACCCCAGACAGCAGCGACGACCTGAAACGGCGTGGTCTGGTCGAGAAGGCCTGCAACGCCACAGTGATTGGCACCTGGCTGCACGAGTTAGGGCACGTCATCGGCTTAGTGAATGACGGATTGGATATGGTCGAAAATCACGAAGACCCCGACCACCCCAAACACGATGCAGACCCAAGCAGCATCATGTATTGGCAATTCGATGTGGCCGGTATCTTCGACCAGGTGAAGGGAAAAGTCCTTGCGGACGAAGACCCGGTCCCGTCGTTCAGCGCAGCCTGTCTGGCCGATATCGAGGTCGTTCAATCAAATCCATAATCAGAAGCGACTCCATTTTGCGTGTGTTAGACTCGGGGCTCAACACACCCGCAGGGAACGCCCATGCTTTGGACCATGATTGGAATTCTGACTCTGCTCCTGATTTTCGGGCTCGGCGCGCACGCCTTGTACCTGAGGCAAGGGCAGCGATTACGATGGTTTCTGGGGCTCATGGGCGGTTGGGGCGCCAATGCAGCGGCTGGAGCGATGGTGTTCGCTCAGGTTTATCGCGGTGATATCGACATCGAAGACTACTGGGTCTGGAAACCACTCTTGGTGGGATCTTCTATCGTGTTCATGTGTTTGATCGCGGCTTGTTTCTACGTCGTTCGACACGTTTCATCGGAGCAAGCCGCGATAATGCGATGGAAAAACCGCATGCTCCTGAAAACAGGACTGAGCGGATTTCTATTGGGCACGGGCTCGATTCTATGGCTGTGGATCTGGTTGGAATGAAATCCCCCTGCTTGACTCGGCCTCTCCAAGTTGGCACCTTCGCGCCCTCACGAAAATCCACGAACTAAAATCCTTGGGGGGTCACCTGTGACTGAATCACCAGAAGTAGAATTTTTTGACGCCAGCGACGATCCTCAGGATTCCGACGATTCCGGCGACATGTGGGGAGAACATCGACCTCCACAAGAAACCAGTTTTCTGAAAGCCACGATTTTCGGACTTTTTGCCTCGCTTGCCATGGCTGGAATCTGGGCCGTGATCGTTGGTGTTACAGGGTTCGAAATCGGATACCTGGCAGTCGGCGTAGGAGGCTTGACGGGATTTGCCGTCGCATTCGGCGCGGGACTACCCGACAACCGCACGGGCATACTGGCAGTGGGATTGGCGGTACTCGGCTTGATCGTAGCCAAAGTATTGATCGTTGCCTTATTTTTGCCAGTTCAGGTCGCAACCGAACTCGCGAAAGACCCCGAAGTCATGGGAACTCTGCTGTACACAGCCGAGTTCGAAAAGGGCACCATCGCCCCGGAAACTGCCGATTGGTACGAGGGCGCCCATGACGGCGAAGTGCCGCCCGACGAGATCACACATAAGTTGAGTGTGCTTGCTGCTGAACTCAAGCAGCAGGCTGAACGAATGTCGGTCGAAGAACGAGAGGCCATCGCGACACCCTACGCCGAGGCATTGGTGGCCGACGCCCCGATTCAGGACAGATTCGATTTCTCTTTTTACGACCTTTTATGGATCGGCCTGGCGGTCGGTGCAGCCATGAAAACAGGCACGGGCGGCGAGCTGATTTCGGACCGCTGAACTGGCTTTCAAGCGACGTGCAAAGCCGACCGACCTGCCCTTCTGTACGCCTTGTAGAGCGGTTCAAGGACCGCGAACGCCTGCGGAATCCATCCCAAAAGCACGAACCAAAGCAAAAAGCTGGCTACAAAATAAAAAAGGCCTCTCGCAGGTTCGCGATTATAGATCTGACCAAGTCCAGGCCATATGAGGCTGAGGCCAGCGGTCAGTAGCGGACTGCCTGCCCACGGAGATCTTGGCTCGCCCACCAGCTCCACGAGCCAGGTTTTCTTGGGCTTCGCTTCCATGCATGAACCCGGTTTTTCGTCGTCCATATAAAACCTTCCCAAACTGCAACCAACCGGCAACTCGGGTTACCATGTGTGGTCAATTGTACCCGAGACCGACCCTCACCACCGCCAATTAAATCGCAGTTTTTCGTGTTTTTTCTGAATAAAACCGCCGCAAGAACCATCTGTCGGTTCCGGCACGCACATTGCTCTGTTTTCGCACGCCTGATTTTTTTGGAGATTCGATGTCGCTCAAGATCCACTGGACACTCGCCGCCTGCCTAACCCTCGCCGCTTGCGGCGAAGATGCGCCTGAAACGAACGAAGTCCCCACCTGCTCCGGCGCAAAATGCGACGTGATCGGCGAAGACGACCGACGCGAAGAGTTCCAAGGCGATATCACTGACAAATTGCGTGAAACCGGACGCTCGACGGCGATGATCGTCGCGAACGACTCAATGCTTCCCGACGGCGACTTCATTGGCTTCAACACGCAGACCTTGGCTGACACGTACATGCTGTGTCCTGGTGAGCCCTTTGAAGACCAACCGGTCACCGGATTCTGCTCGGCTTGGCTGGTGGCTCCCGACACGATCATGACCAATGGCCACTGCATCCCAAGTCAGCAGGCATGCGACACAAGTTCCTTCGTATTCGACTACGCCATCAGCGCAGAAGGCCAACCGATCACCTCGGTGCCTGCGAGCAATGTTTACGGGTGTGACCGCATCGTCGCTTGGGACTACACAAGCGATTGTGACATCGATTTTGCGGTCATTAAGCTCGACCGAAAAGTCGAAGACCGAGAACCCCTTTATGTTCGTCCTTCGAGCGACGAACTCGACGCAGACAATCTGGTCATCATCGGTCATCCCTTCGGATTGCCCCGCAAATACGCTTTAAACGGTCACGTCATTTCAGAAGGCTCAAATGCCTTCACGACAACCCACGACATCATCGGTGGGAACTCGGGCTCGGGCGTTTTTGATGCTCTCACGGGCGAAGTCCAAGGCCTGGTGACTTGCGGCGGCTCCAACTTCACCTGGCAGTACTATAACGAAGGCTGGAGTCTGGACCGAAAGACCGGAAAAACCTGCGACACGTCGTGTGACGAAGAAGGCCAATACACGGACGGTACGTGGGACGGCGAGTGCGCCGAAGGGTCTCGTCGACGCTGCGTATGTGATGAGACTGGAACCCAATTGGTCTGGGAAAAACGAACCTGCCTGCCCTTCGAAAACCAGACCGAAGGTCAGTGCTCAACCGAAAACCAGTATTCGCAATTCACCTGTGAAACCGCCCCTTGGCTTTGCCCAACACCGGTGATCCAACACACCCGGCATTTTGCGCATTATACCGAGCCATGGAACGTCTACGAAAACGCAGAGGCGACCATCATTGCTGCAGGCGCAACGACAACGGAAAACCTCGAAATCACCGACGCCGGAGTGGCGCAAGCCATCACAGTTTCTTTCGATTTTATTGGCCAAGAAATTCCCGAAGAATTCCCATGGGCCGAATTAATCAGCGATTTGAATGTGACGCTCACCCACGGCGAGCAGTCGTTTACATTGGTTGCAAATGGCGAAGCTGTTTCGGGAACGGCCTACCCCGTGAATACTTCCCCCGGCGGCGCGACGGCATTTCAGGTCCCATTCATTTTGCGAAATGCCCAGCTCAAGGATATTGCGGGCACCTGGACCCTCGAGATCACGAATAACGGTGGCGTCGACCACACGCTTCATCGCTGGAGCGTGCAAGCAGTCGCCAAGCCTGCATCGCAGATCACCGACTCCGGCTTGCTTCCCTGCACAGAAAATTGCGTAGCGGCGTTTGTAGCCGGTCCTGAGCCCTTTGTTGAGATTTTCGAGGGTGACGGCGTCCCCATCGACACAGACTTCGTTACGGGCACGCTCACGCAGGGATGGGAGACCGAAATCCTGGACGAATCCGGTCAGAACTACGAAGTCACAAAAACCCGTCGTGCACAGACGATGTCTCTGAAAACCGGCGAATTTGCGATGGTGAAGGATTTCGGCAAAGACATCGGCGGACAGAACCTCACGATCGACTACCGCTACGACGGTGACGGCTGGTTCCAAGTTTACGCGGACGACCATCTGCTGCTGGCGCAGCAAGGGTTTGCTCAGTCGACCGACGTCGTGAATATCCCCATCAACGCACGCAAAATTCGAATCGTTTTGGGAGCCACAAACGACTCCCAATTTCACGAAGCGACCATTTACAAAATGGAACTAAACGCTGCTCCACCCGCCCTATATGCCTGCACGACCAACGCGGATTGCCCGGCCGAGACACCCGTTTGCGATGCGAATGGGGCCTGCCAATAAATCCTCTCCGCATTGCGACGTTTCGGGTTATCAGGCTGCAGGACGATGTGATGGGTGCAGGGGCCTTCGAGTCTGCGGGCGTCAAGGAATCAGCACAAGCTTACCGATCGTCTTACCAGACTCGATGTCCGCATGGGCGCGGGCAACGTCGGCCAGTGGGTACTCCGTGACCGTCGGGGCCACCACCGAGCCATCGGAAACCCATCGTTCAAGATCGGCGATGAAGAGTTCGAGAAGGTCCGTTCGGTCAAAAAGAAAACTCAAATTGAACGCCAAAATCGACTTGGAATCGTTCGTTAAATCGAGGGGATTAAAGCGCGGCGTTTTCAGCCAACCCAACGCTAGTTTGGGCCATTTCACCTTGCCCCCTTCTTTGGGCATCATCGTGGCAAATCCGTAGACGACGAGTTTTCCGGCAGGTCGTAGATTTTTGTACGAATTGCCCAGTGTCTCTACGCCATTGGCGTCGCAAATCACATCGTAACCCTCGGGTGCAAAACGTTTTGCCTCGGCCCAAAGATCCTGTTTGGATTTGTCGATCACGAGATCGCAGCCAAGCGCTTTGGCTGCGGCGACTTTATGACTTGAGCCGACCACGCCGACCACCTCGCATCCCAAAACCTTGCCCAGTTGCACCAACGATGACCCCACCCCGCCTGCTGCGGAATGAATCAGCATCTTGGCGCCTGGACGTGGATGCGCGAGCTCCAAGAGCGCAAACCACGCCGTCATCAATACTGCAGGCATCGCTGCAGCTTCCGAAAAACTCAGGTTCTTTGGTTTTCGATAGATGTATCTGCGACCAGTCACCACATGCGACGCATACCCGCCAAAAAGTGTCAGGCCGACGACCTCGTCTCCGAGCTCCAAATCTTTCACATTTTTACCAAGGCCGATGACGACGCCCGAAACCTCGAAACCTGGCGTAATTGGCCAGCCAATCAGTTCGATCCCGGATTGGTACAGCCCCATGCGAACGATGACATCGGCGTAGTTCACGCCTGTCGCCTTCACATCGATCAACACCTCGTCTGGCCCCGGCTTAGGAATCGGAAATTCTTGGAGTTCCAGCCGTTCATATCCGCCGGGTTTTTGAATCACGATTTTCCGCATTTTTGTTTTTTCAGCACTCATCCCATCCACCTCTTTCATTTTCATTCATTTAAATTGTTCAACTATTATTCACTTTAATCTTCAACGATCTGTTCAGGCCTCGTCGCTAAACTCCTGTGTTGTGTATCGAAAGACCTTCATATCCTCGGGCCAAGTGCCAGCCGTCAGACCGGCTTTTTCCCATAAATGCATTAAAAAAACTTCGGGTTCTGGCACGTTTTTCCATACCGAAGGCAACAGAGTTCCACGATGACGGCCCGCCTCAATCATCAGTCCATCGACTCCCGGTCGAACGGCCTGTTTCATTTCCGAAAATGACGAAACAGGCATTCGCTCCAACGGCGAAAGGACCGACGCGTGCAACCCAACATCAGGCAGTTGGCTCGCCTGCAATCGGGGAAAACGAGGATCAGCCGCGGCCGCATTGTAGGCGTTATGGGCGACATCATCGACGAGCCTGCGACGCGTCTCAAGACTGCCCAGACAACCGTTCAGCCGGCCATTCACGTAAACCGTCACAAAACTGGCTCCGCCGAGGTCTCCAAGACTCGCTGCACTCCGGGCCGCGGCATCGCAGACGATCGCTTCGGGTTCGCCACGGGCCGCACCCTCGACCGCCAAACGGGCGACCTTCAACAGAAGTTTTTCTTCGGTCTCGCTGAGTGTTCTGGTGCCCTTGGTATCACTCATGAGGTCTCCTCATAAAATGCGTAGGCTCCATAACCCACGACTTGGTCCTGGCTTCCAGCGGTGTCGCCTGAAGAGCGAAGGTCCAGTATCTTGGCGCTCATGCGCTTTTTCCGCGCCACCCTAAGCAATCCGCGCACAGGCACTGCGCCACAGGCTCCATCGCTTATCACCCCATCAGGGTCCAATTCGACGATGGCCTGCGAAGTATTCTGGTCCATGACTTTGGCCACGTCGTAGGCATGGAAATGACTCAGGTCAGATGAAATCACGATCCGAGTCTCGGCTCCGCCCCAGAGGGCCTCCAGAATCGACTCCACCGTGTTTTCTGCGTCGTGGCCTACCAGTAGCGGAACGATCCTCGCCCGGGGAAACACGCGCTGAATGAAGGGCAAATGAACTTCCAGACTGTGTTCGCCCGAATGTGAACCGTCGTATTCGATGACACCAGGGATATTCAGAACGCGATCCATCGCGCCGGGCTCGACAATCACGTCTCCCATTGGCGTACTAAAGTGCGTGAACGCACAGGCGGCTACGCCTCTAAAAGAGACACAGTGCGCGGGTCCTAAAAGAATCACTCGTGTAACGGAGTTTGGCTCCAATCCGTCAAACGCCCGATACGCCGACCCGGCAATGGGACCCGAAAAAACATAGCCAGCGTGAGGCCCGATAATCGCTTTTGCGCGGCCAGTTACCGGTTTTGCGTCGTTCAAAACACCGTCAACCGTCCTGGAAAGGTCGTCTGGGTCCGATGGATAAAACTGCCCCGCGACCGCAGCCTGCCTCATGCTCCGCATTTCACTAAAAATGGCCATCTGGTCTTTCTCCTACATGTGCCTACCTATTAAGGTGAGAACATCGGCACGCACAATGGGGAACAAAGCCATGAAAGACGAAATCATCAGTCTCGACGACCCATCGGTGGTTCCGACAAAATACTGGAGTCGTTTGGCAGACGGCAGAATCCAATGCGACGTATGCCCGCGCGAATGCAAATTACAAGAGGGCCAACGCGGCTACTGTTTTGTAAGAGCTCGAAAAGACGACCAAATCGTGTCGACCACCTGGGGACGTTCCAGTGGTTATTGCGTCGACCCCATCGAAAAAAAGCCACTGAATCATTTTCTGCCGGGCAGCCCGGTGCTGTCCTTTGGCACGGCTGGCTGCAATTTGGGATGTAAATTCTGCCAGAATTCCGACATCTCAAAATCGCGCGAATTCGACACGCTGGCGGACTCGGCAACGCCCACGACCATCGCGGATGCGGCCAAGAAACTGGGGTGTAAGTCGGTCGCCTTCACTTATAATGATCCAACTATTTTCCTAGAATACGCGGTTGATGTGGCTCAGGCCTGTCGCGCAGCCGACATCAAGACCGTGGCGGTGACCGCTGGCTACATCAAACCCGCTGCCCGGGCAGAACTCTACGCGGAACTGGACGCGGCCAACGTGGACTTGAAGGCATTTACCGAGGACTTTTACCGGAAAATCACCGGGTCTGAACTCAAGCCGGTCTTGGAGACTTTGGAGTACATTAAACACGAAACCGATGTGTGGCTGGAACTCACAACCCTCGTCATACCGGGCGAAAACGACAGCGATAAAGAAATCGATGCCATGACAAAATGGGTTGTAAAACATCTGGGCCCCGACGTTCCGATGCATTTTTCAGCATTTCATCCCGACTTTAAGATGATGGACCATCCCAGCACACCCAAGTCGACGCTACAAAGGGCGCGGCAAATCGCGATGGGCAATGGAGTTCGCTACGCCTACACCGGAAATGTTCACGACCCCGAGGGCGACAGCACCTACTGTCACGGCTGCGGACAGAAAATCATCGGCCGCGACTGGTACGAGTTGTCGGAGTGGAATCTGGACGAAAAGGGGCAGTGTACGAAGTGCAAAACTCAGTGCGCGGGTGTGTTTGAAGACAAACCTGGGGAGTGGGGACGGCGACGACTGCCTGTCCGTTTGGCGGACCACAAATAGCCTGAGCAAAGAGTCGAACCACCTGATTGGCAAAACGAGACTCATTTACGTAGGCTCATGCCTGTTCGGTTCCATGAAGGGGTTTCCATGACCATGCATACGCGGCGATGGTGCCTCGCGATTATCCTCATTGCGATGCAGGTCTCTTCGTTTGCTTGCGGCGATGACCCGCATGTGGAGTGCGACTTTCCAAATGAAAGCCGATGCAACGAGGAGGGTACCGCACGAGAGGTGTGCGTTAGCATTAATGACTCCCCAGACAAGGTATTGGTAAAATATCCCTGCCGAGTTGGGACATTCTGCTACGAGACGTCACCAACACAATCCGATTGCCTGGTACCATCGGCCGATTAGCAGACACGACAGATTGGCAAAACGACACCAACTTGTGTGGCCTCATGACTGTTCAACGCGATGAAGGGGTTTCCATCAGAAAACAAAGAAAAATACATCCGCCACGTTGGTGCCTCATGATTCTTCTCATTGTGTTCGCCTGTGGTGATGACCCACATGTGGAATGCGACTTTCCAAATGAAAGCCGATGCAACGAAGAAGAAAACGCGCGAGAGCTTTGCGTTAGCGTCAATGACTCTCGGGACAATACGTTGGTAAAGCACCCCTGCCGACTTGGGACGCTCTGCTACGAGACGTCTCCCGGAGCCACGGCCTGCCTTACCAAGCCTCCAAACACCGACAGCGAACCTTGAAACCTAAGTCGCAATGCGGGCAAGAGGAGGCTGTCGCATGAGGATCGATGATGAGGCTGTTTTTGTGATGGGTCCGCGAGCCCTATGGCTCGCTTATATTTGAATAATCGCAGGAATCGCATGCAGGCCATAGGGCCTGCGCACCAGTCGCAATGCCGGGCTGGAGCCCGGCGCACCACCTGAAACCCGACAACTACACCAGCGAGTCGACCCACTCCACGACGACATCGGGCGCGATCGCGTATCCGTCATCAAGCGTGATGATGATGTCATCGAGCCCCATGGCTCTCATGCGATTCATCGTGGTGTAGACCCGAGTCAAAGCCGCGTCATGTAGGATTTTTTCGTCGGGCCATCCGGCCTCGATCACGTCATGGACGCTGACGGAAACCTGCTCCGCCCCCTTTTGTTGCTCGGCCAAATAAACGAGTATTTTCCGCAGCGCCTGACGGCGTGAAATGTCTTGAATCGCGTCCTGGTTCACACGGAATTTCCTTCCATTTTTCTCCAGTTGAAGGCGCGGCCCCGACCGCCTCGAAATCCTCGCTGGCAGCCTTCGAGCGACATCGTCCATCCGCAACAAATACAAGCCAGGCACCGCCCAAGCTGACGCAGGTTCGCGGTCCAACAAATCTGCCAACACAGCTTCGTCTCCGCAGATGGCGGCCTCCACGGCAGCGAAAAGCTCACCCAGCAACGAATCTGGCGGCTCAAGCGCTGTTCCCAGGCGCTTCTGGCAAAACCACTCCGTCGAATCGAGGGCATCTTGCCAACTTTGAGTGGCGGCTGGATTGAGCCCGTCGCGACGCAACGCAGCAATGCGCAGCAAAGCCGTTTCAAACGAACCCGAGGCGATGTCCTCAAGCGCATGTAAAAAACGCACGTGCGCCACTGATTTAGGCGATGCCTGAGTATTTGCGCTGCTCAAGGCGAGGTCGAGATGAGCTCGGATGGCGCTGATTTCTTCACGTGCGGCCCACTCTGCCCAGGCCAACTCAACGTAAAACTCAAGCGAAGCGTTATGAGTCTGGCGAACGACGTCTTCGCACGCAATCAAAGCCGCTTTGGCCTCAGCTTTCCGGCCCAGCTGCAATGCAACGAGGGGCGCCACCGCACCACCAACGGCGACTCGATCGTGAGCATGCCGCAGGGCCAAAAGACGATTCAGGTTTCCGATTTCCTCGTCGGCACGGGTGAACTCGCCAAGGTCGTACGAAGCGTACGACAAATGAATCCATGCTCGCGCCTCGGCGTCTGCGTTTCCTTCACGCCGTGCAATCTCCAATATTGCTGTGGCCGTTCGACGCAATTCAACAAAATCCCCGACTTCGTGCAGGGACGATGTGACATCAAGGAGGCCCGACACCAAGGACATCTCGAGTGGTTGTTCTTCCCAGCTCGTCACAGCGACCTTCAAAAGCTCAGCCGCTTCTTCTCGCCGGCCTTTATCGTTAAGGCAGAGCACGTGTTGCGCCATGGCTCCAAGCCGCGCGGTCGATCCAACTGGGGCCACCTCGACCGCAGGCGCCGACCAATCGATCGCGCGATGACGAGACTTATAGAGAAACGCTCCCTTAGAAAGCTTGGTGGCCAAAATCGACCAGGCCACCGGGTCTGCCGTTCGGTCCATTTTATTCAGGAGGTTTTCGGCCAAATCAAGTACGTCTTTGAAATGAGGGCCTCCGAATGCACCAAAAAATAATTTCTCCAAAAGAACTGCGCCATCGGCGTAGGCCCCCTCTCGCATCAATGCCTTCAACGAGGAGATCCCCTCCGGGATAAGGAACGCCCACCAGCCGGGAGCCTCGGCCAAATGAGCTCGCGCCCAAATGCAGAAACGCTGCTCGTACAAGGCGTGTTCTTCGTCGGTGATTCGCGTGCGCACAAATCGTCGCATCGCCCAAAGCGTCGACCATGTCTTGCCGCGAGGGCCATCGTTCACACGCAACCAGAATCTGGATTCAAGTTCTTGAGCCAGAGATACGACATCGTATTCCGGCCATAATTCGTCCAGAAGCCGAGGATCAAGGGCGTGATCAAAAAGCGCGATCGTGGTCGCTATCTTTTTTGTCGCTGGTTCCAAAAGGTCCCATGACCACTTGATCGTCCGGTCAAGGGTGCCATGGCGTGATGCACGCAACGACCCAAGAACCTGATTTGATGAACCCAGCCGAGTCAAGATCTGGTCAGGGCTCAAGACAAGCGTACGGGCCGCGGCGAGCTCAATCGCGAGGGGCAAACCGTCGAGGGCAGCGACGAGCTCATCGGTCTTCGAGTCGAGGTCACTTTCGTTCAATTGCGCGCGAACCCTCAAAAGCTCTTTGGCCTCGGTTGCAGAAAGCTGAGGAACCGGCACGACGGTTTCCCCTGGCAACCCAAGCTGCACCTGAGACGTCACGAAGACCGGGATTTTTTGACGAACTAATTCTGGGATAAGCTGCTGAACGCCGGCCAAAACATGCTCGGCATTATCGATAAAAACCAGCGAATTTTTTACCCCGGAAAGCGCCACGATCGCCTTCTCAAAATCCCCCTCTCCTGTCGAGGCGATACCAAGGGTTCTGATAAGTCGTGCGGGGATCTCGGACGCTTCTGAGATCTCGTCCAGCCAAAGGGCATGAACAACAAAATCGCCATCATGGCGTTTCAAAAACTCGACAGCGAGGCGGGTTTTTCCAACACCTCCCGGCCCGACCAGCGTCACAAAGCCCGAAGCATCCAGAGCCCCAGACAAGGCCTTCAACTCGGTGGCCCGACCCACGAAAACTCCACGGTTCTGGAAGCCCAGTCCACTCACTTGATATCCTTAAATAATTCTTGATTCATCACTCAATCCTGGGGCGTCGAGGCATTACCCTGACGCAGCGAAGAGCCACGAGCGGTGGGCCAGAGCAAACAGTTGGTGGCCGACCCTGGAACCGTGAAAACATCCATCCCATGATCAAAAGTTTGAACGAAGATTTCGAGCTGCCCATCGCCATCGAGGTCACCGATCGAGGGCGCCGCTGGCGCACCATTTCCGTTTCCATTATCGCCTGGATCAGGCAGCGCGATATCGAATAGGACCTCTCCGCGGGCGCTCACGCCCATCAAATATCCAGCGCTCTTGTTCGGGGCACCAAAGGTCGCGAACACCAACTCGGGGATTCCATCCTGATTAAGGTCGGCCACAGTTACCTCGGTGGCAAACATGATGGCCTGTCCATGCGTGATATCGACCTTCCAAAGGAATTTGGAATCGCTTCCAAAAGCATGAATAAAACCGTCATTTAAAGGAGCAATGATTTCGAGCCTCCCATCACCGTTGATGTCGACTGTGGTCGCCGCAGGAATCCCCCCTGGAGGGTAATAGCCGTCGACCGAAATCGGGGCGGAGCCACGAGGAAGCGTCTCCCAGCCGGATTTTCGCATGGCCGACCGTGAACCGTCGCCGTACGCACCGTCGAGCACCATCACGGCGTAAGCCTGGGTCTCGTAGGGTTCGTTTTTCTCGATATTTGGGATGCCCACGACTTCGTTTTTCCCGTCGCCATCCAAGTCAACCACATTGGGCGGTGAAGCCGTCCATTGCAGCCATTCTTCCGTGGTCGGACTTGGCCAATCCCCGGTATGATCGTGGTAATGATTTTGTTCGACCAACGGGTCAGCCCAACGAATAAACTGCCCCCAGGTCAGGCGTTCACCTTCAAATTCGTTTGCCCGATTTGTGAACCAAGGAGATGAATCAATGGCAACGCCGTCGTAGTCGAAGGCCTGGATATGATGGTTATCGTAGGTGGCGATGACCTCAAGTTCGGGGTCGTCGTCGATATTCCCAATGGCAACGTTGAGGCCATAACACCCATATCCATTATGGCCCTGCCCGTTGCGGTCCAAGTCATTGCCGTCGCCACTAAGCGCGTTATAGCGCGGCCACGCGGGCGAATGCCCACCTTCGGGCTGAAAGGATTGTCCCTTGGAGTCAAAGACAAAAACCTGAGCGCCACCCTCGGCCGTGGCTACGGTTTGGGTGGTGGTGGCGACGATCTCCAAAACGCCGTCGCTATCCAGGTCGCCCGCTGCAAGTCCCCGAACTTCAGGTGGGTTGTCCGCGCTGGTGGTGTCCGCCGGGAAACCGTCCTTGACTCGTAAAGCGCCGCCAACCCATTCATACGCGATGACCTGGGAGCCTCGGCCCACGACAACTTCCATAATTTTGTCGCCGTCGAGGTCCGCCACAATATGCGGCGCGTAAACGCGACCCTCGCCGGCCTCTCCCCTTGCGATCTCGTTCATCTCGGAATCGAAAATAATAACGTCATAATAGGCGCTAATAAGTTCGTTTTTCCCGTCGCCATCCAAGTCGGCCACAAGTGGAGATGCAAACCAACTCGTCTGACCAGAAAGGTTTTTCCTAAAAACTGGCGTCTGAAATTCGCCGGGATTTGCTCCAGTTTCACACGCGGGAACGACGACAATATTTGAGTTATTGACCGGATTATTCGACCCAACCTCATTATTCGACGAAGTGCTCGAGGAATCCGAGCAGCCAACCCCGAGACATATTAGACAGATAATGATGGGTCGCATGCGAAGCTCCACGGGTCGTCGTCCGGTCGAAGTTTCAAATCACGTACGAGCGAAGTCGAATCCCGCCACGATCGCGTTGGCAGGACCTGCGCTAGCGCCAAAGGGGCGCAATTGAATATGAATGGACGTCTCGGAACCCGCCAGCCGCGCCAACTCGCTCAGGTCCGTCATGTTGACCAGCGTGGGCGCCTCCAAGTCGTCTTCATCAGGTGAATGGAATTTGCCCATCTGGTCGCTCATGTCGGGCGCCAACCAGATGAAATCACCGTTCTGACCGTTAAATACGTACATCAGGTGCACGCAGGCTTTTCCGTCGCTGTCTGTGGGCGTCGCAGCGCCACAAACAGGGCAAAATATGCCAGGTAGACCATCAGTCTCGTTGAAACGAACTAGAGCGGTGTTCATAGAGTTCCGAATGCAGTGGTTCGGGAACACGATACATGGTCCGCACGAAAAACCGAAAACCGAAAACTGCAACCGAGCTCAGAGCCCGGCAAGCGCTCCAGTCGCGTCCTCAAGCTGAAGCTGCGTCAACGCACGTTCCACCTGAATCTGAACAACACGGAACTCGGCTTCACGAAACGACTTAAGCGCGTCGATGATCTCGAGTGTGGTGCCTTTTCCGGCATCAAAACGAGCCGACTGAGCGTCGACATTTTCCCGGCTGAGGGCGGCCGTCTCGCGGGCGAGCGCCAGACGTTCATCGCTTGCACCGAGATCGTTTAACAGGCTCGTCACGCTCGATTTAATCTCACGTTCTGCTTGGTCATATTCGTCCTTAGCGATCTGCACCGCTATTTCAGACCGTTCCACGTCGATCTGACGAGCTCGATTAATGATCGGCAACTCGAGCTTCAATCCGGCGAAGAGCACGATGGCGTCAAAGCCACCAAACTCCGTAAACGAATCACCGACAGTCGTTCCCAATCCTGCCACCTGCACCGATCCGTTCGCATCCAACTTCGGAAGCGCGGCATCCTTTGCACTGGTGACGGCAATCTTCGAGGACTCCATCGTAACTTTCAGCCGCGCCAATCGGGGCGACGTCGAGGTTGCGAGTTCCACCGATTGGCTCAGGCCAGCGATGGCCGACAAGACCGGTCCATCAGGACTTGCGACAAGCACATCCGACGGACTGAGCCCTGCTAACTGCGCCAACGCGATACTTTTCTGACGAACAACCGCGCGAGCTGAAACGACCGTTTCTTGGGCTCGCGCGATTTCGATCCGCATCGGCACCAATTGCGATGGCGCCACCGCTCCAACGCTCAAACGAAACTCCGCATCGGCCAATTGTTTGCGCGAAACCTCTAACGATTCTTCTTCGATCTCGACACTTCGTTGCGCCGACCATAACGACCAGTAAGCCGTCAAAACATCCAAGGCGAGCGTGCTCGTCTGGGCACGGGCTTCGGCCTCGGAGGCCGTCAATGCGTACCGTGCCGCCCTGAGCTGCGCCTCGCCCACGTCTTTACCTGCACCACGCAATAACGGCTGAGTGACCTCAAGCTTTAACGTGGTGTCGTAGGCTGTCCCAAGCGCCCCCAAGGCGACCGAATCGCGAAATGAACGCCCAAATTCTACGGTCGCCGCAAGCTGAGTACCGATGGGCAACGTATGCGAAATCCCAGAAGCCAAAACCAAAGAATTACTCTCGACCAAAGTGGTTCCCGTCGCCGAAAGCTGGGGAGTGCGACCGTATTGGAAGCCGCCGCTGGCGTTGAACGTCGGAACGTACCGGTACTCTTCTTGCTCGACCAAGAGCTCGGCACGTCGCTTTTCTGCGGCGACGATCTTGAGCGAAGGATGACTTCGAGACGCGAGGTCCAGAGCCTTCGCCGGCGTGATCAAATCTTGCCCCAAAGCGGGAAGAGGAACGAGGCATGCGAACACAAGACCGCAAATAATTGGATAATATTTATTCATGACGTAATGCCTCGACAGGGTTCATCTGTGCGGCTTTTCGAGCCGGCACAAAACCAAAAACAACACCAATTAAGACCGAAAACCCAAACCCTATCAGCATGACTTCAGGGGTCAGCACGAAGGGCAGGTTCATCTGTTTTGTTGCGAAATAAGTTCCAACGATGCCCAGGGCAACACCGAGCAATCCGCCCAACATCGACAACGTGATGGCTTCGACCAAAAACTGTGTGAGGACGTCGCGGACAGTCGCGCCAATGGCGATCCGAATCCCGATTTCACGGGTTCGCTCGGTCACCGAAACCAACATAATATTCATGATACCGATACCACCCACGAGCAATGAAACCGCCGCGATGGCACCTAAGAGCATCGTCAACGTTGCCGTCGTCCCCTTGAGCGCCGCGGCCATTTCGGCCATATCTCGGATATTAAAATCGTCTTCTTTTTTGCCTGTAATGCCACGCCGTTGGCGCATCAGACTTTCCAATTCAGTGCGAACTCGCGGCAGAATCGCCGCGTCGTCGGCAGAAACGTAAATCTGCTTAACATCGGTACTTCCCAAGATTCGCTGCTGCACGGTCTTGAGCGGCATGATCACGGTATTATCGAGGTCCTCACCGAAAGTTGCGCCCTTAGAGTCCATCACCCCTACGACCTGGCAGGACGTGCGCCCCAAACGAAGAGTGGCTCCCAGCGGGTCTTGCGTCCCAAAAACCTCTGTGACGATGGTGGTGCCAATCACGCAAACGGAACGCCCCGTCGACATTTCTGACTCTTCCATGATTCGACCGCTAGTTACCTGCCAATTTCGAATTTTGAAAAAGTCGAGCGTCGTTCCGTAGATCGCAGCCGGGTAGTTTTTTGCAGACCACACCAAGGTCGCGTTGGAGCTCACCACTGGGGCCACGGTAACCCCGTCGATTTCGTTACGGATCGCTACCGCATCAGCCCCTGTGAGCGACTCTGAGCTTTGGCGAGTTCCGCCAGGTCCTCGCCCTCGGGTCCCGGACTGAACAATCAAGAGATTCGAACCCATGCTTTCGATTTGTTGGGTCACGCTCAGCGTCGCAGCCTGCCCCAGATGAACCATTGCGATCACGCTGGCGACACCAATCACAATCCCGAGCGCTGTCAGGATCGACCGCACGGCATTATTAAAAATCGCCCCGAGCGCCATTCTAAATACGTCAAAATAGCTCATTTCAGCACCTCCTCAGGCGTGCCGTCTTTTCGGACGTCGCCGTCCACGAACCAGACGGCACGTTTTGCGTGAAGGGCCACGTCGGGTTCATGTGTCACCATGACGATGGTGAGCCCCTGGTCGCGATTCAGATCTTCGAGCAGCGTCATAACTTCCTGGGTCGTGGTGGTATCCAGGTTCCCGGTAGGCTCATCCGCCACTAAAAGCGTCGGGTTGGAAACCAGGGCTCTTGCGATCGCTACGCGCTGTTGCTGGCCACCTGAAAGCTGGGACGGCGTATGGTGTGCACGATCCGCAAGGCCTACAGAATCCAATGCTGCCAACGCCCTTTTGCGACGCTCCGCCTTACCAACACCTTGATAAACCAGAGGCAACTCGACGTTATCGAGCGCGCTCGTGCGGGCCATCAGGTTGAAACTTTGAAAGACAAAACCCAGGTATTTTCTGCGCAATAATGCCAGTTCATCGCGGTCGAATTTGGACACATCGAGACCACAAAATCGGTAGGCGCCAGAGGTCGGCACGTCCAAACATCCAATGATATTCATGCACGTCGATTTACCCGAACCACTCGGTCCCATCACGGCGACAAACTCACCGGCGTCAATCTGCAGGTCAACTCCATCCAGTGCGCGTACCTCGGTATTGCCCTTTCCGTAGATCTTGAAGACCTTATCAAGCTGGATGATATGTTCGCTCATTTCGCACCTTTCTTGCCCGAAACACTTTGTTCGAGCCCGGTGATGACTTCGTCATCGACCTTCAATTCCCCTTCTGTGATTTCGGTATAACGTCCATCAGATCGCCCGGTCAGGACGCTGACTTCTTGAGGCACGCCTGCTTTCAGAATATAGACTTTCCCTCGCGTCCCAGCACTTGGAGCCGACGACGAGCCGGTCGACGATCTGCGGGGCCCAGGCATCGATACCAACGGCGATCCAGACGATGCAGTCTCAACCTCAGGTCGAAAACGAAGAGCTGAATTTGGGACTTTTAGAACGCCTTCGCGTTTGCCGGTAACGACGTTTGAATTGGCTGTCATACCGGGCCGTAAGAGCCCTTCACTATTGTCGACGTGAAGTTCAGCAGAATAGGTCACGACGTTATTCGTCGTGGTTGGGGAAAGACTGAGCCGTCCGACAACCGCTTCGAATTTACGGTTCGGCCAAGCCGAAACATCAAAGGTCGCGGTTTGTTCGGGTTTCACGACGCCAATATCGGCCTCGTCGACCCAAATCTTAAGCGTCATTTTCGACAGGTCTTCAGCCACCACAAAGAGTTCCGGGGCCTGCAGCGAAGACGCTACCGTTTGGCCGGGCTCGACATCACGAATCATAACCACTCCGTCGATCGGAGACACAATCACGGTCTTTTGAAGCTGGAGGTCAACCTCAGCCAAATTGGCTTTGGACTGCGCCGCGTCCGACCGAGAACGGTCGAGCTCTGCCCGCGTGCGAGCCTCAGCGGTCTTCATTGCGTCGAGCTCTGCGCTCGCCAGAACACCGTTTTCGACCATTTTCTGAGTTCGAGTCCTTTCGGTAACCGCCGAGTCGTAGGATGCCGACGCTACACGAACGGAGGCGCTGGACGAGCTAAGACGTGCCTTTGCGATCTCACGCTGACTCTCAAGGGTCGTTTTATCAAATGTGGCCAACACCTGCCCTGCCTTCACGACCTCGTTTTCCTCGACCAACACGGTGTCGATTCGGCCCGAAATCTCGGCCCCCACCGATACCTCACGCGTGGGTTCAAGGGTCCCGGTCGCCGCCGCCAAAGTAACGATATCGCCCTTCTCGACCTTTTCGGAACGATAAGAAACCAGCGAGGTGTCGGGGCGTTGCCACATGTAGACCGCCGTCGCGACGCCCCCGAGAATTATGGCGATGACGACCCAGCGGACCCAAGGGCGGCTACCGCCCTTTACTTGTCGTTTGATGTCGTCTGCAGAAGGCTGGTTGAGTTTGGCTTGCACGGAATCCTCCAAAAAAAGCACCGTTCGTATGCATGAGACGCCATAAATCTTAAGCGGGTCTGAAGCGAGTACGCTTTAGTTATATCCCCACCGGAATTCGGGCCGGAGTCTCGTAGATTTTCTCCAAATACGATAGTATCGGCGCTCCTGACACGACCTCGGCGGAGGCCCAAAGAGTGATCATCGACAAAAACAGCCTGCAGGCGTTGATCGAGGCGCTTCGAAACGATGATTATACCGTCATCGGACCGGCTATCGATGCGGGCGCGATCATCTACCAAGAGGTCGACCAGCTGAGCGATCTGCCGATCGGCATGGGCGCGGACCAGGACGCCGGGCGGTTCCGACTCAAAAAGCGGGAGGACGACGCCGTGTTTGGCTACACGCTCGGTCCGACCCCGTGGAAACGCTTCCTGCATCCGCCCCGCACCTTGGTTTTCGAAACTGACCCCCAGACCATGGCGCTTTCGCCGCCCGCCCCCGCGCCGCGTTATGCATTTTTGGGCGTCCGAAGCTGCGACCTTGCCGCAATCCAAATCTATGACCGTGTGATGCTTGGCGGCGAGCACGTCAATGAGCGTTACGCCGCTCGCAGAAACAACGTCTTCATCGTCGCAGTTCAATGCGCGGAATCCTCAAAGACGTGTTTTTGTGTGTCGGCCAAGACAGGTCCTCGAGCAGCTGACGGATTTGACCTGGCCCTCAGCGAATTTCCCGACGGAAGATTCCTGGTGGAAATTGGCTCCGAAGCCGGCCGTCAGCTGATGGATGGCATCCAATCCACATCCGCCAGTCCAGCCAACGTCGATGCGGCCCAGGCGATTTCCCAAAAAGTCGCAGCGGGAATGCAAAGAAGTCTCCCCGCGAACGCAGCGCAGGTTTTGCGTGATTCCCCTGAACACCCGCATTGGGAAAACATCGCTCAGCGCTGCCTGACCTGCGGAAACTGCACCATGTCTTGCCCAACGTGCTTTTGCACCGACACCGAAGACACCGTCAGCCTTGATGGCGCCGTCGCCCAACGCTGGGAAGAATGGGCCTCCTGTTTTACGATCGATTATTCGCATATGGCCGGCGGAAGCGTTCGAAACACCAACAAATCACGCTATCGTCAGTGGCTCACCCATAAACTCTCGACCTGGCACGACCAATTCGGCTCGTCGGGATGTGTCGGGTGTGGCCGATGCATTGTGTGGTGTCCGGTTGGAATCGATTTGACCGCCGAGGTCGCCTCATTGTCTGGAGCGTCAACATGAACCCCGTCGATCAAGCATTATCCATCCCGTTTTTTGACGGACTTGCGGCACGGCACAGGGCCGCGCTGGCCTCGCACGCACGCGTCTCCACCTTCCTCGAAGACGAGTTTGTCTTCCGTCAGGACGGACATGCCGCGACGTTCTGGGTCCTTCTCGAAGGCCGTATTGCGCTCGACGTTCCATCGCCGCATGGAGACCGTGTCATCGCCACCCTGAATCAAGGCGATATTCTGGGGTTTTCGTGGCTCTTCGCCCCACATCGATGGCAATTCGATGCCCGCGCAATGACATTGGTGACGGCCGTGGAATTCGATGGGGCGGCGATCCGGCAGGCGTGCGAAGACGACCATGAGTTGGGCTTTGAATTGATGAGGCGCTTCGCCCGAATCGTCACTTCTCGGCTGCAACACACACGAATTCAATTGCTGGATCTCTATGCCTGATGACCCACAAAGCATGAATCCGACGCCCTACCGCGTCGTGAGTACGGCCCAGGAACTCGAGGGCGTCGTGACACTCGATCTGGAACCCGTCGACAGGGCGATTCCTGCGGCCCGGCCTGGCCAATTCACGATGCTCTACATCCCTGGATTTGGGGAATCCGCGATTTCATACTCTCGAATTGATGCAAAAAAAATCACGCACACCATCCGGGGAGTCGGTGGGGTTTCGAACGCACTAATTGCAAAAAAAGTCGGCGAAATTATCGGGGTCCGAGGCCCCTTTGGAAAGCCGTGGCCAGTAGAAATACCCGAAGGCGGCGACCTGCTCATCGTCGCAGGAGGACTCGGTCTGGCTCCGCTTCGCCCCGTTTTGGACCACGTGGTTCAGCACCGTGATAAATTCCAAAACATTTCGCTCGTCGCCGGCGCCAGAAACCCCGCAGCCTTTCTATTTTTGGATGAAATTTCAAAACTAAAAGACCTCGACGTTCACGTCACCGTCGACGCCGCGGACAAGGACTGGCGCGGCAACGTCGGGGTTGTGACAAGTATCTTGGGCCAAGCCGAGGCAAGCTGCCACGGCCATGCTTTTGTCTGCGGGCCGGAGCTGATGATGAAATTCACGGCGCTTGGCCTTATCGAACAAGGGTACGACCCGACACGCATATTCTTGTCGATGGAGCGCTCCATGCATTGTGGAATCGGCATTTGTGGACATTGCCAGCTTGGGCCCTATTTGATTTGTCGTGACGGTCCAGTGATGTCGTTCGACCGCTTGAAAAACCTCATGGAAATTCGGGAGCTCTGATGAACGAAACCGCCATAAAAGCCAAGATCGCCGTGTGGAAATTTGCATCGTGCGACGGGTGCCAATTGCAACTTCTGGACCTCGAAGACGAGCTTCTAGCCTTGGCTGATGCCGTCCATATCGCCTATTTCATGGAGGCCAGCCGGCATTTTGAACCTGGCCCCTACGATATCTCGATCGTTGAAGGCTCGGTCACCACGCCCCACGACCTTGAACACATTCAGGACATCCGCGCCCAGTCGGGATTCCTCATGACGATCGGCGCTTGCGCCACTTCCGGTGGAATCCAAGCCCTTCGGAATTTTGCCGATGTCGATGATTTTATTCGCATCGTCTATGCCGAACCCACCTTCATCAAGACCCTCGAAAAGTCGACGGCAATCTCCGAACACGTTCATGTGGACTTTGAACTGCGCGGCTGTCCGATTAACAAACGACAATTGCTCGAAGTTCTTACTGCGCTGGTGCACGGAAAGACACCTACCGTCCCCAAACACAGCGTGTGCATCGAATGCAAAGCCAGAGGAAACAGCTGCGTGATGGTGACGCGGGGCGCCCCCTGTTTAGGCCCGGTGACTCAGGCAGGCTGCAACGCCATCTGCCCGGCCTACGATCGAGCGTGTTTTGGTTGTTATGGCCCCTGTGAAACGCCGAACCTTCCGTCGCTCCTCGAAGAATGGCGACATGTAGGGGCCACCGAACCCGAAATTGAACGATCCGTGCACACCTTTAATGCGTGGGCTCCTGCCTTTCGAGAAATCCCTAAAGCCCAAGAAGAACCATGACCGAAAAGACTAAAATCATTCAGGTCGATTATTTGGCGCGGGTAGAAGGCGAAGGCGCAATGTACGTGCGCATCGACGACGATAAAGTCACCGACGTGAAGCTCAAAATATTTGAGCCGCCACGCTTTTTTGAAGCGTTTTTGAGAGGCCGCCACCACACCGAGGCCCCCGACATCACGGCCAGAATCTGCGGCATTTGTCCCGTGGCCTATCAGATGAGCGCGGTGCATGCGATCGAGTCGATTTCAGGCGTAATCTTGCCGGAATATTTAAGGGATTTGAGGCGCCTGCTCTATTGCGGCGAATGGATTTCGAGCCATACCTTGCACATGTATATGCTGCATATTCCGGATTTTTTGGGGTACGCAGGCGCCGTGGAAATGGCCAAAGATCACGGCGATATCGTACGGCGCGGGCTGGAACTCAAGAAAGCTGGAAACGCCATCATGGCCACGCTCGGGGGCCGTGAGGTCCATCCCATCAACGTGCGTGTCGGCGGTTTTTACAAACTGCCCAACCGCGCAGAAATGAAGACCTTGGGCCAAACCCTGCGACACGCAAGGGATCTGGCGCAACAAACCCTGGATTGGATTGCGACCCTGGATTTCCCCGATTTAGAACGGGATTATATTTTTGTCGCCCTACGCCACGAGTCTGAATACCCCTTCAACGAGGGCCGCGTCGTTTCAAGCCAGGGGCTCGACATTCCTGTCGAAGAATTCCCCAATCATTTCGAAGAGATTCATGTCGAGCACTCGACCGCCCTGCAAGGGCGAATGAAGGACGGAAACGCGTATTTTGTAGGCCCGATGGCGCGATTTAATTTAAATTACGACCGGCTTCCGGAACCCATTCAAGTGGCTGCAAAGGCCGGCGGCCTTGAGCATCCCGTCAAGAATCCATTTAGAAGCCTATTGGTACGAGCGCTAGAAACCGTCTACGCCTGCGACGAGGCATTGCGAATCATTGATGCCTTCAAAAAACGGGACCCATTCGTCGAAATCCCACTCGTGGCAGGCACAGGTCATGCGATCACCGAGGCGCCTCGAGGACTGCTTTACCACCGCTACACCATTGACGATCAGGGCATCATCCAAGACGCCGTGATTATCCCTCCAACCTCACAAAACCAACCCACGATCGAGGAAGATCTGTTCGACCTTGTGACCCAGAATCTCCATCTTCCAGACGCCGAATTGCAGCATCTTTGTGAACAATCCATCCGCAATTACGACCCGTGTATTTCGTGCGCCACTCACTTTTTGAACATAAAAGTGGAGCGAAACCGATGAACACCGTCATCGTCGGCATCGGCAATCCCACGCGCGGCGACGACGGCATCGGCCATGCGGTGGTTGACGCCCTTCCCCCCTTGCCCGTGCGCATCGCAAAAATCCACGGGGAAGCGACCGAAATCATGGATTTTTTTAACGCCCAAAAGGTAATTTTGGTGGACGCGATGGTCGGTGGCGATGAAGTCGTGTTGATCGACGCGATCTCGACCAAGACTCCGCACGATTTATCGAACGCTTCGACGCACGCCTTTGGTCTCTCCCAAGCCGTAGAGTTGGCACGGGCCCTTGGTGATTTGCCCGGTGAACTGTGGATCATCGCGGTTCCGGGCCTGAACTTTGAACACGGCGATGACCTTTCGGAATTCGCCAAGAACAAGATCGATTCGGCCGTTAAACTGACTTTAAAAACCCTGGGGAATTTCCATGCATGAGATGTCTTTATTACGAGATTTGTTGCAGAAACTCGACTCGCTCGCCGCCGAGAACAACACCGACCATATCGTGTCGGCCACGGTGAAGATTGGCGCTCTGGCGCATATCTCAGGTGAGCACTTCCGCGAACACTGGCACCACGCAACGACCGGCCATGTCGCTGAACACGCACGCCTCGAAATCATCGAATCCACCGACCAAGACGACCCTGACGCCCAGGAGATCATTCTGGTCAGCGTCGAAGTACCTGAGCTTTGAAAAAGCGCGTCCAGATTCAGGTGCGCGGCATCGTTCAGGGCGTTGGATTTCGTCCTCATGTGTTTCGGGTGGCACAGTCGCTCAGGCTGAGCGGGTTTGTGCGAAACGACATGGACGGAGTTTATGCAGAGTTGGAAGGAGACCAGGTCGACGAGGCCATCCGTCAAATTCTAAAAAACCCTCCGCTGGCCGCGCGAATATCGGACATGAACGTCGTCGAAATGCCGGCTCTTGATGATACGTTTTTTGAGATTCGGGCCAGTATCTCTGCGAAGGGAAACACCCGAATTTCTCCCGACTTGGCTTGCTGCGAGGAGTGTCTAAACGAGGTCTTTGAGCCTAATAATCGGCGTTTTGGCTATCCGTTTACGAATTGCACAAATTGCGGACCCAGATTTTCGATCATTCAGAATATTCCCTACGACCGTAAAAGTACGACGATGGCGCACTTCAAGATGTGCGACGCATGCCAGGCCGAGTACGACGACCCCGCGAATCGACGCTTTCATGCTCAGCCAAATGCCTGCGTCGAATGCGGTCCAAACCTAACCATCTTTGACGAAAAACGCAGGCAGGTGGCAGGTGATTTGGGGGCCAACCTTGGAGCCGCCACAGCGGCGCTGAATATTGGCGACATCGTCGCCGTGAAAGGAATCGGTGGGTTCCACCTGATGTGTGACGCCCGCAACGACGAGGCCGTTCGCCGACTTCGTGGCAAAAAGAGTCGGCCCGATAAACCTTTTGCCGTGATGTTTCGGGATATTCAGGCCGTGCAACGCGTCGCAAATATCACGGAGGCAGAAAAAAGCCTCTTGACCAGCATCCAAGCGCCAATCGTATTGGTTGAAGGAAAACGCGGGATTGCGCCGGCCATCAACCAAATCGGCACCAGGACCGGGGCATTTTTGGCTCATACTCCGCTGCATCATCTGTTGATGACCGACCTTGATGCGCTGGTCGCCACCAGCGCCAATTTCGACAACGAGCCGATGTGCATTCATGTCGACGAGCTTTTTGACGAATTGAACGGCGTCTTTGACATGGTTGTCGACCATAACCGCCCTATCGCCCGACCGATCGAAGACTCTGTGCTCGAGTCGTTCGGCGGCCATACACTGTTTCATCGTTTCGGTCGCGGCTACGCCATTGGCGCCGTAGCATGGAAAAAAGGTCCAGACGCGATGGCATTTGGAGGCCATTTAAAATCGGCGCTGGCGCTCCGAGTCGACGGCGAAATCCAACTTGGTCCACAAATCGGAAATCTGGTTGGACCCAAAGCGCGAGCCCGCTACGAAGAAGCCGTCAAGGACCTCCCTGCGTTGCTAAATGCCCATCCGGACGAATTTCGGTGCGACGAACATCCCGACTATTTCTCTACCCGTATTGCCGAAGAAATGAACGCCAGGCCGGTTCAACACCATGAAGCCCATGTTGCTGCGGTGATGGCTGAACACGGGCTGGACGAGGCATTTGGCGTGGCGTGGGACGGCATCGGCTATGGTCGGCCGAGCCAGTATAATGCGGGCAGGATGCCTGCGGACCAATCGCATTGCGGGCAGGATGCCCGTGGACCAATCGCCATGCAGACGGACCACTTACAGGTGGTTCGGGACAACACTTCGTGGGGTGGTGAGTTCTTTGTCGTGCGCGGGTGCAACTATGAACGCTCCAGCATCTCGCCGTACCGGGTTCATCCCGGCGATCTGCCAGCCACCCAGCCTTGGCGCAGCGCTCACGCCATAGCGCGCATCCTAGAGCGTCCCTGGCCACGACCAGACGCGGTCTCGGAGGCCGATTTGAAGACCTTGGACCAAAATCTGATCCGAAATGGCGTTTTGACGACCAGCATGGGCCGCCTCTTTGACGGATTCGCAGCCTTGAGCGGCCTTTGCCAAACCTCAACCTTCGAGGCTCACGCCGCACAGGTTGTTCAAGCGGCTGCAGAAGCGTTTGAGGGGACTGACGAGCCCCCAAAACTAACACGTGGAGACTGGATTGGCGTCATGCGTTGGGCACTCGACACCGATGATCCCAATCGGGGAGCGTTTAGGTTTCATGAGGGTCTGGCGGCGTTAATCGAGGTCGAGGCACTCAGCATCGGCGAAGGTCTTCCGGTCGTTCTGTCTGGTGGATGTTTCCAAAACCGGATGCTTCTGCGCTTGACCATCGAGCGCCTCAGGGCACACGATCTCGACGTTCATTGGCCCACGCGGTTTCCAGCCGGCGACGGTGGGCTCGCCGTGGGTCAAGTGGCTCGACGATTTAAGGAAATCTGATGTGTTTAGCCGTGCCCGGAGAAATTCTAGAACTCGACGATTCCGGTCCACTAAAAATGGGCAAAGTTTCGTTTTCTGGAGTGATACGACAGGTCTGCTTGGCTTACACACCGGACGCCAAAGTCGGTGAATACGTGCTGGTTCACGCAGGTTTTTCCCTCACGGCCATCGATGCAAAAGAAGCTGAACGAACACTCAAATACCTTTTAGAAATCGGGGATCTGGAATGAAATTTTTGGAAGAATTTCGCGACCCTGAACTGGCCAAGAACCTGCTGACGAAAATCGACGAGGCTTGTAAAGGGTCGTGGACGTTGATGGAGGTATGTGGCGGACAAACCCATGCCATCGTACGTTACGGCCTTGACCAATTATTGCCGGACAAAATCACGTTATTGCACGGCCCTGGATGCCCCGTTTGCGTGACTCCGGCCGATGCCATCGACGCCGCGATTGACCTGAGTCAACAAGGCATCGTCATCACGTCATTTGGGGACATGTTGCGCGTCCCTGGAAATGGGGGAGACCTGCTTGCCGCCAAGGCGGCGGGCGGCGATGTGCGGGTCGTCTATTCACCGCTCGATGCGGTCGACATGGCCGCAAACGAACCCGAAAAAGAATTCGTGTTTTTTGCTGTGGGATTCGAGACCACGGCTCCGGGCAACGCGATGGCGGTGCTCGAAGCCAAGCGTCGTGACCTAAAAAACTTTGCTCTGCTCGTTTCGCACGTGCTTGTGCCTCCGGCTATGGAGGCCATTTTGGGTGGCGAAAACAAGATCGATGGCTTCCTTGCTGCGGGCCATGTTTGCACTGTGATGGGCGTCCAAGAATACGATAAAATTGCGGCCAAATTCGAAATCCCCATCGTCGTCACCGGGTTCGAACCTGTCGATATTTTGCGCGGCGTTTTGACCTGCGTCGAAATGCTGGAGTCCCATCAAAGCGGCTGCCTGAATGCGTACGAACGCGCTGTAGCGGACGATGGAAACCCCATCGCACGTTCGGTGGTCGACCAAGTTTTTGAAATTGGAACCCGTACCTGGCGAGGCATCGGCGACCTTCCGATGAGCGGTCTGATTATTCGGGAAGAATGGAAGGACTTTGACGCTCTAAAGCGGTTTAAAATCCATCCAAAAGATGTTCAACCCTCACGCTGCCTTGCTGGAAAAGTACTCACGGGCCTGATTCGACCCGCTGAATGCCCAGAATTTGGAAAAGGCTGCACCCCAGAATCACCGATGGGAGCGCCCATGGTCTCGGCCGAAGGCGCGTGCGCTGCATATTATAGATATCGAGGCTTAAAATGACTCTTCAATGTCCGCTTCCGATCGACCGATATCCCTCGATTATCATGGCGCATGGCGGTGGCGGGAGGCTCACCCAGCAACTTGTCTCGATGTTCCGCGCAGCCTTTGATGACGAGGGTTTAAATGGCAACGACGCCGCAGTTCTGGGCGAACTTCAGGGCAAAATCGCAGTCACAACGGACGGCTTTGTCGTCACTCCAAGGTTCTTCCCCGGCGGCTCCATTGGGTCATTGGCAGTTTACGGAAGCGTCAACGACTTGGCCTGCGTGGGCGCCAAAGCGCGACATCTGACGGCATCATTTATTCTGGAAGAAGGCTTTGCGATCGAAGAACTCTGGCGAGTGGTGCTTTCGATGGCTGAAGCCGCAAGAAGCGCGGGGGTGTCGATCGTTGCCGGAGACACCAAAGTGGTTGGCCGGGGCCAAGGAGACGGCGTCTACATCCACACAACGGGCATCGGCGTGGTCGCGCAAGACCACTGGGAGCAACCGAGCCCGAGTGACGTTATCTTGGTCAGCGGCGATATTGGCCGGCACGGAATCGCGGTCATGATGGCCCGAGGAGAGCTCGGTCTGAGCTCGGATATCGAAAGCGATTGCGGCTCGATTTGGCCGGCTGTTCACGCGCTGATCGAACAACAAATCCAGGTCCGCGTCGTGCGTGATTTAACGCGCGGTGGCCTCGCAACTATTTTAAATGAATTGGGTGTCGAACACGGTCTCGGTATGGAAATCGACGAGACCAGACTCCCGGTCGAAGAGACCGTCAACGGCGCATGTGAACTGCTTGGCATCGACCCGCTCTATGTGGCCAACGAAGGTACTTTTGTTGCCTTGGTGGCAAAAGACCACGCCGACAAAGCCCTCGAAATACTTCGGAAATTTCGCAAAGATTCACAAATAATTGGCAGAACTACGGCCAGCGCCGGAGTGGTGGCAAAAAATGCATTCGGCTCAAAACGAGTCCTCGATGTGTTGTCGGGAGAACAGCTTCCGCGCATTTGTTAGTATGCTGACCATTCTCGCGCCCGTTGCCGCGCAAGGTCGGTGGGGTTTAGACGAGGTCGCTTGGAGAGACGCCGCATCTCAGAGTTTGGCCTTCATGCGCGCCTTAATTTCTGCCCCTACCACGCGGATTCGGTGCTTACTTGATGAGATGTATGGTAAATCTTAATTTCTTCCGACGATAATCAAGGAGTGTGAATGAAACGACTTTTGATATTAGTACTGCTTGTTGGATGTGGGGACTCAGACTCTGACTCCAACAAAAAAGTCGACGAAAATAACGGTGGAAATAATACAGCGAACAACTCCACTGCTAATAATGTGGTCCCAAGTTCCGACTCGCTGAATTCGCTTTCAGCAGCCCAAGCGCAGGCGTTATGTGCCGAATTTCTAGACGAAACGGGTTACCTTGAATGCCCAGAAGACTTCATCGAGTTCACGCCTCCCGAGCTGTGTGGCGATTGGTTCTCCAATTTGCCAGCGTGCGCCACGACCTCACATTTTAGACAATGCTTAGGTGAGGTTTGCACGAATCAAGAAACGGCCGCCTGCGCCGCAATTCTGGGAGAATGCACGGACAATACGACGGTTACGAATAATACGACCAATAATACGGCCAATAATACAACCAACAATACCGCCAACAACACCTCGAACGACGGCGACGTAGGGGATCCTTGCCATGATCCCGACCAAACCCCTGGTAGTGCGCCTGCTGATGAGTACGCGAGCGTTTCTGGCAACACAAACGGATGCAAGTTCTCGTTCAGTCAAGATATCAATCTGTCGTGTGTGTACGACGTTGGTAGCGGGGATGGAGTCTGTGAATATACGTGCTACGAGAGCGACGCTGGCACACAAGGCAGCTGTCCAGACGGGTACATCTGTGCGCAGTCGGGCAAGAACTCGCTGAGCGGTAGCCCTTGGTATCTTTGCGACTAATTTTGGTCCGAGAAAGTCACAAGGCCGGGGGGCCTGAAGCCGTTCCTTATTGAAAAACGCGTTTCTCAGGAGGCCTCTTACTGAGATTTCCTTCCATATATCTGGCCTCCTCCCGAGGCCACTTCACCCCCAAAAAAGCCGAAACCTATTTTGTTTCGCGGGATGAGTGTTTGAGTTCCCAGACAACACTCGCCCCATGAAGAACGAGCCCTAGTACCAGCAGCGTGATCATCGCGTTCATGTCTGGCTTTAGGTTTATCTTGGAACCCAAGGCGCCCAAGCCATAATAGGTGCCAAAAACTGGCGTAGAAACTGACGATAAGATCGAACCCATCGGCGTGGCCACGTAAAGAAAACCCGCCGCGATCGCAGTGGAACACCACACGCCGAACGGCCCCAGCGCGACACCAGGGACCAACATGAACACTTTGTTATTCGGCCCCAATAAGCGCGCGCCTAGTCTCCCAATCACCGAAAAAACGAAGAGAATGATATAAAGCTCGTTAAGCAGCGACAGGGAGTCCCCAAACCCCGTGGAATTGGCGGATGCCGTCGCCTGATCCCGAATAATATCGAGGGTCAAACCGACTCGTGGTGGTTTGGACGTTACGGGTAGACCGGCTTTCAGAAACTCCAACTCCTGCGTCGAATGAAGCCGTAGCTCTCTGACCATTGGCGTCGTGTCGAACCCATCAAGCCAAGTCACGACTTCCGGCGCTGCAAGGCCGTCGGTCGCCGCAGATAGAGGCATCTCAAGGCCGCTGGTGACGACGGCGAGTTCCCGATTGGCCATGAATGATGCCGCAAAAATGGCACCGGTGAAGACCAAGAGCGATATCGACTCCAGCAGCGTCGGAGTCGGGAGCCAGGTGACCCATTTATTATCTCCAGGCTTGCGGCGCTCAGAACGAATCCCGAAGGCTAGAGCCACCAGCAAGACGCCTAAATACGCAGCGACCCTAAAGACCAGCCACAGGTCGATCATGCGAGTCTGGATGCCCTGCACGCGAGGCGTGTCATCAGATGCTGTCGTCCACACCCTTGCTTTCTCTGCTGCTCCATTTTCTGCAAACCAATCGGCAAGGCTCGACCACACATGCTCAGCTCCTCCGACGTTGGGAAATGCGGCTCGCTGATAGCCTGCGATGCGATTCACGGTTTCCAAATCTTTGGCCTCAACGGCGAGCGCCATCGCTTTATTAAGATCCCCGGTGGTGCTCACCAACAGAATCGGGCTCCACAACGCTTCGGGGCGCACGCCAGCCGCTTTCATCCGCTCGACGGCCCGTCCACATATGGCAGCAGCCTGCGCACCACGGTGGGCTCGCTCCAGCACGCCGCAAACCATAAGATCATCGGACCAATAGAGACTGCGTCGCTGAGCCCGCTGAAATGCCGCATCGGCATCACTTTCATTTTTCAGAATCGAGAATCCCAGGCCCACATACGCGGACAGGATAGGATTTGTGAGGTCGATATTCTCGGCCTCAATCAGGCTCGGAATCACTGGCTTCCACTTGCTCGGCTCAAGCGAATCGGGCGTATCGACGGGCAAGTCTTGGATCAACCGAAGTGCCACAAACAGAAAACTCCCCCATGGACCATGACCGGCAGTCTTTCCGGTATGCAACACGCCCACGCTGTCTGTGCCACTGCCTCGTAGGGACTCCAGTGTCACCCAGAGCTTCTCGCCATCGACCCACAAACCACCGATTGTGGCTGGGTATTGCGTGCGCTTAACGATATGCCCCTTAAGGTCGAGCTCCAGAACGTCTCCGCCAATGGCGTAGTACCATATCTTTCCGACCAGAAACGGCCCATGAAGGCCGGCGTCGCGGCGCACTGAACGATGCATGACTCGCCACAACGACCGCCCATCACGCATTTTGGCCTCTAATTCTCCGGTCTTCTCTCCAGCCTCGTTCAAGACAAGGCTGACGGTGTATTGAGGTGCGCCATTGGCGTCTACCGCAAGTTCGTCAATCGGAAGCGCAAACGCATCAAAAGGAGCCAAAATCACCCAAAAAAGGCACGCGATCAGCCAAAATACGCCATCGAACTTCGTGGTCATCCAAGCACTCCATTAAAAAGCCAGAGTACTCAGATGGTTCCGTCTCGGCAATCTCCCGGCCGCTGACTATCTAAAGGAAATTCCGCTGAATGCTTAGCGAAGCCGTCACACCCGCACGGGGCAGGTTTTTGCCCAACAGGACATCCGAGCCTAGCGAGAAATTCGCATCCCAGAACGGAAATGCGATGGATTTACGGAAAAGGCCGCCGATAAAAAGACGTTTTCGGTCGCTGTCGTCGATTTCAAGGTCCTGGGTACGAAGATTCTCGGTGTACGTGAAACGCCCATACAACCCGACGCTCCAGAAAAGACTATGCTCATAATTCCAGCCGAGGAGTCCCGACCATTCAGCCCCAGGCTGGACGTCGACGGTATTACGACCGTTCGTGACTTCATGCGCAAAAGAGTACCTGTAGTCACCGTTCATCCGCAGTGCGTGAACCGGAGTGATGAATTTCGTGACGCGCAAACCACCGCCCAGAGTCGTTCCTCCTGGGCTTGTGACATCCGCGGCGAGTGGATCGGTGCTCTCCCCCAGATGGGTGCCTGTGGGGAAAGTCCCCGAAACTGCCACCTCAAAAAATGGCATCCAGCTCTCCAAAATCCCTGCCATCGGATCTTCGAGGAACAAAAATCCAGAACTCCAGGCCAAGTCGCCAATCCCGAACTTCGTACTACTCAGGTCCTCGGAAGTGCGACGCTGAACATGCACGGGAACCGAGGCTCCCACGCGGAACCGTCGGTAAAAGGGTCGGATTCCGCCTGAGAGCGAGATGTTCATATCGTCGCTGCTAGAGGACTCGAACCCCTCGTACTCGCTGGATGGGTTAAAAACACCCGTTCCATGGTCGAGCCCAACCGCCGCCTGGATCATTGCCTTATGACAACGCCCAACGACGCCTGCTTCTCCGGCAGAAGTCGCACTGCAACAAGCCTGCGCAAACGCCTGCGATTCGCTCAGTAAAACAAGACAAATAGCGGCCCATATTAGACTTCTCACGGGGCACCTCCGCGTTCAAAAACGCTAGGGTTTGGCGCAATACGCGTCAGAAAACGCGAGCGTTATTGAACCACTTGAACCGAGAACGTGAAGTCCCGGTCATCGGCGGCGATTTGAAGGTCCCAGTCTCCGCCCATATTGAACGTCACAACCGCGTCGTACGTGCCGGTTCCGGTGTTTTCGACCGTGGTTGGCACAGCAGTACCGTGACCGTGAGCCGGCATCCATCCCGTCACTTCGAAGCTCGTGGCGTCCACGGGACCGCTTGAGTCTTTGAGGGTGAACGCAAAGGTATTCGCCCCAACTTTCAGGACCTCTGCAGCTGGATTCATCTCAAGGGTGAATCCATCGACAGTTTGCGAAAACGCGGGTTCAACCGAATTATTTGTCGCGTTGTTGGTCGCGGCGTTATTCGTCGCGGCGTTGTTGGTCGCGTTGTTGGTCGCGGCGTTATTCGTCGCTGCATTGTTGGTCGCGGCGTTATTCGTCGCGTTATTTGTCGCCGTATTATTTGCGGCATTATTTGAAGAATCATCGTCATCACCACAACCGATGGTGAATGCAAGAATGGCTACGACTACTACTTTTTTCATTATTTACCTCCTGAATGGCGATTAACCACGGTATTTAAGGACTGCAAGGTCTCTTGACTCGTCCCGTTTCCTTTCCAAATCACACAACCAGACGCGTCCAGCACCACCGTATAAGGCAGTGATGATGGGGCCGCTGCCTTTAACAGGCTCAAATCGCGGTCCCAGAGCGTCAAAACATTCAATTTCCATTTGGCCATGAAGGCCAGAATCGCCTTGGCATCATCTTCTGAGTTGATCCCGACAATTTCGACGCCTTCATGTGTGTCTTTTAACGTCTGCAAATGACGAAGGTTCGCAATGCATGGCGGGCACCAAGTGGCCCAATATTCGACGATGACGAGCTTTGCCTTCAACTTGCGGACATCAATAAGTTCGCCGGTCAACGACTCCTTTGCCAGTACTGGGCACTCCCCCAAATCATGCGCCTGCGCGGCCATTGGGCAGGTCAGCATCGCCATCAGAGCGAGCCATGGGAACAACTTCATGCGGACTCCATTTCGACATCCGCGGGGCAGCTTATTCACCATCCGACCGCGGCGTATGATTCATGTCACAAAAGCCACCCAAATAGACTGAGGCAATTTGTCGCAGCTGGAACCGACACGTGCCAGCACACGTTCGTCGCAATCGCTTGTCGCCCCCGGAACTTTCACGGAATCTTGATCGAATCGCGTGTTCAAGAACACCCGCGTTTTGGATGGCCGCTGGTTTAAAAACGGTGCTGAAGGCCAGACGAACTCACCAGGTCTGCGCGGGGCAGGTTTTGCCAAAGAAAAGGCCCGCCTAAAAAAACAACCAAATATTGAAGCTATTGGAGCAGTTCGTAGTCATCTAATAGCTCCAGCAGGAGCTGACGGTACTTCGTATCTAGAGTCTCGTCCTGCCGTCTGCGTGCATCGGCCATTTTCCAGTAGGCGATCGAATAAACCCGGCCGGCCATCACGGTATCCAATTCCGAAAATGCTCGATCGTAATCGGGTTGGCCGGGGGTCTCCCCATAATATGCGGCATTAATGAAATGAATAAAGGCCACGGGCTCTTGCTGAAGACCAGCCGGCAAAGTCTTGTAGTCCGCCAAAATCCCCGCAAAATCCTGATTGAACGACTTCTTCAACATCACGCCGATCGTATCGCTAGCCGCAGAATATTTTGGGTTATAGGCCAGATTTTGAAGTTCCGAGTGATACGAACCCGCACTCACAACCAGAAAATCATCCACCTTCTTTTCAGGCGTCAGATGCAGGAGCAAATAGTCGAAACGCCCCGGCTGCCAGTTGCGAATTACAATATGATCGGAGCCCAAAAACTCACGCGTACCCAGACACAGGAAATTCAAGCCCTCGGGGAAATGAAACCGCGTAAAATTCGGAATTTGGTCGTGATAGGTGTTGATCTCGTCGACTGCCTGCATCGGTAAAGGTGCCTTTGCGATGATGCGTTCGGCCAGCGACTTTGTGTCAAACTCTGGCGTCAAAGCATCGATATCCCCTGCCTTGAAACGCGTGGTAATGCGCTCGCATAGCTCACGATTGGGGTCTTCCGTCAGGTGTTTGTCCAGCCGTTGTTCAACCTCAACACGGGTCGGAGTCGTCGCTTTTTTACTGACGGTGGCTTGTGGCGCGGCACAGGCTCCCAAGAATACTAAAAACAGAAAAATTATCGAAGATTTCATGGATGACCCCTTTTTATACCCTGGCGACTGTGCTTTTTCGGACGCCTTATTGAGCACATTGAATGGGAGCTGTCACTTCGCAAACACCCTGGGCAACAAGGGGTTTACGGTCAGCACGCTCGCGCAAAAAGCTCATAATTGCAGGCAGGGATTGCGAGGTCGCCTGGGTGTGCCCTGCGCCCGCGCACTCTGTGTAAATCATGGAATCCATCCCCTGGGCACACAGGGTCAGGAAGGAATCGCGTTCAATCGGCGTGTTTACAAGGTTATCAGCTTCACCCATCACCCACATAATTTCGTAAGTCGGTGCATAACGATCGCTTGTATCTACGCGGGCAATCGACGTTGTTGTGAGTCCGTTTTCGACAGCCATACAGCCCCATGTGGGGTCGTCTTGGATCGTGTCGACGCCGGCAAGGAACGCCGAAACAAATAAGTCTGACAACGACTGAACATCGATGTTGACCGAGTCCGAGGGGTCGCAGGAGTCGGCCATTGCAGCAGGTAGGTCTACGTCGAACGGCGAGACCAAGACTTCACCAAGCCGCGCGTCGTGGCCATACCAGCCCGCACTCGCCGAAAAGAATGCGGCTGTATTTGCCGTGGCTTTGACGGGGGACGTCAAAGAGCGTTTCATTTCTGTCACCAAGTCTGCTGGAGGCACGGTCGCAACGGTGCCCAACAACTCAAATTCTGGAGCATAATAAGGCAAAAGGCGATCAACCCAGAGCGCAGCGTGACCGCCCTGAGAGCCCCCGAAAAGCAACAATTCGTCGCCCACGCACGCCCCGTTTCGCTCATAAAGATCCATCTTTTTGACGGCCCGAGCAGCGTCCAATGATGAAATCGCGACCGGTTGACCTGAAAGATAGGGATGCAGAAAACCAGTGGGCTCTCCCCTGCCTTTCAAACCCAGATAATCTGGTCCCACGACCACATAACCAGATGAAGCAAACGCCGCTCCGAGCACCTGAGTCTCGGTATCGAGTGAGATTCCGCAACCGTCGGTGAATCCCGAAGTTCCGTGTAAAAACATCAGCGTTTGAAAGTCAGACGCTTGGTCGGCTCGGGGAACCGGAGCTGCAACCAAAGCCGTGGCCGTCGCCAGGACGCCGCGGTCCTGAGTGACGTATTCGATCACGCTCACTTTCACGTCGTATTTCAGGCCAACAGGAAGCTCGATCCCCGCCGCATTCGCAATTCCCGTCAGCGATTCCACGGTGTAGGTCTTCGACGCTCCCTCCGACACCAGATCACCCAGAGAAGGGTCGTTCAGCCACGAAAATGCCGGCTGGCCACATCGATTGGGTGTGGCTGCAAGGGCTTCAAGCTCTGCGTTTCCAGTGGGAAGGCTTGGCGGCAAAGAGGTCGCGCAGGCGGGCTCTTCGCCCGAATCGGCAGAATCGCCAGTGTCGGCAAAGTCGCCACCCGCATCCGCTGTCGCTTGATCGATCGACACATCCGACGACATGTCCTCCATCATTCCCGTATCTGCGGGCTCGGTCGCATCCTGACCGCAACTCGCCAAAAACATGACCAACACAAGACTTCTGGAGAACGATTTCATACGCGCCTGAGAGATTCGGGGTTGAGGCGTGCGGCCAAATATCGGCCTGCCTGCCGTAAACGCAAACTATGGGTGAGTCCTAGCACTTCTTGCGAGGATTTCGAAACCGTTTGAAAACGACTAGACGACGCCTCAGATACACTTGTTATGCGTCACGCTCATTTGACGCGTATCCATTTGATTTGATGCCGTGTTTAGATCCTAAGAAAATATGAGAATAAAATGAGTCACCACCGCTCATCTTATCCTCATGTCATTTTTACAAATAACGGCAATTTCTGCGCGACATGTGGCTGCCGAAATATTTTCGTGTTTCCTTCTTGGACTTGGACGCCACGGATCCACCACACAACCATTTGATATTGCTACCATTTGATTCCAATCACCGCTTAAAAACCAGGTCTGGCACAGGAACTGCCTTTTAGATTGAACGGCGGCACCGAATTTTGGACATGAGGCGCCGAAAATCGGCAGAGAATTACCACTTTTGTGAGGTTATTATGAAGTTCGGTGCACTGCTTTTATCGCTCGTCCTGTTATTTTCGTGTGGAGGCGACGACGAGCCCTCCTCCGAAGCGCTGCAGACCGAACCGTCAGCCGCCATGGTGAATTTGAACACCTCAGGAGCCGAAGCGCACACCGCTGCGATGGCCGTCGCGGAATTGATTCTGGGTGAAGGCGGTGTCGCAGATTTGGGCCGCGCCAACCGAGAGTTGCCGCTGACGACGGAGCAAGAGGTTCAAGCGTGGATCGCCAATCGTAATGCGCTCCGAATCCAAGTGGATAAGGTCAATAAGGAACTCTCTAAGTTTGCCCTCAAGGCCGGCGAAATGCAGACCGCACGACAGGATTTCTTTGGTCAACAATCCATCGATTTTCGTGTCGCGACCAATGCGCTTGAGGTGCGGGAACAACCGCTGATCTTGGCCGTTCTAGCGGTGGCAACCCTATCCATCGGAGCCTACAGGTTTTTGAGCGCCTTTGCGGAACTCGCCGATAAAACTCAACGCATGGTTTATTCGACCGCTGAAGGCGGAGAACCCGGCCGTTTGGCGGTGATTAAAGCCCTGCAGGATAATGGCGCGACAGTATCGGATACTGCGAGTCCGGATGAGGTCATCGCGGCCTTCAAAGAACTGCCACGCGACGTTCGTCGGACAGTGACAACAAAAGTTGAAGAATGGAATAGCGACGAGTTCTTCTCGAACGATGAGGCGGCCGCTAACAACGCCAGCGGTCGATTTGAGGAGGCGCGTGATGATGTTCCAGAGATCTCAAACGAGGCCGGTGCGTTTGCGGTTACGCAGACCGTAAGTCTGGTTCAGGCCGTGACCGGTGGAATTGGCGGCATCCAGGGAGGAGTCCCAGGGGCCGTTGCAGACCTTGCCCTGACAGCCGCCGAATTGAATCCGACAGACATCGTTCAGCGCAACGTCACGGTATATGCGACAGGTGGCGACAAGGTTGACTTGCCATCGGAAACCTCCCCGACCTCACCGGCTGCGGCGGGCGAGGTCCTGAAACGGGCGGCTGACGGGGATGCCACTGTTGAGCCTGCCGAGCTTCAGGATGCCGCGGTGGCGTTGGCTCAGGAAGTTGCCGAAGCCCTAACGCTCCAGTTTGGGCCCTCGGTGCAGCTCGCCGAAAAACTTGTGCTGACTTCATCCACCTTAGACGAAGAAAAAGAAGACGACGGTTCCTACACGCTCAAAAACACACTGCCTCTGCCGTATTTTGAGAACGACGAGCCGGCTGATGTGGTTGTCATTCGTGAAGGTATTTTGGCGCATGAGGCCTCTTCGCATGTTTTAGGACCGCAGAATCCACTGAACCTCGATTCGCCACCCTTAGCCGGAACAATGACGGTCAGCACTTCTGCAGCCAGTTCGTCGACGAACGGCTCCCAGATATTCACGGTCGACGTCAACGTGGTGCAGGTTTCAAACCCGACATCGATATTTTGCAGCGGGTCCAACTTGGTCTGTTCACCATCATCGAGCACGATTTCGACGGATGGCACGATTTCATTCAGCGCAGAGGTTATCGGTACTGCGCAATTGGTGTTGACGCGCCGCGACAACGGCGAGAGCTACACCAAGGTTTTGACTGCAGCCGCCGAGGTGGAACAGGGTGAAACCTGTGCCGATGCAAAGGCGCACCTTTGCGGCAAGCTCCCCCAGGTGAACTGCGACATCTCGGTCATGGGTACAGCTAAAACGAGGGTGATTGCGGCGTGTGGAAACACTGACGCTCAGGCATTCTTTTCGAGTGCACCAACCGATTGCTGTTGAATTCTTGCTTGGGCAAACCAATCGGCAGCCACCGCATTGATGAGAGTCGACTTTCAACGTAATGTGCCGCGGTGATTACACTTGAGGTTGACGATGGCGATGAACTTGAAGCGGTTGATATTGATGCTAGCCCTTGCACTCAGCGCATGCGGCACCGAAACAACCGAGGAGTTGCCAAACTTCGACCCTTCAGCGGACACCGAAGAAGGCGATGCCTACGATCCCTTCATCGCCGGCAAAGGCGACGCCCCAGACGGATTCACCCAAGACATCGAGTTCGAGTCTGCATGCGAAACCGGCGACGAATTTGTGATCGCGTCGGTCGGCGATGTGCTGCTGCACGGACGCCTGCAACAACAAGGGTTTGCCAGCGGATTCGACAGCCTGTGGTCGGGCGTCACTGACCTGTTACAGCAGGCCGATATCACCTACGCCAACCTTGAAGGCCCAACGGCTCCCGGCACCAACGCCTACGGCAAGGATGTCACAGACCCCGGCAAACGTTTTGATAACGTGGTTTACACCTCTTATCCGATGTTCAATTACCACCCCGCTCTGCTTGACGCGTTGAAGGCAAGCGGGATCGACGTGGTTTCAACGGCAAATAACCACAGCATCGACCGACGTGAACTTGGTGCCGATCGAACTTTGGACGAGTTGGACGCACGTAATATCCCGCATTCCGGCACACGCCGTTCCGATAGCTCCTCGGAAGAATGGTGGACCGTCGTCGACAAAAACGGCTGGAAGGTCGCGTTCCTGGCTTGCACCTACGCGACCAACGGCATCACCGACCGCAAAAACCAAGTCCTGCTTTGTTTCGAAGACGCCGATAAAATCGAGGGTATGGTGGCCGAACTTGCCGCCCGGCCCGACATCGACGCAGTGATCGTGACTCCACATTGGGGCTCCGAGTACACCGCCAACCCGAGCAGCGACCAATTCAAGTTGGCACATCGGCTTTTGGACGCAGGCGCCACGGCCATCCTGGGTAATCATCCCCACGTGATTCAGCCTTGGGAGCGTTACGTTACACGCGACGGCCGCGAGACCTTCGTGATGTATTCGCATGGCAATTTTGTCAGCGGACAGCGCCAGCTGGAACGACGCACCACGTTGTTGCTTTATCTGGGATTGGTACGCACAGCCGACGGCGTCAAAGTCCGCGGCGCACGTTATATCCCATTGCATATGACCGAGACGTCCACCGGCCAACTGACGCTGCAAGCCATCGACCGTGCCGGCGCGTTTGGAGACAGTCGTAAACACGTCACCAAATTGATGGGCGGTAAATACCTGTTGATGCCGCATGAAGCGGTCGTCACCAACCCACAATGCAACCCAAGCTGGGTCCCTCATCATTCTCAGGATGGCTGGACCGGCGGCTCGTGTGAATCCGATATCGCATGCGGTGGGACGACCACCTGTGACACCGAGCTACCCGGTGGCCTGTGCACAATGGACTGCAACGGCGGATGCCCCGACGTCACCGGACGTCAAACGACGTTCTGCGTGGACCTCGGCGACGGTAGTGGTTCTTGCGTGCTGCAATGTGTCGAAGACGCGGAATGCCGACCCGGCTATTCGTGTGTCGTCGAACCTCGCTTTAACGAACCTGGTGTTTCACGCAAGGTTTGCCTGCCCACACCCCAATAGATGTTTCCATGGGGAACCAGAGCAATCGTCATGGCAAATCCGATGAGTGCTGCCATGCAGCCCGCTGCAAAATGACTTGGATTGACCCCCAAGCGCTGAAGATCCACAATGCATGACGTCCTCGTGACCGGCTGGTCTCGGCGATATCCCGGCGATGCGAAAGGCCTGAACCCATGAATCATCAAGCTCCCCCCGGATTGCAGGGGCATTGCGCAGACCGCTTCGAGCGAGTCGCGCAGGTATTTGCGGAAAACCTGGCAAATGGCGACGAAATCGGAGCCAGCTTTGCCGTGTATCAACACGGCGTGCAGGTGGTTGATCTGTGGGGAGGTCTTGCGGACCTTGAGTCCAAAGCACCTTGGGAACGCGACACGCGCATCGTTTTGTTTTCTGTGACCAAGGGCTTTGCCGCCATGGCGATGAACCTGCTCGCGGATCGTGGATTGGTGGAATGGAACGCACCCGTCGCCGACTACTGGCCAGGATTCGCAAAAAACGGAAAAGCAGACATCAGCGTCGGAACGCTTGTCGGCCATCGCGGCGGGCTCGCCTATCTGGACAAAACGCTTCAGATGTCCGACCTGACCGACCCACGTGCGGCGGCAAAAGTGTTGGACGCACTGGAGTCCCAAACACCGATCTGGAAACCCGGGACCAATCAGGGATACCACGCCATCACGTTTGGGATGTACGTCCGCGAGCTTTTTGAACGCATCACGCAGGGCTCAATGGGTGAGTTCCTGACGCGCGAGATTTTCGAACCTCTTGAGTCCGATGTGCGGTTGGGCACACCGTCGTTTTTCGATTCAAAATTTGCGACGCTTTACCCACCGTCAGTCCCCACACGCATCAAGAAAATGGTCGGGGCGTTTGTTCAGGCGCCGCGGTCTTCGGAAGCGTATGTGATGCGGGAATATTTGACGCGAAAATCGACCATGAAACGGGCGTTCACCAACCCCAGCGTTCCCGGAAACGACCTCACGATCTACAACCGGCCGCCGATCCGTCGCGCTGAATTGGCCTTCGGTTCGGCCACTGGAACGGCGGACGGCATTGCCCGCGCTTATTTGCCATTTGCACAACAAGGCTCGTTCGCCGGGCGTGAGTATCTGCGGCCCGAAACGCTTGAACCGGTGTACACGCGATTGGGATGGTCCGACCACGATCAGGTGCTGCAAAAACCTCTGGGTTGGTCAAACGGCTTCCTCAAAGAAGAAACGACAGTATTCAGCCCCAACCCCGAGTCCTTTGGTCACGCGGGGATGGGTGGTGCCTTGGGTTGGGCGGACCCGACAGCCGGCATCACGATCGGTTATGCGCCAAATAAGATGGACTGGCGCGTGCGATCATTGCGTGCCAAAGCGCTCTGCCGCGCCGTCTACGATTGTTTAGAAGCTTAGAGAAGTATCCACGGAGAACACATGAAACTCACAAGTTATGGCGCCGTCGACGGCGTCACGGGCTCTTGCCATCTGCTCGAAATCAACAACAAACAAATCCTTCTGGATTGCGGTATTTTTCAGGGCGGGCGCACGGCCCGAGAAGATAACGAGGCCGATTTCGTTTTTGACGTCAAACAGATCGACGTCGTCATCGTCTCCCATGCGCATTTGGACCATATTGGCCGTTTACCACTTCTGAAAAAACGCGGATTCACAGGCCGAATCGTCAGCACCCGCCCCTCTTTTGAGTTGGCTCGCATCAGCCTTCTAGACAGCGCCAAATTGCTGGAAAACGAGGCCGCGCGGTTCAATCGTAAAAAGACAGCAGACCAACCGCCCGCAAAACCCATGTACGACGACGAAGACGTCTTGGACACGATGGACGTGTGGCGCGAATTTCATGCGTACAAAGAAACCTTCGATGTCTGCGAAGGCGTGAAGGCAACCTTCCACGACGCGGGCCATATTCTGGGCTCTGCGTACGTTGAACTCGATCTCGTCGAAGGCGGAGAGACGCGAAAGTTCATCTTTTCGGGCGACCTCGGCAATTCAGACAAACCCATCATTCACGATCCCTCGACACCGCCACACGCAGACGTCGTCGTGATGGAATCGACCTATGGAGACCGCGACCATCGCCCCTTCCAAAGCTCGGTCGATGAGCTTCTTGAAGCCGTCGAAGAGGCTGCCAAACGTCGTGGTAATGTCATCATTCCCACCTTTGCCTTGGAACGCGCTCAGGAGCTACTTTACGTCCTCTATGAAGCCTGGCGCGACGGCCGCCTGCCTAAGAGCGTCGAGATTTACCTCGACAGCCCGATGGCCATCAGTGCGACCCGTATTTTTGAGCGACACCCAGATATTTACGATGCCGAAGCCATGGCGTTGCACGATGCCGGTGAGACGCCCTTTGATTTTGATGCGTTGCGCTACACACGCGAAACGCGCGATTCGATGAAGATCAACGAGATCCAATCGGGCGCGATCATCCTCGCGGGCAGCGGAATGGCCACGGGTGGCCGAGTCGTCCACCACTTGATGCATAATCTGGGACGCAGCGAATGCACGGTCGTGTTTTGCGGTTACCAGGCCTATGGAACGCTCGGCCGACATATTGTCGACGGAGCCGAATTTGCCACGATTTATGGCAAGAATATCCCCATCAACGCCAAGATTCTGACCGTGAATGGCTTCTCGGCTCATGCCGGGCAAAAAGAATTGACCGCTTGGGCAAAAAGCACTCAGGCCAAGAACATCTTCTTGGTGCATGGTGAGGACGACTCAAAAATCGCGCTCGCCAAACATCTGCTCAAAGAAACGGACACCAAGAACATCAAGAACTTGGAGTTTGGAAAGACCATCGACTTTTTGACGCTTCCACGCTGAAGTCGTCGCAATGCAGGCCATAGGGCCTGCGGACCAAGCGCAATGCAGGGCCTGCGGACCCATCAAAGCCGGTAGCGATCCACATGACCATCCGCGCCGTCGCATTCCAAAAGCGGCGGCGTGTGGTTTCCTTCGAGCCCGTGAACGGCCTCCTCGCGGCGCGCACTCATCACGAGTGCGATTGTCGCGTTGAAGGACAGGAACGCCAGAATCGCAAGCGCAGCCAGCGAGAACGGCCCCTGAACCGACAGAAGAGCGGCCACAATCGCCAGCAACGTCAGTGACGCACTTCCCGCAGCCAGCCAAAGCCGCGCAGATGCGCCGCGCTGGGCGAGTTTCGGACTGTAAGAGGTGGGATAATAGTCGCCCCCGCGAGGGATATCGCGGCGTGGATGCCGTCGCGACCGCCTTTTCGAAGCGGTGGAGGACGGTTCTCGATTGGGGCGGCGGCTTCTCATAATATTTTAACAGGCACCCAATCGGTTTTAATCCTGCGCTCTTGGACGAAGCGCTCGAAGAAGGCCTCATCGAGCGGCCGCGCGGTGCGGATGCGGGCTCAGAGGTCTGGCACTTCTCCTGACTTGAACAATACGATCGGTGTGCTGTAGTCGCCCGTATCTTCGTCCACGTCCATGCTGTAGGCGAGGATGCCGGCATGTTTGTCGGCAAGCCGCCCCGCCCTGCGCGCGGCCTCATCTGCGGAATTGAACTGCAGGACTGGACCCGCAACCAAGCCATTCTTCCCGTGGTCGAACGGCTGCACTACATGGATCGTTTCCATAAATTGCTCCTAGGTTAGAGCAAGCATCTGTACATCCGAATCCAATCGGCTTCTATACGCGCAGGCGATTGTTTTTGACGCGACTGTCATGCAATGCACAGCGAGCCCCTGAAATCCGACCTCCCAAAACCCAACAGGCTTAGAGCGGTTTCAATCCGAGCGATTTTCGATATCCGCTGTCTGCGTTGGTATGTTTGTTCCAGTAATCCAACATGATGGATTCAGCCAAAACACCGCGCGTTGTAAGGACTTCAGGCTCACCACCTTTTGGATTAAAGATCGCCGGAGCGACTTCCTCGAACGCCAAAATACGATACGGAAACGCCGGTTCGTAATAGAGTGTGAGTGTTCGACCAAGGTCCTCAAACGAAATCGTGTACGCACTCGCGGGAGCCTTTAGGAAATCTCGGACCACCTTTTCTTCGGTCTTGGCCTTCGCGGTGTAGACCTTGGCTTCTTTGTGGTTCAACCGCAGGAATTGCATCGACGGCACCGCGTCGAACGTGCCCGTGGGCAATTTCTTGGGGTTCAGACGCAGTCGCGTCCAAAGTTCGTCCTCCAGCACCGCGTCACCAATTTTGAAGTCTTGGTCGCCTTCGGATTGAAAATACGAGCGGCTCTCGACGTTGAAGCCCTTTTCGTTCCGATTGAATTGCGAAAAGACCTGCCCGCACCAATCCGTCTGAGAAAACGACAATTTCGAAATCTTGCCTTCTTTGACCGGGACAAACGCAGTCGTGGTCAAATTATAGGGGTAGATTCCGGTCGAAAAATGGCGGTAGGCGAGCATCTTCATGATGGGCACGGCGTCTGTTTTCGGGCCGGAATCATGTTTCACCTGCTTCGTCTTGAGGAAGTCCTCGGTGACAAAAATCGCCACCAATTCGCCTTCATGCATTTCGCCATAACGCGATTGCTGGACCTCAAATCGGTTCATTTCGGCCAGACCGCGGTACCAATAAGAACGGAAATCGGTTGCTGTTTTTGCGAACGTGTCCGTTTGAATCACCGCGGGCGCTTTCTGTGCAAACGCGACCGACGTGGCGAATGACCCCATACACGTCAGGGTAATAATGAGCTTTTTCATGTGGACCTCTATCATCTGAATTCACCCATCATGATGTCACCTTGAGCCGTTACGATTCAATAAGGTTGAGTGATGTCGAGTCACGCCAATTTTCTTGAGGGCAAATCACACTTCCAACGGGTTAAACGAATCCCCACAATTATTGAGTGCACACTCCGCAAAAAACGACTATTGGGGTGAATCGGATCGCTTTTGCGAAGCATCTACTCCGCAACGAGGTTCTATGGGTCGCGCGATTACAATTGATACAGAGACGATTCTCAAGGCTGCGCGCGAAGTGTTTATTGAAGACGGACTTCTAGGCACGACCGCTGAAATCGCCCGTCGTGCGGGGGTTTCAGAGGGCACACTCTTCCGTAGATTCCATACCAAAGAAGCTCTGTTTTTTGAGTCTATGAACCTGCCAACCCACCCAGAATTCCTGGAAAGGCTCCACGAACGCGTCGGCCGGACCACCGTGGAAGAAGAGCTGACGTCCTTTGTGCATGAAATGCTCGAATTTTTTGAGCGCGTGATTCCCAAAATCATGTTGATGGTGGCCAGCGGAGCCGGAGCGCGCATCATTCCAAGCGCTGATTCCCCACCGGTGGCGGCGATCCGAGCTCTCTCCAATTATCTGGCAGCCGAGCACGCTCTTGGCCGCCTACGACCTCACGATCCAGAAATCGCCGCGCGAATGCTCATAGGCACCGCGTGGCATTATGTTTTCGGCGAAATCGTCGGAATCAATGAATTTAGCCCCATGCCAAAACACACTTTTGTGCGAGGCGTGGTCGTCAATCTCTTGCGTGGTTTAGAGCCAGAGACAACGAAGATATGATCTTTCGAAATACAATCATGGCCATAAGTCTGGCGGGCGTAACGGCCTGTTCCGGGCCTCAAATGGCCGAAAAAGCCGATAAAATCGTTCCGACGCCGGCGGCATTCCAGAAGTCAGCGCTGCCCTCGATGGCGCGTGATGGTTGGTGTTCCGACTTCGGGGCTCCAGAACTCGACGGATTCATCAGCCAAGCCCTGGACAAGAACTTCGACATGAAGTCGGCGTGGGCTCGTCTGGAACAAGCCGAAGCGATTGCGGCACAAAACGACGCAACGCTTTTTCCAGTCGTATCTTTGCAGGCCACGGCCGGGCGCTCCAAATCGCCCGCTCCTGCCCCCGTGGGTTCGGTCGAAGGAAATTCCTTTAATTTGAGTGCACCGGTTTCCTACGAACTCGACCTTTTTGGTCGATTGGCAAAACAGCGTGAAGCCTCGGATTTGGACGTCGAAGCGTTCCGAAACGACACCCAATCGCTGGCCATCACGATGGCTGCGCAGGTCACAGAGGCTTGGTTAGACGTGGTTTCGGCTCGCCAGCGCGCGACCTTATTGCGTGACCAGGTTGATGTGGCGAATCGCTATTTGGAGTTGACCAGCCTTCGACTTTCACAGGGACTCGCAAACGCGCTCGATGTGAATTCACAGCTCGGCGACATCTACGGACTGGATGCCCGGCTCGAGCAGGCGCTCGCCGCCGAACAAGTGGCGGTGTTCAGACTTGAAGCACTTTTAGGAACACCACCCACGGGGACTCTGGCCATCAGTGGTGTCGAGCTTCCGAGCTTGCCAGCATTCCCCGAAGTTGGCATGCCTGCCGATGTGCTTCAGGAACGTCCGGATGTTCGCTCGGCTTGGATACGCCTAGAGGCCGCGGACGCCCGCACGGCTGCAGCAGCACGCAACCGCCTTCCGAGTATTAAGCTGAGTGCAAATCTCTTTTTGCAGGCGGCCGAGCTCGGCAACCTGTTTGATGAGCTTTTCTGGAGCCTCGCTGCCCAAGCGACTCAGCCGGTTTTTGAAGGCGGACGGCGAAATGCCGCGGTCGATCAAGCTGCGGCTCAGGCCAAAGAACGGCTCTATGCCTATGGACAGACGGTCGTGAAAGCGGTGCAAGAAGTCCAAACGGCTGTCGTCCAGGAAGAACACCAGAGTGTGGTTCTTGAGCACCTCGAAGCCCAACAAGGAGTCGCGGCGACGGCCCTCGACCTCGCGCGTGAACGCTATCGCAGCGGCGCACTTGATTACCTACGTGTACTGACCTCATTGCGAACGTTGCAGTCCGCCGAGCAATCGGTTTTGGACGCACGACGCCAACAATTTTCATTGCGAGTCCAGACCTGTCGAGCGCTTGGCGGTTCGTGGACAAAAGAACTGACCGCGCCAAGCGAGGAAAACTGATGAACACCAATCTTCAACGCGTTTTGAAATACGCGCTTCCCGTCGTCATCATCCTTGCCGCCGTCTTTGCGGCGAGGACGCTGATTAAGAGCAAAGCAAAACCTGAGCGAACCGAGGCCGTGAATCACGGCATTCTGGTCGAACTCGCCACCGCCGCTCACGAGAAAAAACAGATCGACTTGAGTGCTCAGGGCACGGTGATGGCTTCTGAAAAAGTCACACTTCAGCCGCAGGTTTCGGGTTCTGTGACCTGGGTCAGCGACGCGCTGGTTTCGGGAGGCTTGGTCAAAAAAGGAGACCCACTCCTTAAGATCGATCGTCGCGATTACGAAATCATCTTGGCCCAACGCAAATCCGCCATGGATCAGGCCGAGGCGCAATTGAGCATCGAACAAGGCCAACAACGGGTGGCTTTAAGAGAGTGGGAGCTTTTTAAAGAACGCGCTGGAAACGGAAACGACGATGCATCATTGGCGTTGCGCGCGCCTCAGCAACGAATTGCCGAAGTGAACGTGGAATCCGCCAAGGCCGGCCAGGACAAGGCCCGACTTGACCTTAGCCGCACAGTGATTCGTGCTCCGTTCAACGGCTATGTCCAGAGTGAGAATGTCGAAATCGGGCAGACCGTAACGCCGCAAAGCCAGTTGGCGACCATTGTTGGGACCGACGCTTATTGGGTCCAGGTTTCCGTGCCCGTCGACAAACTAAGCTTCATCGAAATCCCCGGAATGAATGCCACCACGGGCGCTGTGGCAACTGTGAACCAGCAAAATGGCGCCGAACGCGTAACCCGCAAAGGCCAAGTTCTGCGGCTTCTGCCCGAGGTCGACCCAATTGGGCGCATGGCGCGGGTGCTGGCGAGGATTGAAGACCCCATGAATCTGACCGCGCCAGAAGGTGAACGCGGTGTCCCGTTGATGATGGGCACGATCGTAACCGTCGACATTCACGGGCGCTCCGAAGCAGAAGTTGCCGTGGTTCCACGTGCCGCCGTCCATGATGGTGACCACGTTTGGGCATTTCAAGATAATCGCCTCGACCTTCGCCAAGTCGAAGTCGTGTGGGGCGACGAAGATACCGTGTGGATTGGCACTGGGCTCAAGCCTGGCGAACAATACGTGACCAGCCGCATCTCCACGCCAGTTCAAGGCATGAAGCTCCGAACGGAGTCCGAGCCGGCCGTCAAGGAAGCCGCTCCTAAGAAGGAGAAGCCATGAGCGCACAAGATCCGAATGAAGCTGCTGACACCTCAGGATCCTGGAATCGGGGCATCCTCGCATGGATGGCCAACAACTCGGTGGCCGCGAACTTGCTGATGTTTGTGTTCGTGGTCGGCGGCCTGATGTTGTCGTCACGCATCAAACAAGAGGTCTTCCCTGAGGTTGACCTCGACATGGTCTCGATCTCGATTGTGTATCCAGGCGCGGGTCCGGCTGAAGTCGAACAAGGCGTCGTCCTGGCCGTCGAAGAAGTCGTGCGCGGCGTCGATGGCGTCAAGAAAGTCCGCTCCACCTCCCGCGAAGGCGTAGGTTCGGTCACGGCCGAGTTGCTGACCGGCAGTGAACCCAACGAGGTACTGAACGACATCAAAAGCGCCGTTGACCGGGTGACGTCTCTTCCCACGGACGCAGAACGCCCCGTGATCAGCTTGCTGACCAACCGTCAGCAAGTCATCTCGTTGGTGATTCACGGCGATAAATCCGAAAAGGAACTCCGCGCGCTCGGCGAGCAAATGCGCGACGAATTGCTTGGCGACCAACGCATCACGGTGGTGGAACTTGGCGGCGTTCGCGCTCCCGAAATCTCGATCGAAGTGCCGCAGGACAACCTGCGCCGCTACAATATGTCCTTGGCACAAGTCGCCGCAGCAGTGAGCCAGGCCTCCGTCGAACTCCCAGGTGGTGGGGTGAAAACCTCGGGCGGAGAAATCCTGCTTCGAACCACAGAACGACGTGATTTTGGCTTCGAGTTCGAGAACATCACCGTGCTCGCTCGCCCCGACGGAACCACCGTCAAGGTCGGCGATGTCGCAAACGTCGTGGATGGTTTTCAGGAAGTCGACCGAGAAGCCACCTTCAACGGTAAACGTGCGGTTCGCGTCGATGTGTATCGAATTGGCGACCAAACCCCTATCGAGGTCGCAGACGCAGTCAAAGAATACATCGAACGCAAAAACACGGAATTGCCCGATGGAATCGGACTCGCGGTCTGGAATGACCAATCCGAAGTCTTTCGAGCGCGTATCAATTTGCTGCTCAAGAACGCCTTCTTTGGGGTCGGGCTGGTCTTGATTGTGCTCGGGCTTTTCTTAGAAATCCGGCTCGCCTTCTGGGTGACGTCGGGCATCGCGATCTCGGTTCTGGGTGCGATGTTGTTCATGCCGGTCATGGGGGTCTCGATCAACATGATTTCGCTTTTTGGTTTCATCCTGACGCTCGGCATCGTCGTCGACGATGCCATCGTGGCGGGCGAGGCGATCTACCAACATCGGCAGGAGGGCATGGGAACGCTCGAGGCCTCGATTCGCGGCATTCAGGAAGTCGCTGGGCCGATTACGTTCTCGGTCCTTACGACCGTCGTGGCCTTCATGCCCCTACTTTTTGTGCCTGGCATCATGGGTAAATTCTTCAAGAATATCCCAATGATCGTGATTCCGATTCTGCTCGTTTCGTTGCTGGAAGCGTTGCTCATCCTGCCGTCTCACCTTGCGCACGCAAAAAACACCGAACCCACCGGTTTGTTTGGCTATGTGCATCGCGCTCAACAGCGATTCAGCAAGGGCGTCGAGAATTTCATCTATAATTTCTACAAACCCATCGCCGAAAGCATTTTTGGATACCGATACCTGACGCTGGCCATCGCTTTCTCGATCCTCATCGGAGCCTTCGGCATCGTTGCTGGCGGGCGAATCAAGTTCACCTTCATGCCAAAAGTTGAAGGCGAAGTGGTGACTGCCAATATCCAGATGCCCTTTGGTACGCCTGTAGAAGACACCGAAAAAGTAGCCCTAAATGTTCTGGCCCAAGCCCGCAATATCTTGGAAAAAGAAGGCGGCGAGCTGAAGCT